>OEIU01001104.1_pt1 | contig 19443 bp, 16 predicted proteins | sample 1539221 | NCBI WGS metagenome assembly OEIU01 (sample SAMN03792071, study PRJEB22550) | activated sludge metagenome | feature: wastewater treatment plant; material: activated sludge; isolation source: Wastewater treatment plant of a petroleum refinery complex | place: Argentina: Zarate | collected...
GGCATCAAGACCACGATCAACAAGATCCCCGGCGCCAACTGGCGCACCGAGCTGAACAAGAAGGTGCTGCCGCTCTACACCAACGTGTTCTCCGGCTGGCTGGATTATCCCGAGTACTTCTTCATCTGGTGCTACGACGGCAAGAACTCGATCTTCAACACCATGAGCTACCAGTCCAGGGAGATGGACGGCTTCATCAGCGGCGCGGTCGACGCGGCCGCGGTCGGCAACACCGCGAAGTACGATACCGACGTGAAAGGCTTCGTCGATCTCGCCTTCAAGGACATCCCGCGCATCCCGCTGTATCAGCCCTACGTCAACGTCGCGATGCAGAAGAACGTCTCGGGCTACCAATACTGGTTCCACCGCAGGCTCGATTACCGCGCGCTGGTGAAGGCGTGATGCGCCATGCTGACCATGATCGGCAAGCGGCTGATGTTTGCGATCCCGTCGCTGATCGGGGTCGTCATCGTCACCTTCCTCCTCACCCGCGCGCTGCCCGGCGATCCCGCGGCCTATTTCGCCGGGCCCGCAGCAAGCAAGGAAGCCATCGAGCAGATCCGAAAGAAACTCGGCTTCGACAAGCCGCTGGTCGAGCAGTTCTTCCGCTACACCAACGATCTCGCGCACGGCGATTTCGGGACGTCGCTGACCACCGGCCAGCCGGTCGCGACCGAAATCCGTAACCGCCTGCCGGCCTCCGCCGAGCTGACGCTGCTCGGTCTCGTCATTTCGATCGCGATCGCAATCCCGCTCGGTGTGCTCGCCGCGACGCGGCCGGGCTCATGGATTGACCATCTCTGCCGCGTCACCACGACCGCCGGCGTGTCGCTGCCGGTGTTCTTCACTGGACTGGTGCTGGTCTATGTCTTCTATTTCAGGCTCGGCTGGTCGCCGGCGCCGCTCGGCCGGCTCGATGTGTTCTACAGCGCGCCGGCCCATGTCACCGGCTTCTACCTGATCGACGCGCTGATCGCGCGTGACTTCGAGGCGTTTCGTTCCGCGCTCAGCCAGTTGATCCTGCCCGCTGCGACGCTCGCGATCTTCTCGCTGGCACCGATCGCGCGCATGACGCGGGCCTCGATGCTGGCGGTGCTGGCGTCCGACTTCGTGCGCACCGCGCGCGCCTCGGGACTGTCGCCCACGACCGTGATCGTCACCTACGCGTTTCGCAACGCGATGCTGCCGGTCATCACCACGCTCAGCATGGTGTTCTCGTTCCTGCTCGGCGCCAATGTGCTGGTCGAAAAAGTGTTCGCCTGGCCCGGCATCGGCTCCTACGCGGTGGAAGCCTTGATCTCGTCGGACTTCGCGCCGGTGCAGGGTTTTGTGCTGACCATGGCGGTCATGTACGTGCTGCTCAATCTCGTCATCGACATTCTCTACGGCGTGATCGATCCGCGCGTGCGGCTGGAAGGGTGAGGTTGGAACATGAGTAGCGTTGCGCCTGCCGTCGAACCCACTGCGCCCGCGCGGACCTCGGGACTTTCAGCGATGTTCGAGCATACGCGTTACGTGCTCGGCGAGAACCGCGTCACGGCCTTTGCCTTCGGCCTTCTGGTCGTCATCCTGTTCGCCGCGATCTTCGGCCCCTACATCGTGCCCCACGATCCGCTTGCGAGCGATACCGCGTCGGCGCTGAAGCCGCCGTCCGCCGCCCACTGGTTCGGCACCGACCAGCTTGGCCGCGATATCTTCAGCCGCGTCGTCGTCGCGACCCGCCTCGATGCCTTCATCGCCATCGCCTCCGTCGTGCTGGTGTTCCTGATGGGCGGGCTCGCGGGCATCGCCGCCGGCTATTTCGGCGGCTGGACCGACCGCATCGTCGGCCGCATCGCCGACACCATCATGGCGTTTCCGCTGTTCGTGCTGGCGATGGGCATCGTGGCGGCGCTCGGCAACACCGTGCAGAACATCATCATCGCGACCGCGATCGTGAACTTCCCGCTTTATGCGCGCGTCGCCCGCGCCGAGGCCAATGTCCGCCGCAACGCCGGCTTCGTGCAGGCGGCGCGGCTGTCCGGCAATGGCGAACTCCGTATCCTGCTGGTGCACATCCTGCCCAACATCATGCCGATCATGATCGTGCAGATGTCGCTGACCATGGGTTACGCCATCCTGAATGCCGCCGGACTTTCGTTCATCGGGCTTGGCGTGCGGCCGCCGACGGCGGAATGGGGCATCATGGTCGCGGAGGGCGCGACCTTCATGGTGTCAGGCGAATGGTGGATCGCGCTGTTCCCGGGCCTGGCGCTGATGATCGCGGTGTTCTGCTTCAACCTGCTCGGCGACGGCCTGCGCGACATCGTCGATCCGCAGCGGAGGACGTGATGGGCTTTGCTCCTCCCGGCCCCCGCAAAGGGAATACGACAGGAGTGCTGACCATTCTACTTTGCATGGGGTTGTTTTCGAGATTTTTGCGGAGACGGTCATGACGGCGCAGCCCCTGCTCGACGTCAACGACCTCACCGTCGAATTCACCACGCGCCGCGGCATCGTCAAGGCGGTGCAGCACGTCAACATAACAGTGGCCAAGGGCGAGACGCTCGGCATCGTCGGGGAATCCGGTTCCGGCAAGTCGGTGACTTCCTATGCCGTGATGCGCATCCTCGACCGGGCGGGGCGGATCGCCGAGGGCTCGGTGATGTTCTCCGGCATCGACGTCAAGGCCGCGACCGAGAACGAGATGCGCGACCTGCGCGGCCGCGAAATTTCGATGATCTTCCAGAACCCGCGCGCCGCGCTGAATCCCATTCGCAAGGTCGGCGACCAGATCGAGGACGTGCTGCGCCAGCATGTGCAGAGCGCGGCCAGCGACCGCGGCGAGAAGGCGATCGAGGCGCTGGAGCAGGTCAGGATCGCGCGTCCGCGCGAGCGCTATCACGCCTATCCGTTCGAACTCTCCGGCGGCATGTGCCAGCGCGTCGTGATCGCGCTGGCGCTGGCCTGCAACCCGCAGCTTCTGATCGCGGACGAGCCGACCACCGGCCTCGACGTCACCACCCAGAAGGCGGTGATGGACCTGATCGTGGAGCTGACCAGGCGCCGGCATATGTCGACCATCCTGATCACGCACGACCTCGGCCTCGCCGCCGCCTATTGCGACCGCGTGGTGGTGATGGAGAAGGGCAGGGTGGTTGAAACAGCCAAGTCCGCGGATATCTTCGCCAGCCCCGAGCACCCCTACACGCGAAAGCTGATGCGTGCGACGCCGCGGATCGGCGTGTCGCTGCGGGATCTCCTGCCGGAGGAGGACGTTTTAGCTTCGGCCCGTCCGTCAGCCGTCAAGCCCGGGGGTGACGATCTCGCAAAACCCCTTCTCACCGTCGAAAAGCTCGTCAAGGAATATCCGCGCCAGGGCGCGAGTGCGGTGCTGACAAAGCTGTTCTCGCGCAGGCCGCCGGTGGAAGCCGAAATGTTCCGCGCCGTCGACGGCATCAGCTTCACGGTCGGCCATGGCGAGAGCGTCGGCCTCGTCGGCGAGTCCGGCTGCGGCAAGTCGACGACGTCGATGATGGTGATGCGGCTGCTCGACCAGACCTCCGGCCGCATCGCGTTCGACGGCGAGGAGATCGGTGCCATCATGCCGCAGGCCTTTGCGCGGCTGCCGCAGCGCAAGAGCATCCAGATGGTGTTCCAGGACCCGACCGACAGCCTCAACCCGCGCTTCACCGCCGCGCGCGCCATAGCCGATCCAATTCTGCAACTCGGCGACATCAGGGGGCGCGACGCGCTGCGCGCCCGCTGCGAGGAACTTGCCGGGCTGGTTGGCCTGCCTGTCAATCTGCTCGATCGCTTCCCGCATCAGCTCTCCGGCGGCCAGAAGGCCCGCGTCGGCATCGCGCGCGCGATGGCGCTGCATCCAAAGCTCGTGATCCTGGACGAGCCGACCGCGGCGCTCGACGTCTCCGTGCAGGCGGTCGTGCTCAATCTGCTGCAGGACCTCAAGGCGTCGATGGGCATGAGCTATTTGTTCGTGTCGCACGATTTGAACGTGGTGCGTTTGTTGTGCGATCGTGTCATCGTGATGCGGGCGGGACGAATCGTCGAGCAAGGCTCGGCGGAAAGCGTGCTCGGCGATCCGCAGGACGCCTACACAAAGGAATTGCTGACGGCGATCCCGCATCCGCCGTTGCCGGTTCACTAGGAGAGAGTGGGAGCGAAATGGCCGCCGATCATCTGGATGGTTACATCGATGCCGTCGCGCAGGCGCTGGCGCTGCCGGTCGAGGAAGCCTGGCGTCCCGTCGTGCGTGCGAACCTCGAGGTGTCCCTGAGGCTGGCGCGGCTGGTCGATGAATTCCCGCTGCCGGACGAGACCGAGCCGGCCAGCATCTACACCGCTTGATAGCCATGACCGTAAAATCAGACGGACTGTCGGCCCGACAGATCGCGCAAGCGGTAACCGACCGCAAGCTCTCCGCGCTCGACGCGACGGAGGCGGCGCTGGCGCGGATCGCCAAACATGATTCCGTGCTGAATTCCTTCACCGACGTCACCACGGATCGCGCCCGCGCCGCCGCCAGGACGATCGACGCGAAGATCGCGGCCGGCGAGAGGGTCGGCCCGCTCGCCGGCGTGCCCTTTGCGGTGAAGAACCTGTTCGACGTGAAAGGTCTCGCCACCCGCGCCGGATCGAAGATCAACCGCGACCTGGCTCCGGCTTCGCGCGACGCCGCGCTGATCGAGCGGATGGAGGCGGCCGGCGCCGTGCTGGTCGGCGCGCTCAACATGGGCGAGTACGCCTATGATTTCACCGGCGAGAACGTGCATGACGGCCCGTCGCGCAATCCGCACGATCCGACGCGGATGACCGGCGGCTCCTCCGGCGGCTCGGGCAGCGCGGTCGGCGGCGCGCTGGTTCCGATCGCGCTGGGGTCCGACACCAACGGGTCGATCCGGGTGCCGTCGTCGTTCTGCGGCACCTTCGGCCTGAAGCCGACCTATGGCCGGCTGTCGCGGGCGCGTTCGTTCCCGTTCGTTGCGAGCCTCGATCATCTCGGCCCGCTCGCGCGCAGCGTCGGCGATCTCGCGCTGGCCTATGACGCCATGCAGGGGCCGGATGCCGACGACAGGGCCTGCTCGACGCGGCCGGCCGAACCGGTCGCGTCGCTGCTGTCGAAAGGCATCGACGGCCTGCGGGTGGCGGTGGCCGGCGGCTATTTCCAGCAGAACGTCTTTCCCGAGGCGGTCGAAGCGGTATCGCGCGTCGCGAAAGCGCTTCATGCCACGGCAACCGTCGAACTTCCCGAAGCCGCGCGCGCCCGCGCCGCGGCCTACGTGATCACGACCACCGAAGGCGCATCGCTGCATCTCGACCGCCTGCGCAAGCGCCCGAACGATTTCGATCCGGCGGTGCGCGACCGCCTGATCGCCGGCGCGATGGTGCCGGCGCCGCTGGTCGATCGCGCGCAGAAATTCCGCCGCTGGTACCGCGAAAAGGTATTGGAGCTGTTCAAGACGGTCGATGTCATCATCGCGCCGGCCACGCCCTGCATCGCGCCCAAACTGGGCCAGGTCAATTTCGTGCTCGACGGCGTCGAGCTGCCGGTGCGCGCCAATATCGGCATCCACACCCAGCCGATCTCGTTCATCGGCCTGCCGGTCGTGGCCGTGCCGGTGCCGCTGGAGCCGATGCCGATCGGCGTGCAGATCATCGCGGCACCCTGGCGGGAAGATATCGCGCTGCGGGTCGCCCATGCGCTGGAACAGATCGGCGTCGCGGCAGCGCCCGCGCCGAGAGGAATATGACGATGGAAATCGATCTTCCCGACGTGCTCGCCGAAGTGACGGCGCAGTTCGCGCGCTATGAAACGGCATTGGTGTCGAACGACGTCGCGGTGCTCGACGAGCTGTTCCGCAACGATCCCCGCACGCTGCGCTATGGCATCGGTGAAAATCTCTATGGCTACGACGCCATCATGGCATTCCGCGCCGCGCGCTCGCCGGTCGGATTGATGCGCAAAACCGATAAGACCGTGATCACGACCTATGGCCACGATACCGCGGTCGCTTCGACGCTGTTCTATCGCGACACGCTGCCCGGCAAGGTCGGGCGCCAGATGCAGACCTGGATACGGTTTCCCGAAGGATGGAAGATCGTTGCCGCGCATGTCAGCATCATCAATGAGCCGCAGGGTCCAGCGTCATGAGCCTTGACGACCATCGCGCTCGAACGCCGCCCGGCGCGGAGGCCGCGGTTCGGCGTGTCGATCGGTCCTCGCCGTTGCGCGAAAAGGTCACGCGCGCGGAGGAATTGCGGCTGCAGCTTGCCGACGAGATCGTGCGCGGCGTGCTGCCGCCGGGATCGCCGCTCGACGAGACCGACATCGCGCGGCGCTTTTCGGTCTCGCGCACGCCGGTGCGCGAGGCGCTGCGCCAGTTGGTGGCGAGCGGACTGGTCGAGGCCCGCGCCCATCGCGGCGCCGTGGTGGCGCAGCCCTCGCTGGATCGTTTGACGGAGATGTTCGAAGCAATGGCCGAGCTCGAAGCCCTGTGCGCCGGGCTTGCCGCCGAGCGGATGCCGCCGGCGGAACGCCAGAAGCTCGAGGCGATCCATGACGAGCTGCGCGTGCTGAGCCATGCCGGCAATCCCGAGCGCTTTCACGCCGTCAACGAACGCTTCCACAACGCGATCTATGCCGGCTCGCAGAACGGCTACATCGCCGAGATGACGCTGGCGACGCGGGTGCGCGTGCAGCCGTTCCGCCGCGCCCAGTTCCGCAATCTCGGCCGTCTCGCCAAGTCGCACGCCGAGCACGACCGCGTCGTCGTCGCCATCATGCGCGGCGACAAGGCCGGCGCGGCGGCGGCGATGCGCGCCCATATCGAACTGGTGCGCGGGGAGTACGAGATTTACGCGGTGTCGGTGTGAGGGGCGAATGGCGAGCAGGGAGTGGCGAATAGTGGGATGAGGTCTTTTCTATTCGCCACTCCCTACTCGCCCCTAAGCCTTCTCCGCCATGAACGCGCGCCAGCCGCCGTAGGCCGAAATGTCGCGCGCGCCCTGGATCGCTACGGGCTCGACCACAAACCCCTTCACGCCTCTTCCATCCGCGAGTCTCACGGTGCCGATCCCGAGCGGCGGCGGGATCGCGGCGACGAATTTGCCGAAGGCGGCGGCCGACAATGCCCATAGCTCCAGCTTGATCGCGCTTCCGCCGCCTGCGTCGACGCGAAGCATGCCGGGTTTCGGCGGCGTGGTGTCGAGCGCGTAGAGCTTGTAGTCCGGCGCGGTCTCGGTCGCCTCGATGAGGCGGGCGCCGAGCGCCTGTAACTCGCCATTGAGCGCCATGCCCGAGAGATGCGCGCCGACCACGGCGAGCGTGATCTCGTCGCCGTTAGTTGCCGCCGGCAGCGATGCGAGCGGCGGCTGGGTCACGCCCCTGGCCCCCACTTTCAACCCGGTGTCGGCATGAAACACCCGTCCCATGCTGGCGAGCCGCGCGTCGCAGCCGGCGGGCGCCAGCAGCGTGATGCCGAACGGGATGCCGTCTTCGCGCATCGTAGCCGGCAGCGCGAGACCGCAGAGGTCGAGCAGGTTAGCGAAATTGGTGTAGGTGCCGAGCCTAGAGTTGAGCTCGATCGGATTGGCGAGCACCTGCGCGGTGGTATAGGCGGTTGGCGCCGTCGGCAGCACCATCGCGTCGAAATTTGCAAATGTTCGCTCGGCGACGCGGCGCAGCGACTGCAGGCGATAGAGCGACGCAAACGTGTCGGCGGCGGTCAGCCGCGCGCCGCCCGCCGTGATCTCGCGCGTCACCGGATGGATCGCGTCAGGCGCGGATGCCAGGAGATCGCGGATCACGAGGTATCGCTCGGCGACCCACGGGCCCTCGTAGAGCAGCCGTGCCGTCTCGTAAAACGGTTCGAGGTCGAATTCGACCAGCGCGGCGCCGATCTGCGTCCAGCGCTTGAGCGCTTCGTCATAGGCTTTTTCTGAAGCGCGATCGCCGAAGAAGATCAATTGGCCGTTGCGGGGCACGCCGAGCCGAAGCTTCTCGGGAAACGCCGATAGCGCGCCGAGCGGGCGGTCGCGAGAATAGGGATCGGCGCTGTCGGGCCCCGCTATCGCCGTCAGCGCGGTCATGGCGTCGTCGACGGTGAGCGAGAACACGGAGATGCAGTCGAGCGTCCGGCACGCCGGCACCAGACCGGCGCTGGAGATCAGCCCGAGGCTCGGCTTCAGCCCGACGATGTTGTTGAGCATCGCCGGCACCCGGCCGCTGCCCGCCGTATCAGTGCCGAGCGCTAGCGGCACCAGACCGGCAGACACCGCGACCGCCGAGCCCGAACTCGATCCGCCCGGCACGAGATCGCCCCGGACCGGATTGACCGGAATGCCGTAGGGCGAGCGCACGCCGACGAGGCCGGTCGCGAACTGGTCGAGATTGGTCTTGCCGATGATGATGGCCCCCGCCGCCCGCAGTTTTGCGACCGCCGTCGAATCCTGCGCCGGCGAATAGGAGAAAGCCGGGCAGGCGGCCGTCGTCGCCGTACCCTTCGCGTCGATATTGTCCTTCACCGCCACGGGAACGCCGAACAGCGGCAGCGCGTGCGCATCCCTCGAGGCCAGCGCCTCGGCCTCGGCGAGCGCATCCTTCTCGTCGCGCAGGCTGATGAAGATCGCGGGATCGTTGTGGTCGCGGATGCGCCGGTAGGAGCGGGCTACGGTCTCTGCCGGCGTGAGCGTGCCGGCGCGGTGCGCAGCGACGATGGCGGCAATGGTTTCAGGCGCGTCGGACCCCATGGCGGGCAAAACTCCAGCGAGCAAAGGTTGCCTGACTGAAGCAAGCGATGTGCCATTGTGTACAATGGGGAGGTCGCGCCAAGACTTCATGTTAGCGACGTAATTTCAGGTGCTTGGTGCGTGGCCGCGTGAGCTCACCGGCTTTGCGGCGCCCGGGCATGTGCACAAAAAGTAGGCGGTGAAGCCTTGAGCGAGGCGGCGTCCAAAATCACGTGAAAGCCGAGAGGATCCGCAGCAGCTTTTCGCGGTTCCCCTTGCCGATCTTCTCGGCCACATGGCGCTCGTGTTCGGCGGCGAGCTGCTTGAACTGCGCCAGCGCCTTCTTGCCGCGCGCCGTCAGGTGCAGGGCATGGGAGCGGCGGTCGGTGGCGGAGGGAATCCGGCTGACGAGGTCGCGATGTTCGAGGCTGTCGAGGAGGTGCACCAGGCGGGCGCGCTCGATCCCGAGCCGCTTGGCGACCGCCATCTGGCTCAGCCCCGGATTGGCGCCGATCACGGTCATCACCGAATACTGCGTCGGGCGAATATCGACGGCAGCGAGCGTGCGGATGAAGTCCTGAAAAATCCAGATCTGGAAGCGACGTACCGCATAGCCGGCATGGCCGGCCAGCGCGTCGAGGCCGATCTCGTCGTCGAGGCCGTCACCGCTGGTGACCGTCGGTTTCCGGCCGCGCGGCGGCCTCGCGCCTGTCAGCGATTTCCCCGTTCCGGTTGCCCGTGCATTCGCCGTCATGATGTTCCCTTCTAGCGCTTCTCCGACCCACGGGGAAGATTGTTGTTGACGACAACAATTGTTGTGCTCAACATTGCAGGCAAGCAGCCTTTTCGATCTGCGGGCCGGCATTGCGCGCGGCAATCCCGAAACATCGGGACAGGAGGAAACCCATGGCCATCGCCGCATCGAGCGGAGCCAATCCGCCCGGCCTGTTCGCGGTGCCAGCGATCATCGCCGATCGCCGCGCCGACGGCAGCATCATCGTGAAATCGACCACGCCGCTTCGCGAAAGCGCTCGCTGCATCGGCGACTGGCTGGAGCATTGGGCGCGGCAGGCGCCGGACCGAATCTTCCTCGCCGATCGCGCCGGCGCCGACGCGCCGTGGGCGACCGTTACCTATCGGGACGCGCTGCGGCGGGTGCGCGGCGCGGCCGCCTGGATCCTTGCGCAAGGCCTGAGCGCCGAGCGACCGCTGGTGATCCTCTCCGACAACAGCGTCGAGCACGCGCTGTTCGCGCTGGCCGCCCAGCATGTCGGCGTGCCCTCGGCCGCGATCTCGCCGGCCTATTCGCTGATGTCCAAAGATTTCGACAAGCTCAAGGGCATGATCGGGCTGCTCCGGCCCGGCGCGATCTATGTTCCCGCCATCGCGCCGTTCGCCGCAGCGCTTGCCGCGATCAAGCCGCTGCATGGTGCTGTTATCGTCAGCGGCAATGCGGGCGACAGCGACGCGATCTCCTTCCGCGCCGTCGCTGCGACTCCGGAAACACCCGATGTCGAAAAGGCATTCGCCGCGATCATGCCCGACACCATCGCAAAATTCCTGTTCACCTCGGGATCGACAGGTGCACCGAAGGCCGTGATCAACACCCAGCGCATGCTGACTTCGAGCCAGCAGGCCAAGGTACAGACCTGGACGTTCCTCGAGGATATCGGCGACAAGCTCGTGATCCTCGACTGGCTGCCGTGGAGCCACACCTTCGGCGCCAACCACAATTTCAACCTGGTGCTGCGCAATGGCGGCACGCTCTACGTCGACGGCGGCAAGCCGGCGCCCGGCCTGTTCGCGACCTCGCTCGCCAATTTGCGCAGCGTGATGCCGACGGTGTATTTCAACGTGCCGCGCGGCTTTGACATGCTGATCGCGGCGCTGCGCAGCGACGACGAACTGCGGCAGAAATTCTTCGGCGAGGTAAAGTTCGCCTTCTATGCCGGCGCGGCATTGCCGCAGAATCTCTGGGACGCGCTGGAAGAACTCGCGATCAAGACCACAGGCCGCGCGCTGCCCATGGTGTCGGCCTGGGGCTCGACCGAGACGTCGCCGCTCGCCACCGACTGCCATTTCCAGGCCAGGCGCTCCGGCAATATCGGCGTGCCGATCCCGGGGACCGAACTGAAGCTGGTGCCGTCGGGCGACAAGCTGGAAGTGCGCGTGCGCGGGCCGAACGTCACGCCCGGCTACTGGAAGGCGCCGGAATTGACCGCGCAGGCGTTCGACGCGGAAGGCTTTTATCTGATCGGCGACGCCGTCACCTTTGCCGATCCCGGTCGTCCCGAACTCGGCCTGTTCTTCGACGGCCGCGTCGCCGAGGATTTCAAGCTCAATTCCGGCACCTGGGTCAGCGTCGGCACCTTGCGCGTCGCCGGCATCGCGGCGCTTGCGCCGCTGGCGCAGGATATCGTCGTCACCGGCCATGGCGGCGACGAGGTGCGTTTCCTGATATTCCCGAACGTGGCGGCCTGCCGGGCCCATGCCGGCCTGCCCGAGAATGCCGAGGTGAATGACGTCATCGGGCACGAAAAAGTTCGCGGCGCGATCGCGCAGGGTCTTGCGAAGCTGAAGGCGCAGAGCGGCAATTCCTCGGGGCACGCCACGCGCGCGCTGCTATTGGCCGAACCCGCCTCCGTCGATGGCGGCGAGATCACCGACAAGGGCTATATCAACCAGCGCGCCGTGCTGACGCGGCGCGCGGGCTCGGTGGCTGTTCTGGATGATGTTTCGTCGGTAAAATGGATCGGCTGCGCCTCATAAGCCCGTCATGGTGAGAAGCGCGGACGATGAAGGCCTATCGGCCATTGCTCGCACGCCGTCGCATGAATTGACAGTCATAATCATTTCAGCGGCCTTGCGACGGCACGCTCTGTTCCATGCCGGTCGGCGCCGACACGCAGGTCTCATTGAGGTTGCCAAAGCAACTAATTTGTGAGAACGTGCTCTCGTCAAGGCGGCCGAGCGAAGAGCACCGAGAGTGCCGGGCCGTACAGGGAGAAACGGATGTCCGTGCGATCGGATCGTCGTGACGCAGCGCGTTGTCGTACGCGCGTCGGCGCAGATGCAGTGCGAATAGACGCTGCGGCCGTCGCGTACTGTTCAGGCCCGATCGTCGATTTCGCCGGCGCCCTTCACGGCATCGAGATTGCCGTGCACCCGCAACAGCAGCGCGATCAGCGTCTCGCGTTCGCCCTTGCTGAGGCAGGAAAGCAGGCGGCGCTCGCGTTCGAGCGCCACCGCGATGACCTGGTCATGGGTGCTGTATCCCCTCGCGGTCAGCGAAATCGAATGGGTGCGGCCGTCCTGCCGGTCGGCGCGGATGCTGATCAGCCCGCGTTCCTCCATCGCAGCCAGGGTTCGGCTCACCGGGCCCTTGTCGAAGCCGATCACATGGCAGATGCGGGCCGCCGAGATTTCCGGCTCGATCGCGAGCAGCGACAGGATTCGCCATTCGGTGACATTGACGGCGAAATGCTTCTGGTAGACCACGGTCGCGCTGCGCGACAATTTGTTGGCGATGAAGGTGATGAGCGCCGGGACGTAACGGTCGAGATCGAGCACCTGTTCGGCGCGTCCGCTCCTGCCTGCCGTGCCCACGCGGGGGGCGCGCGCCTGTCTGTTCCTGCTCATGCTCTTCCGAAGCCGCTCCAGCCTTCACGACATAGAGACAGCGCACGCCGATCTGCAAGAACATTATGCAGGAGACCCACATGAGCGCGACCACGCAAGCTGCGCCGGCCGGCGTCCCGAGCCTCGACGTCGACCCGTTCTCGACCGAGTTCTTCGACGACATGCATGCGGCCCACGAGGTCCTGCGCGAGGCCGGACCGGTGGTGTGGCTCGCCAAATGGGGCGTCTATGGCGTGGCGCGTTACGCCGAGGTGCACGGCGTCCTCCACGATCCCCTGACGTTCTGCTCGGGCCGCGGGGTGGGCCTGAGCGATTTCGCCAAGGAGAAGCCGTGGCGCCCGCAAAGCATCATCCTGGAGGCGGACCCGCCGGCCCACACAAGGACGCGCGCGGTGCTGAACCAGGTGCTGTCGGCCAGCGCCATGAAGCCGCTGCGCGCTCATTTCACCGCATTGGCCGAAACCAAGGTCGATGAGTTGCTCGCGCGCGGCAGCTTCGATGCCATCGCCGATCTTGCGGAAGCCTATCCCTTGTCGGTGTTCCCCGATGCGCTCGGGCTGAAGCAGGAGGGGCGCGAGCATCTGCTGCCCTATGCCAGCCTGGTGTTCAACGCGTTCGGGCCGCCTAACCAGTTGCGCCAGGAGGCGATCGAGCGCTCGGCGCCGCATCAGGCCTATGTCGCCGAACAATGCCAGCGCGAGAACCTCGCCCCCGGCGGCTTCGGCACCTGCATCCATGCCCGTGCCGATGCCGGCGAGATCACCCATGAGGAAGCTCCGCTGCTGGTGCGCTCGCTGCTGTCGGCCGGGCTCGATACCACCGTCTACGGCATCGGCGCCGCCGTCTATTGCCTCGCGCGTTTTCCCGAACAACTGGCAAAGCTGCGCAGCGATCCCACGCTGGCACGCAATGCCTTCGAGGAAGCGGTCCGCTTCGAAAGCCCGGTGCAGACCTTCTTCCGCACCACGACGCGCGAGGTCGAACTCGGCGGGCATGCGATCGGCGAGGGTGAGAAAGTCCTGATGTTCTTAGGCGCCGCCAATCGCGATCCGCGCCGCTGGGAATATGCCGATCGTTACGACATCACCCGCCGCACGTCGGGCCATGTCGGCTACGGCTCCGGCATTCACATGTGCGTCGGCCAGCTTGTCGCGCGCCTCGAAGGCGAGGTGATGATGGCGGCGATCGCCCGCAAGGTCGGCAGCATCGAGATCACCGGGCCGGTGAAGCGCCGCTATAACAACACGTTGCGCGGTCTGGACAGCCTCCCGATCTCCATTTCCGCCGCCTGACGGATACCAGGCCCGGCATCTGATCAGCGGTTCCTACGGCGCGTCGCGCCAATCGCAAACCCGGCGAAAAGTCCGGGAACGCTCAATCAACATCGGAGGAGAAAACAATGCGGAATTTGGGATTGGGGCTGGCGCTGGCCTTGTCGTGCGCGGCGGGTGGCGCAGCGCGCGCGGAGATTTCAGACGACGTCGTGCGGGTGGGCGTGCTCAACGATATCTCCGGCATCTTCCAGGACACCAACGGCATGGGCTCGGTGGAAGCCGCGCGCATGGCGGCGGAGGATTTCAACGGCGGCGGCAAGGGCATCAAGGTCGAGATCGTCTATGCCGATCACCAGAACAAGGCTGACGTCGGGCAGGCGATCGCGCGCAAATGGCTCGACGTCGAGGGCGTCGACGCCATCGTCGACGTGCCGAATTCGGCCGTAGGCCTCGCGCTCAACGCGCTGTTGCGGGATTCGCGGATGACATTCCTGGCGTCGTCGACCGCCAGTTCCGATCTGACCGGCAAGGCCTGTTCACCCAATACGATCCAATGGGTCAATGACGCCTGGGCGACCGGCAACACCACGGCGGCGGCGATGATGGGGCGCGGCGGCAAGGACTGGTATTTCGTCACGGTCGACTACGCGCTCGGCAAGGGCATCGAGGCGGAGGCCACCAACTACATCGAGAAGAACGGCGGCAAGGTGCTGGGGTCGAGCAAGCATCCGCTTGGCACTTCCGATTTTGCTTCCTTCCTGCTGCAGGCGCAGAACTCCAAGGCCAAGGTGATCGGGCTGGCCAATGCCGGCGGCGACACCATCAACGCCGTCAAGCAGGCCAACGAATTCGGCATCCAGCAGAGCGGCCAGACCATGGTGGCGTTCCTGCTCTTCGTCAACGACGTGCACGGCATGGGATTGAAGGTCGCGCAGGGCCTGCAACTTCTCGAAGCCTTCTACTGGGACATGGACGACGATACCCGCGCGTTTGCAAAACGCTTCGGCGCGCGCCCCGGCATGAACGGCAAGATGCCGAGCGGCAACCAGGCCGGCGTCTATGCCTCCACGCTGGCCTATCTCAACGCGGTGGCGGCAGCCGGCAGCGACCACGCCAAAGACGCGGTGCCCGAGATGAAGAAGTTCAAGGGCAAGGACAAATTGTTCGGCGACGTCGCGATCCGCCAGGACGGCCGCGTCGTCCATCCGATGTACCTGTTCGAGGTGAAGAAGCCGGCCGAGTCGAAATATCCCTACGATTATTACAGACTGGTCTCGACCATTCCCGCCGAACGGGCCTTTCGTCCGCTTGCGGAGGGCGGCTGCACGCTGGTGAAGTGAAGCCGCTGCCGCCGCGAGTTTCGGCACCCTCATGCCCGGGAAAAGCTCGGGCATGACGGTTTATGAGCCGATTCGGGCACGCCGGCCGACACGACGGTGCGCCGCCGGTTCAGCCCGAATTGATTTCGGTTGACGCCCGCGCAGTCTGAACCATTGTAAGCTCAATGCCGGCCAGAACTCGGCTACGAGCGGGGGAAAACGATGCAACGTCTCAAATTTCATAGGTGCACGTCGGTCCGGCTGGCATCGCTGGCGCTTGCGATCTCCTTCTTCGCCGCGGATGCGTCGGCCGCGAAGATGACCGGTGATCCCGCGGCGACATGCAGCGGCCTTGTGGGATCGGCAGACAATGGCGTGAAGATCGATTCCGCCGCAATCGTCGCGGCGTCCCCGCTTACGGTCGCCGAGAAGGGACCGACGCCGGCGGGGCGCGTCACCCCGGCCAATCCGGAATTCTGCAAGGTGCTCGGCCACATCGTGCCGTCGGATCCCAAGGCGCCGCCGATCAAGTTCCAGGTCAACATGCCGCTGGAGTGGAACGGCCGCTCGCTGCAATATGGCGGCGGCGGCTTCAACGGCGTGCTGATCACCGCGCTCGGCCTGCCGCCGGCCTATCCGTTCGGCGCGCCTTCGCCGCTGGCGCGCGGCTTCGTCACCTATGGCACCGATTCCGGCCACGAGACCAAGCCGGGCGAACCGCCGCAGCTCTTCGCGCTGAACGACGAGGCCTTCGAGAATTTCGCGCATCGCTCCTACAAGCGCGTGCGCGATACCGCCGTCGCGCTGATGGTGCGCGCCTACGGCAATCCGCCGGCAAAGCTCTATTTCATGGGCTCGTCCGAAGGCGGCCGCGAGGCGCTGACGATGGCGCAGCGCTATCCCGATGATTTCGACGGTATCTTCGCCCGCGTGCCCGTCATCAACTGGGTCGGCCTGCAGCATGCCGGGACGCGCTCGGGCCTCGCTACCATGGGCGAGGGCTGGATACGCCCGGCGCAGGTCGATCTCGTTGCCAAGGCGGTGCTCAAGGCGTGCGACAATGCCGACGGCGCCGAGGATTTGCTCGTTCTCGATCCGGTCGGCTGCAAGGCGAAATTCCAGGTGGAGGAGTTGCGCTGCGGCGCCGGCCAGAGCGGCGACCAGTGCCTCACCGAACCGCAGATCGCGGCGATCAAGACGCTGCATGGGACATACAAGTTCTCCTTCGCGCTGGAGAACGGGCTCGATGATTATCCGGGATGGGGCGTCTCGGGCGAAAACGTCCCGGCCTTCGGGCCGACCGGCGGCTGGAATGCGTGGTGGCTCGGCAAGGCGGCGCCCGCGCAGCCGCCGGCGCCGAACAACGGCATCGCCTGGATCTATGGCGCGGGCGGCATTCAGTACGTGTTCGCGCGCGACCCCAAGCTCGACGTCACGACCTACAAGCCCGACGATCACAGGGAACGTCTGCTGCAGGTGTCGCGGTTGATGGATTCGACCAATCCGGACCTCGGCCGCTTCGCTGCGCGCGGCGGCAGGCTCGTCATTCTCGAGAACATGGCCGACTATGCCCAGAGCCCCTATGCCGGCATCCGCTATTTCGAAAACGTGCAGCGCAAGCTCGGCAAGGAGAAGACGGCGGAGTTCGCTCGCCTTTACACGGCGCCGGGCGTCGATCATGTCGGCTCCGGCGCGCCCGCCAATGTCGACATGCTCGCCGTGCTGGTCGATTGGGTCGAGAAGGGCAAGGCGCCCGGCGATCTCGAAGTGACCGAGCAGCGGCTCGAAACGCCGGCATTCGAGGTGACGCGCTCGCTGCCGCTGTGCCCGTGGCCGAAATGGCCGCACTACAAATCAGGTCCGGTCAATCGCGCCGCGAGTTTTGAATGCGCGCCGTGAGGAGGACTACCCCGTCACCTTGCTCGAGCCCTGCGTGATCAGCCGTGCGGCGCGCTGGTTGCGGGCGTGAATCCATAGCCAGCTCAGGGCGACGCTGAGGCGGTGGCGCAGGCCGATCAGGAAGTAGATGTGGGCGATGCCCCAGATCCACCAGGCGAGATGGCCGCGCATCCTCATCCAGCCGAAATCGATCACCGCTTTCTTCTTGCCGATCTGCGCAAGGCTGCCGGCATGCTTGTATTTGAACGGCGGCAGCGTTTCGCCCTTCAGCCGCGCCTTGATCAGCGCCGCGACGTAGCGTCCCTGCTGCTTGGCCGCCGGCGCGATGCCCGGCACCGGATTGCCGTCGGGGCCTGCGATCGTCACGGTGTCGCCGATCGCGAAGACGTCCGCGTGGCCGGGCACAGTGAGATCCGGCTCGACCTTCAGGCGATAGGCGCGATCCGCCGGCGCATTCATCCATTCCGCCGCGCGCGAGGCGCGCACGCCGGCGGCCCAGACGATGGTCCTGGCCTCCAGCTTCCTGCCGCCATAGACCACGCCATCGATGGCGCATTCGGTGACGGGCTGGTTCAGCACCACCTCGACGCCGAGTTCCTGCAGCGACTTCTGCGCATAGGCGGAGAGATCCTCGGGAAAGCCGGCGAGCACGCGCGGGCCGGCCTCGACCAGGACGACGCGGGTCTTGTGGGTGTCGATGTTGCGGAAGTCCGGCGGCAGCGTGTCCTTGGCGAGGTCGGCGATGGTGCCGGCCATTTCGACGCCGGTCGGGCCGGCGCCGATGATGACGAAGGTGAGCAGCGCCGCGCGCCTGACGGGATCGGCCTCGCGCTCGGCGCGCTCGAAGGCGACCAGGATGCGCCGCCGCAGCGTGGTGGCGTCCTCCAGCGTCTTCAGGCCCGGCGCGAACGGCTCCCATTCGTCATGGCCGAAATAGGCGTGGCGGGCGCCGGTGGCGAGCACCAGCGTGTCGTAGGCAAGGGTCTCGCCGTCCTCGAGCCGCACGCGCTTTTGCGCAGCATCGATGCCGTTCACATTGGCGAACAGCGTCGTCACCTCCTTGCGGTCGCGCAGCAGATAGCGCACCGGCCAGGCGATTTCCGACGTCGCCAGCGAAGCGGTTGCGACCTGGTAGAGCAGCGGCTGGAACAAATGATGGTTGCGGCGATCGATCAGCGTGATGCTGACCGGCGCACCGGCGAGGCCGAAAGCGGTCTCCAGCCCGCCAAAGCCGGCGCCGACGATCACCACGTGATGAGGCTGCTTCAGCACTGTCGTCATGCGGTGCGACCCGGTTTATGAATGCACCGATAATGTAGCCACTCGTGCCGGGTGATCCAATACGCCTCTACGAATTGCACGATAGCGAAACGCTATTATTGGCTGTTCCGGCGTTCGCAGGAACAGCGCCTAACGTCAGTGTATCTGATCTGACGCTAGAGCCCGCGGCGTCCGAATCCGACGGGGGCCGGGCGCGAGGCTGGCGGCGCCGGCGGCGGTTGCGCCACCGTGCGGGATGGCTGCGGCGGATCGGGCATCCGAAACCGCTCGTCGAGTGGCGGCGACGGGCTCTCTTCGTGCTCGCGGCTGGGATGAAACAGCAGGGCAAGGATGAGCGGGAGATTGACGAGCGCGCCGAAGATCGTTCCGCGTTCATGGCCCAATGATATGGATGGGAATCCGGCGGCGAAGAGACCGTCGATGATCACGACCGCGAACCACACCGGTATGATGGAGACCGGGTCCCAACCCATGTCCCTGAACCGCATCGACTGCAGCGTGACCGTGAGCCACGCATAGAGGAGAGCGGCTGCGATGATCGGGCCCGCCGCGGGGCTCGCGGCCGTTCCGTTCGGCGTGGTCTGAACGGAGTAGGTGATCGCGGCGAAGAAGACCGCGACCATCATGACGGTGACCGCGATCGTGCTCATCAGGAAATGCAAGCGGCCGATACGGGCATTGAAGCCGAACAGGAAACCGAGCATGGCTCTCTCCTCTGCGGCGCAGTTCACCGCAGATTGCTTTCCGAGTCATGAACCGCAGAGGTTGCAAATCAGGTACGGCTTCCAGCCGCTTTACGAAATCCTTAAAGTCCGAGCGGCCGCCGCCGCGGTGCGACAATTGTTGCCCCGGCAACCGGAACTATAGTTCTTGCCATTCAAGCCGTGAGCGAATTATGGTGCAGGCCGCTGCGGTATGAGCCGAAGGTCCAAGTCGGATAAACCGGTTCATGCTTGCCGCTGACCGGCGACTTCGCGCACAAAATACCTCACCTGATAATGAGGCGCGCGAGAGAAGCGCCGGTCGCCCGGGTGACCCGGGTTGGTTCGATAAATAGGAGGGGAGTGATTATGAAGAAGGCATTCTGGCTGGCAGGCGCGGCAATTCTGGCGCTGGCGCAGCCCGCATCGGCCGGCGACACCATCAAGATCGGCTTTGTCTCGACCTTCAGCGGCCCGACCGCTGTGATCGGCAACGACATGCGAAACTCGTTCGAACTGGCGCTCGACCATCTCGGCCGCAAGATCGCCGGCAAGCCGGTCGAGGTGATCTACGAGGACGACGGCCAGAAGCCGGATGTCGGC
>OEIU01001105.1_pt1 | contig 19441 bp, 21 predicted proteins | sample 1539221 | NCBI WGS metagenome assembly OEIU01 (sample SAMN03792071, study PRJEB22550) | activated sludge metagenome | feature: wastewater treatment plant; material: activated sludge; isolation source: Wastewater treatment plant of a petroleum refinery complex | place: Argentina: Zarate | collected...
GTTTTGCTTTATTCGCAAATGATTTCATTTCATTAAAATGATCTTCACTGACACGCATAAGTTTTGCATATTGTTTTGGATCATAAGAATTAAGACTGATAGAAACGACGTCAATGATTCCTTTCATTTCAGGAGTTATATCTCTCTTGTTAATAATGTTGCCATGTCCATTTGTGTTAATACGAGTTTTACCGCCATTATCTTTAACGTACTTTGCCACCTTTTTAACAACATCCCAGCGTATTGTCGGTTCGCCGTAACCACAAAAAACAATTTCATCATATTTTTTAGGATCACCAATTTCCTTAATATAAACTTCAGCAGATGGTTCTTCGGATTTTTTCATTCCAAGATTATATCCGCGTAAAAATGGATCTTCTTTTCTTCTGCAAAAAGTACAATCTGCATTACAACGATTAGTTACATTAACGTATAATGATTTTCCCAGTAAATAAGTATAACTTGTTTTAGGCGGTGTACCGATTCCAAAAAATCTAAACACATTTAATGAAGTTATTCTGCCAACATCCGTTAACGAAATTTTGTGTACATCCGCAACTTGCTGAGCAACATACTTTACATATGATGGTTCATTTCTTTTTCCACGAAATGGAACCGGTGTCATAAATGGCGAATCTGTTTCCAGCAGGAGATGATTTAAATCTATATGTTTTAATATTTCTCTCAGTCCATCACTTTTTTTAAAAGTTATATTACCGGTAAAAGAAATAAAATGACTCATCTTCATATATTCCAAAGCATCATCAAGAGAGCCGTTATAACAATGAAATTGAGCTTTTAATCCTGATCCGCAATAACTTTTAATTATATCCATCATATCTTTGTCTGAATCACGATTGTGAATAACCGCCGGAAGTTCAAGTTTAACAGCAAGATCAAGCTGTGCTCTGAACGCCTTGATTTGCTGTTCTCTTGGAGAGAAGTCATAATAGTAATCCAAACCAATTTCACCTATTGCTACAACTTTTGGATGCTTTGCAAGTGATTCGATTTCTGAAATAAGAGAATCTTCCCAGTCTTTTGTGTCATGAGGATGGATTCCAACAGTTGCATAGATATTATCAAACTTCTCAGCTAATGCAATGGCTTCGCGAGAAGTCTTAATATCAGTTGCAGGAACAATTATAAAATCAACTTCTGCTTCGCTGGCGCGTTTAATTACAGATTCAAGATCATCTTTGAAATTATCAAAAAAAAGATGTGCGTGGGTATCAATAAACATATTAAACTACTTCACCAATCAATAATGGGTGTTCGTGTAAATCATGAGAAATCTGAAAAGCATTAAGTTTTTCTTCTTTAGATACAACAGCGATTAAGCCAATTCCGCAATTAAAAACTTTATGCATTTCTTCGTTTGAAATATTTCCGGTTTGTTGAATCAACTTAAATATTGCCGGCATTTCCCATGCTCCCCAATGAATTTGTAAATCTAAACCATCGGGAATAATTCTTTTTGTGTTGCCAACTATTCCACCACCTGTAATGTGTGATAATCCTTTTATGTTAATAGAATTTTTCAGTGCAGTAATTAATTTAAGATAAGATTTGTGAACTTTAAGTAATTCATCACCAAGAACATTATTTATTTCATTGATATGATCCGTGACTTTAAATTTTTCTAATAGTACTTTTCTTGCAAGTGAATATCCATTTGTATGCAAGCCGTTAGATGGAAATCCAATTAACAAATCACCTTTTCGTATTTTCTTTCCATCAATGATTTTTGATTTATCAACAAATCCTACAATTGTTCCCGAAACATCAAAATCATCTTCCCGATATAATCCGGGCATCTCTGCAGTTTCACCTCCAATCAAGGCACAGTCATTTTCTTTACAAGCAATTGCAAAACCTTTAATAACTTCAGCCGCTTTGTCGGGATTTAATTTTCCTGTTGCATAATAATCTAAAAAGAAAAGCGGTTTTGCACCGCAAACTGCAATATCGTTAACGCAGTGATTGACCAAATCCTGACCAATTGTATCGTGTTTGTCCATCTCAATGGCGATCTTAAGTTTTGTTCCTACACCATCTACACTTGAAACTAAAACTGGATTTTTAATTCCTGAAAAATCAGGTTCATAAAAAGCACCGAACATACCAATATCAGCGAGAACACTTTTATTAAAAGTAGATTTTGCATAACCTTTAATTTTATCAACAGTCTTTTCGCCGGCTTCAATATCAACGCCGGATGCTTTATATGTTTGATCCAACTTATACTCTCTTATTAATTCAAGACAATTTAAATTTCACAAAAAAAATTAACATTTATTCGAGAGGATTACAAAGAATTAGCAAAGTATTAAAAAGTCTGTAGTGCAATACTGCTAATGTAATTGCAATTATTTAAAGTAATTGATAATCCTCACTTCATAAAATTTTCCGTCATTTGCACAGCAACAACCTTTCCCCTTGCTGTAACTTCACTATTAGCAGAGACTGTAATTTCAGTAATTACTTTTCTTCCTTTTACTTCGATAATTTTTCCGCGCAATTCAAGCTCAACACCAAGTGGAGTTGGCTTTAAGTAATCAACTTGAAGCGATGCGGTAACAAAACGAAATGCCGGCAGCGTATCCGGCTCACGATTTTCAGCACGATAAGCAGCAAGTGCAGCACTTCCCGTCCCGTGGCAATCAATCAAAGAAGCAATCAATCCACCATAAACAAAGCCCGGAATTGCAATGTGATATTCTTTTGGTAAAAAGTGAGAAATTGTTTCATCGCCATCCCAATAACTTTTTATGTGATGACCGTGTTCATTATTTCTTCCACAGCCGTAACAATAACTTAACTCATCCGGATAGTAATCCTGAATTGGTTTTACTTGCATTGTTTTCTTTCAATAAATTATCTAAAGAAGCTTTTAATAACTTAAGCTAAGAATTCTTCCTTTAGTGAAATTAAAAAATCTATCTTTGTTCGCAATTTTAATTCCGTCCATTAAATCTTCCGGATTATGACCAGCTACCTTTAAACAAGTAGGACAAGCGTAAATTTCAACTCCCAATTCCAATAATTTTTTAATGTAGGTATGTGCTGATTCAAATTCCGGATGTGTAATATCCTTAGAATCTTTAACCAATATTTTAACAGCTTCAATATCCATATAAATTAGCACAGCTTTATCCTTAGCCATCATTGTTGCCATCTTTAATGGCATTAAAAGACGATGAGGATTATCGTAACTGGTTGTGATATGTAAGAATAATCCATCTTTCTCTTGTAACTTATCTTTTTCCTGTGCCTGAATTGATGTAACAAAAAATAAGATTAATAGAATACTAAACAAGTATGTTGTAGCTCGTTTCATTTTAATTACTCCTTCATTTGTTAAAAATATTTTTGATATTCAAAATTACAATTCTTTTGCAATAAAATATCCACTTTGAATTGCAGAAACAGCATCACCAATTTTATCTGCATCACCGACAACATAGTAATGAATTTTTCCTTCTAATTTTTCTATCAACTCTTTGTTAGGACGCATTCCGGCTGCTACTACAAATACATCTATGTTTTCTAATTTAATCTCTTTATCCATTCCCTTAGTTTGTATAAAATAAACTTTATTACCATCGACTCTGGTTAATTTTGAATTTGTAAAAATCTGAACATTTGCTTTTTTAAGTTTCATCAAATTTAATTTACGTGTAACCATTTCCATATCACGGGCAATGTCTTCAAGCATTTCTACGATTATTACATTGTTACCATAATCAACAAGTGTGTTTGCAATTTCAACTCCAATTAATCCGCCGCCGATAACAAGCACATTTTTATTTTTAGGAAGATTAAATTCATAAAGTATTTCTGCCCAATGATATTCTTTCAATCCATCAATTGGTGGAATAAATGGTTTTGAACCTGTTGCAATAATTACTCCGTCGTAATTCCCAATCAAATCTTCTGCTGTTGCTTCTTTATTGATAACCTTAATCTTGGCATCTTTAATTTCATCAACGAAGTAATCAATTTGTTTTTGCAATGAATGTTTCTGAGATGGAAGAGGTGCAAAATTAAATTGTCCACCAAGTTTTTCTTTTTCAAACAGAGTAACCTGATGACCTCTTTGTTTCAGTGCTAATGCGGCTTGCATTCCTGATAAGCCACCACCAACAATTGCATAATTTTTTTGTTCTTCTGCCGGAGTAATTTCTTCAAGTTCTCTTCCAACAAGCGGATTGATTTCACACTGAAGACCTTTACCAATTTTAATTCTTCCCAAACAGCCGGTTAAACAAGAACTGCACGGACGAATTCTTCCTTCAACTTGCTTTAAATATTTTCCAACAAAATCCGGATCGGCGATTAATGCCCTTCCAATTGCGATAAAATCGGCTGCGTTGTTGGTTATAATTTCTTCAATATCTTCTGGTTCATTTACTTGTCCAACTGTTATAACCGGAAGTGCGACATTTTCTTTTATTTTTTTTGAAAGCTCCCACGTTTTCCCTTTCGGTATAAAATGATGCTGATAATACCAAGGCGGACTCATACAAGCATCACCACTTGTAATATGTAGTGCGGCAATTTTTTCCTGTTCAATCACTTTTGCAATTTCGATTGCATCCTGAATTGTTAATCCACCATCATATTTTTCATCACCACTAAGTCTAACAATGATTGGAAGATTTGTTGAAGATTTTATTCCGCGTAATATTTCCAATCCAAAGCGAAGACGATTTTCAAAACTTCCACCATATTCATCAGTTCTTTTATTTGAGTTTGGAGAAATAAATTGAGCAATTAAATAGCCAAGTCCAAACTGAAGTTCAATAAAATCATAGCCGGCTTTTTCTGCACGAATAGCCGCATCAACATATTGTTGCTGAACAATTTTAATTTCTTCGATTGAAAGTGATTTTGGTTTTTGTCCTCCGTTCGGGCATTCAATATCTGATGCCGATAGATAAACATTTCCGGGCAATTTTGGATTTGCCATTCTTCCCGGATGATTGATGTGTGCAACAGCTTTTGCACCATTGCGATGAACAGTTTCAACTAATTTTTTATGTCCTTCAATCTTATCATCAGAATCAATTCCGATTTGTGTTGGAAGTTCCCGAACTTTTTTATCAATAAAGAAAGGTTCAAAAATAACAGCAGCAACGTGCTTTGATCGTTTATCCCAAAATGCAAGATGTCTTTCAGAAATATTTCCTTCTGCATCACCATAACCGGTTTTAACAGCAGACATAAAAAAATTATTTCTCAAATCAGTATTAGCTAATTTCATTTTCGCCTCACTTCGTTAAAACAACTAAATGACTTGTTGATGGTTTATTTTTTATTCCTTTGACTATTTTCAATCCAGCTTTGTTGGCTAAATCCTGCAACCCACCATTGCGAACATAATTTTTATAATTTCTATAATGTTCGCTGCCTGCAGCAAATTCAACAACTTCATTCAGCACACTCCAGAATCCATTTGGTTTTGGAACAAGATAATCTCCGATAATAATTTTATCAGCAACATTTGAAATATCTTCTAACAGTTTTACTCTTTCTTCTTCATTTACTTCGTGAATAACATAAGTCATCACTGCATAATCAAAATGAAGATTTTGTGAAATCAAATCTGATATTGTTGAATGTGCGAATGAAATTTTCTCATTTGGATTTTTAGCAAGATTCGATTTAGCTTTTTCAATATTTCGTGTTGATAAATCAATACCCAAAACTAATTTACTTTTATCAGCGATTGTAAATGGAAATCTTCCAGTTCCACAACCGACATCAAGAACGGATGAATTTGATTCAATAATATTTTTAATTAACGAAAATAATCTGTCTTGATTTGGAGCTATGAAAACATCATAGAACCAGCCATCGTACCAATGATTTTTATTTTGTTTCATTTCACGATTAATTTGTTTAATACACTTTCAATTTCTTCAATGGCTTTAGACATTCCATCAGATTTAGAATTATCGAAACTGTTATACAAAAACTCCGGATTGATTCTTGAAATGTATGTTTTGCCATTTGCTTTTTCATAAACAGAAATTCTGCAAGGCATCATTGTTGAAATCAATTTTGAATTATCATCCTTTAAAACTTCATACGAATATTTTGGATTGCATAATTCAATTACATTAGCTGATAAAACTTCTTTACCATTTTTCTTGAGTGATTGTTGAAGATCGTGAATGGTTAATACTTTCCAACCGTTCCGATTTCCACAATTCTTTAAACTATCAATTGTTTGAGTGAAAGAAAGTTTACTTTCATTCTCAAGTAGAAATGGAACATTAGTTTTTTGTTGTGCAAATAAGTTAAGTGAAAATAAAACAACGATTATTAGAAATGATCTGCTCATATTTTTTATCTCCTATATATTATTGTTAAAATTCTAACCCGGACAAAATTAACCCAATGATTAATCCGATTATAAGATTAATAATTTTTATTGAAGCAATAAAACATCATAGGACCAAACATCGCACCAATAATTTTTATTTTGTTTCATCGATTAATTTTTTTTATAAAAATATTTTCCGGTTATTAAAAGTCCTATAAAAACAAAGATTGCAAAAATGAAACTGCTAATTGCAAGCTGCATTCCACCAGAAAGAATATGACCACTTGTACAGCCATCAGCCATTCTGGCTCCAATAATTAAAATAAATCCACCAATGAATGACCAAAGAATTCTTTTGAATGGAGAACTTCCTTTATATTTTTTCCAGTTACTATGTATTAGAGTTAATTTAAATTCTTTTCTAATAACAGATATAATTAAAGCCGATAAAAAAGCACCAAACAGAAAAATCAATTCCCAACTTCCGGGTTTTTGTATTTTTTCAAAATAATTATTCTGTGTCAATCCAAAAGAATAATCAGATAAGTATGGATAAGTAGTTGAAGCTCCAATTGGTCTATCTGTTACAACAGTTAAAAAAGTAATTGCATCCAGAACTGCAAGAGCAATGCCTGCATATAGCCATTTTAAATCTTTTACTTTTTCTTTTTTATGAATCAAAAATGAAATCCAAATAAATGCAATTCCGATAATGAATGATAGAAAGTAAAAAATAAAATTATTTCCAGTTATTGAATTGAGTGAAAGTTTACCAAAATCAGGTCCTAAAATTCCCTGAATTGAAGGTAATAAAACTGTATAAATCAAACCGCCAAATAATCCACCGATAATTCCAATTAAAGCATCTAATGAACCTTCACCAAGTGAAACGGGTAAAGTACCGGGACAATAACCAAGAATTGCCATACCACTTCCAAATATAAGTCCACCTAAAACCACTCCACCAAAAACAAGTGGTTTGATATGATATGAAGCCAAACCCAACTCAATTTCAATATTGATTAAAATTATTCCGACACCAATTGCCACGGCGATTGCTTTAGCAACTGCAAAATTTTCAAATGTTGCTAAGCCACTAATTGTATTGTATCTGTTAAGTTTAGCGTATTGCAAAATTACGCCGAACAAAAAACCAAGAATTAAAGTTATGATCATTGTGTCATCTCCTATTTGAAACTTTTGAAAAATTCAGTTTGTCATTCTCTTGCAAACGGGAATCCATTTATTTTGTAACAGATTCCTGCTTTCGCAGGAATGACCGACGACTAAACAATAATTTTTCAGCAGTCTCTATCTATAATTTTTAGGTACGTTTTTTAATAACTCTTTTAAACAATTAATCTTAAAACAAAACCACGGTACTTGTTTTTTATATTCAAGATATTCGTTGCCAAATTTTCTAATAGCTTCCGGTTCTTCAATAAGTCTAATCATAATCAACATAAAAATTATTTCTACCGGAGCAATTAAAAGAATAAATGACAGCGAACCAATTAAAAATGCAATGCTTAGTGGGAACAATAGTAACCCTAAGTGCATTGGATGCCGCATATATTTATAAGCACCTTGTGTAACCAGAACATTTGTTTCCATTCTTTTTACATTTCCTTCACGTCCATATTTTGCAAGCGTTCTGCCTGTATTTTTACTTATCTTCATTACAAGAAAGAACAATAAAAATCCCAATATGGCACTGAAGCTGTGAAAAAGGATATATGTATGAATATTTTTAAATAAAAAATTATCGAGATATACACTGAGGGCAGCACCGCCAACAATCATCACTAACCAAACAACTATTCTCGACATATCAAAATCCTAAAACATAAAAAATCAAACCAATTGTAATTCCTATTGCAAAGTTGAATGCTTTTAGTTTCATTGAATCCTTAAATGAATATGAAAGCATCGGCAGCATTCCGTGCCCATCCTGAACAATTGAACTTGTAAGTAAAACTGAAAAAGGAATTAATCCTTGTGCGAAGAGTGTAACAAATATCAAATGCGGACCAGATTCCGGTATCAATCCAACTAATGCACCAACAAATAGAAAAACAATTTTGTATTGCGATGTAAACTGTTCGAGATGCAAATATTTTAATCCAAACTCAACAACAGCAAGTGCACCAAATGTCCAAAGAGCTGTTTTCCAAAGATGCTTTTTAATGATATGTCCCCAAATGTGTTCTTTAACATAATGCTTAAAACTTTTTTCTTTAGGATGAATGACCATCTCCTTACAATTTTCGCAAGTTGGAATTTTATATTTCTTAACGATCATATCAATTAACCAGCCACTGAATATTCCGATAACAAATAGGATTGCAAAAAGAATCACGGCATATTTTGGAAACATTGCAAGCATCACAAAAGCTTCATCACCAGAAACTGCAACCATCGCTCCCGCAAGTGCACCAAAGCTGATTAATCCGTGAATGTATAATGAAACATTGGTAAATCCGCCAATGCAACCCGGCACAGTTCCAATTAAAGAAGCCAAAACATATTGTTTAAACTTTCTGGCATTAATAAAAAATGATTCAAGTTTATTTTTAGTTACAACATTTAACAAATCAACTAAAATCATCATCACTGCCACGAGCAAGGATATTTGAATTGATTCTTTGATAAGATTTAAAATTGTATTAAGCATTTCTTTATAAAAATATTTTAATTATAAGAATTAGATGATAAGCCATTAAGAAAGATGCTGTTATAATTTAATTTTATTTAGAAGAGACTTCTGAAAAATAGATCTCTTACCGTTTGTCATTCTCGCGATCCGTTAGCTAACGGACGGGAATCTGCATAATAATCAATAGATTCCTGTTTGCACAGGAATGACAGATTGAATTTTTCAGAAGTCTCTTAAAAGAATATTTCTCGAAATTATTTGCAGTAGTTAAATATTCTAATAATTAATACATTAATAAGATCGGAATATTTAAGATTATTAAAGTTAACAACACGCTAATAAACACCACGAAAAAGGTTGGATGCTTTAATTGTTACAATAAAGCAAGACACAAATAATTTTTTCCCATCGTTCTGGTTAAGTTAAATTTATGATCAAATAATAGATAATTTATATCACAATTTCTTTGGGATCATTTTCTGATTCAACGACTTTCCACTCAACATCATCAACATCAAAGTCAGCAATTTTTTCTATTGGTACTTTTAAATATTTCCCCTGGGCTGTAACAGCCACATCACCATTTGGCAAAACGATTTCACCAGTTCCTTCAAACATTCTGCTATTTTCATTAGTGATTCTGCCAATAACTTTTAGTTGTTGATTAAGGGGAATCGGTTTTTTGTATTTCAAATTTAATTCCACTGTAACGCCCCAAACTTCAGTTTCATATTTGTTTAATATTGCTCTGCCAATTGTTTCATCAAGAATGGCTGAAGCAATGCCTCCGTGCATTCTTCCGGGATAACTTTGATGTTCTTCTGAAGGAGTAAATAATGCGATAAGCTCTTGATTCTCAGTTACATAAAAATGCGCGTGAATCCCAAAATCATTTTTTACTCCGCACACAAAACAAAGTTTTGAATTTTTCTGTTTGCTATAAATTTTATGAATCATGTTTTTCCTAAAGAAATTTTTTATTTATGATTATAATTTACAAAGAAACAATTATGATTTTTTACAGCAAGGAATCTTTATAATATTTTGATTAGAATTAATTAAAGTTTCTGCAATAATTTGACCCCAACAGGGGCTAATAACATCGTAGATGTTTTATTATTATAGGATTAAAAAAACCCAGCAAATACAGTATCCTCGTAGAGGATAAATAATTTTAGCAAGTGAAAGTCAGATAATTAAGGATACTAAATTATCTGATAGAAAAATTAAGCTGTCGCATATACAACTTTGTCGGGATCGCAATGACATTTTTAAACTTTTGAGACTACCTTGCAATAACAAGCGATCAACTTGAGTGAGGTAATAAAATTGCTGCTGCAATAACAGTTGTCCAAAGTCCGGTTCTATCTCCTTCAGCAGTTTGAGTGATGTTAAATGTTTTAACGATTTTACCAGACATTTTAAATTCCTGTTCCCGTTCATTCCAATCTGATTCCGGATTAAACTCAACACCAAGTGTAGTTGCAAGCATTTGTGCGGCTAAATCTTCAGCGTAATCTCCTGCCGTTTTTTCTTTAACTCCAAACGGATGATATTCAGAAAGATATCCATACTGAGAATTGTCTGCGGGAATCGCAACTCCAATTGAAGAAGCAATTAACCTATTAGGTTCATTTGTTGAATTTCTTGCCATTACTGCAAAAGTAATTTGACCGGGTTTTAATTCTTTTAAACCTTCTTCTTTATTTACCCTTTTGCATCCGGGTGGAAAAATGCTGCTGACAGAAACCAAATTACATTTTTCGATTCCCGCATTTCTTAAAGCAAGCTCAAAAGAGCTGAGATAATCTTTATGTCTGCCAACTCCTTTGGTAAAGAATATTTTTGTTGGAACGTACAATTAGAACCTCCTGTATTTATTTATAACAGCAATCAAAAAATTTCTTATATCTGATTTGAACTTTTTAAGTTCAATTATTATGGGCAATTGAACTTTTAAAATCTTTTTCTTTGCCCCCGATAACAATATTGTTATTACTAATTCTCAGCTCGTTCAACTTTCCTTCATTAAAATTTTTAATAATTTCTGTTAATATGACATCCTTTGATTGATAAACTTTTATACTTGCCGATGTTAAAAATCGTAAAGGATTAATACCGATTTTCTTTGTGATTAAAACATCAACATTCTGATCAATCAGAAAACGAGCTGATTGTAATCCTGCCCCGCCCAGTTCAATATAATATGGATTTGACAATATCTCATCTGATTTTTTTTCTGTATCGTGGATAAAGTAATGGCTGCTTCGCCCAAATACTTCTAGAAGTGATGTGGAATCAAAATGTTTTGATATTGATAAGGCAATTTTCATTGTTGATCTGTTAAAAATTTCTTTATTGCAGAATTAACAGTTCCACCAGAATTTAAAAGATGAATATCAATATGTTCTTTCATCAAAACAGAATACGCTTTTGTCCCAATCTCTCTTGTTAATAATATGTCAGCTTTATTTTCTAAAATAAGCTCTGTTACTTTTAACCCTGAACCATCCTTTAAAGTAAATCCTGGATTCTCGAAGCATTCAAGTTTTTGGGTTTCCACATCGTAAATAATTATGAATGGTGCCCGACCCAAGCTATCGCTTATAAATGCATCAATGGTTTTACCCATTGCTGGTATCGCTATTTTACCGGTTAAAATTTTCTTTGTTGTTTTTATTTTTTTAGATTTTTTGTTAAACATAAATTGTTGCGCTACTAATTATAGCTTTTGAATAATTAATAATTTAATTACTTAAAATAAACTGGAGCGAAGGTGTCAATTTATTTATTTTGGAATTTTTGCTACAGAATCTTACTATAAAAAATCTTCGCTCCTTAAAATGTTAAACACTTTTATAATCATCGAATATTAAATTATTAGTACGGAATTTTTTGAATCACCAAAATGAGTTAGTACTTCAGCATCTGCTTCTGGTTCATTTAACCATATTTGTCCATCACATAAATACCTGAAATTATATTCTTTATGTGACTCGAGTGTAATCTCTAACGAGGCAGTACCATCAGGATTTTTATGTGTAAATTTATGCTGATGCAAATCCCAATTATTAAAATCACCTACAACGCTTATCTCATTAAAGTTGGCATTTATTTCTTTAGGAAGAATAAATGTAACTTTGCACAAAGTTTCATCTTGCGAATATTCTTTTTTAATAGCCATAGCACACCTCAACTTCCTTTGTTTTTTGATTTTATATTTTTTACAAGAAATGTTTTCCCGGAATAACTTACTTCCTTCAAAATATTTTCGTGTATTAATTTTTCAATCAAATCCCAATTTAATTTAGCTTTATTCAAAAACTTTTTAACTGCATCGCTTCGCATTGGATGAACTGCAAGAATGCTAAGTAGTTCTTTTTCTGCATTTGAAGAAAAAGTAAAATCTGTTCCTTCACTATAAGCTAATAACTCAACTTTTTGTAAATAACTTTCAAATATCTGATAAGCAATATTCAAGTTTTCTTCAGATGGTGGCTCCACAAATTTTTCTGCTGGTGGACGTGTTGGAACAAGTATGTAAGCTGTTTGAGGATTAATTTCTTTAATAAACTTAGCTGTTTTTTGTAATGAATTAACATTATCATTTATTCCTCTTACTAGCATCGTTTCTGTTACTAATTTACCCTTATAAACCGCTGCAAATTTTTTAATTCCATCAATTATTTTAGAAAGTTCAAGCTTACCATTTGGTCTATCAATCTTATGCCAAATGTCTTCATCAACCGTATCAGTTTTTACTGATATCCAATCAGCATTCATTAAATCTTTACGCACATTTTCATCCCACAATAAAGATGAATTAGTAATAACTGCGATCTTGATTCCAAGTGGTTTTAATAAATCAATTTCTTTCCCAAGGTTTATATCAAGTGTGGGCTCACCATCCGGTACAAAAGTCAGATAATCAATTTTTTCTTTATCATTTTGTAATTGCTTAATTTTTTCCGAAACTTCTTTAAATATTTCTTTACTTGAATAAAATTCTTTTCTACTGATAGACATTGAATTAGTTATACCAATCTGGCAATAAACGCAGGAGTAGCTGCAAATCTTCGGCGGGATATTATTTATTCCCAGACTTCTTCCCAATCTGCGTGATGGAATTGGACCAAAAACTATTGACATATTTTTTTAACCTGAATCTTTAATGAAATTCAATTGTATCATCAGCAAATTCTCTAAGATCAATTTTTTTCAAGATGCCACAATCACAATTCAATCCGTTATCTTTAAAGAATTGTATTATGTTGGTAATTTCATTCTCCGAAAACTTTTCTTTCAAGTACCACTCGGTATATTTGAAATTACTTTCACATTTTTTTTCTGTACTGAATACTTCATATAAATAAGCTTGCAACATCGCAAACTGATATATTGGAATTGGCAATTTTTTACTAATCATAAGCTAATCTTAGTTCTTTTTCTTTTAATGTTGGTTTTAATAATTCATCCCATTCTGCACCTTTCCAGGTTTCTAACTTTGAATGTGTTAGATAATACTTTTCTGGAATCGGATGTGTACCAACAACTACTTTTAATCCATATTTTGTTTCAATGAAATTCTTAAATTCTTTTATGTAAGGACAAGGTGGATAACCAACAACCATTCCCGTTGCAAAGTGAATAACTTCAGCTCCGTTTTTCTTTAACTCCTCCGGAGCGTATTCGATATTACCACCCGGGCATCCACCACAAGAAGTATAACCAACAAGTTCAACATCTTTATCTTTATAGATATCAAATGCACCGGCTCTTTCTTTAATTGAACGAAAACACTTTCCACCTGCACAGCTTTTGTATCTATCACAAATGATAATTCCGATTTTTACTTTGTCGTTCATATTGATTCCCTATTTTGTTTCAGCAAGTTTGAAATATTTTTTATTTGCAAAAATTGATTTCTCAACTAATTTGTTGGCTAATAATTCTTGAAGGATGCCAATTTTATCATTTGCTCTTGCAAAAGTTGTAACTGCTTCTTCATTAACAGGATGCAACTCAAGCAATCCTAAAAGTTCATTTTCAAAATCATCTGTTGTGAAAAATTCCTCCTTATCCGGGCAGCATAACAACATTGAGTTTGGAATATTAGCTTTGATTATTTCTGATAAATCTTTTAGTGTTTTTTCATCAGGACTTACAGCATAATTTTCAGCCGGCGGATAAATCGGTGTCATAAAGTAGGAAGCATTTCTTTTTATGGTATTCAAAAAATTACCAAGTTGTTTCATCTCATTTTCATTATCATTAAAATTTTTGATAAGCATCGTTTCTGTAGTTAGTGTGCCTCTAAATTTTTTAGAAAATTGTTCTATACCGTTTAGGATTAAGTCATACTTCAATCTTTCGTGCGGGCGATTCATCTTTAACCAGGTATCTTCATTCACGGTATCAATTTTAAGAGATACATAATCAGCATACCTTAAATTCTCTTGAACGTTTTCATTCCAGAGAAGAGCAGAATTTGTAAAGACAGCAATCTTATAATCAAATTCTCTTAATAACTGAATTTCTTTTGATAGATTAGAATCAATTGATGGTTCTCCGTTACCGGCGAATAAAATGTAATCAATATTTTTCCCCATCTTTTTAATTTCATCAATCTTATTTTTTACTGAGACAAAAAGTTCGTAAGGCGATAAGCAACTATTTGTACAAATCGAGCAGCAGGAAGTTTTTCCACTTTGGCAGTAAATACAATTGTAAGGACAAACTCCGGGTTTAACATTATTTACTCCTAAAACTAAACCAAGTCTTCTTGAACGCACCGGACCGTAAACTACTTTGCACTTTAATCTTTTGTCTTTGAGAATACTTCTTTCAAGTTTAGCGCAAAGTGATTCAAATAAACTTTTCAGCCAGGAATTCTTTTTTGTTTTCATTTTATACCTCTTTAAGAATAAAGTACTGATGCTATTAACGTACCATAAAAATATTCGATTTTTGCAAAATTTTTAGATATAAACTTTATTATCATTTGCAATACTGCATTATTTATTGCAATAATATTGCATTCTTGCATTTTATCCATTATAATTGCAATGATTATTAAGGTAAAAAAAATGGCTGATGTTCAACAGATAATAGACAAGAATAAAGAGACTCTAATTATCCCGGATGGAATTACAGTAATTGGTAAAGATGAAAAAATTATTGTATTTAATGAAGCCGCATCCCGCATTACAGGTTTTTCTGAAGAAGACGCAATCGGAAATAATTTTGAGTTTTTCTTCACTAAAAATTCTGATGATAAAAAATTTATTCTTGAGTCATTGCAAAAAAATTTAGCATTCAGTAATCTCTCAATTAACATAACTGATAGCAAAGGGAATTTGAAAAATGTTCTTGCTTCAATCACTCCAATTAAAAGAGGAGAAAATGTTTTAAGTGTTGTTTTTGTTTTTAGAGATACAAAAGAAATGCTTTCTTTGGCTGAAGAAATCCAAGAAAAAACAACTGAGTTGATTGATCAAAAAAACAAACTTGATGCAATATTTAACAGCAATATTGAAGGTACTTTCACAATTGATAATGATTGGATAGTAACTTCTTTCAACACATCTGCTGAAAAAATCACTGGGTATAAAAGATCCGATGCGATAGGAAAAAAATGTTGGGAAATTTTTAATTCCTGCATCTGTCGAAATGGATGTCATATGGAACAAACACTGCTGAAAGGTAAAGCAATGTTGGGCAATGAATTGGAAATCATTCACAGAAGCGGGAAGAAAGTTCCTATCAGAGTTAACTCAAATATTTTGATGAATAATAAGAATGAAAAAATTGGTGCGATTGAAACTTTTCTTGATATATCAGAACTAAAAAATTTATCAGCACACTTAAATGATTTTTTTAAGTATGAAAATATTGTTGGAAGAAATAAAGAGATTAAACAAATTATCTCTGTGCTCGAAAGTGTTTCTCAAACAGATACTACAGTTTTAATTACAGGCGAAAGCGGAACGGGAAAAGAATTAGCTGCGCGTGCAATACATCTAAATAGCTCAAGAAAAACAGGACCTTTCATTGCTGTCAATTGCAGTGCATTTGTTGAGTCGTTAATTGAAAGTGAATTGTTCGGTCACGAGAAAGGTGCATTTACAGGTGCAATAAAAACTAAGATTGGAAAATTTGAACTTGCTCAAGGCGGAACTTTATTCCTTGATGAAATTGGTGACCTTTCAATTGCTGTTCAAACCAAATTGCTAAGAGTTTTAGAAACGCGGGAATTTGAAAGAGTCGGCGGAAACAAAACAATAAAAATGGATGCAAGAATAATTGCAGCGACAAATAAAAATCTTATTGATGAAATTGCTGCGGGAAGATTTCGTGAAGATTTATTTTACAGGATAAATGTAATCAACATTCATCTTCCGCCGTTAAGGGAAAGAATGGATGATCTCCCTTTGATAATAAATCATTTCATTGAATTATTTAATAAAAAGTTCAATAAAAACATAAAACAATTTTCATCATCTGCATTTGATATTTTAATGGAATATAATTGGCCCGGCAATATTAGAGAATTAGAAAATGTAATTGAACACTGCTTTGTAATTTGCACTGGTGATATAATTCAAGTTGAATGTCTTCCCAAAAGATTGCGTGAACAAAAATTTAAGAGTGCAATCCCATCGAATTCAAATTCAAAAAAAAGTTTTAAAGATGCTGAAAAAGAATTGATTATTTCCGTTTTAGAAAAGAACAACCACAACAGAACAAAAGCCGCAAAAGAATTGAACATTAATCAATCAACACTCTGGCGAAAGATGAAAAAACTTGGGATAGATTTTTAAGGAAGGGCTGTTACAACGTTTGCTTCTAAAAAGCGTTTGGGAGTTCGAAGCAGCAGACTCGTCCCATGTTAAAATAAATTTTAATATTAAAAATAAAACTTATCTAACCATCTGCCCCAATGATTTTTAGCAGCTGTTAGCAACTGGGCGTTATTTCAGTTTGTTATAGGTTTGATGAATTGGCATTAATTATTTTCATCTTTTCAAAATGTAAATCTCCAGACAAGTTTTGCAGCACCGCTATTTACTGTCGGCTTTAAATAATCAGCACGTTTAACTGGGTCGTAGCCGTTGTTCCAAACAAAATAAAAATCACTGCCAATTTTAGGAATCCAATGCACACGTATATTTGTAAGCAATTGGTCTTCCTCTGAATTGTATTGACCAAGCAATGAAATATCAAATTTAGTGTTAAAAGCGTAGGTAACTTTTGATATAAGTTGATGTATATAGTCCGTTTTTGAGTTTATTTTAATTTGATTGTATTCATACTGTTCCGACAGATTAAGATGTTTGCTAATGTTTATCCCCAATAAAATAGATGCCGTGCTAATTTCACCACCGTAAAACGTTCCCCATCTGTAAAGCAATTCAGTATAAAGCCTTCTTCCGCGAAAAGAATTAACTTGAAATTCAGTTGCATGCATATAATATTTTCCGATGTCAACTGAAATGTTACTTGTCAGGTTAAAAGCTTCATCAATTCTGTCATATGATTGCTGAAGATTGAATTCAAAAGCATCTCCTGTTTGCAAGATAAATCCTAAAGGACGGGTTTCGTTAAAGTATGATTCCAATTCATGTGTAGTTTGTGTTCTATAAACACTAAACTCCCATGGTTTAAAAAGCATCTTTCGAACGCCAAACTTATTGAACCAACGTGGTGTGATTCGAAGATTCCAGGAGAATGATTCGAAATTTGTGCGTGAAAGAAATCCAAGCTCAGGGTCGAAGTTTTTCTGTGTAGAAGAAATTCCAATAAAGTGGTCAACCAAGTCATTGGGATAATCGCAGTATAATCTCCATGCAAACGAATTTTCCTTTGTTCTTCCATCATCGCTGCTCGAAGCAATCAATGCCCCTATTGTCAAATTTTTATCCTTCATAAAATGAGATGTAGAGTAGTTCCCATCCAAACCAGCAACAATATTTTGATGACCTCCACCTAATTTTGATGTGATGATAGCACCGATGTATGATTGTGAACCTAAATCGTATTTGTAACGTAAAACACTATTATTTATAGTCGGAATGGTATCCGTTGCAGCAGTTTGTAAAGAGAGAAACCCAATATTACTTTTGCCGATTTTCCCGAACAGACGTGCCCCTCCTAAAACATTTACGCTTTGAAAATTCTCAATTCCTATTTTTCGAGAATAAAAAACATTGTTGCTATTGCCAATATAAAAATCGAAATTACTTGCACCTTCGAGAAAAAATTCTCGTTTTTCGGGATAATATAAATTAAAGCGTGAAAGATTAACCTGTATAACATCAGATTCCACTTGAGCAAAATCTGTATTTGCAGTTAAATTCAATTTTAAAGTAGGCGAAATGTTGTAATTTAAATCAGCCCCAATTTTACTTATCCCAGAATAAGATACTTTATCGTCTTTTAAATTCCATCCACCAAGCAAATAGGGTTTTAGTTCAAACTTTTGAGTGTAAGAAATGTTTTGCAATCCTGTTAATAATCCAGCAACAGAAAAATTTTCTATGGTAAAATCTCTCGACCAGCCCTGCCAACGGTCTGTTTCGTTTATGTTTCTTATGTTGCGTTCAAAATTGATTAACCAAATTTGTTGTTCGCTGTTTTTGAACTTCAACGCATTGAATGGGATTTCAATCTCGGCAAACCAACCTTCGTCTGTAATAATTGTAGCAGCATCCCACACTCCATTCCAATCATTAGATGCATCCTCGCTCGAAGTTATTAACAAGTCTGCTCTTGCACCGAATGGGTTGACAACAAATTCATACCCTGTTCTACCTTCATTGAAGGGGTTTATCGCGATTCTGAAATTATCTTCCGCCTCAAAATCAAAATCCCGCTGCAATGATTTTGCCGAAATCCCTGTATTTGAATTTTGATAACACCATACCGCAATATAAATTGCTGAAGATGAATAAGTAATTGCAACTTGTGTTTTTTCAGTTGCAGGCTTTCCTAGGTCTGGTTCAGTTTGAGTAAAGTCTGAAATTTTATTTGAGTTCTGCCAAATTGATTCTTCTAATTTTCCATCAAGTGTTATTTTCTCATTTAGAGATATTGCAAGAATTGTATCAGGCAAACTTTTTTGTGCATGCGATACTGCAATATTAAATAGGTATAGAATAAATAGTAAGATGTATTTTTTCATTTTTTACAATTTCGAATTCGTAAGTATTGTTCATCAAAAATAATATTGAAAAAATGCTGGGTGGCAAATTTGCTCTTTTGGCTGCCTTTGCGTGTCGGCTTTGTGCGTATGCAGGCACCAAAATGTGCAAATGTATGATAGCATTCCTTATTTGTTTTATGCATGTCGGCAAAAAAACTAAATCTTTTTTCTTTAAAGTCAGTCAGTATTTTTATAAGGTCGTCTGTCATTGAAATGTTTTTTTCTTGTCAAGGAGGAATCTTTTATTTTTTTT
>OEIU01001106.1_pt1 | contig 19438 bp, 15 predicted proteins | sample 1539221 | NCBI WGS metagenome assembly OEIU01 (sample SAMN03792071, study PRJEB22550) | activated sludge metagenome | feature: wastewater treatment plant; material: activated sludge; isolation source: Wastewater treatment plant of a petroleum refinery complex | place: Argentina: Zarate | collected...
GCGATGCTGCGCCTGAGCGATTCGGGCTCGACGACCTCGACGTGCTCGCCGTGGCGCAGGATGTCCATTTCGAGCTCGGGCGTCGCGCCGTACGGCACGCGCAGCTCGTAGCCGCCGTCGTCCAGGTCGATACCCTTCTGGTCCGGGTGCCAGATCTCGGCGCGCACCCAGCGCGCTGCGTCGGCCGAGAAGCGCAGCCTCGCCCAGGTGAGCTTGCGGCCGCGGTAGATGCCGTAGCCCGAGCCGAGCTGGCGATCGACCTCGGCCAGCGAGACGTCGTGCGCGCGCCGCTCGATCAGCCGGGCCTGTTCGGTCGCATCGAGGGCGAACACCCGAAGCGAGTTCGACCGATGACACCAGGCGTCCAGGTACCAGGCGTTGCGGTAGTGAACGAGCCTTTGCGGGGACAGCTCGCGCACGCTGCGCGCGTTGCGCGAGCGGGTGTAGTAGGCGATCTCGAGGCGCTTGCGCGAGACCAGCGCACTTCCGACGACCTCGAAGCAGCTGGGTGCGACCGGGCGGTTGTGCGCGGGAATCAGGCGAACCCGCTTCATGATCTCGTCGGCCGAGTGGCTGGCGGTGTCCATCAGCGACTTCAGTCGCTCGACGAGCGGCTGGATGTGCGGACCGAGAATCCCTCCGGTGTCGAGGTCGACCAGCATCCGGTGCATCGTGAGGAGCGCCAGCACTTCGCGGTCGTTGAACCACAGGCCGGGCAGCGCGTACTGGCCACCATAGCCGGCGGGGCCGAGGCAGTAGCCGCCGCGGTCGCGGTCGTAGACGATCGGCGCATTGAACCGGTCGCGCATGAACATGATGTCGCGCTTGAGCGTCGCCCGCGAGACTTCGAGGTCGCGCCTGAGCTCTTCGAACGGGACCACCTTGCGTTCGCGGATCAGGTGATCGATCCGGTAGATGCGATCCATCTGGGCCATCGTAACCCTCAGGTCGAAGTGTCTCCTGCGGCGCTCGCCAGCGGCAAGGCCACCCTGAAGCAGGCGCCCGGGGGCGACCCGGGAACCAGTGTCAGCGATCCGCCGAGCCTGCGCATGATCTGCCAGCTGATTGCCAGGCCCAGGCCCGCCCCCGACGCGGCCGTCTGCGTGTGCGCCCAGCCGCGCAGGAACTTCGAGAAGATCAGCTCGCGTTCCTCGGGACGGATGCCCGGCCCGTTGTCCTCGACCAGCACCTCGTACGCCTGCCCGGCGATCCGGCTGCGCACGCGCACCCACGGGTCGGCGTTCGTGTTGTACTTGATTGCGTTCGACAACAGGTTGATGAACACCTGGCTCAGGCGGTCGCCGTCGGCCTCGACGACGGCGCCGACCGCGCGCGCCTCGCTGACCAGGCGCACCCCCGCCTTGGCCGCGAGGCCCTGGCAGGTCCGGATCGAGTTCTCCAGCGCGACTTCGGGGTCGATCCGCGAGAGCCGCCACGGCGCCTCGCCGCGCTCGAGCAGGCTCAGGTCGAGGATGCTGTCCAGCAGCCGCGTCAGGCGGATGCTCTCCTCGTGGATGATGTGCACGAACCGATCGGCCTGTGCCGCATCGAGATCCTTCGAGTCGAGGAGGATCTCCGAGAACGAGCGGATCGAGGTCATCGGCGTGCGCACCTCGTGGCTCACCTGGCTGAGGAAGTCGTCCTTCTCAGCGTCCAGGCGCGTCAGGCGTTCGTTGGCGTCGCTGAGCTGGCGGGCGGTGGCCTCGAGCTGGCGCGACTTCTCCTCGAGCTGCCGGCTGTAATCGCGCACGCGCTGGGTCTCGTCGGCGATCTTCATCAGCGCGTCCAGGCTGATCGTCTCGCCGGTCACCACCTGCGAAATCATCGCGTGCGCCGACGCGGCGCCGATGCTGCCCGCGAGCTTTCGCTCGAGCTGCGTGATGAAGGCGTCGTTGGCGACTGGCGCCTCGCTGCCCCGTCCCTGCGCGCGGCTGGCTGCGCGGAACAGCCGCGTCGCTTCCTCCGAGCCGAGGATGCGCTGTGCGAGCAGGCTCAGGTCGTCGGTCGTCGCCGAGCGCCGGACCAGCCCGCTGGCCGCCTCGGCCGGCGTGCGGAACACGTCGACGAACAGCGTGCTCTGCAGTCGCTCGAGCGGCTGGGGCTCGCGCCACAGCGAAAGCAGCACGAACAGCAGCGTGTTCAGCGACAGGCTCCAGAACAGCGAATGCATCAGCGGATCGAGCCGGTCGAGCCCGAACAGCGCGTGCGGCCGCAGCAGCGGCAAGCCGAACAGTCCGTCGGCGATTACGCGCGACGAGACGATGAAGTCGCCGCCGAAGCTGGGCAGGAACAGCGTGTAGGCCCACAGCAGCGCGCCGGCGGCCAGTCCCGCGAGCGCGCCGTCGGCGTTCGCGCGCCGCCAGAACAGGCCGCCCACCAGGCTCGGCATCACCTGCGCGACGCCGGCGAACGAGATCAGGCCGATCGACGCCAGCGCGTCGGAATTGCCCTTGACACGGAAGTACAGGTACCCGAGAAGCAGCATCAGGCAGATGCTGGCGCGGCGGCTGGCGAGCAGGAACCGCCGGATCTCGCCGCTGGCGTTCAGCGACACCCAGCCGAAGCGCAGCGCCACCGGCATGATCAGGTGATTCGACACCATCGTCGACAGCGCGATGCACGCGACGATCACCATCGAGGTCGCCGACGAGAAGCCACCGAGGAACGCGAGCAGCGCCACCTCTTCCTGCCGTGCCCACATCGGCAGCGTCAGCACGAACATGTCGGGGTTGGACCCCTCCGGCAGGAAGCTCAGCCCGGCGATCGCGATCGGCAGCACGAACAGCGAGATCAGGAACAGGTACAGCGGAAACAGCCACGACGCCGTGCGCAGGTGGCGCTCGTCGGTGTTCTCGACCACCGCGACCTGGAACTCGCGCGGCAGGCAGACGATCGCCGCGGCCGACAGCAGGGTCACCGCGACCCAGCGTGGACCGAACACGTCGTGCGAATGAAGGATCTCCGGCGAGGCGCGGGAGAAGATCTCGCCGGGGCCCTCCGATATGCCGTAGACGACCATCACGCCGACGGCGACCAGCGCCACCAGCTTGACGACCGCCTCGAGCGCGATCGCCGCGACGACGCCGTGGTGGCGCTCCTTCGCGTCGATGTTCCTCGTGCCGAACAGGATCGTGAACACCGCCATGCCGAGCGCGATCCAGAACCCGAGCCGGAAGTCCGGCGTCGCGGCGGGATGCCCCGACAGGGGATCGGGCCCGGCATTTCCGATCACCTGGAAGCTGATCGTCACCGCGCGCAGCTGCAGCGCGATGTATGGCGTCGTGCCGACGACCGCGATCAGCGTGACCAGCGCCGCGAGCCCCGGGCTCTTGCCGTAGCGCGACGAGATCATGTCGGCGATCGACGTGATGCCGTGGACGTGGCCGATGCGCACGATCTTGCGAAGGAACACCCACCAACCGACGAAGACCAGCGTCGGGCCGAGGTAGATCGTCGCGAACTCCAGCCCGTTGCGCGCGGCCGAGCCCACCGCGCCGTAGAAGGTCCATGAAGTGCAATAGACCGAGATCGACAACGTGTAGACGAGCGGAGACTGCAGCCAGCCGAGCCGGCCCATGCGGGCGCGGCGGTCGCCGACGAAGGCGACCGCGAACAGCAGCGCCACGTAGAGCAGCGCGATCGCCAGGACCAGGTTGGCCGACAGCATCATGTCGTCGGTCCGCGGTCGCGGCGAGGGTCGCGGGGCTGCCCGGCACCTTCGGGCCCGGGATCGTCCACGGGATCGGACGCGGCGCCGCGTCCCGGGTCGGGCGCAGTGTCGGGTGCGATGCGGCGCCCCAGCAGCGCGGCGCAGCCGATCAGCGCGAGCCAGACGCCGAACAGGTACGCGACGATCAGCGGCACGCCGGCGATCTCTGCGGGCCTGACGAACAGCGTGATCACCGGCGGCATCAGCAGGAACAGGCCGACGAGCGGCAGCACCACTGCCGCGTCGCGCAGCCGGGGCGAGGGGGTCGGCGTATTCACGGCTCGGGGGATCGGCCGGCGCCCGTGCGCGCCTCAGCCGCGCGCCAGCCGCCGCACCTGCTCGACGATCTCGCGGTTGGAGAACGGCTTGGTCATGAAGCCGTCGACGCCGAGTTCCTCGGCCATGCGGCGGTCGTGCGCCTGCCCCTTCGCCGTGAGGACGATGACGGGGATCGACCTGAGCGACGGGTCGGACTTCACCTGCTTGAGCACCTCGAAGCCGTTCACGCGCGGGAGCATCACGTCGAGGATCATCATGTCGGGCGGGTCGGTGCGCAGCCGCTCGAGCGCGGACTGGCCGTCGAGTACCGCCGACACTTCGAAGCCCTCGCGGCCGAGCACGAAGCTCAGCGATTCGACGATGTTCGGCTCGTCCTCGGCGATCAGTACCCGCGTCGCCATGCCTTGCCTCTCCCTTGTAGTGCCGGCTCCTTGCCCCGGGGCGAGTGTAGCGCCTGGCAGGGCACGCACGCGAGCACACCCCGCGCGCAACCGTCGGGCTGCCGGTTCACGCATCGATGATCGGGTCTTCTTCGCGATAGACGCAGTCGCGCCGCACGCACAGCCGGCAGTTCGGCCCGACCGGCACCGTCGGGGCCGACGAGGACAGGTCGAGTCCGTCGCCGTACACCGTGCGGTCGGCGTGCAGCGCGTGGCAGGCGAGCATCACCGACACCAGCCGGCGCGGCATCGTGAACGCGGGACGCGGCTTCTCGATCGCGCGGGCGAGGAACAGGTAGCGATCGCCGGTGGGGAAGGCCGCGAGCTGGCGGACGATCGCGCCGGGGCTCTGGAACGCCTCGTAGACCGCCCACATCGGGCAGGCGTTTCCGTGGCGCGGCAGCAGCAGGTGCGGCAACGGGAAGCGCTTGGTCACGAAGCCGGCCGGATCGGCGCGCATCAATCCGAACGGGATGCCCTCGGCGCCCGGCCGGCGCAGCGTCACGAGGCGATGGCAGACCTGCTCGTAGCTCGCGCCGAAGCGCCGCCCCAGGCTCTCCAGGTCGTAGCGCGAGCGCTCGGCCGCGTCGAGGAACGGCTCGTAGGGCATCAGCACCGCCGCGGCCAGGTACGACGAGAGCGCGCGCTGCGCGCGCCGGCGCGCGGCCTCGCTGGTCAGGCGTGTGGCCGCGTCGACCTCGGCCGCCACCGGCCGTCCCTGGCGGAACCGCTCGACGGCGGCGCGCGCGAGCCAGAAGCGCCGCGTCGGGTGCGGCGCGGTGTCGGCGACGAGCAGGGTGCGGCCGTCGGCGGCAAAGGCGGTCGGGCGCCCCGGCGCGATCGCGTCGACTTCGATCGCCGGGCGGACCTCGGTGCGCACCGAGTGGGTCCGCAGCAGGTAGTCGGCCAGCACGCTCTCGCGACAGTCGCCCTCGATCGCCGCGGCCGCGCGGAAGTCGGTTGCGGCCTGCTCGAGCGCTGCGAAGTGGTTGTCGTGGTCGAACAGGAAGTCGTCGACCTCGTCGGCCGGGGTGATCGAGCGCGTCGCGGTGTGCGCCTGGTCGAAGAACGCGGCGAGCGCCTGCGCGAGGTCGGACAGTCGCGCGCTCTCGGCGCCGATGATCGACACGAAGCGCTGGCGCTGTGCAGGCTCCAGGTCTTCGACAGACTCCAGGATTTCCGACGACGAGCGGATCGCGGCGACGCGGCTCAACACGTTGTGCACCGCGTCGCCCAGGAACGGGTCGTGGCTGAGCCGGTCCGACAGCGCGGCGACCGCCCGGTCGCGATCGAGCAGCGCGCGCTGCAGCACGACGAGCGCGCGCGCCCAGCCGGGGTGACGGCCCGCGAGGTCGTCGATGCCCGCCGGATCGAGCCGCAGCGCCGCCAGCCGTGAATCGCCGGCGAGTTCGCCCAGGTCGTCGAGCAGGCGCCGCCCGGCGGCGCCGTCCAGTTCGTCGAGCGCCAGGCCGAGCGCGCCGGCGATGCGCTTGAGCAGCGCCCCGCCGATGTTGCGCTTGTTGCGCTCGATCAGGTTCAGGTACGAGGCCGAGATGCCGATCGTTGCCGCCAGGCCCGACTGCGTCATGCCCAGCGAGCGGCGCCGCTCGCGGATGCGCGCGCCGATCAGCGAGCGCGGCATATCCGTGGCGGCGGCGCCCGATGCTGCGCCGCAAGGTCAATTATCGACAGATTTCCATTTCGCATGATTCATTGTTGACAAGATTATCCAATCAAGTCAATCAGATATTGATCCATTGACTATGCCAGCCCATCCTTGCCGCGAGGTCCGGTGCCGCCACGGGGCGACCAGAGCCCATCCGGGCGCCGGGTGAACGATCGACACATCCACGAAGGAGGCGAAATGAGCGGATTCGACGGCAACGGCCGCCGCAGGTTGCTCGAAGCGGTCGCGGCAGCGAGGAGAGAGATGTCGGAGTCCGGGTCCGCGAGCACGACGGGCCCGGTCCTGTCGCGCCGGGGGTTGCTGCGCGTGGGCGCGGGCGTCGCCGGCGCGACGCTGATTCCCGGTCTCGGCAACATCGGCTGGGCCTATGCGGCGGACAAGCCGCCGATCGGCACCTGGCCGGCCGGTTCGCAAGGCGGCACGGTCTACGTCGGCGCCGCGGTCCCGCTCACCGGCACCTATGCCGTCCAGGGGGCGGACGAGCTCAAGGGCTGGGAACTCGCCGTCGAGCACATCAACACCGGCCACGAGTTGATGAAGAAGATCGCGCCGAAGGTCGACAAGGGCCTGCTCGGCAAGAAGGTGCAACTGGTGTCGGCCGATTCGGCTGCGAAGCCGAACCAGGCGGTGCAGGCGGAACAGACCTTCATCAACCAGAACAAGGTCGTCCTGATGACCGGTTCGACCTCGTCGGCCGTGGCGGTGGCGCTCAACAAGTTCGCGCAGCGCGAAAAGATCCTCTACGTGCCGGGGATCTCGGGGTCGAACGACACCACCGGCAAGGACTGCGTGCGCTACGGCTTTCGCCAGGGCTTCTACGGCGAGACGGCGGCGAACGCGATCGGCCCGATCCTGGTGAAGAAGTTCGGGAAGAACCGGAAGGCGGCGTTCATGACGCCGGACTACACCTACGGCCACACGACGACGAAGTCGGTCAACGACTACCTGACCGAGAAGGCCGGCTGGACGATGGTGACCAACCAGGTCTCGCCGCTCGGCACGCAGGACTTCAGCCAGTACCTGACCAACATCGCGAACTCCGGCGCCGAGTTCCTGATCAACGTCAACTGGGGCCGCGATGCGGTGCTCTCGACCCAGCAGGCCAAGCAGTTCGGCCTGATCCCCAAGATGTCGCTGATCATCCCGTACCAGATTCCGTTCCTCGCCAAGGAGGTGGGGCCGGACCTCACGGCGGGCGTCTTCGCTGCGACCGACTTCTGGTGGACGCTCGAGGACAAGTATCCGCTCGCGAAGATGTTCGTCGAAGCGTTCCACAAGAAGTACGGCTACCGGCCGGAGTGGGGCGCCGAGAACGCGTATGTCAGCTTCGCCCACTGGGCGCGGATGGTCTCCGAGGCGGGCAGCTTCTATCCGCCCGACGTCATCAAGCAGTACGAGAAGGGCGAGACGATCCCGTCGCTCGTCGGCGACGTCCACTATCGACCGCAGGATCACCAGTGCGTGCGTCCGGTCGTCATCGTTCGAGGCAAGGCCAAGAAGGACATGAAGAACGACGAGGACTTCTGGGAGGTGGTCGAGATCGTGCCGGGCGAGACGGTGATGCAGGCGCCCGACGCGTTCGGCTGCAAGCTCGGCGACTACACCTGACAGGCCAGCGCGCCCTTCGGCCGATTCGGCCGGAGGGCGCCTGCCGCGCGCCTGCCGTCGCACCCGACGGCGCGCATCGATGCTCCGGGCGGGACAGCGTGATCAACTGGGCCAACTTCATATCGCAGTGCTTCAACGGGCTGGTGCTGGGCGCGCTGCTCGCCCTCATCTCCTCGGGACTGACGATCATCTACGGCACGCTGGGCGTGCTGAACCTGGCGCACGGCGCCATGTTCATGCTGGGCGGCTATGCCGGCTGGGTGGCCTACACGTACACGGACTCGTTCGTCGTCGCAGTCATTGCCGGGTCGCTGTTCGTCATGCTGGTGGGCGTGGCGATGGAGCGGCTGATCATCCGCCACTTCTATTCACGGCCGCACGAAGACCAGCTTCTGGTCACTTTCGGCCTGGGCATCGTCTTCGTCGAGGCGGTGCGCTTCTTTTTCGGCAGCCTGTCGCAGACGGTGCCGCCGCCGGCGCCGCTCGTCGGCATCACGCAGCTCGGCTTCATGGTCTACCCGACCTATCGGCTGGGCCTGCTCGGCATCGTCACGGTGGCGCTGCTGGTGCTGTATTTCGTGCTCTACCGCACGCGCATCGGGATGATCGTGCGCGCCGGCATCGAGGATTCGGTGATGGTCGATTCGCTCGGCATCAACGTCTACCGGGTCTTCATGCTGGTGTTCGGCATCGGCGCCATGGCGGCCGGCTTCGCAGGCATCGTCAACGCCCCGGTCGTCTCGATCGCGCCCGACGTCGGCGAGGCCATCCTGGTGCAGACCTTCGTCGTCGTCGTCATCGGGGGCGTCGGCTCCTTCACGGGCGCGGTGCTCGGCGGCCTCATCGCCGGCGAGATCATCAGCATCACCTCGATGTTCGACCCCGCCTATTCCTACGTCATGCTGTTCGTCGCGATGACGCTCGTGCTGGTGCTTCGTCCTCACGGACTGCTCGGCACGGCGGGCCGCGAGTGAACATGGCCCTGCGATGCTGACCAGAAAACGCCCCTTCGTCGTCGAGATCGTCACGGCCCTCGCCCTGATCGCGGCGCCCTTCGTGCTGCCCTACCTGGGCTTCTCGCCGACCACGATCAACCGCATCCTGATCTGGGGCCTGGTCGGGATCGGCTTCGACCTGCTGTTCGGCTACACCGGCCTGCTCTCGTTCGGCCAGTCCGCGTTCTTCGGCACCGGCGGCATGTTCGCGGCCTACCTGCTGACTCAGACGTCGTTCACCAACACCATCGCGGCCGTCATCCTCGGCACGATCGCGGCGGGCGTGATCGGCTACCTGGTCGGCCTGATCGCGCTCAGGCGCACCGGCATCTACTTCGCCATGATCACGGTGGCGATCGCCGAAGTCTTCTTCTTCGTCGAGTTCAATCCGCTGTCGGCCTTCACCGGCGGCGAGAACGGGCTGCCCGGCGTGCCGACGCCGAACCTGAACCTCTGGTTCACGACCATCGAGTTCGACGGCAACCTGTCGATGTACGCGTTCTTCGCGTTCTGGTATTTCGTCGGGCTGGTGATCGCGCTGCGCTTCGTGCGATCCCCGGTGGGGTTGCTGCTGCGCGCCATTCGCGACAATCCGCTGCGCGCGCAGGCGCTCGGTCACGACATCCACGGCTACAAGCTCGCCGTCTTCGTGGTCGCGGCCATGTACGCGGGCTTCGCAGGCGGCTTGCTCGGGCTCATGCAGGGCTTCATGCCCCCCGACGCCTTCATGTTCGGGACCTCGGGCGAGATCGTCATGCAGACCGCGATCGGCGGCGCGGGCACGCTGTTCGGACCGTTGCTCGGGGCGGCGACCTGGCTCTACCTGAGCGACCTGTTCCAGACGACGCTGCACCTCGGCGCCACCTGGAAGCTCGTCCTCGGCATCGTGTTCGTGCTGCTGGTGGTGTTCCTGCGCCGCGGGCTGGCCGGCGCCATCGTCGATCTCTGGAACCTCGCAACGCGCGACAGGAAGGCGGCGGAGCAGCCGTCCGACGCGGCGCCTGCGGCCGCCGCACACCCCGCGCCGGCAGCCGCCACGGTCGTGGCCATGCCCGCCCGGCGCAAGCCGACCGGCGGCAAGACCGGTCCCATCCTGCAGGCGATCGGCCTGACCAAACGCTATGGCGGGCTGGTCGCCAACAGCGACGTCGACTTCACCGTCCACCACGGCGAGATCCGGGGCATCATCGGACCGAACGGCGCGGGCAAGAGCACCTTCTTCAAGATGCTGACCTGCGAAGTGCCGTCGACCTCGGGCAGGATCGTGTTCGATGGCCGCGACATCACCGGCCTGGGCGTCGCCGATGCCTGCCAGCTCGGCCTCACCAAGAGCTACCAGATCAACCAGCTCTTCGAGCGGCTGACCGTCGGGCAGAACCTGAGGATCGCGGCGCTCGGCGAGCTCCGCGGCAAGTTCAAGCTCGACATGTTCAGGAGCCTTCCGAAGGTGGAGGGCCTCGATGCGCAGGTCCAGAGCACGGCGGCCCTGGTCAACCTCACTGCGCGGCTCGACACGCCGGTGTCCGAGCTCGCGTACGGCGAGAAGCGGCGCCTGGAGATCGGGCTCGCGCTCGCGACCTCGCCGAGCCTGCTGCTGCTCGACGAGCCGCTGGCCGGCATGAGTCCGCAGGAGCGGGTCGACACGGTGGCGCTGCTGAAGTCGATCGCCGTGGGTCGAACGATGATCGTCATCGACCACGACATGGATTCGCTGTTCGAACTGGTCGAGAGAATCACCGTGCTGCAGGAAGGTCGAGTGCTCGTCGAGGGGACCCCCGAGGAGATCAAGAACGACGCCAAGGTCCAGGAAGCCTATCTCGGGGGTGTCAACGGAGAGTTGGCATTCCATGGAGAGACGGCATGAGCCTGCTCGAGGTCAGCGGCCTGCACAGCTACTACGGCGACAGCCACATCCTGTTCGACGTGTCGCTGCGCGTGGACAAGAACGAGGTGGTGGCGCTGCTCGGCCGCAACGGCGCAGGCAAGTCGACGACGCTGAAGAGCCTGATGGGGGTGGTGAAGCCCAGGGCCGGCAGCGTCAAGCTCGACGGCGTGGAGCTTGCCGGCAGGAAGGCGCACGACATCGCGCGGGCCGGGGTCCAGCTCGTGCACGAGGACCGCCGCATCTTCGGCAGCCTGAACGTGGAGGAGAACATCGTCCTCGCCGGGCTGACCGCCGAGAACAGGTGGCCGCTCGAGCGCATCTACGCGATGTTCCCGCGCCTGAAGCGGCGGCGCACCAGCCGCGGCACCGACCTCTCCGGCGGCGAGCAACAGATGCTGGCGATCGCGCGCGCGCTGGTGCGCGACCCGAAGATCGTCCTGCTCGACGAGCCGTTCGAGGGACTCGCCCCGGTCATCGTGCAGGATCTCGTTCGCGCCTGCCGCGACCTCGCGCAGTCCGGCCAGACGATCGTGCTGGTCGAGCAGAACCTGGCTGCGACGCTGGCCCTGGCCAGCCGCGTCTACATCATCAACAACGGCCACATCGTGCACGAAGGGCCTGCCGCCGAGCTCAAGGCCCAGCCGGACCTGCTTCAGCGCTACCTGGGCGTGTAGTCCGCCGCGGAGCGACGCGCACGCTAGAGCGCCTTCGCGGCCAGACCGGCGCCGGCCGCGAGCAGCACGAACCCGAGCAGGCGAGTGATCGTCGCCACCGGCAGCCCCTCGGCGAGGCGCCGGCCGGCGATCACGCCCGGCACCTGCATCGCGCCGAGCGCCGCGCCGGCGACCCAGTCGACGCCGTGGCCGAGCGCGTGGCCCAGCGTCGCGGTGGCCGCGATCGGCAACTGCACGATCTGCCCGAGCAGGATCGCGTCGAGCACCGGTACGCCGCGCCACAGCAGCAGAGGCGTGAGCACCATCGCGCCACCGGTCCCTGTGAGCGACGACGCGAAGCCAGACACGGTGCCGATCCCCCAGCCCGGCTGCGCCCCGCCCGGGGACGGCGCCGCGCGCGATGCGGCCGGTCGGGACAGCAGCCGCGCGCCCGCGAACGACACGGCGAGCGCGAGCACCGCGAGCGCCGCGCGTTCGGGCACCATCGCGATCACGGCGGCGCCCAGCAGCGCGCCCGGCGCGGTCGCCAGCACCAGCGGCCAGCGGGTCGTCGCCGGGTGCCTCGGCGCGCGCGCCGAGGCGTAGATCGCCGCGATGCCGGTCGCGACGAAGCTGAGCATCGCGATCGCCACCGCGTCGCGCACCGGCAGCCCGATCGCCTGCGTGAGCCAGGGCACCAGCAGCACGCCGCCGATGCCCACGCTGCCGATCAGCAGCCCGATCAGCAGGGCTGCGACGGAGGAGATCGCCAGTTCCGCGCCGGTCATCGCGCGGCCGGCAGGCACGACCGGTACAGGTCGACGTACTGCCGCGCCGCCTGGCCCCATCCCCAGTCGCGCGCCATGCCGTTGCGCTGGATCCGGCGCCACGTCTCGACGTCGCGCCAGGCGTCGAGCGCGCGCTCGACGGCAGCGAGCAGCGCCTCCGTGGTGGCGGGCGCGAAGCTGAAGCCGTTCGCGCTGCCGTCGGCCAGCGACTGCGGCGTGCAATCGACCACGGTGTCGGCGAGCCCACCGGTGGCGCGCACGACGGGCGGCGTGCCGTAGGCGAGGCTGTACATCTGGTTGAGCCCGCAAGGCTCGAAGCGCGAGGGCATCAGGAACAGGTCGGCGCCGGCCTCGATCAGGTGCGCGAGCGATTCGTCGAAGCCGATTCTCACCGCGATGCGCCCCGGGTGCGCGCCCGCGAGTTCGCGCCACGCGGCCTCCATCGCAGCGTCGCCCGAGCCGAGGACGGCCAGCCGCGCGCCGCGCGCCACGAGCGTCGGCGCGGCCTCGATCACCAGGTCGGCGCCCTTCTGGAGCGTGATGCGCGAGATCATCCCGAGCAGCGGCGTGTCCGCGGCGAGATCGAGGCCGAGCCGCTCGCCCAGCGCGGCGCGATTGAGCTGTTTCAGGGCAAGCGAGCGGCTGTTGTATCGGGCGGCGATCGAGCGGTCGGTCGCCGGATCCCATTCGCGGGTGTCGATGCCGTTCAGGATGCCGGCCAGATCGCCGCTGCGGCGATCGCGCCGGTAGCGCAGCAGGCCGTCGAGCCCGAAGCCGTGCTCGGGCTCGCAGATTTCGCGGGCGTAGGTGGGACTCACCGTGGTCAGCCGGTCGCTGTGCTGCAGGCCCGCCTTCAGGAACGAGACGCGGCCGTGGAACTCGACGCCGTCGATCGCCATCGCGCTCGCGGGCAGGTCGAGCGCTTCGAGCCTCGTGACGGGGAAGAGTCCCTGGAACGCCAGATTGTGGATCGTCGTCACGCTGGCCGCCGCGGCCGGGTGCCGGTAGCGCAGGTAGGCCGGCGCGAGCGCGGTCTGCCAGTCGTTGCAGTGCAGGACGTGGGGGCGCCAGTCGAGCGGCGTGTCGCGGCTGGCAAGCAGCGCGGCGACCTTCGACAGCAGGCCGAAGCGCAGTGCGTTGTCGGCCCAGTCGCGCCCGGTGCGGTCCTGATAGGGGCCGCCGTGCCGCTCGTAGCAGGCCGGGCACTCGAGCAGCAGCAGTTCCAGGCCCGGCCGCAGCGCCACCTGCGAGATCGCCGCCGGCAGCAACTGCCCGCCCGGCCGCTCCAGCTGCACGAGCGTCAGGCGTTGCGCGAACGCAGCGAGCAGAGCGGGGTAGCCGGGCACCAGCACGCGGACCTCGAGCCCCGCTTCGGCGAGCGCCGCCGGTAGCGCGGCGCTGACGTCGCCGAGCCCGCCGGTCTTGACCCAGGGAGCGAGCTCGGGCGTCGCGAACAGGATGCGCAGCCGCGTCGCGTCGCTCAGAGCCACAGCATCATGCCCATCTCGTACGGATGCGTGAGCAGCGGGTGATGCGGATAGACGCGAAAGCGGTAGTCGACCTTGCCGCACATGCCCGGCTGGATCTCGATCGAGTAGAGCCGCTCGTCGCCGTCCAGGCGGCGCTCGCAGCGCATCTCGTGGCGCTCGTGCCGGCGCGTCGAGTCGGTGTCGTTGGGGCGCCCGAGCAGCAGCTCGACGCGCAGGTCGGCCGGGTCGAGCCCGTCGATGTCGACACCGAGCTCGAAGCGCAGCGACTCGCCGAAGCGGATGCGCGGCGGCGAGTGGTCGAGGCGGCGGGCGCGCACGCGGTCCCAGTGCTCGCGCACGCGGCCCTTCCACTGCGTCAGCTCGCGTGTCGGCGCGAAGCCGGCCTGTGCGTGGCGATGCCATTGCCCGGCCGCCGGCCGGTAGTAGCGCTCGATGTATTCGCCGAGCATCCGCTCGGTGTTGAAGCGCGGCAGCAGCGACAGCATCGAGTGCTTGGCCATCGCGACCCAGCCCGGCGACAGCCCGTGCGGGCCGACGTCGTAGAACAGCGGGACGACCGCATCCTGCAGGATCTCGTAGAGCGCGCGCGCCTCCTCGCGATCGCGGCGCGCGGGGTCCGGATCGGCCACCGGCTTGATCGCCCAGCCGTTGCGCCTGTCGTAACCCTCGCTCCACCAGCCATCGAGGATCGACAGGTTGATCACGCCGTTCATCGCGGCCTTGATCCCCGACGTGCCGGACGCTTCGAGCGGGTAGATCGGATTGTTCAGCCAGACGTCGACGCCCGAGACCATGCGCCGCGCGAGCCGCAGGTCGTACCCCTCGACGAGCAGGATGCGGCTCTCGAACTCGGGCATCTTCGCCACTTCGGCGATTCGGCGGATCAGCTCCTGGCCGGGCTGGTCGGCCGGGTGCGCCTTGCCCGCGAACACGAAGATGACGGGGCGCTGCGCGTTGCAGACGATATCGCGCAGCCACTGCAGGTTGTCGAACAGCAGCGTCGCGCGCTTGTAGGTCGCGAAGCGCCGCGCGAAGCCGATGGTGAGCGCGCGCGGGTTGGCAGGGTCGGCCAGTCGAAGCACGCGGTCGAGGTGGGCGGCCGACCCGTGGTTGCGCGCGTGCTGCTCGGCGAGCCGATCGCGCAGCAGGTGGAACAGCTGCGACTTCAGCGCCTGGCGCACCGCCCAGAACTGCTGGTCGGGAATCGCGTGGATGCCCTCCCAGCAGTCGGGCTCGGTGAGTCGTTGTTCCCAGCCGTAGCCGAGGTGGCGATCGAACAGGTCGTACCAGACGGGCGCGAGGAAGGTGGGCACGTGCACGCCGTTGGTGACGTGCCCCACTGGATTGTCCTGCGGATCGATCTGCGGCCACAGGTTGGCGCAGATGCGCGAGGACACGCCGCCGTGAATCGCCGAGACGCCGTTCTGGAATCGCGAGCCGCGGATGGCCAGCGCGGTCATGTTGAAGTCGGGGCTGCCCGACGTGCGCCCGAGCTCGAGCAGCTGCTCGGGGGCGATGCCGAGCTGCGGCGCCCAGTCGTCGAAATAGCGCCGGAACATGTCCTCGGCGAAGTGATCGTGGCCGGCCGGCACTGCGGTGTGCGTGGTGAAGACGGTGTTGACCGCGGCGGCCTCGAGCGCGCTGGCGAAGTCGAGGCCGCCCGCGACCAGCATCCGCGTGCGCTCGAGCACGAGGAACGCCGCGTGCCCCTCGTTGATGTGCCAGACGGTCGGTGCGAGGCCGAGCGCGGCGAGCGCGCGAACGCCGCCCACGCCGAGGACGATTTCCTGCTCGATGCGCGTCTGGCGATCGCCGCCGTAGAGCCGGTGCGCGATGTCGCGGTCGGCGGGCGAATTGTCGGGCAGGTCGGTGTCGAGCAGGAGCAGCCGCACGCGGCCGACGCGCGCCTCCCAGACCTTCACGTGCAGTTCGCGTCCTGGCATCGCGACCGTGAGGTGCAGGTCGCCACCGTCGGCGACGCGAACCGGGGAGACCGGCAGGTCGTCGAAGTCGGAATCGACGTACTGCGCGTGCTGGCGGCCGTCGCCGTCGATCGTCTGGTAGAAGTAGCCCTGCCGGTACAGCAGCCCCACGCCGATGAACGGCAGGCCGAGGTCGCTCGCCGCCTTGCAGTGGTCACCCGCGAGGATGCCCAGCCCGCCCGAGTAGATCGGCAGGCTCTCGTGGAAACCGAACTCGGCGCAGAAGTAGGCCACGAGGTCGTGCTCGCCGGGCACGTCGGTCAGGCAGACCCGCGATGCCTTGGCGTGGTAGGTGTCGTATGCCGACAGCACCCGTTCGTAGGCGTTCAGGTAGACGTGGTCCTGCGCCGCCGCCTCGAGCTTGGACTGCGAGACGCGCTTCAGGAACGCCTTCGGGTGGTGGCCGGCGTGTCGCCACAGCGTGGGGTGCAGCCGCGCGAACAGCGTGCGGGTGGGGCGGTCCCAGCTGTACCAGAGGTTGTTGGCCAGTTCGTGCAGGCGCTCGAGGCGTGGCGGGACCTGCGGCGTGACTTCGAGCGAAAAGGGTGTGCCGGGCATGTCGGTGTCGGAGGCGTCGGCTAGATGCTAGCACCGGCACGCCGCACCGTGCCGACGCTCATCGGATCCGGTGCAGCGACTGGCCGAGCATGTCGGGAGTGACGAGCGTAATGCCTCGCCCGGTCACGTGGAAGCGCCGGCGGTCGGCGTCCGCGTCGACGCCGATCGTCGTGCCCTCGGGAATGACCACGCCCTTGTCGATCACGCAGCGCCTGAGAACGACATGGCGGCCGACGTGGACGTCGGGCAGCACGACCGAGTCCTCGATCGTCGAGTAGCTGTTCACGCGCACGTTGGAGAACAGCAGCGAACGGCGCACCGTCGAGCCGCTGATCACGTCGCCGCCCGACACCAGCGAGTCGACCGCCATCCCGCGCCGGTCGTCGTCGTCGAACACGAACTTGGCTGGCGGCAGCTGCTCCTGCCAGGTCCAGATCGGCCACTCGCGGTCGTACAGGTTGAGCTCGGGCGTGACCTTCGTGAGCTCCATGTTGGCTTCCCAGTAGGCGTCGATCGTTCCGACGTCGCGCCAGTACGGCCTGCCTCCGGGTCGCGTGCCCACGCAGCTGTCGGCGAAGCGATGCGCGAACACCCGGTAGTGCGGCACGCTGTGCGGAATGATGTCCTTGCCGAAGTCGTGGCTCGAATGCGACTCCTGCGCGTCGCGCAGCAGTTGCTCGAACAGGAACCCGGTGTTGAACACGTAGACGCCCATGCTGGCCAGCGCGCTGCCGGGATCGTCGGGCATCGGGTCGGGCGACGCGGGCTTTTCGGCGAAGCGCCGCACCCGCCCGTCGGCGTCGGTGCCCATCACGCCGAACTGGCTGGCGTCGGCCAGCGGCACCTCGACGCAGGCCACGCTGAGGTCGGCCTTGCGGTCGACGTGCTCGGCAATCATCCGCCCGTAGTCCATCTTGTAGATGTGGTCGCCCGAGACCACGAGCACGAACTCGGGCCGGCTGCGCCGGATGACGTTCAGGTTCTGGTAGACCGCGTCGGCGGTGCCCTGGTACCACGCGTGCTCGCTGACCTGTTGCGCAGCGGGCACGATGTCGATGAACTCGTCGAAGCGGCCCTCGAGGAAGCTCCAGCCGCGCTGCAGGTGCCGGATCAGGCTGTGCGCCTTGTACTGCGTGGCCACCGCGACTCGCCTCACGCCCGAGTTCACGCAGTTCGACAGCGTGAAGTCGACGATGCGGAACTTGCCGCCGAACGGCACGGCCGGCTTGGCGCGCCAGTCGGTGAGCTGGTGCAGGCGGCTGCCGCGCCCGCCCGCGAGCAGCACTGCGAACGTGGAGCGGGTGAGCGCGCTGACGAACCGGGGCGCCGGTTCGTCGCGCCTCTCGACTTCGGGGGCCTCGTCGCTGCGCGGGTCCATCGGGGGCGCGGCGGTCAGTGGCGCGTGCCCGCGAGCATCTGCTCGATCTCGGTCTCGGCCTGATGCCAGTCCTCGTCGGGCGAGCCGCCGTTGAAGCCGCGCCGCTCGGCGATGTAGTAGGCGGCCTCGGCAATCCAGGCGCGACGCTGATCGTCGGGCACGTCGGCTTCCGCAGCCGCGCGCTCGGGCTCGGCGTCGGTCATCGGCGCGTCCTGCCCGGGTACGGCGGCGGGCGCCTTGCGGCGCGGGCGCGCAGCGGCGGCGCCGGTGCGCGAGGTTCGGGTACTGCTTGACATCGGTTGTCTCCCGCTGAAAGGCCGGCCGCGAGCGCCACCGCAGGAGGTGTTCGGCCGCTGTTGCGAGGCCCGCTCACGCATGGCCCGGCGCGCTCGACGCGGACGTGAGCAAGGTCGAGTCTCGCACGACGAGATGACCGGACTTTGACACCGGTCGAACTTTGCGCGATTCGGCGGCCAACTCGCCCGGCCGCCGCCGGTCAGTGCTCGGGTCCGAGCAGCCCGGCCGGCAGTTGCAGTTCGCCCTTCGACTCGAAGCGGTAGCCGCCGAACGCGGGCCCGGCCAGCTTGCCGCGCATCTGGTAGTCGGTCCGGACCCGGTCACCGGTCGCGATGCCGATCACCTGCCGGATCATCGCGCCGACCGACACGCTCATCGGCAGCGTGATCACCGCTTCGCCGTAGCGCGGCACGACGCCCCTCTGGTCGCTCACGCCGCTGGCCAGCTTCGAGCCGCGCACGTCGAGCTCGACGAACACGCCGTCGTACTCGATCGGCGTGTCGTTGGGGTTCTGCACGCGCAGCTTCAGCGCGAACCGCGATTCCATGCCTTCGCCCTGCATCGGCTCCAGGCCGACCACGTTGACGCTGACCGGGTCGCGAAGGCCGAAGCCTGCGCAGCCTGCGAGCGCCAGCAGCACGGTGGCGATGGCCGCGATGCGCGCGGCGCCGCGGGGGCCGAAACGAATGGGCATTGGAGACTCCATGGATGCGCGCCGTCTCAGCGCCTGACGAATTTCAGCGTGAAGCGATCGCTCTCGCCGATCGCATCGTAGCGCGCCCGGTCGCGGTCCCCCCGCCGGTACGACGGCGGCAGCGTCCAGACGCCCTCCGGGTAGTCCTTCGTGTCCCTGGGGTTGGCGTTGATTTCCGACGTGGCCACCAGCCTGAAGCCGGCCCGCTCGATCAGCGCGATCGCGTAGTCCTGCCGGACGTAGCCGGTGTTCGCCTGCGCCGCCTGCGGGAGGTCGTCGCGCCCGCGGTGGTCGACGACGCCGAGCACGCCGCCCGGCTTGAGCGCGCGGTGGAACGCGCGCAGCGCGCCCTCGACCTCGCCGCGATCGATCCAGTTGTGCAGGTTGCGGAAGGTGAGCACGAAGTCGGCGCTGCCCGCCGGTGCGATCTCGTGGCGATCGGCCGCGAACTGCGTCACCTCGACCTTCCCGTAGAGCGCCGGTTCGGCAGCCAGGCGCGCGAGCAGCCGGCGATGGTCGGCGAGATAGCGCTCGGGCGCGCTCGCGTCGCGGCTGGCCGCGACGTAGAGCCCGCGCTCGCGCAGGTACGGCGCGAGGATCTCCATGAAGTAGCCCGCACTGCCGGGCAGGATCTCGACTACCGTGCTGTCGGGTTGCACGCCGAAGAACTCGAGCACCTCGACCGGGTGGCGTGCGCGGTCGCGCGCGACGTTGCCGGGGCTTCGGTGCGGCGCCGCGGCCAGCGCGGCGAGGCTCGCGTGCGCCGGGGCCTGCGTGCTCGAGCCGGGCGCGAACGCGCAGCCCGTCGCGACGAGGGCTGCGAGCGCCAGCGCTGCCGCGAGCAGCGGAGTCGACAGGGAAGGGGGCATCCGGATCGGCATGTTCGGCTCCGTGAGGCCGCGCAGGCGGCCTGGGGGTACCGGGTCGATCGTCGCACCGAAACATTCCGGCAACAAGCCGATGCGGCGGGGACATCGGCGCGATACCGCCGCTCG
>OEIU01001107.1_pt1 | contig 19436 bp, 15 predicted proteins | sample 1539221 | NCBI WGS metagenome assembly OEIU01 (sample SAMN03792071, study PRJEB22550) | activated sludge metagenome | feature: wastewater treatment plant; material: activated sludge; isolation source: Wastewater treatment plant of a petroleum refinery complex | place: Argentina: Zarate | collected...
CAATCAGCCATTCGCGAAACGCTCTCACCCCAGGGCGTTTCAGGGCATGCGGCGGACAGACGACATAATAGGCGAAGCTGGCGGGCAGACTCAATTCGAATGGCCGCACAAGACGACCGACGGAAAGCTCATCTGCAACCAATGCGCTTCGACCAAGTACGATGCCTTCGCCTCGAATTGCGGCCTGGATCGCATGATCGGACGACAGGAACGTCGGGCCGCGGTGCGGATCAATCTTGTTGATTCCCGCGCGACGCAGCCACATTGCCCAATCGGCGGTAAACACGTCATGCAGAAGCGTGTGATGGGCAAGATCCGCAGGTATTCGCAACGAACGGCGGCCTCTGAGCAACGCCGGGCTGCAAACTGGAAAATGATCCTCCTTCATCAGTAACTCGGATGTAAGCCCGGAATACTGGCCTCCGCCACAACGAATGGCGATATCGATTCCGTCGCTCACGAAGTCGGCAAGATGCTCCGATGTCGCGACCCGCACATCGACGTCGGCATGCGCCCGCCTGAACCGATGCAACCTCGGCATCAGCCATCGAGCGGCGAACGAGTCGATCGTGCTGACGCTGACGATTCCGGAAAATTGTCCAGTCGTCGTCAAGGTGGCCGCGGCGAGATGCTCTAAAATATCGCGCATCTGGGCCGCGAAGGACAAGCCGATCGGGGTCAGTCGAACCGAGCGCGTCCCCCGGATCATCAGTTGTACGCCGAGACTATCTTCCAGGTTGCGCACGGCGCGGCTGACCGCGCCGTGCGTGACGCCGAGTTCATCGGCCGCTTTGGAAAAACTCAGGTGGCGCGCCGCAGCTTCAAAGCTTGGAAGCGCATTGAGAGGCGGGAGACGGCGCGGCATGGATGCGGTCAATTTGTGAGGAATACTCACAAATAACATCCCATTTCTCGTTTGTCATGAGCCTCAACGACGCTCATCTAGTTTGACGGAGGGAGCCCGTGGCAAGGCCCCACTAGCTCGCTCGACAAGGAGGCGGCCATGCTGGCAGGACAAACGCGCATCCCGGCTGTTGAGGTCGAGACGCTCCCCGTCGACATGCGCATGACGCTTGAGGAGCAGCGCAAGACTTGGGGAGAGCCGCTCTATCCCTACCTCTTTTACGCGCGCAACCCGGCCTATTTTCGCGCGGCGAAGGCGATGTGGGACGCGCTTCAAGACAACGCGAAGCGCGTGCCGCGCACGCTCGGCGCACTGATCAACCGGCGCGTCGCGTGGTGGAATCGCTGTGAGTACTGCCAGGACGCTCATGCCGCCAAGAGTAAGAGATTCGGCGTTTCGACAGAAAAAATCGAGGCGCTGAACGAGTACGCGAGGAGTCCGCTCTTTAGCGCAGCGGAGAAGGTCGCGCTCGAATATGCCGACGTGATCACGGACACACATCGCGATGTCGACGACGAATTATTCAAGCGCCTGCAACAGCACTACGACGACGACGCGATCGCTGAGCTGACGATGATGATCGCGTGGCAGAATGCCTCTTCGCGCTTCAACCACGCATTCCACATCCCTTCACAAAAATTCTGGAAGCGATGATCGGCAGGTAGAGCGGCTTCGATCTGAAACGAAGGATGAAGAATGGTCGCCAGTAGCAGCTTTGCGGATTTTCTGCGCGATCTACTTGCGCCGCTCGGGCAACTGACGATGCGGCGCATGTTCGGCAAGACGGGCGTGTTCTGTGAAGGGGTGATGATCGCCATGGTCGCTGACAACATTCTCTATTTTCGAGTTGACGACCAGAACCGAACGATTTTCGCCGAAGCAGCCTCCCAACCGCCTCTCAAGTACAAAAAACAGGGTCGGGCGATCGATCTTGCCTTCTGGCGTGCGCCCGACCGATTGTTCGATGATCCCGATGAACTCATTGTTTGGGCGCGAGCTGCGCTTTCGGCGGCACAGCGGGTTGCAGCAAGACGATCAGGACGATCGCGCAGCGATCGTGGCTGCAAGCATCGACCTCCCCTTTGCTGACAGGCTTTTTGACGGGTCTTGAGGCCCGCATCGGCCGCAATCAGATGCGGTTGCGACAACCACGAACCAATTTCGCCCGCGCTGCAGCATCGCTCGAATTTTCAGTCTCCCTCCGGCGGCCAAAACGCTTCAAAAAGTTGACCGCGCCCGGTCGGCCGCCGGTGCAAATCGTAATCGCCGCGTATTTGACCCGGGACGTTTGTCTTCGGTTTGCGCTGAGCATTAGTTGTTGGTGGATGGGTATTCGAAGAAGCCCCGTCCGCTCTTAACGCCGAGGCGGCCCTCCGCGACCATCTTCTTGAGGAGCAGTCGTGGCCCTTCGGGAAGACCTTTGCGCTCTTCCGCGTAGTGCTCCTCAATATCCAGCACGACATCGAGCCCTACGCCATCCATCAGGCTGCAAGGACCTCGCGACAGGCCCATCGCCTGTGCGTAGATGGCGTCCACCACTTCCGGCTTGGCGACTCCTTCGGCGACAACAGCAAGCGCCTCGCGTTTGATGGCCGCCCAGATACGATTGAAGATGAAGCCGGTGCTCTCGCGCTCGACGATATAGGGCGTAAGGCCATAAGCCGGCAGCGCATCAGCGAGAAGCTTGATGACGGCAGGATCTGTCCGGCCGCAGGACATCAGTTCGACGGGCGTGGAGCGCGGCGGCATCAGGAAGTGCATGTTGAGCAGCCGCTCGGGATGCGTCACGCTCCCGACGAGATTGCTGCTGGCGTAGGAAGATGAATTCGTCGCAAGGATCGCATCGGGCTCCACGAGCTCATCCAGCTGCTTGAAGATGGTCTTCTTCAGGTCGAGATTTTCGGGAACGGCCTCGATCACGAGCCAGGCGTCCTTGAGGGCTTTGGCGAGATCGTCAAACGGAACGACAACGCCGGCCTTCCCGTCCTTGACCTGCTTCTCCAGTACGCCGGGAAGCTCGGACATCGCATAATCGACGCCTGCGGTACGCACTTCCGCATTGGGATCGTAGAGCCGTATTTCGGCTCCTTGCGTCGCCAGCATGAGCGCCATACGCCGGCCAAGCGTCCCCGCGCCCAGAATGACGACCGGACGCGTCCAGGTATCTTGCGGCAGCTTGAAGGACATACGTTTGCTCCCTTTCGCGAATAGGACCTCGTCCGTATCGAGCTGCGGACCCATGCGTCGCGCTGTGGTTTCTTTCGTCGATTGCATATTCGCGATCGAAAGCTACGGCCGCTTGAGATAGGCGATTCCCGTCAGCGGGCCCTTGTTCTGATAGATGATCTTTCCAGAACCGGGACAATCAAGGTCGACGACATAAAGGGAGCCCTTGAGATCGCTGACGAAGATGCGTTTGTTTTCGTGATCGTGAGCGAGACCGATCGCCTCATGGAGGCCGGCGAGAAGAATCTCGTGATCCACGATCTTTCCGTCGCGGATACGGCCTCGGTTCAGCGTGTTGCCTTTCGGCGGATCGCCGCGATCGGTCCAGTACAGCGCATCCGCCTCGCCGTCCCATTCCAGGTCGATGGGTTCGGGCAGTCCGCTCGCCAATATCTCGATGTCCATCCGTTTTGATGGATCTTTGGGGCGCGCCTGCAGAGACGCCCGAAGGATCTGACCTTCATTTCCCTTGGGCTTGCCCTCCTGTGTCCAGTAGATGTAGCCCCCTTTGGCGTCGACCGCGACCCCGACGCAATGCCGGCGACGATCTTGCTTGTCCTCGTCGCCTAAGCCGGTCTGAACATGCGTGATCAAATCCGAGCCATCGGAGCGACAGCTCATCACGCGCATGCCTTCCCGGTCGCACCAATAAATGCGGCCTGTGGCGCCGTCGTATTGAATTTGCTTGCCGGTGACGAACACGCCTTCCGGAACGATGATCGTGCGATCGCCGCCATCAAAATTCGCGCGCTCGATATAACCGTCGTTTCCCCAGAAGTCCTCTCCGTCCCGGATCGCCCCCATGAAGGTGTAATAGATATGACGATTGACGGGATCGATCGTAATCCCGTCCGGCTTCGAGTCCAGATCGCCAATAAGAATTTGCGGATCGCCGCCATCCGTTCCAACCGACATGATGCGCGATTTGCGGCCGAGGCTTAAAAGGAAAATTCTGCCGGCGGTCGTGTTCAAGCAGACGCCCTCGGGACGCTGGCGGCACGCGCGGAGCAGCGATCATGCCCTATGGTTGCAATGAAAAACGGCGCCCCGAAAACACGTAAGCTGCGCAGGCGTTACGAATCTTCCCCCAACGCCCATCAAAACGCCGATGTTCGTTTGTCAGTCGGCCGCTTTTCCTTGAGCAGCACGGTATCCAATACGCCTTGTCGATAAAGGTGCGAGGGGGCCATCGTGCTGGTTATTTTGGGACAAAGCCGCTTCCTCCAGGAAGCGCAGACGTCGGTCGGCCCGAGCCCGGACGAGTAACTCCAGGGAGATTCCTTATTAATGGGATCGCCCTGCATTCATCAGAATTTCTCGTATCGCGCAGGTGAGAACGGCCAGGCTATGCGCCTGTCGTCAGGCCACATTCAATTCCTCGAATTTCGGCTTAGCGAGCTGTTCGACAAAGCGCGCGTAGGACCAGGGCCACGAGGCCAGATTACCCTGCTTGTCGTAATACCAGCTCGTGCAACCGCCCGTCGCCCAGACCGTATGTTTCAAGGCGGACCGCAACTCGGCGTTGAACGCATCGGTCGCCTGCCGGCTCGGTTCGATTTCGCTGAATTGTCCGGCCGCCAACGGTCTGATCAGCTCCATCACATAGCCGATCTGAAGTTCCGCAGTCCGCAGATACGAGAAGTTGCCGATCGGACTGTTGGGACCGCCGAGCAGGAACAGGTTCGGAAAATCCGGAACGGCGACGGAGCGATAGGCCTGACAGGCTTCATTCCATCGTTCGTTCAGGCTGACGCCTCCACGACCATATATTGTCGCCGGACGAAAATAGGCGAAGGGATCAAAACCGGTCGCGTAGACGAGAATATCGAGTTCATGGAGCGCGCCATCGCGCGTCCTGACGCCGCTTGCCTCGATTTGTTCGATCGGCGTGTCGACGAGATGGGCGTTGGGCTTCTGGATCGCGGGATAAAATTTGTCCGAGACGATCAGCCGCTTGCATCCGGCCTGATAGGACGGCGTCAACCGGCGGCGAAGATCCTCGTCGTGAACGTTCTCGGCGAGATTCCTCAGGCAGTTCTGCGCCATTTCCTCGAGCCCGGCGTCATTCTCCCCAACCAGGGCGGCCGCGAAACGATCGTTGAAGATCGTGTTCAACTGTTCGTACAGCTCCGCCATCTTCTGCGGATTATTTCGGAAGCCCGCCTTCTTCTCCTCCGGAAAAAGATTGTTGGGAACGTTCACGATCCACTGCGGCGTCCGCTGAAACAGCGACACCGATTCGACCTTGTCGACGATCGCCGGAAGAATCTGGGTCGCCGTCGATCCCGTGCCGATGATGCCGACGCGCTTTCCGCCAAGGTCGAGTTTGTGATCCCAGCGTGAGCTGTGGAAAGCCGATCCGGCAAAGCTGTCCCGGCCTTTGATCTGCGGGAGCACGGGCGCATGCAAAATTCCAGTCGCCAGAATGACAGCGTCGAAAATTTCCGGCTCGCCCTTGGCGGTCTCTATGCGCCACTTGCCGTCGCCGACATAGTCGGCGCGCGTCACGCCGGCCGAGAAGCGAATGTTCTCCGTGATTCCGAATGCATCCGCGACGCCGGCGATGTATTGGCAGATTTCGCCTCCGGACGCGTATTCCTGCGTCCACTCCGCATTCGGAGCGAAAGAAAACCGATAGAGGTGGGAAGGCACGTCGCAGGTGAGGCCGGGATAGGTGTTGTCGCGCCACGTGCCGCCGAGGCGATCCGATCGCTCGAAAACGACGCAGGGAATGCCCGCTTCCTTCAGTTTGACGGCCATACCGATCCCGCCGGCGCCCGCGCCGACGATCGCAACCCTGAACGATTCCGCGCCCATGTCGTCTCCTTGAGAATTGTCGCCATCATTGACATGTGACATTCTGTATGAGATAAAAATATACCAGTTGGTATATGTCAAGCCGAATGTGGACTCAGGGACGAGTCTTTTCGATGCGCGGCATGTCAATCGGGAAGAAGCACGGCCGCTTGAATCGATCCGAGTGGGCCCGCGTCATAAAAACGGAGGAACCATGCGATTTTTCGGCTGCATCTGTTTGGCGCTCATGCTGGCCGCGTCGACCGGCAGCGCCCGATCCGAGGACGGTCCGATCAAGATCGGAGTACTGGAGGACATGTCCGGGCCATACGCGGACGTGTCAGGTCCCGGATCGGTCATCGCCGCCCGTCTCGCTGCGGAAGATTTCGGTCCGGCGCTCGGGCGCAAGGTCGAGATTCTCGCCGCCGACCATGCCAACAAGGCCGATATCGGAACCGCCATCGCAAAGCGCTGGTTCGACGTCGACAAGATCGACATGATCGTCGGAATGGGCAATTCCGCTGTGGCGCTGGCGGTTCGCGGCGTCGCGTCTTCCAAGGGCGTCGTCGATATCAACACCAGCGCGGGGACCGGCGATCTGACCGGCAAGGCCTGTTCGCCGACTTCGTTCCACTGGGTCTACGACACCTATGCGCTGGCCAAGACGATCGGCACGGCCACGATCCGGTCCGGCGCCGATACATTCTTCATGATCGCCGCCGACTACAATTTCGGAACGATCATGGCGCAGGATACGACGAAATTCGCGACGGCCGCCGGCGGCAAGTCGGTCGGCGGCGTCAGGGTTCCACTCAACACGGCCGACTTCAGTTCGTACATCCTGCAAGCGCAGAGCGCGCGCGCGAAAGCGATCATGCTGGCGATCGCCGGCCAGGACCTCATTAACTTCATCAAGCAGTCGAACGAGTTCAATGTCGTGAAAAGCGGGCAGAAGCTGGCGTCCTTCGTGACCTTCGTCAACGACGTTCACGCGCTCGGGCTGAACGTCACGCAGGGTCTTCTGACCGCCGAAGCCTTTTACTGGGACCTGAACGACGACACCCGCCGCTTCTCGAGACGGTTCCAGCAAGTCGCGAAAAAGATGCCGAACAGCATGCAGGCGGGCGTCTACAGCGCGGTGACGCATTATCTGAAGGCGGTGAAGGCGGTCGGCGGGACGGACGGCAAGCTTGTGGCGGCGAAGATGCGCGAGCTGCCCGTCGATGATTTCATGACGAAGAACGCAAAGGTCCGCGAAGACGGGCGCGTCATGCGGGACTTCTACCTGTTCCAGGCCAAGGCTCCGCAGGATTCGAAAGGCGAATGGGATCTTCTCGCGCCGATCGAGAAGCTGCCGGACGGCGAGGCGTTTCGTCCGCTCGCTGAAAGCGAGTGCCCGCTCGTGAAGGCGGCCGTCACGAAAAACTAGATCAGGCTATATATTCAGGCGTGCGCACGTCACTGGCGCGCGCCGCCATTGCGAGGAGCCCCGATCGCCGCCGCTTCAGCGCCTCTTGCCGGCGCCGGTCTTCGTCGACCCGGAATGATCGGCCGACGCTTTCCGCTGTCTGGCTTTCACCATATTCAAAACCAGCTCGATCATCTCGTCGCACAATTGCTCTCGTCCGAGCCGACCGGACGGCGAGTACCAGCGGTGCGTCCAGCGAACCATGCCGCTGATCGCGAGCGAGGCGATCTCGGGATCGCTGATGTCGAACTCGCCCGCCTTGATCCCGTCGCGCAGTAGATCGGCCAGACGGCTGTCGAATTCCTTGAGCTTCTTTCTGGTCTTGCGAATCCGTTCCGGCTCGAGGTGCTTTTCCTCGGCGATCAGGATCGGCGTGAATTCACGCTGATCGATATTGCTTTCGACGAAAATTCTGATGAACCGCACCAGACGCTCGGTCGGCGAGCCGTTCCGGTTCTTCAGCGCTTCCATGAGCACCTCGTAGAGGGCCACATAGGCGTTGTCGAAAAGCTCGACCAGAATCGTCTGCTTGTTCTTGAAATAGGTGTAGATGAAGGGCTTCGTGACGCCAAGCGCCAGGGCGATGTCGTCGAGCGTGGTCTTCTGGAACCCGTGCTCCCTGAAGAGCTTGCCGGCCGCATCGAGAACAAGCTGCTTCTTGTATTCCCGGACGGTTTGTTTGGCGTCGATCACAGAGTTCATGTCGGGGTCCGCCGCACGTTGGGCATTGTGCAATGCGATAGCACGGCGTCTCGACCCTCGCCAGCCTGGTCGCGCAATATCCGGCGGCGGCGCTTCGCGTACCGCCGGGTATGCAACGCGCCGCCGCAAACGCGACCTCCGTCGCCCAAAAGCGGGCGGGACCGGAAATCTCGCGTCAGCCCTGCCCGGTTTCGCGCAACGCGCGATCCCTCAGAAGCACGCGCTGCACCTTGCCGGACGCCGTCATCGGCAGGCTCTCGACGGCTACGACATGGTGCGGAATCTTGAAGCTCGCGATCTTGCCCTTGCAGCGCGCCTGAACGTCCTCGAGCGAGCATTGCTCGCCCTGCTTCACGACGACATAGGCGCAGGGAACCTCGCTCAGCCGGGCGTCGGGCACGCCGACGACCGCGACCTGCTCGATCGACGGCACGAGCGCGACGAGTTCCTGTTCGAGGGCGGCGGGAGAAACATTCTCGCCGCCGACCTTGAGCATTTCCTTGTAGCGCCCGAGAAACTGCAGGAACCCGTCCGGCCGCAGGAAACCGCGGTCGCCGGAATGCAGCCAGCCGTCGGCGTCGATGGTCCGCGCCGTCGCCTCGGGATCGCGGAAATAGCCGCGCATGACCGTATAGCCGCGCGCGAGAATCTCGCCCTCGACTCCCGGCGGCTGCTCGGCGCCCGTGACCGGATCGGCGATGCGCACTTCGAGGCCCGGCATGGGGCGGCCGGACGTCGTGCAGCGCTGCTCTTTCGTATCATCGAGGCTGCTCATGAAGACGAAGCAGCCGACCTCCGACATGCCCCAGCCCGACACCGTCGGGCATAGCGCGGGCTGCACCTGGGCCGCGACGGCGTTCGAATTCTCCATGCCGGCCGGCAGCGTGCCGAACCGGACGCTCGACAGATCGCGCGGACGCCGCGCCTGCGCCCGCAGCAGATCGGCGTAATGGGTCTCGAATCCGTGCAGACCGGCCACGCGCTCGCGCTCGATCAGGCGCAAGGCCTCCTCGACGTCCCACACGTCCATCACGACCTGATGCGTGCCGATCAGCAGGCCGGCCAGCATGTTGTCCGACATGCCGTAGAGATGGAACATCGGCAGGAAACAGAGAACTGCGTCTCCCGCCCGGACCGGCCATTTCTCATGACGTTCGCGAATGTTGCGGACGATGCTGTGATCGTGCGTCACGCCCTTGGGATTGCCAGTCGTCCCCGAGGTGAACACGATCAGCGCGATATCGTCGGCCGCGACCGCCGCCGCGGCTGTCTCCAGTTCTTCCGTCGTCACGCGCTCGGCGGCGGCGAGAAAGCGGCTCCAGGAAACGGGCGTGTCGCCCGGCGTATCGCCAATCGTCACAATGTCCCGCAGATGCGGGTAGTCCGCGGCTCCCGAGAAGCGTTCGCCGTCGAAGCCCGGAATCGCCGCCTTCAGGATCTCGACATAGTCTACGGGGCCCGACCGCTCCACGACGAACAGCAGCTTGCACTCGGCCAGCTTGAGCGCATAGGCGGCGTCGTGCTCGCGATAGCGGGTATTCATCGGCGCGACGATGGCGCCGATCCGCATGGCCGCGAAAAACGCGATCGGAAACTCGATCCGGTTCGTGACCCAGAGTCCGACGACGTCGCCCTTGCGCACGCCGCGCGCCAGCAGCGCCCGCGCCGCGCGATCGACCTGAGACGCGAGGTCGCCGAAGGTCAGCCGGGATTCGCGAAAGCTGAACGCCGGGCTGTCGGCCCAAAGGCGCGCCGCGGCGCCGGGAAGGTCGCCAAATCGTATTGCCGCTGCGGACATTGAGGTTTCCTCCCTCGGATTCCTATTTGCCGGTTTGAGCCGACTTGACGAAAGAACATTCGCTTTCCGACAGGGGGCGGAACGCCTCCTCGCCGGACAATTTCTGGACCGGCTTCAACAGATCCCATTCGTCTTTCGAGTCGGACGGCTTCTTGACCTGGAACAGATAGAAGTCGCGCAAGAGCCGTCCGTCCGCGCGCACAACGCCATTCCTCGTCATGAAATCGTTGACGGGAATCTCGCGCATCTTGTCGGCGACCGCCTTGCCGTCCACGACGCCGGCGGCGCGGACCGCCGTCAGGTAATGTTTCACGGCGCTATAGGCGCCGGCCTGCACGCTGTTGGGCATGCGCTTCTGCTGCGCGTAGAACCGCCGCGCGAAAGCGCGCGTGTCATCGTTCATGTCCCAGTAGAAGGCTTCGGCGAGCAGCAATCCCTGCGTGGGCTTGAGGCCGAGCGCATGGACGTCGGTGACGTAGGTGACGAAGGAGGCGAGCGTCTGCCCTCGTTCTGTCACGCCGAATTCCTCCGCCTGCTTGATGAAGGTCACGAGGTCCTGCCCCGCCAGCGCCAACAGGATGGCTTTCGCGCGCGAGGCCTGCGCCTGCAGGATGAAGGAGCTGTAGTCGGCGGAATTGATCGGGGTGCGCACCTCGCCGAGCGATTTGCCGCCCGCTTCGAGCGCGAACCGCGCGCCGTCGCGCGACATGGCCGAGCCGAAGGCGTTATCGGTCGCGACCGTATAAAACGTGTCCGCGCCCGACTTCACGCTCGCAGCCCCGATCGTCTTGGCCAGCGCGTAGGTGTCGAACACCCAGTGGAACGAAGTGGGCGAGCAGGCCTTGCCTGTCAGGTCGCTGGACCCTCCCGAAGTCACGATGTCGATCTTGCCGCGCGGGGGAAGAACGCTGCGCAGCGCCATGCCCACCGCAGAGCTTCCCGTGCCGGTGATCATCTCGACGCCGTCCACATCGATCCAGCGTTTGGCGATGGAAACGGCCAGATCCGGCTTGCTGTGCGTATCGGCGGAGACGATCTCGACCTTGCGGCCGAGAACCGGACCGAAATCGGCGGCCGCGAGTTCGGCCGCGACGACGGAGCCTCGGCCCGTCGCATCGGCATAGCCGCCGGACATGTCCTCCAGCACGCCGATGCGCAAAGGCGGCGGCTCTTGCGCATTTGCGCCGGTCCCGAACAGGCACGCGCCCAGCGCGATCAGAATTGTCGATGCAAGCCGCATGTTCCCTCCCTTTCTGTTTATCGATTTTGCGGGGCGCGAGCCGTGGCCCTCACAGGTTCGCATTGAACTTCTGCACCATCAGCGCCTGCGAGAGGCCGCCGTCGCAATTGACGTTCTGGCCGGTCACGAACGAGGCCATGGGCGAGGCAAGAAAGACGATCGTGTCCGCCAGTTCGGAGGGTTGCCCGAGCCGCCCCATGGGAATGCGCGCCGCCCGCTGCTCGATGACGTCGGGCGTAAGCACCGCGCGCATCAACGGCGTCTCGACCGTGCCGGGGCTCACGACATTCACGCGAACGCCGTCTCCGACCCATTCCATCGCCATCGTCCTGGTCAGCGCGATCAGCGCGGCCTTGGTGACGCCATAGGGGCCGCCGTTGGGATAGGCGCCGATGCCCGCCAGCGACGCGATGTTCACGATGGAGGCGTGCGCGCTCTTGCGCAAATGCGGCAGGCAGGTGCGCGCCAGCATGATCGCGCCCTCGATGTTGACGCGGAAGGATCGCCGCCAGTCTTCGAGGTCGGCTGTCTCCAGCGCGCCGGCTTTCACGAGAGCGGCCGCGTTGACCACCACGTCAAGCCCGCCATAACGCGCGACGGTCGCGGAAACGGCGGCGTCGATGTCCGGTTGGCTCGCGACGTCCATGGCAAGCGCGATCGCGTCGCCTCCGGCCGCTGCGATCTCCGCCGCGACACGGTCGGCCGCATCCTTGCGGATATCCGCCACGGCCACCCGGCCGCCGTTCGCGGCGATGACGCGGGCGGTTTCCTCGCCGATGCCGCTGCCGCCGCCGGCGACGAGCGCGACAAGTCCGACGAAGCGGGATTGCTGCATCCAGTCGCGCGGCCGCGCCTCGACTTTGCCTCTTGCTCCCATCGATTTCCTCCTTTGTCTCCGCGTTGCGCGCGATCCGCAGCGACGCTGACTCCGCCGCGCGACCCGTTTCCGATCCGGCGAAGACTTCTCAGCCGACCGGTTGCGGGAGAAATTTTGCGATCGCCCAGCCGCCGTCGACCGGCAGGATCGCGCCGTTGACGAAGCTCGCCCCGGGCGAGGCCAGAAAGGCGCAGGCCTCGCCGATTTCCTCCGGCTGTCCCACGCGGCCGAGGGGAGAGGCCTCGATCATCATGCGATGCCACCACTCGTTCGTGCGGATACGCTCGTCAGTTCCCGGGCTCCAGATCAGGCCCGGCGCGACGGCGTTGACGCGGACGCCGTCGCGGCCGAATTCCGTCGCGAGCATGCGCGTGATGCCGACGACCGCGTATTTCGTCGGCACATAGGCGGCGGCCCCCGCCGCGCCGACCATGCCGAAGACGGACGCGATATTGACGATCGAGCCTTTCGACTGTTTCAGGGCCGGGAGCGCAAAGCGACACAGGCGCAGCACCGGCCGCACGTTGATGTCGTAATAGCGGTCGTAATCCTCGTCCGTCGTTTCCTGGAAAGCGCGCGCATTGCCCAGGCCGGCATTGTTGACCAGCGTATCGATCCGCCCGTGACGCTTCGCGCAATCCTCGACGATGGTGCGACAGAAATCGCCATCGCGCAGATCGCCCGCGACATGGGCGTAGTTCTCGTTCGACGCCAGCGTGTCGGGCGCGGGCTTCTGGTCCGCGCCGAACACCTTGTATCCCTGACGAAGAAAGACAGTGGCGATGCCGAGCCCCACGCCCTGCGACGTTCCGGTTATCAATGCGATGCGCATCTTGCGGCCTCCCTTTCCGATCATTGTTTGAATTGTTGTTCGTCGAACGCCCTCACAGCCCGGAATTCACGCAATCTTCTCCCGCCGGACGTGAATGCCCGCGCGCTCGCGATCCCACGTGTCCGGGCTGAGTCCTTGCTGGCGAAGAACGTATTTCTCGATTTTCTGCGTCGGCGTCCGCGGCAGCGCGTCGAGAATCCGGACGTAGCGCGGCAGCATGAAATGCGCGAGCCGCGCACGAAGGAATTCGAACAGGGCCGCGGGGTCGATCGTCGCGCCATCCGCAGGCGCGACGATCGCCAATATGTCGTCCTCCGACACTTCATTCGCGACCGCCACGACGGCGCATTCGCGCACGGCGGGATAAGCAAGTATCTCGGCCTCCACCTCGAAGGACGAAACATTCTCGCCGCGGCGGCGTATCGCGTCCTTCATGCGGTCGACGAAGAAATAATTGCCCTCTTCGTCGCGCCGGAAGGCGTCGCCGGTGTGAAACCAGCCGTTGCGCCAGGCCTCGGCGATCGCCTCCGGATTTTTGAAGTAGCCGGAATTGAGCGCCCATGGCGCGTCGCTGCGGATGATCAATTCGCCGACGGCGCCGGGGGGAACTTCGATATCGTTCGAATTCACGATGCGAAGCTCGTTTCCAGGCCGCGCCGCCCCGCACGTTCCGACTGCCGTCGGGTTGGGGCCGGAGACGATCGGCGTGTTCAATTCGGTCATGTTGTAGAGGGTCCACACATTCACGCCGAACCGCTCCGCGAATTCCGCAGCATCGTTCGGCAGGGGAATGATGGTGACGTTTTTCAGCGTGTGCTGTCTGTCCGCATCGGATGGCGGAAGGCGCGACAGGAAGGACGACATCACGCCGAGCAGGATCGTGTAGGTCGCCCTGGTGGCGTGCACGGTCGACCAGAAGCGGTCCGTCGAAAAGTCGCCGCCCAGACCGACCGAGCCGCCGCGATGGAGCATCGCCATGACAGGTAGCGTGCCGCCGATGTGAAAGAACGGCAGGAAGCACAGAACGCTGTCTTCCGCGCCCAGCATCGGATAGGCGGCGGCCCCGGCCATGTGCCACATATGGGCGTAGCTGCTGACGACGCCTTTGGATCGCCCGGTCGTCCCGGACGTATAGACGATCGATTGCGGATCCCAGGGTTCGATTGGCCGCGCCAGCGGAGGAGTTTCCGATGGATCGCGCGGGAGCGCGTGAAACGCAATCTGTTCGACGCCGTCGATCGCGACGCCGCCTTCGCCGGCGACGACGATCGTCCGGATGCGCCCACGGTCGATCGGAACAAGCCGCTCGAGCAGCGCGCCATGCGCGATCAGCACGGAGGCGTCGGCATTGACCAGCACATGCGACAGCAAAGCGCCGCGATAAGCCGTGTTGATAGGCACGTAGATCGCGCCGAGCCAGTTGATCGCGAACCAGACTTTGACGATGTCGATCGTGTTCGGCAACCAGACCTGAACCGTGTCTCCCTGCTTCACGCCGAGCGCTGCGAGTCCGGCGGCGAGCGAACGGACACTCTCGCCAAAGGCGGCGTAGGTCTCGACCGATCCATCGGCAAGCCGCAGGAAAGGGCGGTCCGGATGCTCGCGCGCACGACGTTCGAGCACATAGCGCGAGACGGCGTCCTCGCGGGCGGGCGTCTGGCCATGCGCGAGGCCTGCGGAGGGCGGCGCGGGCTGAATATCGGCGCTCAAGACACGCCTCCCTTGTCGATTTTCATCCGCAGCGGTTCGGACCCGGACAGGGCCGCGCAGTGGACGTATATACCGTTAGACACATTTTAATACCAACTGGTATATTTGGTCAAGGGACCTGCGCAAATCGCGACGACGGCAGATCGCGGTCGACGGTCGGCGCCTTATCGCGCAGCGGGCGCGAACGGGCCCGGCACGATCTCGGATCGTCAGCGCTTGCAATTAGACGCCATATCATCTATTTAGATGACATACCGTTTATTTCCTGGCCTTCGACATGAACCATCACGCTCCTGACGTCCGGCCGGCCGGGCAGCGGTTCGGCAGCCTGGTCGGCCTGCTTGCGCGGCAATGGCGCCAAGCTATCGACCTGCGGCTGCAACCTTTCGACCTGACGGAAGCGACATGGCGGCCGCTGGTGCATCTGGCGCGGGCCGACGCGCCGATGCGACAGAAGGATCTCGCCGAAGCCTTGTCGCTCGACAGCTCCTCCGTCGTGCGCATCCTCAAGAACCTCGAGGCCGAAGGATTGATCGTGCGCGGCGAGAACGAGGACGACCGCCGCGCCAAGGCCGTCGCGATCACGCCTGCGGGACGCAGGCTCGCGCGGCGCGTGGAGCGCGTTTCCGAGGATCTGGAGCGCGAGCTTCTGGCCGGGCTTAAAAGGAACGAGCTGGCGTCGACGAAAGACGTCCTGCAACGGCTGTCCGCCCTGCTCGGACAAGCGAACGCGCGCGGAGGCCGGCGATGACCGCGCCGGCGGACAGTTCGAATTTTCCTGCGGCCGCGCGCTCATGGAACGCCTTCGTGGAGCAGCTCGACTCCGGCTGGGTGCGTGCGAAAGGCCCGCTCGTCTATGGCCTGCGGTTATGGATTTCGGTGACCGCGACCCTCTATGTCGCGTTCTGGCTCGAGATGGACGCGCCCTATTGGGCGGCGACCTCCGCCGCCGTCGCCTGCCTGCCTCAGGTCGGCGCGTCGCTGCGGCGGGGCTGGTTTCCGCCCATCCGCACGCCGGGCGGCGCGGCGGCGGGGCTCCTCCCCTCCGCCGCCCTTTTTCCGGGTCGCGCCCCGCTCTTTTTAGCCCTTGCGCTCTGGGGCGCGGCTTCGGCCTTCGCGACGACGATCCTGACCAATTACGCGTCCTATGGCGCGGCGCTCTCCGGCTACACGGCCGCGATCGTCGCTGGCGGCGCGCTCGGCGCGACCGGCGGCGTCCATGCCGACGTCGCCTTCCAGCTCGCGGTCGCACGCGCCAGCGAGATCGCCCTCGGCATCGTCTGCGCGGGCGTCATCCGCACCCTGACCGATAGGGGCGACGCGCCGCGCCGGCTCGCGGCCTCCATTGCGACACTGTCGACTGACATCGCGCGCGGTTTTCTCGCGACGCTGTCTAACGGCGGCGCGGGGTTCCACGCGATGCAGCCCGTTCGCCGCGAGTTCGCGCGGCGGGCGATCACGCTCGATCCCGTCATCGACCAGGCGCTCGGCGAGTCCTCGGAAATCCGCTATCGCTCGCCGGTGCTGCAACGTGCGCTGGACGGATTGTTCACGGCCCTCGTGGGCTGGCGGGCGGTCGGGACGCATCTCAACCGGCTGCGGGGAGAAGAAGCGCGCGAGGACGCGGCGTTCATCCGCACCCGTATTGGCGACGCAAATCCGGCGGCTCTCGCGGACCCCGCGCAATGGCGCGCCGACCCCCAAGCGCTGCGCCGCGGTTGCGAGGCGGCGATCCGGGATCTGGAAAGCCTGGAGGCGCGCAGCCCTTCGATCCGGCTGCTGGCCGACAAGACCGCCGAACTGCTCGGCGGCATGGCGCAGGCGCTCGGCGGCCAGGCGCTTCTCGTCGATCCCGCGCAGCCGGGCCGGCAGGGCGGCCGCAAGCGACTGCGCGTGCCCGATGTCCTGCCGGCGCTCGTCAACGCCGCGCGCGTCTTCCTCACCATTCTGGCCCTTGTCGCCTTCTGGATCGCGACTGCATGGCCGAGCGGCGTCACCGCGCTGATCTTCGCCATGGTCATCGCCATCGCGCAGGGGCCGCGCGCGAACCAAGCTTATGGAAGCGCGGTGGCCTTCGGCCTGGGCGTCATCGCCGCCACATGCGTCACGACATTCATCTCGCTCGCGATCCTGCCGAGATTGCCGGCGAGCTTCGCCGCGCTCGCGCTGCTGGCCGGATGCGTGCTCGTTCCGCTCGGGGCGTTCGGCCAGATCGTGCGGAACCCGACCTATGCCGCCATAGCCGGCACGACGACGACGCTCTTCATTCCGTTCCTGCAGCCGACCAATCCAATGGTCTACAATGCGGCTGACACGTTCAACAGGTCGCTCGCCATCATGGCGGGCTGTCTCGCCGGCGCTCTGTCCTTCCGTCTGCTGCCGCCGCTGTCGCCGGCCTATCGCACGCAGCGCCTGCTCCGCCTCACCCTGCGCGACCTGCGCGGCCTCGCAGGCGACGACGCGCGCGACGATTGGCGCGGCCATGTTCTCGGCCGGCTGGTCTCCCTGCCCGACACGGCGACGCCGCTGCAGCGCGCGCAGCTTGTGGCGGCGTTGTCGGTCGGCGAGGAGATCGTCCGGCTGCGCAGTTTCGCGGATCGCCTCGGTCTGACGCCTGCGCTCGCGCCCGCGCTAGGGGCGATCGCGGGGGGCGCGGGCGACGAGGCCGCAAGGCGGCTTGAAGACCTGGACGCGACTTTGGCGGCGATGCAGGAGCCCGCGGAAACGCGGCAGACCGTCTTGCGCGCGCGCGCGTCCGTCCTCGTCCTGTCGGAGGCGCTGGTCGAGCACGCCGCCTATTTCAACGACGGAGCCGCGCCTTGAGATTCGTCGAAGTCAACCTGTTCGGCGTCTATGTGGCGCCGATGGCCGCTCTTCTTCTCGTGGCGTGGATCTGCACCATCGCCTTGCGGATGGCCGCCGATCATTTCGGGCTGCTGCGCTACGTCTGGCATCCGGCTCTGTTCATCGCAGCCGTCTATATGGTCGTGCTGTCGTCTCTCGTCCTTTTCATGGCGCGGTGATCCATGTCGCAACCGGATACGAAAACGGATGGGCAGCTTCCGCGCAGGCGCCTTCTCGCTCCGCTGCTCACGCTGGCGGCGGTCGTTCTCGCGGCAATCTTCGGACGGGCGATGTGGCTTGCCTACATGGACGCGCCCTGGACCCGCGACGGCGTCGTGCGCGCCTATGTCGTGACCGTCGCGCCCGAGGTTTCCGGCAATCTGATCGACCTGCCCGTCGCCGACAATCAATTCCTGCGCAAAGGCGACCTGCTGCTGCGGATCGACCCGACGAACTACAGGATCGCGCTCGACCAGGCCGAGGCGTCCTTCAATCAGGCGAAAGCCAATGTCAGCAGCATCGACGCGCAGATCGCCGTGCAGCAGGCGCAGATCGTCGCGAGCGAGGCGCAGGTGACGCAGGCCGAAGCCGCGCTGACCTTCGCGCAACAACAGGCCGAGCGCTACGAAGCGCTGGTCGAGCGGAAGGCAGGCACGATCCAGAACGCCCAGCAATATGAATCGCAATTGCGACAACAGGAAGCGAACCTCTCCAGTGCGCAGGCGTCGCTGAAGCAGGCGCAACGCCGGACCGACGCGCTCAACGCCCAGCGCGGCGGCGCCGACGCCGCCGTCGCGCAGGCCGCCGCGCTTCTCGCGCGCGCCAAGATCAATCTGGAGCGCACGGAAATCCGCTCGCCCGTCAACGGCTGGGTCACCAATCTGCTGGCGCGGACCGGCAATTTCGCCGCAGCCGAACGCAGCGTCGTCTCGATCGTCGACGCCGACTCCTTCTGGATCGACGCCTATTTCGAGGAGACGAGCCTGGCGCGGGTCCGCGTCGGCGACGCCGCCGACGTCAAGCTCATGGGCTTCGGCGACGTCCTGCACGGTCATGTCGCCAGCATCGCGCGCGCGATCAACGTCGCCAACGCGCAGCCGAACGCGCAAGGCGTGGCCACGGTCAATCCGATCTTCACCTGGGTGCGCCTCGCCCAGCGCATTCCCGTGCGCATCCAGATCGACAAGACGCCCGCGGACGTGACGCTCGCGGCGGGCATGACGGCGACGGTGCAGATCAACGCGGACGCATCGCGCGCGACACCGCGGCAGCCGGCGAGGGAACGCGGCAAGCCGGATTGACGCCAAACGGAGAGACTAAGCCGCAAGGCGGAACGGCTGTCTATCGCTTGCGGTAGCGCAGCGCCTCGATCAGCGCGGCGAGGGCGGGCGGCTGCTGTCGGCGGCTGGGGTAATAGAGATGATAGCCCTCGAAGGTCTTCCGCCAATCGGCCAGCGCCTCCACGAGCGCGCCGCTGGCGATATGGCCGGCGACGAAATCGAGCGGCAGATAGGCCAGGCCGAAGCCCGCGAGACAGGCCTGGCGCACCTGCACGACGCTGGTGAAGACGAGCCTGCCTTCCGTCGTGACACGCAGGTCCTTTCGCCCCTTGCTGAACGTCCAGGCCAGGAATTCGCCGTGGGTCGGCAGGCGCAGATTGATGCAGGCGTGATCGGAAAGCTCTTGCGGCCGTTTCGGCTTTTTCCGATTCGTAAAGCAGGACGGCGCGCCGACGACGACCATCGGAATATCCGGCCCGATGCGCAGCGCAATCATGTCCTTCGACACGAGCTTGCCGCGACGCACGCCCGCGTCGAAACGCTCGCGGACGATATCAGTCCGTCCATAGTCAGTCGCCAGTTCGACGTCGATCTCCGGGAACTTCGCGAGGAACCGCTCCAGCGCCGGCCAGAGCAGGCTCTGGATCGCATATTCGTCCGCCGAGATACGGATGACGCCCGACGGCCGGTCGCGCAGCAGGCCGATCCGGGCGAAACCGCGGTCGATCTGCTCCAGCGCCGGCGCCGCATCGGACAGCA
>OEIU01001108.1_pt1 | contig 19414 bp, 17 predicted proteins | sample 1539221 | NCBI WGS metagenome assembly OEIU01 (sample SAMN03792071, study PRJEB22550) | activated sludge metagenome | feature: wastewater treatment plant; material: activated sludge; isolation source: Wastewater treatment plant of a petroleum refinery complex | place: Argentina: Zarate | collected...
CACCAACGTCTACGGAGCGGGCGACGCCAAGGTCGGCGAGATCGATCACCTGATGATCGACAAGCTGTCCGGTCGGGTGACGTACGCGATCATGAGCTTCGGCGGTTTTCTGGGCCTTGGACACAGTCATTACCCCGTGCCGTGGAATGCGCTCAAGTATGATACGTCGCTCGGCGGATACCGGACGGGCATCACGGAACAGCAACTGCAGGATGCGCCGGCATTCTCGGACGATTCCTGGTCCGATCGGAATTGGGAGACGCGTACCCATCAGCACTACGGAGTCGCGCCCTACTGGAACAATCCCATGCTCTGACGTGCGATCCATAGGATCCGTCCCTCAGAAAAACCCCGGCCTGCGCATGCAGGCCGGGGTTCTTATGACAACAACCGAGTGCGGTACACACCCGCCCGGCGGCTCTGTTGCTTCAGAGCAACTTACCCATGGCAACTGCCGTATCGCTCATGCGATTCGAGAAGCCCCATTCGTTGTCGTACCAGGACAGGACGCGCACCAGCGTGCCGTCCATCACTTTGGTCTGGTCGAGGTGGAACACGGACGAATGGCTGTCGTGATTGAAGTCGGACGAGACGTTGGGCTGGTCCGTTACGCCGAGAATGCCTTTCAGCGCCTGCCCGGCGGCGCGCTTGACCGCGGCGTTGATCTCATCTTTGTCGGTCTTGCGCTTGGCGACGAACTTGAAGTCGACGACCGAGACGTTGGGCGTCGGCACGCGGATGGCCGTGCCGTCGAGCTTGCCGGCCAGCTCCGGCAGGACGAGGCCAACGGCCTTGGCCGCGCCAGTGGTCGTCGGAATCATCGACAGAGCGGCGGCGCGCGCCCGGTAGAGATCCTTGTGCATGGTGTCGAGCGTCGGCTGGTCGCCCGTGTAGGCGTGGATCGTCGTCATGAAGCCCTTCTCGATGCCGACGGCGTCGTTCAGCACCTTGGCGACGGGGGCCAGGCAGTTCGTCGTGCACGAGGCATTCGAGATGACGAGATGATCCTTCGTCAGCTTGTCGTGGTTCACGCCATAGACGACCGTGAGATCGGCGTTGTCGGCGGGTGCCGAAACGATGACGCGCTTGGCGCCGGCCGTGAGATGCGCCGAGGCCTTTTCCTTCGACGTGAAGATGCCCGTGCACTCGAGTGCGATCTCGACGCCGAGATCCTTGTGCGGGAGTTCAGCCGGATTGCGCACGGCCGTGACCTTGATCGGGCCGGTGCCGACGTCGATCGTGTCGCCGGAAACTTTCACCTCGCCGGGGAAGCGGCCGTGCACGCTGTCGAAGCGCAGCAGGTGGGCGTTGGTCTCGACCGGGCCGAGGTCGTTGATGGCGACGACCTGGATGTCCTTGCGGCCGCTCTCGTGGATCGCGCGCAGAATGTTCCGGCCGATGCGCCCGAAGCCGTTGATCGCAACCTTCACCGTCATGTCTTCCTCCTGGACCGGCCGTTCGCGCCTCGGCGGTCGTCGCTCGTCATGGATGGGGGCTCGCCAGCCGCGGCCGCACCCGAAGCCGGGCCGCGAAAGGCGGCCTGAACTGCGCGAGAGGGACGAGGTCGTTCAAAATCTCGGGTCCGAGGGCACCGTCGTCGGTGCGGCGGCCGGAAGGCGGGCGCGGCTCCCTTAACAAGTGCCGCTTCCCAAGGCAAATGGAGGCGCGCGACGCGCCGAAATCCATTGACTATGCCGGCGGCCGGCCCGATCAGAAGCCCATGAACCCCGAGCTTTCCGCAGCCCTCGCCCGCCTGGAGGCGGCGTTCGACCGGCTGGAGGCAGGCGTCGCGCGCCATTTCGACACCGACCAGCGCCGCAGCGACCTCGAAATGGAATTGCAGGTGATGGGAGAGGATCGCGCCCGGCTCGCCGGGGAGCTGGACAGCGCGAGCGCGCGGATCGCCCGGCTCGAAGGTGCCGTCGAGCATGTCGGGGGACGGATGGGCGCCGCCGTCGGCGTCATCGAGGACATCCTGGCGCGCGAGCGCGCCTTCGGCGGCGCGTCGGGCTGAGCCATGGCGCATGTGCAGGTCACGATCGCCGGCCGCGCCTACCGCATGGCCTGCGGCGACGGCGAGGAGAAGCATCTCCAGGCGCTGGCCGCGGCCTTCGACGCCAAGATCGCCGAGATGCGCGCCTCCTTCGGCGAGATTGGCGACATGCGGCTGCACGTGATGGCGGCGCTCATGACGGCGGACGAGCTGTCCGAGGTCCGCCGCCGCGTCGAGACCCTGGAGGCCGAGCTGGCCGCCATGCGCTCGGTCGCGGTCAGCCAGGCGGAGCGCTCCGAGACCACCGAGCAGAAGCTGACCCAGGCCCTGAACCGCGCCGCCGACCGCGTCGAGCGCCTCGCGGCCCGCTTCGCCCCGCCGGGAGCGGGCTGAGAGGCCGGCTTCCGTGGGATCCTTCACGGCCGGGGCGCCTCTCGTCACCACCCTCGTCCTCGGCGGAGCCCGCTCGGGGAAATCGGCTTTTGCCGAAAGCCTCCTCCTCGAAAGCGGCCTCGCGCTCCGCTACCTCGCGACCGCGCAGGCCCTCGACGGCGAAATGGCCGAGCGCATCGCCCATCACCGCGCCCGCCGCGGCGCCGGCTGGACGACGCGGGAGGAACCGCTCGCCCTCGCCGAGGCGCTGGCGGAGGAGGCGGGGCCGGGCCGGGCCGTCCTCGTCGACTGCCTCACATTGTGGCTGTCGAACCTTCTCTTCGCCGGGCGCGACCTCGAGGCCGAGACCGAGCGTCTCTGCGAGGCGCTGGGGCGGGCCGCGGGGCCGGTCGTGCTGGTCTCCAACGAGGTCGGGATGGGGCTCGTGCCGGAGACCCCGCTCGGGCGCCGCTTCCGCGATGCGCAAGGTCGGCTCAACCAGGCCGTCGCCGCCGCCGCGCCTTCCGTGGTCTTCGTCGCGGCCGGGCTGCCGCTCCGGCTGAAGGGGGGCTGATGCATATCCAGTTCGCGCCCGCCCAGGGCCTCGACGACGGCTCGGCCGCGCGCGACCTGATGCAGGAGCCGGCGGAGATCGTTTTCCTCTCGGGCGCCGATACGGAGCTTGCCGCGCTTGCCCGCGCCGCCGCGGCACGGCCCGACGGCGCGCCGTCCCTGGCGCTGACAAATTTCCTCGCGCTCCAGCACCCGCTCTCGGTCGATCTCTATGTGGAGCGGACGCTCGCGCGGGCGCGAGTCCTCGTCCTGCGGCTCCTCGGCGGGGAAAGCTACTGGCCCTATGGAATCGAGACGCTGCGGCGCATCGCCCTCCAGCGCCGCCTGCCGCTCTATTGCGTGCCGGGCCATGGCCGCTGGGAGGCGGATTTCGCCGCGCGCGGGACGGCGGGAGAGGGCGAGACCCGCGCCCTCTGGCGCTATCTCGCCGAGGGCGGGCCCGACAACGTTGCCGGCGCCCTGGCGCATCTCGCTCATGTCCTCGGGCAGGGGCCGGCGCCTCCGCCGCCGCGCCCGGTCCCCTCCGCTGGATTGTGGCCGCGGGCGGTCCCGCCGGACGATCGCCCCCGCGCGGCGATCCTCTTCTACCGCGCCCTCGTCCAGGGCGGGATGACCGAGCCGGTCGAGGCCCTGGTGGCGGCGCTTGAGGAGCGCGGCTTCTCGGCCCAGCCGATCTTCGTGACGAGCCTCAAGGACGAAGCCTCCTCGGCGCTCCTCGCCTCCGTCTTCGCCGCGGCCCCGCCCGACATCGTCCTCAACGCCACCGCCTTCGCGGTCGGAGCGCTCTCCCCGGGCCTCCCCTCGCGGACCGCCCCGTCCCTGCCCAATGCCGATTGCCCGGTGCTCCAGGTCGCCTTCGCGAGCACCGGCGAGGCGGCTTGGCGCGCCTCGCCGCGAGGGCTCAATCCGCGCGACCTCGCCATGCATGTCGTGCTGCCGGAAGTGGACGGGCGCATCTTCGCCGGGGCCGTCGCCTTCAAGGAAGGGGAGGCGGGCGGCCCCGTCGTGAGCCGCTCGGTCCCGGACCGCATCGGGGCTGCGGCCGATCTTGCGGCATCCTGGACGCGGCTGCGCCGCACGCCCCCGCCGGAGCGGCGGGTGGCGCTGGTCCTGGCGAATTATCCGAACCGCGACGGGCGCCTCGCCAACGGCGTCGGCCTCGACACGCCCGAAAGCGCCGCGATGCTCCTCGCGGCCCTGCGCGAGGCCGGCTACCGGCTCGACCGGGCGCCGGAGAGCTCAGCCGGCCTCATGGCCTTGCTGACGGCGGGGCCGACCAACGATCTCGGCCGCCGCCGGTCCGGCCGGATCGGGCGCGGGGCTGGGATGCGCTGGCCGCTCGACGCCTACCGCGCCGCCTATGCGACGCTGCCGGAGGAAACGAGGGCGGCCGTCGAGGCGCGCTGGGGCCCGCCCGAGGACGATCCGCATGTCGAGGCGGGCGCCTTCCGGCTCGGCCTGCACCGCTTCGGCCATGTCGTGATCGGCATCCAGCCGGCGCGGGGCTACCATATCGATCCCAAGGACACCTATCACGCGCCCGATCTCGCCCCGCCGCATCACTATCTGGCGTTCTATCTCTGGCTCCGGCGCGGCTTCGACGCCCATGCGGTGCTGCATCTGGGCAAGCACGGCAATCTCGAATGGCTGCCCGGCAAGGCGGTCGGCCTCTCGGCCTCGTGCTTCCCGCAGGCTTTGCTCGGGCCGCTGCCGAACATCTATCCCTTCATCGTCAACGATCCCGGCGAGGGCGTGCAGGCGAAGCGGCGCAACGCGGCGGTGATCGTCGACCACCTGACGCCGCCGCTCGCCCGCGCCGAGCTTCACGGCGACCTCTCGCGCCTCGAGGCGCTGGTGGACGAATATGCCGCCGCCTCCGATCTCGATCCGAAGCGGGCGCAGGCGCTCGCCGGCGACATCCTCGCCTTCTCGGGCGCGATGCGGCTCGATGCCGATCTCGACCTCGCCGCCGATCTTTCGCCGGACGAGGCGCTTCGCCGGATCGACGCGCATCTGTGCGACCTCAAGGAAATGCAGATCCGCGACGGCCTGCACGTGCTCGGCCGCGCGCCGGAGGGGGCGCGGCTCGACGCGCTTCTCGTTGCCGTCGCGCGCCTGCCGCGCTCCGAGCTTCGGCCGCAGGACGCCTCGCTGCACCGGGCGCTCGCGGCCGATCTCGGCCTGACGCTCGACCCGCTGACGCGCGATCTCGCGGCGCCCTACGAGGGGCCGAGGCCGCAGGTGCTGGGCGCCTTGTCCGGCGATCCCTGGCGCACGGCCGGCGACACGATCGAGCGCATCGAGAAGCTGGCGGAAGTGCTGGTCGCGGGCGGGGGGAGGGCTGGGGAGGGCGCGTGCGACGCGGACTGGCACCGGACGTGCGCGGTTCTCGCCTGGATCGAGGGCGAGCTTCGCCCCCGCATCCTCGCCTCCGGCGCGGCCGAGATCGAATCCTGCCTCGTGGCCCTCGACGGCCGCTTCGTGCCGCCGGGGCCGGCCGGCGCTCCGACGCGGGGCCGGCCGGACGTGCTGCCGACGGGCCGCAACTTCTTCGCGGTCGATGTCCGCGCCGTGCCGACCGAGGCCGCCTGGCGGACCGGGCGCGCCGCCGCCGAGCAATTCGTCCTGCGCTTCGTGCAGGAGGAGGGCGATTGGCCGAAGGCCGTCGCTCTCTCGCTCTGGGGCACAGCCAATATGCGCACCGGCGGAGAGGATGTCGCCCAGGCGCTGGCCCTGATCGGCACCATGCCGGTCTGGGAGCCGGGATCGGGACGCGTGACGGGGTTCCGCGTCCTGGACGCGATGGAGCTGAAGCGGCCGCGCGTGGACGTGACCCTGCGGGTCTCCGGCCTCTTCCGCGACGCCTTCCCGGTCCAGATGGACCTGTTCGATTCCGCCGTGCGCGCCGTCGCCGCCCTGGACGAGCCGGAGGACCAGAACCCGCTCGCCGCCCGCATCCGCCGCGAGGCCGAGGCGGCGGGAGGGGGAGAGCCGGCGCATCGCGCCGCCGCGGCCCGCATCTTCGGCTCGAAGCCGGGCGCCTATGGCGCCGGCCTCCAGGCGCTCATCGACGAGGGCGGCTGGGAGGGCCGCGCGGATCTTGCCGCCTCCTACCTCGCCTGGAGCGGCCATGCCTATGGCGGGGGGCGCGAGGGCGAGGAGGCCCGAGGGCACCTCGCCCGCCGCCTCGCGGCGGTCGAAGCTGTCGCGCAGGCGCAGGACAACCGCGAGCACGACATCCTGGATTCGGACGATTACTATCAGTTCATGGGCGGGCTTGCGGCCGCCGTGGAGACGGTGTCGGGCAAGGCCCCGCCCGTCTTCCATCTCGACACCTCGCGGCCCGAGGCGCCGCTGGCGCGCAGCCTGTCGGAGGAGATCGCCCGCGTCGTGCGAGGGCGCGCGGCCAATCCGAAATGGATCGCTGGCGTCATGCGCCACGGCTACAAGGGCGCCTTCGAGATCGCCGCGACCGTGGATTACCTCTTCGGCTTCGCAGCGACGACCGACGCCGTGAAGCCGCATCACTTCGACCAGCTCTTCGCGGCCTATCTGGAGGACGAGCGGGTGCGGGGGTTCATGGCAGAGGCCAATCCCGCCGCGCTTCGGGAGACCGCCGGGCGCTTCGCGGAGGCGCGCCGGCGCGGCCTCTGGCAGCCGCGCTCGAACCGGGCCGGCGACCTGCTGGCCGAACTCACCGCAGGGGAGACCACATGAGCGAGACCGAGGCGGAGCTGAACGCCCGCCACGCCGAGAAGATGAAGAAGCACCAGGCCGGAAAGGCGAAGCTGCTCGCAGGCAAGAGCGCCGACAAGGGTCTCCTCATCGTCCATACTGGAGCGGGCAAGGGGAAGACCTCGGCCGCGCTCGGCATGGTGATGCGCCATATCGCCTATGACTGGCCGGTCGGGATCGTGCAGTTCATCAAGGCGCCGAGCTGGGAGACGGGGGAGGCGCGGCTGCTCGCGCGCTTCCCCGACCTCGTGACGCTCCACGTCATGGGCGAGGGCTTCACCTGGGACACGCAGGACCGCGCCCGCGACATCGAGGTCGCCCGCCGCGCCTGGGAGCGCGCCAAGGAGTTGATCCGCGACGAGCGCCACCGGCTCGTCCTGCTCGACGAGTTGAACATCGTGCTGCGCTACGACTACCTGCCGGTCGAGGAGGTCGTCGCCTTCCTGCGCGATGAGAAGCCGGCCGGCAAGCACGTGATCGTGACCGGCCGCAACGCCAAGCCCGAGTTGATCGAGATCGCCGATCTCGTGACCGAGATGACGCTCGTGAAGCACCCCTTCCGCCAGGGCATCAAGGCGCAGAAGGGGATCGAGTATTGATCCTCTCCTTGCCGAGTCCGTCCTCCCCGCCGCAAGCGGGGGGAGGGTGGAGCAGGCGGCGAGCGCGATGCGCGACTGCCGAAGACGGCGTGGGGCGGCTTCCGTGACCTCGCCCCTTCGCCCTCCCGCCCTGATGATCCAGGGCACGGGCTCGAATGTCGGCAAGTCGACGCTGGTCGCCGCGCTCTGCCGCGCCTTCCTCCGGCGCGGCCTGAAGGTCGCGCCGTTCAAGCCGCAGAACATGTCGAACAACGCCGCCGCCACCGCCGATGGCGGCGAGATCGGCCGCGCCCAGGCCGTGCAGGCGCGCGCCTGCGGCCTGCCGTCCTCGGTCCACATGAACCCCGTCCTCCTGAAGCCCGAGACCGATACGGGCGCGCAGGTGATCGTGCAGGGACGGCGCGCCTTCACCCTGCGGGCGCGCGACTGGGGCTCGCGGAAGGGCGATTTGCTGCCGGCCGTGCTGGAGAGCTTCGGCAGGATTGGCGAGGGCATGGACCTCGTCCTCGTGGAGGGGGCGGGCAGCCCGGCTGAGATCAACCTGCGGGCCGGCGACATCGCCAATATGGGCTTCGCCCGAGCGGCGGACCTGCCGGTCGTGCTGGCCGGCGATATCGACCGGGGCGGCGTCATCGCGAGCCTTGTCGGCACCCATGCGGTGCTGGAGCCGGACGAGAAGGTGCGCATAAAAGCCTTCCTGATCAACAAGTTCCGGGGCGACGTTTCGCTCTTTTCCGAAGGCGCGCGCGCGATCGCCGAACGCACGGGCTGGCCCTGTCTCGGCATCCTGCCCTTCCTGCCCGCCGCTTTGCGGCTTCCGGCCGAGGATGCCCTCGACCTGTCGCGGCCGATCGGGGAGGGCGGGGAGCGGCTGAAGATCGCGGTGCCGATCATCGCCCGGATCGCGAATTTCGACGATCTCGATCCTCTCCGCCAGGAGCCGGGCGTCGAGCTGGTCCTCGTCCCGCCCGGCACGCCGCTGCCCGGCGATGCCGGGCTCGTGATCCTGCCGGGCTCGAAATCGACGATCGGCGATCTCGCCTTCCTGCGCGCGCAGGGCTGGGACATCGACATCGCCGCCCATCGGCGGCGCGGCGGCCATGTTCTCGGCCTCTGCGGAGGCTACCAGATGCTCGGCCGCTCGATCTGCGATCCCGAGGGGATCGAGGGGCCGGCGAGCACGGTGCCGGGCCTCGGCCTCCTCGAAGTCGACACCGTCCTCACGCCGGACAAGGTGACGGCGCCCGTCCGGGGCCGCCATCTCGCCTCGGGGGCTGCGGTCGAGGGCTACGAGATCCATCTCGGCCGCACGGACGGTCCCGATCGCGCCCGGCCGCTCCTCGATCTCGGGAGCCAGGGCGCGAGCCGCCCGGACGGCGCGGCGAGCGCGGACGGGCGGGTGCAGGGCAGCTACGTCCACGGCCTGTTCGGCTCGGATGCCTTCCGCGCCGCCTATCTCGCGGGCTTCGGGGCCGCCTCGGCGCTGGCCTACGAGGCGGGGATCGAGAAGGCCCTCGACGACCTCGCCGAGGCGGCGGAAGCGCATCTCGACCTCGACGCGATGCTCGCCATCGCGCAGGCGCGCTGAGCCGGCGGCTCAGAACGCGGCGGCGAGGCCGATCCACATCGCGACATGAAGCAGCAGCGCCGTCGCCAGCACCTTGAGCCCCCGGCCGATATCGGAGGCGACGGCGTCGCGCCGCCCCTCCTCGTGGAGGAACGGCGCCTCGACCGGCCCCGCCGCATAGATCCGCGGGCCGCCCAGCGCGAGGCCGAGCGCCGCGGCCATGGCGGCTTCCGGCCAGCCGGCATTGGGCGAGCGATGGGTGCCGGCATCGCGTGCGGCGACGGCGAGCGCATGGCCGGTCCGTCCCCCGGCGGCCGGCGCCGCGCAGGCGATCAGGAGCGCGGACAAGCGTGCGGGCAGGAGGTTGAGGAGGTCGTCGAGCCGGGCCGCCGCCCAGCCGAAATCGCGATGGCGGGCGGAGAGATGGCCGATCATCGAATCGGCCGTGTTCACGGCCTTGTAGGCGACGAGGCCGGGCAGTCCCGCGAGGGCGAACCAGAAGGCCGGCGCGACAACGCCGTCGGAGAAGTTCTCCGCCGTCGATTCGATCGCGGCGCGTGCGATGCCGGCTTCGTCGAGCCGGCTCGTGTCGCGGCCGACGATCATCGAGACCGCGGCGCGGGCTTCCTCCAGCGAGGCGGCGTCGCGGACGCGGGCCACGTGCTCGTAGAGGCTTCTTTGCGCGATCAGCGTCGAAGCCGCGAGCGCGATCCACAGGTCGAAGAGCGGCAGGGCGCGCAGTCCCTGCTCCAGGAGATGCCCGCCCGCGAGGCCGGCGGCGACGAGCGCCGTCGTCCAGAGGAAGCCTGCATTCCGCCTCGCCTGCGCGCTCCAGCTCTCGCGGTTGAGATGGCGGTCGCCGAAGGCCACCAGGGCCCCGAGCCAGGCGACCGGATGCGGCAGGCGGCGCCAGATCCGGTCCGGGTCGCCGATCAGCGCGTCGAGAAGCAGCGCCATCGGCAGGATCCAGAGGGCGTCGGAAGAGAGCAGCATCAGCGTCCCTTGGCGGCGCGGCCGATCTCGGCGGCGAGCCTGTCGAGCGCCCCGGCGAGGCTCGGGCCGCCGCAGAGGAGGTTGAGGGAATCGGGCAGCACGATGCGCCGCCCGGGCGGGTAGAGGCGCAGCAGCGCCGGGTGCAAGAGGAGCGCCGCGCCCTGGTCCTCCGCGCCCCCGGCTTCCGAGACCGCAAGGAGATCGGGCCTCCTGGCGACGATCTCCTCCAGCGTGAGGAAGCGGCCGAGGCTGCGGCCGCCGAGCGCCGGCATCAGGCCGACGAGCCGGAGCATCGAGCCGAGCAGCGTGTCCCCGCCCGCGACCCAGCCCCGGCGCTGGAGCGGCAGCACGGTCAGCCCGGACGGCGCGGCGGCGCCGACCCGGCTCGCCGCCTCGTCGATCCGGGCGACCGCCGATTCGGCCCGCTCGGGGTGGCCGAGCAGTTCTCCGACCTGCCGGATCTGGGCCTTCGCCTCGTCGATGGAGCGCGCCGCGTCCAGCTCGACGAGTCTGACGCCGTGCTGCCGCAGCAATTCGCGCGTCGCCCGCTTCGTGAAACGGCCGGAAAGGACGAAATCGGGCTTCAGCGCCAGCACCTCCTCGGCCGTCCCGGAGAGGGAGGGAAAGCGCTCCGCCTCGGCCGCCACGCCCGAGCGGAGCCTGTCGCGGGCATAAGGCGAAAGGCCGAGGATCTGGTCCGCATCGGCGAGCGGGACGAGGAGCTGGTCGGCGCAGAGATTGATGGAGACGACGTGCGGCGCGGCCCAAGCCGGCCCGTGCAGCGCGGCAAGGCCGATCGCCAGCGCGGCAAGCGCGCGGGCCCTCACCCTCCGCCCCTTGCCCGCATCCGCAGGGCGGGCGATGCGGAGGCCATGAGACATGGCGGCGACCTGACGGAGGCCAAGGCGCGCTACGGCGCGAGCGGGCCGGAATGGCTCGATCTCTCGACCGGGATCAATCCCCATCCCTGGCCCGTGCCGGACGCCCTGCGCCGGGCCGGCTGGGAGCGGCTGCCCGGCGAGGCCGAAATGCGCTCCCTGCTCGCGGCCGCGAGAGACGCCTACGCGATTCCCGACGCCGCCGGGATCGTGGCCGCGCCCGGAACCCAGGCGCTGATCCAGTGGCTGCCCCGCCTCGCTCCGCCCGGCGCCGTCGCCATCCTCGGGCCGACCTATGCCGAGCATGCCGCGAGCTGGCGCGCGGCCGGCCGCGAGGTCGTTCGGGACATGGAGTCCCGGGTTTCCCCCACCGTCATCCACCGCGTCGTCGTCAATCCCAACAACCCGGACGGGCGCATCCTCGGTCCCGAGGCGATCCGGCGCCGGGCGGAGGATTGCGCGCGGGCCGGCGGCTGGCTGATCGTGGACGAGGCTTTCGCCGATCTCGACCGCGCCATCGGCGCTTCCGCTCTCGTGCCCGGGCTGCCGGTGGTCGTGCTGCGCTCCTTCGGCAAGTTCTACGGGCTCGCCGGCCTTCGCCTCGGCTTCGCCGTCGCGCCGCCCGCCGTCGCGGACAGCCTGCGCGCCGCGCTCGGGGATTGGGCCGTGTCCGGCCCGGCTCTCGCCGTAGGGGCGGCCGCCCTCGCCGATCGCGGCTGGCAGGCGGCGACGCGGCGCCGGCTCGCCGCCGAGGCCGCCGCGCTCGACCGGGTTCTGGCCGAGGGCGGCGCCGCGCTCCTCGGCGGCACGGCGCTTTTCCGGCTCGTCCGCCATCCCGATGCCGCCGCCCTGCACGGGCGGCTCGCCGCCGCGCATATCTGGTGCCGCCGCTTCGAGGAGGCGCCGGACCTCCTGCGCTTCGGCCTGCCGGAGGAGCCCGAAGGGCTGGCGCGGCTGCGGGAGGGGCTCGCGCGTCACGTCCAGGGCACCAGCACGGCCTCGCCCGCGAGCGTCGCGCGATAAGCCTCGATGCGGAAGACGCGCGCCAGGATCTCGGGCGCGAGCGCGGTCTCCGGCGCGGCGGCGGCGGCGAGCCTGCCTTCGCACATGACCAGGACGCGGCTCGCGAAGCGCGCCGCGAGGCCGAGATCGTGCGTGACGGCGATCACGCTCGCGCCCGCCCTCGCGGCCCCGCGCAGCACGCCCATCACGTCGAGCTGATGGCGCGGATCGAGCGCCGCGGTCGGCTCGTCGGCGAGGATCAGCGGGGCGCCGACGGCGAGGACGCGGGCCATGGCGATGCGGGCCCGCTCGCCCCCCGACAGGCTCGTTACGGGCCTGTCGGCGAGCGCGCCGACATCGGCGAGACCCATCGCCTCCTCGACCGCCGCCGCATCCGCCGCCGACAGCCGGGCCGGATCGCCGGCGCCGTGGGGCAGGCGCCCGAGCGCGACGATGTCGCGCGCGGGGAGCGGCCAATGCGCCTCGTGCCCCTGCGGCAGGTAGGCGACCGCCCTCGCCCTCGCCCGGGGATCGAGCGTGCGCAGGTCGTCGTCGCCGAGGCGGATCGCGCCGCGGCTGGGGACGAGGCTCGCGAGGGCTCGCAGCAGCGAGGTCTTGCCGGCGCCGTTCGGCCCCACCAGCGCGACCAGCTCCCCCGCCTCGCAGCCGAAGGAGACGCCGTCGACGACGCTTCGGCCGCCGAGGGAGACGCACAGGTCCGAGACCGCGAGGCTCATGCGAGCAGCTCTGCGCCGAGCCGGCGGCGCTCGCGCACGATCAGGTAGAGGAAGAAGGGCACCCCGATCAGCGCCGTCAGCACGCCGACCTTGATGTCGGTCGTCGAGGGAATGAGGCGCACGGCGATATCCGCGGCCGTCAGGAGGCAGCCGCCGGCGAGGGCCGAGGGCAGCAGGAGCCGCGCCGGATCGTAGCCGACGAGCGGGCGCACGAGATGGGGCGAGACGAGCCCGACGAAGCCGATCGTGCCCGCGACCGCGACCGCCCCCCCGATCCCCATCGCGACCCCGGTGATGACGAGGAGCCGCAGCCGGGCGACCCGGATGCCGAGGCTCGCCGCCGCATCCTCCCCGAGCGTCAGCGCCCGGAAGGCGCCGCGATTCGCGAAGAGCAGCGCGGCGCCGGCCGCGATGAAAGGCGCCGCCATGGCGACGTGGCGCATCGAGCGGTCGTCCAGCGAGCCGAGCAGCCAGAAGGCGATCTCCAGGGCTGCGAAGGGATTGGGCGCGAGGTTCATCGCGAGCGCGGTCGCCGCGCCCGCGAGGCTCGATATGGCGAGGCCCGAGAGGATCAGGAGCGTCAGCCCGGCGTTGCGCCCCGCCACCGCTACCAGCAGGAAGACCGACAGGAAGGCCCCCGCCATCGCGGCGACCGGCAGCGCCATGGAGAGCGCGTCGGTAAGGCCGAGGGAGAGGGTCGCGACCGCCCCGAAGGCCGCCGCCTGCGGGGCGCCGAAAAGGGAAGGGGCGGCGAGGGGATTGCGCAGCAGCCCCTGCATGGCGGCGCCCGAGAGCCCCAGCATGGAGCCGATCAGGACGGACAGGATCGCCCGCGGCAGCCTGATCTCCCGCACGATGATGCGTGCCGTCTCGTCGCCGAAGCCGGCCAGCGCCCGCGCCACGGTCCAGGGGGCGAGCCTCACCGGCCCGATCCCGAGCGAGACGAGGAAGAGCAGGACGAGGAGAGCCGCGAAGGCGAGGGGCACGCCGAGCCGCGATCCGAAGGGGGACATCGCCGCCTTCTGCACCGAAGCGGCGGCCTCAGCTAGGGGCCAGCCCCGCCTCCGTCTCGGAAAGGAAAGCTCAGGCCGCTTCTTTCACCGGCTCGGGCTCCGAGGTTTCCATGGCGCGCAGATAGACGTCGAGCAGCGTCTCGTGCTCGTCGCGTTCGTCCTTGTCCTGCTTTCGGATCTTGATGATCTCCTTCAGGATCTTCACGTCGAAGCCCTCGCCCTTGGCCTCGGCGAAGACCTCCTTCTTGGCCTCGTTGAGGTCCGCGATCTCGCTTTCGAGCTGCTCGATGCGCTCCACGAACGACCGCACCCGGTTTCCGGCGATTCCGATCTCGTCCGACATGGTGACCCTTTCCGCATGATGGAGGCGGCAAGGTCGTCGGGGAGGGTTTCCCGAGCGTTAAGGCCGGGCGCTCTCAGCAGGCGATGGCGCCGCAGCTCGCCGCGTTCTCGACGATGCGCGCGAGGCTCTTCGGGCCGGGATAGCCGAGCACGACCGCCCCGCCGACGACATAGGCCGGCGTCGTGTTCATCCCGAGCGAGGCGGCGAGGCGGAGCTGCTGGCGCAGCATGGCGCTCGTCGCCGGCGAATCGGCCAGCTTCTCGATTTCGGCCCGGTCATGGCCGAGCGCGGCGGCGGCCTCGAGCGCCCGCGGCCCGTCGATCCGGCCGGGCAGCGAGAACAGCTTGTCGTGGAAGGCATGGGAGGCCGCCGCTCCGTGCTGTTGCAGGACCGCGAGGTCGACCTTGGCGGCCTGGGCGGAGGCGACCGACAGGATCGGGTTGTTGACGAGCCCCACGCGCAGGTCGGTCCGGCTGCGGCGGAGATCCTCGCGGGCCGCGCTCGCCGCCCGGCACCAGGGGCAGTTATAGTCGTAGAACTCGACGAGCTGGACCGCGGCCGATTGCGGGCCGGCCCAGATCGCGCCCTTCAGGTCCTCGATCTCCTCGACCAGCTCGGCGGGCGCCCGCAGGTTGGGGACAGGGCGGCCCTCGTCGCTCTCGACGCGGAACCATTGATTGGCCGCCGATCCCTCGGTGCCGGCGGCGCGCGCGGCGGAGGCGAGGGCCGCGGTCGCGGCGGCGAGGAGGAGACGGCGGTCGAGCATGGCGCGCTGGTGTCACGGCCGCACAACGGCGTCCGTGCTCGCACGCACGCCGTTGCGATGGCGCGTTGACAGCATCCATGCGGCTCCCCTATTTGGCCGCGCCGCTGATCCCCGCGGAAGAGTCCGGGCTTCCCGCCCGGCGCCGAAGGCGCAACCGCCCCGGAAACGCTCAGGCCCAAGGACCGCGGGGAGATGGCACTCTGGAAAGCGACGGCTTGCGCCGTCCACCGACGGGGGTAACCCGGGCCGCGCGGGCCAGCCTCGCATGTCCCCTGGGGAAATCTCTCAGGTCCCGGGACAGAGGGGGCGCGATGGTGGGACGCCGCGAGAGATCGCGGTAGAAGGCTTGTCGCGACACATCTCCCGGAGCTGCCATGGCCGACGACCCCTCAGACGGAAAGCTCCTGGAGACGCCGCTCGCGGCGGCGCACCTTTCCGCAGGCGCCCGCATGGTGCCTTTCGCCGGCTACGCCATGCCGGTGCAATATCCCGACGGCATCATCGCCGAGCATCTCTGGACGCGCAGCCATGCCGGCCTCTTCGACGTCTCCCATATGGGCCAGGCGAGGCTGACCGGACCCGATTTCGCGACGGCCGCCGCGGCGCTGGAGCACTTGGTTCCAGCGGATATCGCGGGGCTGCGGCCGGGCCAGCAGCGCTACACGCAGCTTCTGAACGAGGAAGGGGGCATCGTCGACGACCTGATGGTCGTGCGCCCCCTCGAGCCGCAGAGCCCGGGCGAGATCCTGATCATCGTCAACGCCGCCACCAAGGAGGCGGATTACCGCCTGATCGAGGCGTCGCTGCCCGACAAGGTGCTGTTGCAGCGCCTCGACCGTCTGGCGCTGATCGCCCTGCAAGGGCCCTCGGCGGTCTCCGTCCTGTCCGCGCTCGCGCCCGCGGCGGCCGACATGACCTTCATGAGCGCCCGGCGCCTGACGGTCGCCGGCATCGAGGTCCATGCCAGCCGCTCTGGCTATACGGGCGAGGACGGCTACGAGATCTCCGTCCCGACCGGGGAGGCGGGTCAGCTTTGGGAGACGCTGCTCGCGGACCAGCGCGCGATGCCGATCGGCCTCGGCGCGCGCGATTCGCTGCGGCTCGAGGCGGGGCTGGCCCTCCACCGGCCCCACAACAACCACGGCCCCCCCCCCGCCGCGGCCCGGCACCCCCCGGAGCTCCAAAACCGCCGACGGGATGAGGGCGGCTTTCCGGGCCGGCTGCGCATCACGCGCGAGCTGGCCGAGGGGCCGATCCGGCGCCGCGTCGGCATCAAGGTCGAGGGCCGCGCGCCCGTGCGCGAGCATGCCGGGATCCTCGACAAGGACGGCGAACTCGTCGGCAAGGTTACTTCGGGCGGCTTCGCGCCGAGTGTCGGCGGCCCGATCGCGATGGGCTATGTCGTCTCCGAATTCGCCAAGCCCGGCACGGCGCTCGGCCTCGAGCTGCGCGGCCGCAGGGTCGCGGGAACCGTTGTCCCCTTGCCCTTCACGCCGCATCGCTACAAGCGCTGAGAGGTTCCCATGACGATCCGCTACACCAAAGAGCACGAATATATCGCCGTGGACGGCGATACCGGCACGGTCGGTATCTCGGATTACGCGCAAGGCCAGCTCGGCGACGTGGTCTATGTCGAGCTGCCCGAGATCGGCAAGGTGCTCGCCCAGGGCGACGACGCGGCCGTGGTCGAGAGCGTCAAGGCGGCGAGCGAGATCTTCGCCCCCGTCGCCGGCACCGTGACGGCCACCAATCCCGAACTGGAAGGCACCCCCGCTCTCGTCAACGAGGACCCGGTCGGCAAGGGCTGGTTCTTCAGGATCCAGATCGCCGATCCGGCCGAGCTCGACGACCTCATGACGGAGGATGCCTATGCGGCCTTCGTCGCCTCGATCGGCTGACGGCCGGGCGGCTTCGGGGGCATCCTCATGAGCCATTCCTATACGGCAGTGGTCGAGTGGCGGCGGCAGGAGGACGAGGCCTTCACGGATGGCCGCTACAGCCGCGGGCATCACTGGAGCTTCGACGGGGGCATCACCGTGCCCGCCTCCTCGGCCCCGGCCTCGGTGCGGCTGCCCTATTCGCGCGAGGATGCGGTCGATCCCGAGGAAGCCTTCGTGGCGGCTCTGTCGAGCTGCCACATGCTGACCTTCCTCTATCTCGCCGCGAAAGCGGGCTTCGTGGTCGATCTCTATCGCGACGAGGCGCGGGGCCGGATCGCGCCCGACGAGAAGGGCCGGTTCTGGGTCGACGCCGTCACGCTCTCGCCGGCGATGTCGTTCGCCGGCGATCGCCGGCCCGGCCCGGACGAGCTGGAGCGGCTGCACCATGCCGCGCATGACCAATGCTTCATCGCGAACTCGGTGAAGACCGAGATCGCGATCGCGCCCCGCATCATCTGAGAGGTCCGATGCGCTACCTGCCCCTGACCGAGAGCGACCGCGCCGCCATGCTCGCGCGCGTCGGCGTCGAAGACATCGACGCGCTTTTCGCCGACGTGCCCGATGGTGCGCTGCTGGCCGGGCTGCCGGACCTTCCGCGCCGAAAGGGGGAGATGGAGGTCGAGCGCGTCCTCGGCCGGATGGCGGCGCGGAACCTGCCGGCCTCCTCCGTACCGTTCTTCGTCGGGGCCGGGGCCTACAAGCACCACATCCCGGCGAGCGTCGACCATCTGATCCAGCGCTCGGAATTCCTGACCAGCTACACGCCCTACCAGCCCGAGATCGCCCAGGGCACGCTGCAATATCTGTTCGAGTTCCAGACCCAGGTCGCGCTGCTGACCGGCATGGAGGTGGCCAACGCCTCCATGTATGACGGCTCGACCGGCACCGCCGAGGCGGTGCTGATGGCGCATCGCGTCACGAAGCGGCGCAAGGCGGTGCTGTCCGGCGGCCTGCATCCGCATTATGCCGAGGTGGTCCGCACCGTCTCGGCCATGGCGGGCGACGAGGTCGTCTCGCTGCCGGCCGATGTCGAGGCGCACGAGGACATCGTTTCGCGGATCGACGACCAGACCTCCTGCGTCGTCGTGCAGAGTCCCGACGTCTTCGGCAATCTGCGCGACCTGCGGCCCATCGCCGAGGCGGCGCACAGGCACGGTGCGCTCCTGGTCGCGGTCTTCACGGAGGCCGTTTCGCTCGGCCTCGTCGAATCTCCCGGCGCCCAGGGGGCCGACATCGTCGTCGGCGAGGGCCAGTCGATCGGCGTGCCGCTGTCCTTCGGCGGCCCCTATGTCGGCCTCTTCGCGACGCGGCAGAAATTCATGCGGCAGATGCCGGGCCGTCTCTGCGGCCAGACGGTCGATGCCGAGGGACGGCGCGGCTTCGTGCTGACGCTCTCGACCCGCGAGCAGCATATCCGCCGCGACAAGGCGACGTCGAATATCTGCACGAATTCGGGCCTGTGCTGCCTTGCCTTCACGATCCATCTGAGCCTTCTCGGCGAGGCGGGCCTCACGCGGCTCGCGCGCATCAACCACGCAGGTGCCGTCAAGCTGGTCGATGCCCTCGCCTCGCTGCCGGGCGTCGAGGTCCTGACGAGGGCCTTCTTCAACGAGGTCACCGTGAGGCTGCCGAAGCCGGCTGCCGAGGTGGTCGAGACGCTGGCGAGGCAGGGCATCCTTGCAGGCGTCCCCGCCTCGCGCCTCTATCCGGGCCAGGGCCTGGACGACCTCCTGCTGATCGCCTCGACCGAGGTGAACACGGACGAGGACCGCGCCGCGCTCGTCGCGGCGTTGAAGGGCGCGCTCGCGTGACCACGCGCTCCAACCCTCCCCCCGCAAGCCGGGGGAGGGTTTCTCCTGCGACATCTGACAGGACCGCATCATGATGAACCGCCAGGGACGCCCGTCTTCCGCGGAGGGGGCCGCCCCCCCCGCCGTGCATCCCACCTTCACGGGCAACCGCGCCCTCGCCCAGGAGGAGCCGCTGATCTTCGAGATTGGCCGGCCGGAGGTGACGGGCGTCGATCTCGACGAGCCCGAGCCCTTCGCGCCGAGGCTCGGCGAGCTCGCGCGGACGGCGCCGATCGGCCTGCCGGGCCTGTCCGAGCCCGAGGCGATGCGCCATTACGTCCGGCTCAGCCAGCAGAATTACGGCATCGATACCGGCCTCTTTCCGCTTGGCTCCTGCACGATGAAGCACAATGCCCGGCTCAACGAGCGCATGGCGCGGCTGCCGGGCTTCGCCGACGTGCATCCGCTCCAGCCCGTCTCGACCGTCCAGGGCGCCCTCGAGCTGATGAGCGAGTTGTCCCGCTACCTGACGGAGCTCACCGGCATGCCGGCCGTGGCGCTCCAGCCCAAGGCGGGGGCGCATGGCGAGTTGCTCGGCATGATGGCCATCAAGGCCGCCATCGCCGCGCGCGGCGAGGCGGAAACACGCAACGTCGTCCTAGTGCCCGATTCGGCGCATGGCACCAATCCGGCTACCGCCGCGCTGATCGGCTTCAAGGTGAAGGCGGTGCCGGCGCGCGAGGACGGCTGGGTTCATATCGCCGATGTCCGCCCGCTCCTCGGACCGGACATCGCGGCGATCATGCTGACCAATCCGAATACCTGCGGCCTGTTCGAGCCGCGCGCGAAGATGATCGCCGAGGCCGTGCATGAATGCGGCGGCTATTTCTATTGCGACGGCGCCAATTTCAACGCCATCGTCGGCAAGGTGCGGCCGGGCGATCTCGGCGTCGACGCCATGCATATCAACCTGCACAAGACCTTTTCGACCCCGCACGGGGGAGGGGGGCCGGGCGCGGGCCCGGTGGCGCTGTCGGAGCGGCTCGCGCCCTTTTCGCCGGGGCCGTTCGTCGTGGCCTCCCCGGCGCAAGGGGGGGAAGAATGGAGTCTCGG
>OEIU01001109.1_pt1 | contig 19406 bp, 17 predicted proteins | sample 1539221 | NCBI WGS metagenome assembly OEIU01 (sample SAMN03792071, study PRJEB22550) | activated sludge metagenome | feature: wastewater treatment plant; material: activated sludge; isolation source: Wastewater treatment plant of a petroleum refinery complex | place: Argentina: Zarate | collected...
GCGCCTATTGCGGCGTCGGCTGCTCGTTCAAGGCGGAAATGCAGGGCGACCGCGTGATCCGCATGACGCCTTACAAGGAAGGCAAGGCGAACGAAGGCCATTCTTGCGTCAAGGGACGCTTCGCCTGGGGCTACGCGACCCACAAGGATCGCATCGTCAAGCCGATGGTCCGGGAAAAGATCACCGACCCGTGGCGCGAGACGTCATGGGAGGAGGCGATCGGCTACGCCGCGAGCGAGTTCAAGCGCCTGCAGGCCAAATACGGCCGCGAATCCGTCGGCGCCGTCACGTCGTCGCGTTGCACCAACGAGGAAGTCTTCGTCGTGCAGAAGCTGGTGCGCGCCGCCTTCCGCAACAACAATGTCGACACTTGCGCCCGCGTCTGCCATTCGCCGACGGGTTACGGCCTGAGTTCGACGCTCGGCACCTCGGCCGGCACGCAGGACTTCAAATCCGTCGACAAGACCGACGTCATCGTCGTGATCGGCGCCAATCCGACCGACGGGCATCCCGTCTTCGGATCGCGCATGAAGAAGCGCATCCGCGAGGGCGCGCGCCTGATCGTCATCGATCCGCGGCGCATCGATCTCGTGAAGACGCCTCACGTCCGGGCGGATTATCATCTGCAACTGAAGCCCGGCGCCAATGTCGCGCTTCTCAACGCCATCGCGCATGTCGTCGTCACCGAAGGGCTGATCGACGAGGATTACGTCCGCGAACGCTGCGAGCTCGCCGATTTCGAATCCTGGGCGCGGTTCGTCGCGCAAGAGCGCAATTCGCCGGAGACGACCGAGGCGTTCACGGGCGTGCCGGCGGCCGATGTCCGCGCCGCCGCACGGCTCTACGCCACCGGCGGCAACGGCGCGATCTACTACGGTCTCGGCGTCACCGAGCATAGCCAGGGATCGACGACCGTCATGGCCATGGCCAATCTCGCGATGGCGACCGGCAATATCGGCCGCGAGGGCGTCGGCATCAATCCGCTGCGCGGGCAGAACAATGTCCAGGGCTCCTGCGACATGGGCTCGTTCCCGCACGAATTCACCGACTATCGCCACGTCTCCGACGACGCGACCCGGCAGGTCTTCGAGATGATCTGGGGCGTGCCGCTCGACGGCGAGCAGGGCCTGCGCATCAACAACATGCTCGACGAGGCGGTCGGCGGCGCTTTCAAGGGCCTCTACATCCAGGGCGAGGACATCGCCCAGTCCGATCCCGATACGCAGCACGTCACGGCCGGCCTCGCCGCCATGGAATGCGTGGTCATCCAGGACCTGTTCCTGAACGAGACCGCCAAATACGCCCATGTGTTCCTGCCGGGATCGTCCTTCCTCGAGAAGGATGGAACCTTCACCAACGCCGAGCGCCGCATCAACCGCGTCCGGCAGGTGATGGCTCCCTTGTCCGGCAAGTCGGAATTGCAGGTGACGATCGATCTCGCAAAGGCGCTCGGCTACGACATGCCTTACAGCCACGCCGGCGAGGTCATGGAGGAGATCGCGCGTCTCACGCCGTCCTTCGCCGGCGTGAGCTACGAGAAGCTCGACAAGCTCGGCTCGGTGCAATGGCCCTGCAACGAGAAGGCGCCGACCGGCACGCCCGTGATGCACGTCGATCGTTTCGTGCGCGGCAAGGGCAGGTTCATGCTCACCGAATATGTCGCCACGGACGAGCGGACCGGCCCGCGCTATCCGCTGATCCTCACGACCGGGCGCATTCTCTCGCAATACAACGTCGGCGCGCAGACGAGGCGCACCGAGAACAGCGCCTGGCATCCCGAGGACGTGCTCGAAATCCATCCCTTCGACGCGGAAAGCCGCGGCATCGCGGACGGCGATCTCGTCGCGCTTTCCAGCCGCTCCGGCGACATCGCGCTGCGCGCGGAGGTCAGCGAGCGCATGCAGCCGGGCGTCGTCTACACCACGTTCCACCACGCGCAGACCGGCGCCAATGTCATCACGACCGACTTCTCCGACTGGGCGACCAATTGTCCGGAATACAAGGTCACGGCGGTCCAGGTCCGGCGCACCAACCGATATTCGCAATGGCAGGAACGCAACCGCGAGGAGGACGTCTCGCTGCGTCTGATTGCGGGACGCTTCCCCGATGCTGCGGAGTAGCGTCATGGCGAAGGCCGGCGAAACCGCCATCCATGACCATGCCGAAGGCGGGAATCTCGCCACGCTCGCCCGTATGGCGAACCAGATCGGCGATTTCTTCAAGGCCTATCCGGAGCACGAGGCGATCGCGGGGATCGCGAACCACATCAACAGATACTGGACGGGCCGCATGCGGGAGGAATTCCGCCGCGGCTTCGAGAACGATTCATCGATCTTGTCGCCGCTCGTGCGGCAGGCGCTCGCCAGGATAAGGCCAGCCCCGGGAGGGTGAACGGCCGCGACGGCCGATCAGCGTCGCAGAAGCGGGAAGTTGCAACGGGCCGGAATGCTCTCCGGCGCGAAGGATGGCGCTTTGCAAAAAAGTGGGAGGGGAGAATGAGCGTTGCAGAAGGACTCGAGCGGATGCCGTCCGGCGTCAGCGTGCTTGATCGCGAGAGGACCGTCGCCAAGGCGAGCTTCAATCGCTGGCTCGTGCCGCCGGCGGCGCTGGCCATTCATCTGTGCATCGGCATGGCCTACGGGTTCTCGGTGTTCTGGCTGCCGATGACCAGGCTCATCCCCGGCGCGGACGCGGCGGCCTGCGCAAAGCTGGGCTTCCTCGAATTGCTGGTCTCGACGAGTTGCAACTGGACCGTGCCGACTCTCGCGCCGATCTTCGAGATATTCATTGCGATGCTCGGCATCTCCGCGGCGATCTGGGGCGGATGGCTCGAGCATGCGGGGCCGCGCAAGGCCGGATTCATCTCGGCCGTGTGCTGGGGCGGCGGTCTGGTCCTGATGGGTCTCGCCGTGACGCTGCACCAGCTCTGGCTGCTCTATGTCATCGCGTTCTTCTGCGGCATCGGGCAGGGGCTCGGTTACATCACGCCGGTGTCGACGCTGATCAAATGGTTCCCCGATCGCCGCGGCATGGCGACAGGCCTCGCCATCATGGGCTATGGCGGCGGCGCGATGATCGGAGCGCCGCTCGCCGTGTGGCTCATGGGCGAATTCGCCTCGGGCGGCGTGCCCGGCGTCGCCGGGGCGATGATCGCGCTCGGCGTCATCTATTTCGTCTTCATGGCTTCGGGCGCGTTCGGGTTCCGCGTTTCGCCCAGCGGCTGGACGCCAACGGGCTGGACGCCGCCGGCCAGCGGCAACGCCAATGCGATGATCACCCGGCAGCACGTGCATCTCGACGAGGCCGCGAAGACCCCGCAGTTTTGGCTGATCTGGGGCGTTCTGTTCTGCAACGTCACGGCCGGCATCGCCGTCATCTCGATGGCGAGCCCGATGCTGCAGGACGTCTTCGGCCCGAAGTTGATCGGCGTCGACGGATCGGGCGGACTGACGCCGACGCAAATGGCGGCGGTCGCGGCCGCCGCGGCGGGGCTCGTCGGGCTCATCAGCCTGTTCAACGCGCTCGGCCGGATCTTCTGGGCGTCCTTCTCCGACAAGGTCGGACGCAAGAACCTCTATTACATTCTGTTCGTTCTGGGCTTCAAGCTGTATTGACTGGTGCCGACCTGGGGAAAGCTCGGCCTGCCGCTCGCCTTCGTCGCATCGATCTGCATCATCCTGTCGATGTATGGCGGCGGCTTTGCGACCGTGCCGGCCTATCTCGCCGACATTTTCGGGACGCAGATGGTGGGCGCCATCCATGGCCGCTTGATCACGGCCTGGTCGGCGGCCGGCATCGTCGGTCCCGCGGTCATCGCCAGCTTCCGGCAGTTCCAGCTCGATCATGGCGTGTCGAAGGCGCATGTCTACGACATCACGCTCTACGTGATGGCGGGGCTGCTGCTGTGCGGACTGATCTGCAACGCGCTGGTGCGGCCCGTGAACCAGAAGCACTGGATGACCGACGAGGAGCTCGCGCGGGAACGGGCGCTCCTGCACGAGGCCAAGACCAGCGACAATGCGCAGACCGCGGCGCGCGGACCGTTCGGCGTGGTTGGCGTGCTCGCCTGGCTGGTCGTGGGCGTGCCGTTCCTGATCGGGCTCTACTTCGCCATCGCGAAAGCCATGGCCCTGTTCTGAAACGGGTCCCGTTGCGAGGTCGGCCGGCTGCGGCCGCCGGCCTCCGCGCAGCCTGACGACGGGAAGGGGATCAGCCGGTCTGATCCCCTTTCGCGGCGGACACGCTGCGATCGACGGCCGCCGCGCGTTGTCGCGGCTGGAGCAGATCGTCGATGGCCGGCAGGAAGCCGGCGCCACGCTCGGCGAGGAATTGCTCGAAAGCCGCCATCGTCGGCGTGAGAACGCGGTCGGTGCGCACGACGCCAAACCATTGTCTGCGGATCGGAAGGTCGATGACGTCGAGAATGACGAGCCGCCCCGCCTCGACTTCCCACGCGACCGTATGCGCGGAGATGAAGGCGATGCCGAGCCCCGCCATCACGGCCTGCTTGATCGTCTCGTTGGAATCCATCTCGGTTCCAGGCGCGTCGAGCCGCCCCGGAATCTCGCCGAGAAAGCGCTCGAACGAGATGCGGGTGCCCGAGCCCGGTTCGCGCACCATGAAATGTTCGCGCGCGATCTCCTGTCTCGCAATCCCGCGCCGTGAGGCGAGCGGATGATCGGGCGCGGCGACGATCACCAGCGGATGCTCGCCGAAGACGGAGGCGCGCACGGGCAGGTCGTGCGGGGGGCGTCCCATCAGCGCAAAGTCGGCTTCGTGGTTCTTGAGGGAGGCGATCGTCTCCGCGCGATTGCCGATGACGAGCCGCATGTCGACTCCCGGATAGTCCCGCACGAAAGCGGCGAACAACCGGGATGCGAAATATTTGGCGGTGGAGACGGCGCCGACGATGAGACTGCCTTTGCGCGCGCCGCGGATCGCATCGATCTCGTCGGCGAGCACGCGCAGCCGTTCCTCGATCGCCTGGGCGGCGTTGTTGAGGGCGAGTCCCGCCGGCGTGGGGCGCATGCCCTCCCCCGTGCGATCCAACAGCAGCATGCCGGCCTCTTCCTCGACCTGCTTGAGCTGCAAGGTGAGCGCCGGCGCCGTCAGGTGCAGGGCCTTGGAGGCGTTGACGATTTTCCCGTGGCGCCAGATCGCCGCCACGGTGCGCATCTGGCGCAGCGTGATGTTTTTCATGCGCTCTGAAGTTAGAATTTCTTATCATATATGTAAAGCAATTAAATTTTACTTTCTACCTGACCTCTGATCAGTTTGTGCCGTCAAGGGCGCGGCCTCGCCGCCGCGCCAATGGGAAGGAACGGGAGGTGAGCGTGACGACGCTTGAAGAATTTCTTGCGTCCCATGAGCGCGCGCGCGGAGAACTCGGCGGCGCGGTCTCTCGGGCAGTGCTCGGGCTCGCGGCGGCCGCTGTCGAGGTGCGGCGCGCGATCGATGCGCAGAAAGCCGCGCTCTCCTCCCAGAAGCAGGAGAGCGTCAACGCCGACGGCGATGTGCAGCGCAGCCTCGATCTCCAGGCCGACGAAGCCTTTTTCGCCGCCGCGCGCCAGATGCCGGTCGCTCTCTACGCGTCCGAGGAACAGCCGGTTCCCGTTCGGCTGGCCCCGGATGCGCCGCTGGCCCTCGCCATCGATCCGCTCGACGGCTCGTCCAACATCGACTGCAACGTTTCGATCGGCACGATCTTTTCGATCCTCCCGAAGACTGGCGCGCCGGACGCTGATCCGGTCGTCTCTTTTCTTCAGTGCGGCAGGGAGCAGCTCGCCGCGGGCTTCTTCGTCTACGGCCCGCAGCTCACCTTCGCCCTCACGCTGGGCGCGGGCGCGCAGGGCTTCGTGTTCTCGCCCGAGCAGGGGACTTTCGTCGCGGCGCAGACCGGTTTCGCCGTCGCGCCCGATACGTCCGAATTCGCTATCAACGCCTCGAACTACCGCCACTGGGACGAACCGGTGCGGCTCTACATCGACGATTGTCTGACCGGCGCCGACGGCCCGCGCGGCAAAGCCTTCAACATGCGCTGGGTCGCCTCGCTGGTCGCCGAGGCCTGGCGCATCCTCGTGCGCGGCGGCGTCTTCCTCTATCCCGGCGACATGCGCGTCGGCTACGGCAAGGGGCGGTTGCGCCTCGTCTACGAGGCCAATCCCATCGCCATGCTGATCGAGCAGGCGGGCGGCGCCGCGACCGACACCGTGACCCGCATTCTCGATCTCAAGCCCGAGAGCCTGCATCAGCGCGCGCCGCTGGTCTTCGGCGCCGGCAACGAAGTCGCGCGCATCGCTCGCTATCACACGGATCTCGCCGGAATGGCCGAGCGCTCGCCGTTGTTCGGGCATCGAAGCCTGTTCAGGGCGTGAGGAGCGCAGCCATGTCGGTGAAACATCCCATCATCTCGATTACCGGCTCATCCGGCGCCGGCACCACATCGGTCAAGCGGATCTTCGAGCAGATCTTCCGCCGCGAAAACGTGAAGGCGGCCTTCATCGAAGGAGATGCGTTCCATCGCTACGACCGCGCCGCAATGAAGGCGAAGGTCGCCGAAGAGGAACGCAACGGCAATCTGAACTTCACGCATTTCAACGCCGAGGCCAACGAGCTCGAGATCCTCGAATCGATCTTCGCCGAATACGGGCGGAGCGGCCTGGGCAAGACCCGCACCTACGTGCACGACGAGGAGGAGGCCGCGCTCTACGGCAGCCCGCCCGGCACGTTCACGAGCTGGCGCGAATTCGAGCCGAGCGATCTCCTGTTCTACGAGGGGCTGCACGGTTGCGCGGTGACCGACAAGGTGAACCTCGCGCGGCATGCCGATCTCAAGATCGGCGTCGTGCCGGTGATCAACCTCGAATGGATCCAGAAGATCCATCGCGACCGGGCGTCGCGCGGCTATTCGACCGAAGCCGTGATGGACGTGATCCTGCGCCGCATGCCGGACTACACGCGCTACATCGTCCCGCAATTCTCCCTGACCAACATCAATTTCCAGCGCGTGCCGATCGTCGACACGTCGAATCCCTTCGTCGCGCGCTGGATCCCGACGCCGGACGAATCGATGCTCGTCATCCGCTTCGCCAATCCGCGTGGCATCGATTTCCCCTATCTGCTGTCGATGATCCACGACTCCTTCATGTCGCGACCGAATTCGATCGTCGTGCCGGGCAACAAGCTCGATCTGGCGATGCAGCTCATCCTGACGCCGCTGATCTTTCAACTCATCGAGCGCAAGCGGCGCGCCGGCTAAGGGAGGACGCGATGGAGACGATCGTCGAATCCGTCATGGAACCGCGTGCGGACGAGCAGAACATGGCCAACGCCATCCGCGCGCTCGCCATGGACGGCGTGCAGAAGGCGAACTCGGGCCATCCCGGCATGCCGATGGGCATGGCGGATGTCGCGACGGTCCTGTTCTCGCGCTTCGTCAACATCGATCCGTCGCAGCCCGGCTGGCCCGACCGCGACCGCTTCGTTCTGTCGGCGGGTCACGGCTCGATGCTGCAATATGCGCTGCACTACCTGCTCGGCTACGACGACATGCCGATCGAGCAGCTTCAGCGCTTCCGCCAGCTTGGCAGCCGCACGGCCGGCCATCCCGAATATGGTCACGCCAAGGGCGTCGAGACCACCACCGGCCCGCTCGGCCAGGGTCTTTCGACCGCCGTCGGCATGGCGCTCGCCGAACGCATGATGGCGGCGCGGTTCGGCGCCGATCTCGTCGACCATTACACCTATGTGATCGCCGGCGACGGCTGCCTGCAGGAAGGCATATCGCACGAGGCGATCGATCTCGCCGGACATCTCGGGCTCAATCGCCTGATCGTCTTGTGGGACGACAATTCGATCTCGATCGACGGTCCGACGTCTCTCTCGACGTCGACGGATCAACTGGCGCGCTTCGCGGCGGCTGGCTGGAACGTCTGCCGCGTCGACGGTCATGACATGGACGCCGTGGCGGACGCCATCGGCAACGCGCGCCAGTCCGCCAAGCCGTCGCTGATCGCCTGCAAGACCGTGATCGGCAAGGGCGCGCCGAATCTCGGCGGTTCCGAGAAGACGCATGGCGCGCCGCTGGGCGAGGCGGAAATCGCCGCCACGCGCGCAGCCATCGGCTGGCCGTATCCGCCCTTCGTCGTGCCGCAGGCCATTCTCGACGCGTGGCGCGCGATCGCGGCGCGCGGCAACGCCGCGCGTCTGGCCTGGGAAAAGCGCCTCGCGGCCTCGCCGAGGGGCCAGGCGTTCGAAGCGGCCGTCGCCGGCCGCCTGCCGGACGCGGTCTTCGAGGCGCTGGCCGATTTCCGCAAAACTCATTTCGAGGCCGCTGCCAAGGTCGCGACGCGCAAGGCTTCGGAAATGGCGCTCGGCGTCATCAACGGCGCGACGGATTTGACAGTCGGCGGCTCGGCCGACCTCACCCATTCCAATCTCACCATCAGCAAGGGCATGAACCGCGTCGCGCCCGGCGACTACGCCGGCGACTATATCCACTACGGTATCCGCGAGCATGGAATGGCCGCGGCGATGAACGGCATCGCGCTGCATCGCGGCTTCGTGCCTTACGGCGGCACGTTCCTGTGTTTCGCCGATTATGCGCGCGGCGCGATGCGCCTTTCCGCGCTGATGGGGCAGCGCGTCATATACGTGATGACGCACGATTCGATCGGCCTCGGCGAAGACGGGCCGACGCATCAGCCGATCGAACATCTCGCGATGTTGCGGGCGACGCCGAACCTGCTCGTCTTCCGCCCCGCCGACATCATCGAGACGGCCGAATGCTGGGAGCTCGCGCTGAAGGCGGAGAGCCGGCCGAGCGTCCTCGTCCTGTCCCGCCAGAACCTGCCCATGCTGCGGCAGGCCTCGCCTGCGGAAAACCTGTCCGCGCGCGGCGCCTATCTCCTGCGCGAGCCCGAGGGGCCGCGCGACGTGACGCTGCTGGCGACGGGATCGGAGGTCGAGATCGCCGTGGCGGCGGCCGAGCAGTTGCGGACGACGCGCAACGTTTTCGCGGCGGTCGTGTCGATGCCGTGCTGGGAATTGTTCGAGGAGCAGGACGCCGCCTATCGCGCCGGCGTGCTGGGCGTGGCGCCGCGCGTCGCGGTGGAGGCGGCCGGCCGCCTCGGATGGGACCGCTGGATCGGCGGACGCGGCGCTTTCATCGGCATGACCGGTTTCGGCGCCAGCGCGCCGGCGGCCGACCTCTACAAGCATTTCGGCATTACCGCGCAAGCCGTTGCGGACGCCGCGCTCGCTCTCATCGGTCGCAAGGAGTAACGCCGTGCCGGTTCGCGTCGCAATCAACGGGTTTGGCCGCATCGGCCGGAATATCGTCCGCGCCGTATACGAAAGCGGCCGCAAGGATATCGACGTCGTCGCCATCAACGACCTCGGTCCGGTCGAGACCAACGCCCATCTGCTGCGCTACGACAGTGTGCACGGTCGCTTTCCCTCCAAGGTCACGGTCGCGGGCGACACGATCGTCGTCGGCGATGACGCCTTCAAGGTCCTGGCCGAGCGCGATCCCCTGAAGCTTCCCTGGGGCGAACTCGGCGTCGACATCGTGCTCGAATGCACGGGCGTCTTCACGACGAAGGAAAAGGCCGTCGCCCATCTGAAGGCGGGCGCGAAGCGCGTTCTGGTTTCCGCGCCGGCCGACGGATCGGACATCACCGTCGTCTACGGCGTGAACCACGACAAGATCGGCAAGGACGATCTCGTCGTCTCGAACGGATCCTGCACGACCAATTGTCTCGCTCCCGTGGCTAAGGTGCTCAACGACGCCTTCGGAATCGAGAAGGGATTCATGACCACCGTGCATTCCTATACGGGCGACCAGCCGACGCTCGACACCATGCACAAGGACCTCTACCGCGCGCGCGCGGCCGCCCTGTCGCAGATTCCGACCTCGACGGGCGCGGCCAAGGCTGTCGGCCTGGTGCTGCCGGAGCTGAAGGGCAGGCTCGACGGCGTCGCGATCCGCGTGCCGACGCCGAACGTCTCGGCGGTGGATTTCAAATTCGTGTCGAAACGCAAGACGTCCGTCGACGAGGTCAACGCGGCGCTCGTGGCCGCCGCCGACGGGCCGCTCAAGGGCATTCTCGCCTATACGAAGGACAAGCTGGTTTCGGTCGATTTCAATCACGACCCGCATTCCTCGACCTTCGCGCTCGACCAGACGAAGGTGATCGACGGCGATTTCGTGCGCGTCATGTCCTGGTACGACAACGAATGGGGCTTCTCGAACCGGATGGCCGATACGGCGGCGGCCATGGGGAGGTTCCTGTGAGCGCGCTTCCCGATATCCGGGAAATCGACGTCGCGGGGCGAACAGTGCTGGTGCGCGCCGATCTCAACGTGCCGATCAGGAATGGCGCGGTCTCCGACGCCACCCGCATCACGCGTTTCGCGCCGACGGTCGTCGATCTTCTCGATCGCGGCGCCTCGGTGGTGGTGATGACGCATCTGGGCAGGCCCGGCGGCGAGGCCAACGCGGCCTATACCGTGCAGCCGGTCGCCGATGCGCTCGCGCGCGAAATCGGGCGCGGCGTCGCCTTCGTGGACGATTGCGTCGCAGACGCCGCGGGGGCCGGCGCGGAGCAGCTTGCGCAAGGCAGGGTTCTGCTTCTCGAGAACCTCCGATTCCACAAGGGCGAGGAGAAGAACGATCCGGACTTCGCGCGACGGCTCGCCGTCCACGGCGACATCTACGTCAACGACGCCTTCTCCTGCGCCCATCGCGCGCACGCCTCCACCCACGCCATCGCGGCGTTGATGCCGTCCTACGCCGGGCCGTCGCTGCTCGATGAGGTCGCGGCGCTGACGGCCGCGCTCGAGGAGCCGCGGCGGCCGGTCGCGGCCCTCGTCGGCGGGGCCAAGGTTTCGTCCAAGATCGCGATTCTCGAAAATCTCGCGGCGCGCATGGATCATCTGATCGTCGGCGGCGGCATGGCCAATACGTTCATCGCCGCGCTCGGCCACAATGTCGGGAAATCGCTTTGCGAGACCGATTGCATCGAGCTCGCGCGCAACATCATGTCCGTCGCGGCCGCGAGCAAGTGCAGGATTCTCCTGCCGGGCGACGTCGTGGTCGCCGCCAGCTTCGAGGAAGATGCGCCCTCGCTTGTCGTCGACGTCGGTGAAATTCCGCCCGACATGATGGCGCTCGATGTAGGGCCGCGGACGGTCGCCCGCATCGACGCCGTGCTCGCCGAATGCCGGACGCTCCTGTGGAACGGCCCGCTCGGCGCATTCGAAACGCGTCCGTTCGGCGCGGCGACCTTCGCGGTGGCGCGCGAGGCCGCGGCGCTGACCGAGGCCGGCAGGCTCGTCACCATCGCCGGCGGCGGCGACACCGCGGCCGCGCTCGCGGCGGCCGGAGTCGCGGACCGCATCAGCTACCTGTCGACCGCGGGCGGAGCCTTCCTCGAATGGCTCGAGGGCCGCGCCCTGCCGGGCATCGAAATTCTGCGCAACAGGACGAAACGATAGGAGGAGGTCTGACCATGGCCCGCATCACTCTTCGCCAGCTTCTCGATCATGCCGCCGAACACGGCTACGGCGTGCCGGCTTTCAACATCAACAATATGGAACAGGGCCTGGCCATCATGGAGGCCGCCAGAATGGTCGACGCGCCGGTCATCATCCAGGCGAGCCGCGGCGCGCGCTCCTACGCCAACGACATCATGCTGGCGAAGATGATGGAGGCCCTGATCGAGATCTATCCGTCCATTCCGCTCTGCATCCATCAGGACCACGGCAACAGCGAATCCACCTGCCTCTCGGCGATCAGGCACGGCTTCACCTCGGTGATGATGGACGGATCGCTGAAGGCGGACGCCAAGACGCCGGCCGACTACGACTACAACGTGCGGATCACGGAACGCGTGGCGCGCATGGCCCATTGGGTCGGCGCGTCCGTCGAAGGCGAGCTCGGCGTGCTCGGCTCGCTCGAGACGGGCCACGGCGAGGCCGAGGACGGCCACGGCGCCGAAGGCGCTCTGTCGCACGATCAACTGCTGACCGATCCCGACCAGGCCGTCGATTTCGTCGCGCGCACCAAGGTCGACGCGCTGGCGATCGCGATGGGCACCTCGCACGGCGCCTACAAATTCTCGCGCAAGCCCGACGGCGACATTCTCGCCATGCATGTGATCGAGGAAATCCATCGCAAGCTGCCGAACACGCATCTCGTCATGCACGGCTCGTCCTCGGTCCCGCAGGAGCTTCAGGACGTCATCAACCGATATGGCGGCGAGATGCCGCAGACCTACGGCGTTCCCGTGGAGGAGATCGTCCGCGGCATCCGGCACGGCGTCCGCAAGGTCAATATCGACACCGACTGCCGCATGGCGATGACCGGACAGTTTCGCAAGATAGCCGCGGAAAGCGCCGGGGAATTCGATCCGCGCAAGTTCCTCAAGCCGGCGATGGATGCGATGCGCGACCTTTGCCGCGACCGTTTCGAGCAGTTCGGAACGGCAGGCAACGCCTCGAAGATCAAGGTCGTGCCGCTCGAGGAAATGGCGAAACGCTACGCGGCCGGAAAGCTCGATCCGCATATCGCCGCCGCCAGGGCGGCGTGACGTCCGCAATCGCAGATCGGCCGCATGTCCGCATGACATCCTTCCTTCCACACAGGATCAGGAGAAGAAAATGACGACGACAATCGACGCCAAGACAGCCGACGCCAAGACCGAGATCAAGGGCAAGGAGCGCTACAAGTCGGGCGTTCTGAAATATGCGCAGATGGGCTACTGGAACGGCGACTACGTTCCGAAGGACACCGATCTCCTCGCCCTGTTCCGGATCACGCCGCAGGACGGCGTCGATCCGGTCGAGGCGGCCGCCGCCGTCGCCGGCGAATCCTCGACTGCGACCTGGACCGTCGTGTGGACCGATCGCCTGACGGCGGCCGACCAGTACCGGGCGAAGGCCTATCGCGTCGATCCGGTGCCCGGCGCGCCCGGCCAGTATTTCTGCTACGTCGCCTACGATCTCATCCTGTTCGAGCCGGGATCGATCGCCAACCTCACGGCCTCGATCATCGGCAACGTCTTCTCGTTCAAGCCGCTCAAGGCGGCGCGTCTGGAGGACATGCGCTTCCCCATCGCCTATGTGAAGACCTACAAGGGGCCGCCGACCGGCATCGTCGTCGAGCGCGAGCGCCTCGACAAGTTCGGACGGCCGCTGCTCGGCGCCACGACCAAGCCGAAGCTCGGTCTCTCCGGCAAGAACTACGGCCGCGTCGTCTACGAAGGCCTCAAGGGCGGCCTCGATTTCATGAAGGACGACGAGAACATCAACTCGCAGCCCTTCATGAACTGGCGCGACCGCTTCCTCTACTGCATGGAGGCGGTCAACAAGGCGACCGCCGAGACGGGCGAGATCAAGGGGCATTATCTCAACATCACCGCCGGCACGATGGAGGAGATGTACCGGCGCGCCGAACTGGCCAAGGAGCTGGGGTCGGTGATCGTGATGATCGACCTCATCATCGGCTACACCGCGATCCAGTCGATCTCCGAATGGTGCCGGCAGAACGACATGATCCTGCATCTGCACCGCGCGGGCCACGGCACCTACACGCGCCAGAAGAACCACGGCATATCGTTCCGCGTCATCGCCAAGTGGATGCGCCTCGCCGGCGTCGACCACATCCATGCGGGCACGGCGGTCGGCAAGCTCGAGGGCGACCCGCTGACCGTGCAGGGCTACTACAACGTCTGCCGCGAACTCCACAATCCGGTCGACCTGCAACGCGGCCTGTTCTTCGAGCAGGACTGGGCCGACACGCTGAAGGTCATGCCGGTCGCGTCGGGCGGCATTCACGCCGGACAGATGCACCAGCTGATCGATCTCTTCGGCGACGATGTCGTGCTGCAGTTTGGCGGCGGCACGATCGGCCATCCGATGGGGATTCAGGCTGGCGCGGCGGCGAACCGCGTGGCGCTCGAAGCCATGGTGTTGGCGCGCAACGAGGGGCGCGACATCAAGACAGAAGGCCCGGAAATCCTGCGCGCCGCCGCCAAATGGTGCAAGCCGCTGGAAGCCGCGCTCGATACGTGGGGCAACATCACCTTCAACTACGCGTCCACGGACACGTCGGACTTCGTGCCGACGCCGTCGGCGTCGATGTAACTGCCCATCAAAGGAGACGGTCACATGCGCATCACACAGGGTTGCTTCTCTTTCCTTCCGGACCTGACGGACGAACAGATTACGGCGCAGGTCGAATATTGCCTGGGCCGGAACTGGGCCATCGGCATCGAGCACACGGACGATCCGCATCCGCGCAACACCTACTGGTCGATGTGGACCAATCCCATGTTCGATCTGAAGGACGCCAAGGGCGTGATGATGGAGCTGGACGAGTGCCGCAAGGCCAATCCGGACGCCTACATCCGCCTCAACGCCTTCGATTCGACGCGCGGATGGGAGACGGTGATGATGTCCTTCATCGTCAACCGGCCGAAGGTCGAACCGAAGATCGACATGAACCGCACGGACATCCGGGGACGCATCCAGCATTACTCCTGGAAAGTCGCCTGACATGACCGACCGCCGCCTCCGGCTCGCGCGCCGGAGGCGGTGGACGCCGGAAGGGAACCGCGAAACATCACGGGGCCGAGCAGATGACGACAATCGCCGACAACCCGGCCGTGGCCGGACAGACGCCGCAGGTCGTCGACCTCAGGGGGGAATACGAGAAGTCGGGTGTCGCGGCCGTGCTCCACGAGCTCGATCGCGAACTGATCGGGCTGAAGCCGGTGAAGCAGCGTATCCGCGAGGTCGCCGCGATGCTGGTGGTCGAGCGGGCGCGCAAGTCGCTCGGGCTCAGCCACGAGACGCCGACGCTGCATATGAATTTCACCGGGAACCCGGGCACCGGCAAGACCACGGTCGCCATGCGGATGGCCAGTATTCTGCACCGCCTGGGCTATGTGCGAAAAGGGCATCTCGTCTCGGTGACGCGCGACGACCTTGTCGGGCAATACATCGGCCACACGGCGCCGAAGACCAAGGAAGTGCTCAAGCGCGCGATGGGCGGCGTGCTCTTCATCGACGAGGCCTATTATCTCTACCGGCCGGACAACGAGCGCGATTACGGCCAGGAAGCCATCGAGATTCTGCTGCAGGTGATGGAGAACAACCGCGAGGATCTCGTCGTCATCATGGCGGGCTACGCCGACCGCATGGACAAGTTCTTCGAGAGCAATCCGGGCTTCCGCTCGCGCATCGCCCACCATATCGATTTCCCCGACTATACGGACGGCGAGCTGCTCGAGATCGCCGACGGCATGCTCGCGCAGCAGAACTATCATTTCGACGCGGCGGCGCATGAATTGATGGCGCGCTATATCGAGCGGCGGCGCAGGCAGCCGCATTTCGCCAATGCGCGCTCGATCCGCAATGCGCTCGATCGCGCGCGCCTGCGGCAGGCCAATCGCCTGTTCGAGACGTCGACCGGCCCGCTCGATGCGGAGGCCCTGTCGACCATTTCGGCGACGGACATCGCCGCGAGCCGCGTTTTCACCATGCCTGACGGCGATCCAGCCGGACCGGGAAAGGCAGACACATGAACCGCAAGACCATCATCGCTCCTTCCGTCCTCGCATCGGATTTCTCCAGGCTCGGCGACGAGGTGACGGCGGTCGCGCAGGCGGGCGCCGACTGGATCCATCTCGACGTGATGGACGGCCATTTCGTGCCCAACATCACCTTCGGCCCCGCCGTGGTGAAGGCGATCCGCAGCCGCACGGACAAGATATTCGATTGTCACCTGATGATCGCGCCCGCAGATCCCTATCTGGCCGCCTTCGCCGACGCCGGTTGCGACATCATCACGGTGCATGCCGAGGCCGGGCCGCATCTCGACCGCTCGCTGCAGGCCATCAGGGCGCTGGGCAAGAAGGCTGGCGTGTCGCTCAATCCCTCGACGCCCGCGAATGCGATCGAATATGTCCTGGACCGCCTCGACCTCGTGCTTCTGATGACGGTCAATCCCGGCTTCGGCGGCCAGAGCTTCATCCCGGCCGTGGTCGAGAAGGTCCGCCAGGTGAGGGCGCTCGTCGGCGATCGGCCGATCGACATCGAGGTCGACGGCGGCGTCACGGCGCAGACCGCCCCGCTCGTCGCCGCGGCCGGCGCCAATGTTCTCGTCGCGGGATCTGCCGTCTTCAACGGCGGCGGGGTCGAAGCCTATGCGAGGAACATCGACGCCATTCGCGCCGCGGCGGACGGCGTCGCGGGAGCACGGGCGGCGTGATCCGCGCGGCCCGGTGGGCATTTCCTGCGGCGCCGGCCTTCGTGGCCTTCGATCTCCACGGGGCGCTCGTCGATTCCGCGCCGGATATCGCCTGGTCCGTCAACGCGGTGCTGGCGGCCGACGGGCTTCCGCCGCACACGGCGCCGGCCGTCCGCGGCATGATCGGTCACGGGCTGGAGAGACTTGTGGAACGCGCGTTCGAGGCGCATGGCGTGACTCTCGATCCGCAGATCCTGCACGCGCGTCAGGCGGCCATGGCCGCCGTCTATGCCGATCATCTCGTCGACCTCACGCGGTTACGCGCGGGCGCCTGCGAAGCGGTGAAGGCCGTGCGAGGCCCCGGCTTGCGCAGCGGCGTCGTCACCAACAAGCCGGAAGCCTTCGCGCGCACGATCCTCACGCATTTCGGTCTGCTCGCGGATCTCGACGTCGTCGTCGGCGGCGACAGCGGCTATCCGAAGAAGCCCGCGCCCGACATGCTGCTCGCCGCCTGCGCTGTGATCGGGGTCCCCCCGCGGAAGGCGGTCCTGATCGGAGACAGCGGCGCCGATCTCGCGTCCGCGCGCGCCGCCGGCGTGATCTGCGTGCTCGTGCGGGGCGGCTACAGCGACCGGCCCGTCGATGAGCTCGACGCCGACCTGGTCATCGACGAGCTCGACGCCTTGCCGATGATTCTGGGCCTCTCCGCGGAAGCCCCGCAATGACGCCGCGGGCGCTAATCTTCGATGTCGACGGCACGCTCGCCGAGACGGAAGAGCTTCATCGCGAGGCCTTCAACGCGGCCTTCGCAAATGCCGGACTCGATTGGTCATGGGATCGCGATCTCTATCGCGACCTGCTGCGCACGACAGGTGGGCGCGAGCGCATTCTCGTCTATGCGGGACGGATCGGCGCCGACGTCGACGCCGGTGCGCTCCACAAGGACAAGACGCGCATCTATGGCGAGCGGGTCGACGCCGGCATGTTGACGCTTCGGCCCGGCGTCGCGGCGCTGATCGAGGCGGGAAGGCGCAAGGGCATGGCGCTCGCCATCGCCACGACGACGAGCCGCCCCAATGTCGCCGCTCTCATCCAAGCGACGCTCGGCCGCGAGGCGATCGGCTGGTTCGCGAGCATCCGCACGGGAGAAGACGTCAAGGCGAAGAAACCCGATCCGGAGGTCTATCGTCTCGTTCTGTCGGATCTCGGCTTGCCGGCGCGGGATTGCATCGCCTTCGAGGATACGCAGAACGGCCTGGTCGCGGCTCTGGAGGCGGGATTGCGGACGATCGTCACGCCGAGTCTCTACAGCGACGGCGACGATTTCACGGGCGCCGCTCTCGTCGTCGACTCCATGGAGGCGCTTCGAAATCGACCGGAATTCCGGATCGGCTGAGCAGGTGGATCAAGGCCTCGTTGTTTTGGCGGGCGTCGCGCGCCGTCAGGACATTTTGTCGTCGCGGATTTGGACAGATTGGCCACAGCCAACGGCGCGGGACAGCTAGTGCATTGAGATGGCGCTTGTCCCGTTCTGGCGTATCGATTGCTCGCGCATGCGTCATGGTCGCGCGCGGCTGACCGAAAGGACGCGCAGCCGCCGATCGTTTGCTCGGGAGGCAGATGAAATGACCGGAAAGACAAATCCCGACGACGAGGCTTGCGGCGGAGCGACGCATTCCGGCCAATCCGCCGCGCCCGATCGCACCCAGGCGCCGGGAGGCGAGGCCGGGGCCGATGCAGACGAGCGCCTCCGGAAAGAAAACGCCGATCTGAAAGATCGCTTGCTGCGCGCGCTTGCCGAAGTCGAAAATACCCGCCGCCGCGCCGAACGCGATCTGAGCGACGCGCGGCGATACGCGATCACGCAATTCGCAAGCGACATGCTGCCGGCGGCGGACAATCTGGAGCGGGCCATCGCCAGCATCCCGGCGCAGGCGCGCGAGGGCGACAAGGCTGTCCGGACCTTGATCCAGGGAGTCGAGCTCACCGAAAGAGAGCTCTTGCGTTCATTGGAGAAACACGGCGTCGAGAAGCTCGACCCGATGGGCGCGCGCTTCGACCCGAACTTTCATGAAGCGATGTTCGAGACGCCGGACGCCAGCGTGCCGAGCGGAACCGTCACCACGGTGGTGCAGCCGGGCTACGCGATCGGATCGCGCGCCCTGCGGCCGGCGAAGGTCGGCGTCAGTCGCGGAGGGCCCCGGATCGGAGTCGCCCCGCCGCTGGATGAACCGGGACATCCGCCCAAGAACGGCGCAGGGCGATAGTCGAAGCGATCCGCCACCCCGGCGGCGTCTTCGGCGCGACGCGATGCGTCGTGCTTGGAAGCGCAGGACAACTTGTCTCGAACCGCCCGGACAACTTGTCCGGCTCCGCCGTCAGCAAGATCGTAAGACGTTGAATTTTTGACGCGAGGCAATTGGCATGCGCGTTGCTGAACAACATGCGTGTTGCTGAAGGACATCGGCGTCGGGGCGGATCGACGACGTCGACGATCAGGGCGGAGTTCAATGACGGCGTGCTGCGGGCGCCGTTTCCAGAGCCGCCCGAGCAGAAGACCGCATTGCGGACGCATAGTCGAACGCGGCTTGAGGCGCATGCTCTCGCCGACCTTCGGCCGGCAGACAGCGTCCGACCGGACGCAGAGGCGGGACCGCCGACAGGCGACGAACCGCGCGGTCGCGCAGGACCGTATCGGCGGCCTGCAACGACCCTGACCGCCGGGACCTGAACAAACTGTCGAAACGAACTCGGGAGCGCGACGGTGGCAAAAGTTATCGGAATCGACCTCGGCACGACGAATTCGTGCGTCGCAGTCATGGAAGGCAAGACCCCGCGCATCATCGAGAATGCGGAGGGCATGCGCACCACGCCATCGGTGGTGGCGTTCACCGGCGACGGGGAGCGCCTCATTGGCCAGCCGGCGCGGCGCCAGGCGGTGACCAACCCCACCAACACGATCTTCGCCGTCAAGCGGCTGATCGGTCGTCGATACGACGATCCGATGGTGGAGAAGGACAAGAAGCTCGTCCCCTACAAGATCATCAAGGCCGCCAATGGCGACGCCTGGGTCGAGGCGGGCGGAAAGCCTTATTCGCCCGCGCCGATATCGGCCTTCACCCCCCAGAACGTGAAGGGGAACCCCCCGGCCAAA
>OEIU01001110.1_pt1 | contig 19404 bp, 16 predicted proteins | sample 1539221 | NCBI WGS metagenome assembly OEIU01 (sample SAMN03792071, study PRJEB22550) | activated sludge metagenome | feature: wastewater treatment plant; material: activated sludge; isolation source: Wastewater treatment plant of a petroleum refinery complex | place: Argentina: Zarate | collected...
CGCTGCGCGCTATCTCCGCCTGCATCGCGCGCCGGTAGCCCGCTTCGTCGAGCTCGCCGGCCTTGAAGCGGCTGCGTGCGCTGCGGATCTCCGCGGTCTGCGGGAACGATCCGATCGTCGTCGTCGGAAACGCCGGCAGCCTCAGCCGTGCCGCCTGCAGCGGCGCACGCTGCGCGTAGCCGCTCTTGCGCCGGCCCAAATGCGTCCAGCTTCGCGACGGCCGCCTTGACCGCCGGACTGTTCACCCGTGGCGACGCGCGGCGGGCGGCGATCGCGCGACGGTTGTCCGCCAGCGCATCCTCGACCGTATGGCGGCCCTGATTCAGCGCGATCGACAGCACCGTCAGCTCGTCGAGCTTCTGCAACGCATAGGCGAGCCAGGATCGAATCTCCGGATCGAGCTTCTGCTCGCTCGCTAGGTCGACCGGCACATGCAGCAGCGAGCAGGACGGCGCGATCCACAGCCTGTCGCCGAGCCTGGCTGCGATCGGCTCGACCCAGTCGAGCACCGCATCGAGGTCGGTCCGCCAGATGTTGCGGCCGTCGATCACGCCCAGCGACAGCACCTTGTGCGACGGCAGCAGATTGAGCACCGGCACGACATCGCCCCGCCCGTTGAGCGCATCGATGTGCAGCCCGGCCACCGGCAGATTGGCGGCCAGATACGCGTTCTCCAGCAATTGCCCGAAATAGGTGGCCAGCAGCAGCTTGACCCGGCTGCCCTTCAGATGGTGATAGGCCGTCGTGAAGGCATGCTGCCAGTCCGCATCCAGGTCGGTGACCAGGATCGGCTCATCGATCTGCACCCACTCAACGCCTTGCGCGGCCAGCGTGTCCAGCAGTTGTGCATAGACCGGCAGCAGCCGTTCGAGCAGCGCCAGCTTGTCCGAACCGTCCTTGGCCTTGCCGACGGCCAGATAGGTGACCGGCCCGATGATCACCGGCTTGGCCTTGCCCTGCTGCTGTGTCCTCGCCTCGGCGAGCTGATCCAGCAGGCGCGACGCATCGAGCTCGAAGCGGGTCTGCGCGGTGAACTCCGGGACGATGTAGTGGTAGTTGGTGTCGACCCACTTGGTCATCTCGCCGGCGGCGACCCCGCCGCAGCAGGCGCCGTGCTCTTCGGCCGCCTGCGCCGAACGGCCGCGCGCGACGCGGAAGTAGTTGTCCAGCACATCGCCATGGAAGCCGCGCACGCGATCGGGCAGATTGCCCAGCGTGAAGCTCATGTCCAGCACCTGGTCGTAGAACGAGAAGTCGCCGACCGGCACCAGATCCAGCGCCGACTGCTGCCGCCAGTGCCGCTCGCGAAGCTGCGCCCCCAGGGCCAGCAGCGCTTCGCGCGACGACGCCCCCTTCCAGTACGACTCCAGGGCGAACTTCAGCTCGCGTCTGGCGCCGATTCGCGGGAAACCCAGATTGTGCGTGCGGACCATCGACTGCCTTCGATTCAAAGAGATTGCGAACGCCGATCGTAGGCACGCTCTTCGATGAAGTAAAATGGTCTTATTTCAACGATCGATCGATTTCGTTCATACGAAACCCTGATGCCGATGCTGGAACGCACTCACCTGGCCATCATTCAGGAGGTGGCCAGGCAGGGATCGCTGACCGCCGCCGCCGCGACGCTGTGCGTGACGCAGTCGGCGCTCAGCCACACGATCAGGAAGCTCGAGCAGCAGCTCGGCACCGACATCTGGCTGCGCGAAGGGCGCAGCCTGCGGCCGACCCAGGCGGGCCAGTATCTGCTCGCGGTCGCGAACCGGCTGCTGCCGCAGTTCTCCGTTGCCGAGGAGCGTCTGCGCCAATACGCCCAGGGCGAGCGCGGCACCCTGCGCATCGGCATGGAATGCCATCCCTGCTATCAATGGCTGCTGAAAGTCGTCGCGCCCTACCTCGCGCGCTGGCCGGACGTGGACGTCGACGTCAAGCAGAAGTTCCAGTTCGGCGGCATCGGCGCGCTGTTCGCATTCGAGATCGATCTGCTGGTGACGCCGGACCCGCTCTTCAAACCGGCGCTGCGCTTCGAACCGGTGTTCGACTACGAGCAGGTGCTGGTGGTCGCCTCGGGTCATCCGCTTGCGCGGGCCTCGTACGTCAGACCCCAGCAGCTCGCCTCGGAAGTGCTGATCACCTATCCGGTGACCACCGAACGCCTCGATATCTACAACCAGTTCCTGATGCCGGCGGGCATCAGCCCTCGTCGCCACAAGACCATCGAGACGACCGACATCATGCTGCAGATGGTGGCCAGCGGCCGCGGCGTGACGGCCCTGCCCCGCTGGCTGGTCGAGGAGTACGCCGGCCAGCTCGACATCGTCCCGATCCGGCTCGGACGCAACGGCATCGCCAAGCAGATCTTCCTCGGTGCACGGGAAACGGATGACGGAATCGACTACCTGAGGGCTTTCATCGATCTGGCGCGCGAAGCGAACGCGCAGGACGTCGGCAGCCGGCGCATCCTGACGGAACGGACGAGCGTTGCCGGAAGGCCGCGCGGCGCCCGCCGGGGCCGCCCATCGACCGCGTAACGCAGAGCTGGCGGAAACGGAGCTGCGGTGGCATGCTCCGCGAAGACGCGACACCGCAGCCATCGAGGGGACGACGCATGAGCGACAAAGAGGTCATCGATCGCTACTTCGCCGCATGGAACGAGGGTCGGCTCGATGCGTTCGCCGATATTTTCGGGCCCGGCGGGTCCTACCTCGACCCGATGACGGGCGGGCCGATCGGTGCACCGCACCTGGCGGGCTACGCGTCGGGGTTGAAGCAGGCGTTCCCGGACCTGCGCTTCGAAGCGGGCTCGCTGATCGGCGGACCCGGCGGCTTGTACGCCGTGCAATGGCGAATGCTCGGTACGAACCACGGATCCCTCGGGGGGCGGCCGCCGACCGGCAAGCCGATCGACATACCCGGCGCCGATTTCTTCCACGTCGTCGATGGCCGGCTCGCCACGGTCGTAGGGCATTTCGACTCTGCCGCCGTGCCGCGGCAGTTGGGACTGATGCCGGCGGCGTAGCGTCGGCCTCCCGGCCCGTTCATCCACCCAGATGACGGACGATGATCAGGCCCGCGAGCAGAGCCGCGACCGACAAGACGACGGACCCCGCCACGTAGATTGCAGACAGCAGGAACTCGCCACGTTCGTAGAGAAGAACGGTTTCGAGCGAGAACGCCGAGAACGTCGTGTAGCCGCCCATCACTCCGGTGGTCAGGAACAGCCGCCAGACCTGCCCGGGATCGTGCTTCGTCGCGAAGTATCCGGCCAGCAGCCCCATGACCAGCGAGCCGGAGATGTTGATGGCCAACGTGCCGTATGGGAACGATAGCCCGACCAGCCGCGGCGCGACGGCGTTGACGGCATGCCGAAGCATCCCGCCAAGACCGGCACCGACGAATACGACGAGGAAATGCAGGGGATTCATGTGCCGTCCGTCCCAGTATGCGGCGGCGGATCAGCCATGGCTCCCGCCGCGCGCGATTGCGCCCGGTAGGAGTCATCAGCCGTTACGGCGGTTCGTGGGGGAACCCCATCCCCGAATCAAGCGTCCCATTCTATCCGGCAATCGACCGCCGAGGGCGACGTCTGTTGCACGCACTCCTTCCCGACGCCGCCGGCCCTCCGCAGGACGGCCGGGCCTGTCCCTTGCCGGATCGCACGACTTCCCCTCGAGGACGAGACGATGATCGACCAGCCTGCAACGGACATCCCCTCGTACCAGGACCTGCTCGACGAGGCGCTGATGGAGACGTTCCCGGCCAGCGATCCGATCGCAGCCGGCGGCGCGATCGAGCGCACGCGCCCCGTCGACGGAGGCCGCAACGAAAAGGACTGGCGCACGTGGCCGGTCGAGGCAGGAGCCGCCACTGACTGAGCGGCGGGCAGCGGTCGGCGTGCCGGCAACATCCGATCCGCCAGAGTCGAAGCACGGGTAGCCTGCTGATCCGGCTGGCATTCGGCGCGCCCGGGCGAGCGCGACGCCGCCTGACTACTCCCCTTGCGTGATGCCGTTTTCCTTGACCACCTTGGCCCACCGATCGACTTCACTGGCCAGGAATCGATCGAAGTCCGCCGGCGCGGATGCGCGGATCTCCAGGCCCTGCTGCTCGAGCTTCCCGCGCACCGACGGCACCCGCAGCGCATTGGCGACTTCAGTATTCATCCTGGCGATCACCGGTTCCGGTGTGCCTGCGGGTGCGACCAGCCCCCACCAGCCTTCGGCCTCCAGACCCGGCAGGCCGGCCTCGGCAACGGTCGGCACATCAGGCAGCAACGGTGAACGGCGAGCCGAGGTCACGGCCAGCGGGCGGATCTTCCCTGCCCCGATGTTCGGCATCAGCAGCGCGACCGACGCGATCGCCACCGGTACGTGGCCGGCGACGGCATCCACCACCAGGGGACCACCGCCCTTGTAGCCCACGTGGGTCATCGACACCTTGGCGCGGTTCGCCAGCGCGGTCATCGTCAGATGGGCCAGGCTGCCGGCCCCGATCGTGCCATAGGGGACCGGCCTGTCCTTGGCGTTTGCCGCGGCCAGGACGTCCTTGAACGTCTTGTAGGGCGTCGAGGGATGCGCGGTGATCACCATCGGCGAGGTGCCGATCAGCATCACCGACGAGAAGCTCTTGAGGGTGTCGTACTGCAGGTTCGGCACCAGGCTGGGATTCACGCCGTGCGTGTCGAAAACGACCAGGAAGGTGTTGCCGTCCGCCGGCGAGCGCGCAACGGCCAGCGCGCCGATCGTGCCGGAAGCACCGCCCCGGTTCTCCACGATCACCGAGACGCCCAGCGACTGCTGCAGATGCGGTGCAACCAGGCGGGCGACCTGGTCGGTCGTCCCTCCGGGAGGAAACGGCACGACCAGGCGGATGGTCTGGTTCGGCCAGGCGCTCTGCGCCTGGGACGTGGCGGCCAGCATCGCCATCAGCAGCGATGCGGCGAACCGGATGCAGCGCGAAAGCATCAGCTCATCTCCTCTCGGGTGTCGTCCCCAGCGAACCTGGATGGATCGGCACCGGTCTGCGCCGGCGCGATACGGGTGCGGCATCAAGCTACTAAAGCCGGCCCATCGAGAAAAGCGACAAATTTGGATACAGGTCCATCGCCTAATGCGATGTTGACGCGCCGCGGGAAGGCAGCGCATCCCCAGGGAGGCGCGGCAGCTCGCTCGCCTGCGCGGCGAGGGCGACGATCGAGCGGATCAGCGGCTGCGCATGGTCCGCGCGCCAGATCACCGTGAACTCCACCCGCGGGATCGCAGGCACGGTGTTCAGCACCACCAGGCGCCCCGCCTCGATCTGCTGACGATAGCAGTGCCTCGGCAGCAGGCTGACGCCCAGGCCCTGCGCGGTCAGCATGGCGACGACGTTCATGTTGTTCGACGAGACCTTGCTTCGGCACACGACTCCGGCGGAGCGGAACCAGCGGTCGATGACCGGATGATGATGAGAGTCCTCCGACAGGCTCAGGATCGGCCAGTTCACGAGGTCCGCCGGCCCAAGGGGGCGATCGGGCCGCACCACGCCCGCCCCGGCCACCCAGACGAACTCGTCATAGCCGAGCGACTCCGAGGCTAAGCTCGGATCCCCGACCGGGCCGGCGACGATCGCCAGATCCAGTTGCCGGTCCCGCAACCGTTCCAGCAGCGTGCGCGTCAGGCTCATGTCCAGCTTCAGGTCCAGTCTCGGATAGCGAGCGCAGAGCTCGGACACCAGCTTCGGCAGCCAGGTGTTGGCCACGACGCCGACCACGCCCATCCGCACCACGCCGGTCACCGACCGGGTGTCGCGGATCCGATGAGCGACCGACGAAGTCATGTCGACCAGGTCGCGGGCGAGCTGATACAGCTCGTGCCCCTTCGGCGTGAGCTGCGCCCGGTGGGAGCTGCGGTCGAACAGCGCCGCGCCCAGGTACCGTTCGAGCTCCTTCACCCGGGCCGACACGGTCGATTGGGTGGTATGCAGGCTGTTGGCGGCGGCCGCGAAGGTGCCGTCCTCGACGATGCGCACGAAGGTTTCGAGCTGCTTGATGTTCATCCAGCCGGCTCCATCGACGGATTGAATCGACTTTATCGAAAAAATATCGCTATCTTCGATGTATGGCGCTTTATATGCTAGAGCCGCGGTGTCGACCAGCCGGACCTTCCGGTTCGGTGCCCGTCGAACGCGGAGGTCACCCGAAGTGCTGGTGGGCGAGATTCTTTCGGAGCAGCGCAGCGATCGCGCGTGCCTGATCGGCGAGGATCGGACCTGGACCTACGCGGAGCTGGATGACCTCGCCAATCGGTTCGTGCACCAGTACCTTCGGTGCGGGCTGAACCCGGGCGACCGGGTGAGCCTGATCGTCGGCAACGAACCGATGCTGCTGGCCGCCTACTTCGGCGCCTGGCGGGCCGGGCTGGTGGCGAACCCGGTGAACAACCGTCTGACGGCCGACGAGATCGCCTACATCCTCGAGCATGCCGGCAGTCGTTGCGTGGTCGTCTCGGACGAGTTCGTCGACGTCTGCCTGAAGGCGCGTTCCGGCATGTCATCACCCTTCGAATGGGTGTTGTCGCTCGGTCAGCGGCGGGTCACCGACGTGCGCGCGGCCGACCGGGCGTCGCTGATGGCGCAGCCCGCGTCGCGGATTCGCTCGGTCGCGCCGCGGGCCGAAGACGGCGCACTGCTGCTCTATACCTCCGGGACGACCGGGCGCCCCAAGGGCGTGCTGTTGACGCAGCACAACCTCGCAGCGGGGACCGAGCTGGTACGCAGCGGCTTCGAGATCGCTTCTTCGGAACGCACGCTGTGCGTGATGCCGCTGTTCCACACGAACGGGCTGATGTTCAGCAACCTGCCGTTCCTGTCGGCAGGCGCAGCGGTCGTGCTGCGGCAGCGCTTCAGCGCCTCCGCGTTCTGGTCGCAATGCGACGAGCACGCCGTCACCAGCGCCAGCGTGTCGCCGACCATCCTGGCGATGCTGCTCGAGCACCAGGCGCGCGCTCCGGCCTCCGCGCCCCGGCTGCTGCAGTACATCAAGGTCGCTTCGGCCCCGACTCCGGCCGAACTGGCCGATCGCTTCGAGCGGCGATTCGGCAACGGCCTTCTGCTCGAGACCTACGGGCTGACCGAAACCAGCCCGGTGAGCACGCTGAACCCGCCGCGCGGCCGGCGCAAACGCCCCTCGATCGGCCAGGCGCTGGCCCCGCAGGAGGTCCGCGTGGTCGACGCCGAAGGGACACAGGTCGAGGCCGGTGTCGTCGGCGAGATCGAGATTCGCGGCCCGACCTTGATGAAGTCGTACTTCCGCGATCCCGATGCGACCCGTGCAGCCCTGCACGACGGCTGGCTGCGTACCGGCGACATGGCCCGCAGCGATGCCGACGGCTTCTTCTTCATCGTCGGCCGCAAGAAGGAGATGATCCTGCGAGGCGGCGAGAACATCTCTCCGCTGGAGATCGAGCAGGCGGCGGCCGCGCATCCGCAGGTGCGCGAGGCGGCTGCCGTCGGGCTGCCCGACCGTATCTGGGGCGAGACGGTGGCACTGTGCGTGGTCGGCGCTCCGGGCCTGACCGAAGAAGCGCTGCGGGCTCATCTGAGCGCGCAACTGAGCGCATTCAAGCTGCCGTCACGCATCGCGTTCGTGGAGGCACTGCCCCGCAACGCAATGGGAAAACTGCTGCGCGGCGCGGCGCGTGAGCTGCTGACGCAGGCACTGACGCCAGCAGACAGGCAGCGAGCCTGACGGCCGGCTCGTCGGCGCCCGTCCACCGCCCGCAGCCCCACCTCTAGGAGGAACAAGCGATGACAAGCAGGACCGTGGCGGTGGATTTCGGCGATCGCAAGGTAGACATCGACGTGCCGGGGAACGCGGTGATCGCCGAGTTCAAGGATCCGCCGCTGCTGGAAGACCCCGAGGGGGCGGTGCGCAAGGCGCTTGCCGAGCCGCAGGGCAGCGCGCCGCTCGCCGAGCTGGCGCGGCCCGGCATGAAGGTGGCGATCGGCTTCGACGACATCACCCGGCCCAATCTGCCGCCGCGGACCATCCTGCCCATCGTCGTCGACGAACTGAATCGCGCGGGCGTACGCGATCGCGACATCCTGTTCATCAACGCCTGCAGCAATCACCGCAAGAACACCCGCTCCGAGCTGGCGAATCATCTGGGACCGGCGATCTGGAACCGGTTCGCGCCGCTGGGCCGGATCGTGAACCACGACTGCTACGACAGCGGCAATCTGCAGTACGTCGGATACACGGAGGGCGGCCGTCTGATCGAGCACAACCGCGCGTTTCTCGAGGCCGACCTGCAGATCTACCAGGGCAACGTATCGGCGCAGCCCTGGCGCGGTTTCACCGGTACCGGCGTGGTGGTCGGTCTCGCGTCGACCCGCAGCATCGCATCGCACCACAGCTTCCACACGATCCCCGACCCCGCCGCGCGCAAGGCGCAGAAGGATTCCGGCAACCGGCCGGTCGGCATGAAGGAGGAAGTCACCGCCGAGCTCGAGCGCGTCACCGGCCGGCCCACTTTCTATGTCAACTCGGTCAACGGCATCGGCGGGCGGATGATCATGGTCAACGCCGGGCATGCCGGTGCGGTCAAAGAACCTGCATGGAAGCTTGCCCAGCGCATCACCCATACCCCGGTGCCGCAGGCCGACGTGCTGATCGTCGGCCTGGCGCAGTCGTATTCGTACGGGCATTCGAACAATGCACTGATCGCGGCGGTCGGCGCGCTGGTACCGCCGCGCTATTCGCCCGAGGCTCCGATGCTGCGCGAAGGCGGCGTGGTGATCGCGTTGTCGCCGACCAATGGCGTGATCGATCCGAAGATCTACCCCTCGTATCAGGCAGCGGCCGACCTGTACGGGCGTTGCTTCACCGTACGGCAGATGGTCGACCACGAGGAAACCTTCGATGCGCGAGCGGACTGGCGCCACGCCTATGCGCACGGCTTCGGCTATCCGCCGCTGCATGCGTTCTGGCTGTTCTACGAACTGGAGTACACGCTGCAGCGGGCGGGAGCGGTGATCCTGGCCGGAACATCGAATCCGGCGGCATTCCGCTCGCTGGGAATCACGCCGGTGCAGGACTTCGCGGCGGCCTGGAAGCTGGCGAAGAAGTATGTGGGCCCCAACCCGACCACGGTGGTCGCGCCGAGCTTCTGGAGCAAGCCGCGCATCAAGTTCCTGGTCGACCGCCAGGAGCCCGTCGCATGACGTGCAACCCGATGACAGGCACGCTCATCGAAGGCAGCCGGGTCCACCTCGACCCGCTGGGCGGCATCGCCGGCGACATGTTCGTGGCCGCGCTGCTCGATGCGTTTCCCGGGCTGCGCGGTCCGCTGCTGGCCGAAGTAGGCAAGCTGCCGCTGCCGCCGGAGATCCGGGTTGCAGTCCTGGATCATGGCGACGGTGTGCTGACCGGCAGCCGGTTCGTCGTCGGCGCAATACCCCCGCAGGGCGAGGCAAGGCCGGCGCCTGCGCACGGCGTCGAATCGGATGCCGCCGCCGCGGACGACGCGCATGCGCACACGCACACCCATACGCATACGCATACGCATACGCACACGCATACGCACACGCATGAACATGAACATGAACATGCAAAGGCGCATGAACATTCACATGCGCATGATCACGCGCAGCCCCCCGCGCGTCCGCATCCTGCCGGGCGTCATGATCACGATCCTCCGCCTGCCGGCGAATCCGCCCGCAGGCGCGGGCCACATCACGATGGCGGCTGCTCGCACGTGGATCACCGCGCGGTGCGCCGCCTGCTGCAGCAGGCCGGACTCGAGCCAGGGGTCCTGGGTCACGCGCTGGCATTGTTCAGCCTGCTGGCCGGGGCCGAAGGAACGGTGCACGGCATCCCGGCCGACGAGGTGACCTTCCATGAAGTCGGGGCCTGGGACTCCATCGCCGACTTCGTTGCCGCCGGTTTTCTGATCGACCGCCTGGGTGCGGTGCGCTGGACCATCGGGCCGCTTCCGCTCGGAGGTGGCCGGGTGCGCACCGCACACGGGCTGCTGCCGGTCCCGGCGCCCGCCACCGCCATGCTGATGCGGGGTCTGCCGATCGTCGACGACGGCATCGGCGGTGAACGGGTGACGCCGACCGGCGCTGCAATCGCACGCTACCTGGCACTCCAGCCGTATTCCGATGGCACAGGCACGCCCGTCCACTCCTCGTCATCGTTGTCCGAACTCCTGCAGTTGCAGCACATCGGTCACGGGTTCCGCACGCCCCGGCTGCCGGGGGTGGCGAACGTGCTTCGCTGCCTGGTGTACCAGCCGCTCGATACCCCCGACCGCAGCGAACGCCGGCGGGAAACGATCGCCTGGATGCACTTCGAGATCGACGACCAACCCGCCGAAGACCTCCCGGTGGCGGTCGCCCGGCTGCGTGCTCTCGACGGAGTGCTCGAGCTCTACCAGCTTCCGCTGTTCGGCAAGAAGGGCCGGCTGGCGACGCAGATCCAGATCCTGGTCGAGGAGCCCCGGGTCGACGCGGTTGCCGAGGCCTGCTTTCGCGAGACGACGACGCTGGGCCTGCGCGTGCTGCCGGTGCAGCGCCGCTTCCTCGCGCGCCGTGCGGCCACCGTGCCGGCCGCGGGTACCGGCCTTCGCGTGAAGCTGGCCGAGCGGCCAGCCGGCGAGCGTACCGCCAAGGCCGAAATGGACGACCTTGCGCGAGTCGAAGGCGGCTATGCGGCGCGGCAACGGGCACGCAGCGCCGCCGAGAATCAGGCCCTTGGTCAGGCGCTTGACGAGACCCGCATCGAGACGGACGCCGACCTCGAGAGGCACGGACGATGAGCACCCGTCGTACACCCGAGGCACTGATCGACGAACTGCACGAAAAGCTGGAGCCGATCGGCCGTTTCGCGGTCGCGGTGAGCGGCGGCATCGACAGCCTCACGCTCGCCACACTGGTCGCGCGGCACTGGCCAGGCCGCACCGAGCTCTTCCATGCGGTGTCGCCGGCGGTGCCGGGCGAGTCCACCGCCCGGCTGCGCGCCCTGGCGACGGCGAACGGATGGCGGCTTCGCCTGATCGATGCGCAGGAGTTCGAGCGCGCGGAGTATCGCTCGAACCCCGTCGATCGCTGTTACTTCTGCAAGCAATCGTTGTATGGCGCGATCGCCCGGGTAGCGACCGCCCAGATGCTGTCCGGAACGAATGCGGACGACTTTGCGGAATACCGGCCGGGCCTGATCGCCGCTCAGGAGCATCAGGTGCGCCACCCGTTCGCGGAACTGTCTATCGGCAAGGCACAGGTCCGCGCGATCGCCCGGCTGCTGGGCCTGGGCGCGCTGTCGGAGCTGCCGGCATCGCCATGCCTGTCCAGCCGGATCGAAACCGGCATAGCGATCGACCCGGCAATGCTGAGGTGCGTCGAGACCGCCGAACGGTTGGTGCGCGACAGGCTGGCGCGTGAGCGGCTTACCGCAGCGACGGTGCGTTGCAGGGTGCGCGCAAGCAGCGTGGTGATCGAGCTGGACCGCGCTGCGCTGGATGCGCTGGACGCGGAGGCCCGGCAGGCGCTCGCGCAAGAAATCCGTGTAACCGCGTTCGATGGAGCGATCGGCCGGACGCCCGTTTTCGCACCGTACCGGAATGGCAGCGCGTTCCTCGTGCGTGCCGAGCAGTTGCAGTGCACCCCTGCCAGCCAGCCATGAACCTCGAACCCTACGGTGTCCGGCTCGACCTTGCCCGCGGCGCCCGCATCGGGCTGGACGAAGCGATCTACTGCGCCGGCAAGAGCGTTGCGCAGATTTCGGCGATCGTCGCACAGGGAATCGAAACATCCGCCCGCCGCCTGCTCACCCGGCTGGATGCGTTGAAGTACGACGCTCTGCCGGCCTCGCTGCGCAGCGCGCTCGATTATGAGCCGGTGTCCGGCGCCGCCGTGCTGGGCCCACTGCCGCCCGTCGACGCTCGCAGGCGCATCGCAGTGCTGACCGCGGGCAGCTCGGATCTTCCAGCCAGCGCCGAGGTGATGCGGACCCTGCGCTTCCACGGGCAGGACTGCCTGCATCTGCCCGACGTCGGGGTCGCGGGGCTATGGCGACTGCTGGAGCACATCGAGACGCTCAGCCGGATGCCGGTGGTGATCGTGGCGGCGGGCATGGAAGGCGCGCTTCCCAGCGTCGTCGGCGGCCTGGTTCCCGGCCTCGTGATCGCGTTGCCGACGTCCGTCGGTTACGGTGTGTCGGAGGGGGGCCGGGCGGCCCTCTCGTCGGCCCTGGCCAGTTGCGCGCCCGGCATCGTGACCGTCAACATCGACAATGGCTACGGGGCCGCCTGCGCGGCGCTGCGCGCGCTGCGCGCCGCTGCCTGAATCGTGCGTATCTTCACCAACCGACCACAATGACCATTCCCCCTTCCCTGCACCAGCCGCTTGCCGGCATCCGCGTCGCCGAATTCTGCACGACGGCCGCCGGCCCCTTCTGTGCGATGCTGCTCGCCGACCTCGGCGCCGAGGTCATCAAGGTCGAGCCTCCTGACGGCGACGGCCTGCGGCAGTGGCCGCCGATCACCGACGGCTTCAGCGAGAACTTTCTTTCGGTGAACCGCAACAAGAAGTCGGTGGTGCTGGACCTGAAGGATCCGCGGGCTGCGGCGCTGGCGCGCGCGCTGGCGCTCGACTGCGACGTGCTGGTCGCGAACAGCAGGCCCGGCGTGATGGACCGCCTCGGCCTGGGCTATGCCGCGCTGTCGGAGCTGAAGCCTTCGCTGGTCTACTGCTCGATCTCGGCGTACGGGCAGACCGGTCCGCGGGCGTTCGAAGGCGGGTTCGATCTGACGATCCAGGCCGCATCGGGCGTGATGAGCGTCACCGGCGAGGATGCCGGCGCACCGGTGAAATGCGGCGTTCCGATCGCCGACTTCACCTCCGGACTGTACGGCGCCTACGCCATCGCCTCCGCCATCGCGGCGATCCGTGCCGGCAGCAAGGGCTGCCACATCGATGTGCCGATGTTCGGCTGCACGCTCGCCGTCGCCGCCCTGCAGACCAGCGAGTACTTCGGCACCGGCCGCAATCCCCGGCGGCTCGGCTCCGCGCATCCGCGCAACGCACCCTATCAGGCCTTCCGCGCAGCCGATGGCTACTTCGCGATTGCCGCCGGCAATCAGCGGCTTTGGCTCAAGGTGCTCGATGTCGTCGGCATGCCGGCATTGGCCGACGATCCGCATTTCTCCACGACGACCGATCGTGCAGCGAATCAGGTCGCGCTTCGCGAGCTGCTCGAGCAGCGCTTCGCCACCGCAGGCGCCTCTCACTGGCTGGCAGCGTTCGCCGCGGCAGGCGTGCCGCACGCACCGATCAATGGCTATGCCGAGGCGCTGGCCGATCCACAGGTGCAGCACATGGGCTGGATCCGCGAAGTCGCCTTGCCGGGCGGCCGCACGACCCGGACGTTCGCCTCCCCGCTGCGGTTCAGCGGCGTGGCGCCCGACCGCTGCGAACCCGCTCCGGCACTGGGCCAACACGGCGGCGAGATCGAGAAGCGATACGGTGAGGGGCTGCGCTGACATGCTGACGACAGAGCGATTCCCTCAGCACTGGATCCTGACCCTGGATCGACCGGAGAAGGCCAACGCCCTGTCGGCCGAGCTCGTGGAGCGCCTGATCGACAGCTTCGACGAAGCACAGGCGTCGGGGGTCCCGGTGGTCGCCTTTCGCGGGAACGGCCGAAACTTCAGCGCCGGCTTCGACTTCGACGGATTCGAGTCGCAGGACGAAGCCCACCTGCTGCACCGATTCGTGCGGATCGAGACGCTGCTGCAGGCGGTGTACCGCGCCCCTTGCCTGACGGTGGCATTGGCACATGGCCGCAATTTCGGCGCCGGCGCGGATCTGTTCGCGGCCTGTCGCTGGCGTGTCGCATCGCCCGACGCGAGCTTCCGGATGCCGGGCCTGGCGTTCGGGTTGGTGCGCGGCACCCGCCGGCTGGCGGCGACGGTGGGACGCGATTGCGCTCGCGAGATGCTCGAAAGTCTGCAGACGGTGGACGCCCCGCGCGCGGCCACGATCGGATTGCTGCGCCGGATCGCGCCGATCGACGACTGGCCGCGTGTCCTGGACGAGGCGATCGGGGCGGCGCAAGCACTCGATGCGCGCAGCCGCGCGCTGCTCTACCAAACCTTGGACGACGCCGACCACGATGCAGACCTGGCGGCGCTGGTGCGTTCAGCCGCCGCGCCCGGGCTCAAGGAACGGATGCGGCGCTACCGACAGTCGCAGACGAGCGCTGGGCGCGCTGCCGGCGCGGTGAAGTCCGGAGTCTTCGACGCCACGTTCCCCTCTGCCGCGTCCGCGAAGTAACGAACACCTCGAGCCTGCGCGACTCCGCATCCGCCGGTCACTCCCCTTTCGCCGCTGGACGTCCGGTGCGCTCTTGATGCAGGGCTGCTTCGACGGCCTCTCGCTTGTTTCCGACTTGCTCGACAACCTCCTTGACCCGGTACAGGGGTACACCAAACCGGACCGCGACAGTCTGAAGCTCACGGCTCTGCAGCCGAGCACCCTTCGCTCGACCTGCTTCCCCGACTTTGCTGGAACCCCTTGCCATGGTGATCTCCATCGGAAGGATTTGAACGCCACTCTCGTGCTCAGAAGCCGGAACGGCCGCCGGTCACTCCGTGCCCTCGCCGCCCGCTTTCGAACGGTACTCTGAAGAGAGACAGAGTTTCCGTAAATCCATGTCCTCATTGCCGATAAACGTTAGCGTTTACTAGCAACGCAGGTACGGAAACAGGCACCGCGTGGGTTCGAGGCGGCGCCGGCACAGCGCGGAGTTCAAGGCGCACGTAGTGACGGAGTGCAGCAGGCCGGCGGATCTCCTGCTCCACCGCGGATGCAGAGGTACCCGTCGTTGGCCTCGTCATTCAGCGGGTACCCTTCTCACGGGGCTCGGCCAGCCGGATCTGGACATCGGTCAAACGTATCCGCCGCTCCTGTCCGATCCCGCGCGCACTGCACGGGTCGAATATCGCTCCGAATCCCGCACCGATCCCGCGCGAGATGCGTGGCTGAAAACGGTGGAATCCGAGCGAAAACGTGATAGGAGGCTATCGGCGGACGGCCGAAATCGCCAAACGGATCAGAGTTTTAGCTTAAGCGACCGGTTGGAAACGGCGGGAACGAGCGATTACGAGAGGGTGAGCGTCCCGAGACATGGGTAACAGAACGTTCCGGACACATGGGTAACACTTTCCGCCCCCTGCAGGGGGGCGGAGGTGACTATGCCGTAGAAGGAGTGTTCGGTCATCTGCAGGCACCGCAAGCGCGTGAACGTCTCAACCGTTCTGGCTGGTCAGCGCCTGGGCATCAGGGAGGTCGACGAGGGCATCTGGATCGTCAGCTTCATGCACTACGATCTCGGTTACATCGACTTGGAGCAAAAAACCCTGCAACCCCTGGACAACCCGTTCGGCTCGAGGTTGTTACCCATGTCTTACGTACAGCCTGTTACCTATGTCTCCGGGCTGCACAGGGCCTGTTTGGGGTGGCTGATGGGATTCGAACCCACGACAACTGGAATCACAATCCAGGACTCTACCGCTGAGCTACAGCCACCATCGGTGAAACCGACGAGCCGAAGATTCTAGCAGACGCGGCCGCAGGCTGGCACGGCAGGCAGGGATCGAACCTGCGACCCTCGGCTTAGAAGGCCGGTGCTCTATCCACTGAGCTACTGCCGCGGGGAGTCGGCGTGGTCTGCGGGACAAGGCCGGCCGGGCGGCCGGTGCGGAGGTGGTCGGGGCGAGAGGATTCGAACCTCCGGCATCTTGCTCCCAAAGCAAGCACTCTACCAGGCTGAGCTACGCCCCGAAGGCGGCCGATTGTAGCGTACGTGGTGCGTGGCTGGCGATGAGCAGGAGACGTTTCCGCTGAAACGCGCGCGCCGAAGTTCGCGAGCTTCTCTGAACTGCGAGTGCAACGAAATCCGCCCGGACCACCTCTCGGTGGGCGCCCCGCCCTCTACCGAGTGCCTCTTCGATCTTCTCCCGGTAGTTCACCACCTGTTCAATGATCTCCTTCACCTTGTACGACGGTACGAGGAATTTCCCTGCGCCATATGGGCTCTCGTACGTCCACAGGCGCGCGGCTCTGCCCGGCCTGTCGTGCCGAGCTTGCTGGGGTCATCTGCCATAGCAGTTTCTTCATGGACGTCGCCAATCTCGGCGAGCTGCATGCCCATTCCGTGCAACGAAAAAACCCTGTCGCCAGATCAGAAAGACGTTAGTGTTTACTCGGACCATCGGTCCCGTTTGCTGCTCCGCCGGTCCAGTTTTCGACTGCTCTCGACAGCCCTGCTGACTACCGTCTCCCTCGGGTTACAGCAGCAGCGGAAGCGGACGAATGAACACCGGTCGAGTCGGAGCGAAACGAAGGCAGCATGGCCGTTGGGCCGGGGGAATCGTCGCAGGTGCGATGCTCGTGCTGATGCACGTCGCTCCCGCCAGCTCGGCAGACGCGTACGCCCAGCAGTTGCTCGATCGGGTCAATGAGGTGCGCGCGTCCGGATATGTCTGCGACGGCCGCGCTTATCCGCCGTCGGCGCCCCTGGCGTGGAACGGCCGTGTGGAGACCGCCGCGCGCCGTCATGCGGACAATCTGCGTCAGTACGACACGTTCAGCCATGTGGGCACCGATGGATCGACGGTCGGCAAGCGGGTCAGCGAATCGGGCTACTCGTGGCGCAAGGTGGGCGAGAACCTGGCGGTCGGCTTCCTGGAGCCGGCCCGGGTCGTGGAGGCCTGGCTGGCAAGCCCGAGTCACTGCCGGAACGTCGTCGATCCGGCCTTTCGCGAGTTCGGCGCGGCGATGGAGCCGGGCGGCTTCGGAAGCACCTATCGAAGCTGGTGGGTGATGGTGGTGGCCGACGGCAGCACCTCCAGGAAGACCCCCCCGCCGTCCTACACCGGATGGGCCGCGAGCCCCCACGGGCGCTCGTAGGTTCGCGCTCGTAGGTCCGTTCTGTCACCGATGTCTCGGGCCGCTCGAACGGCTCGATGGGCCGCCTGTTCAGGAATCGGGCAGATCCCCCGCTTCGTCCGGAGCTTGCGACGAGACCCCTTCCCCGCCCGGACTCTCCACCACCGGCGCCTCCCACTCGAACCAATCCTCCCCGAACAGCTCCGCCGGATGCTGGGTTCGTTCGGAGCCGTTCCCGCAGGCCATCGAATCGGCCGGACAGTACTTGTCGCAACCCCAGCAGACCCGTTCGGGGTGCGGGGGGTTGCGGGGGAACTTCTTCTTCATCGCGGGTCGCTGGTGGGCGGGAACGCGGGTTGCAACGTGAACGACTCTACAGGAGCACTCAAGTGGCAACCAGCAACATCCTTCATAGCGGTGAGGCCCCTCCGGTCGTCGATCGCGGGCATGGCACCGAGGCGCTCGGGCCGAGCGACAGTTCGGACAGCGGCAGCGATCTGGTCGGTGCCGACGGCCTGGCCGAGGAAGGCAGCATCCTCGATGATCCGGGCACGACGTCGGATGCCGAGGCGGGGCATGCGGGCGGAACGGCAGGGCCGGATGTCGGCGATGCGAATCTCGATTCCGACAGCGACGCGAGCGGCACCGGCGAGCGGGCGGCAGCGGGCCGGGACACGACGGCTGTCGATGGTGCGGACATCGGTACCGACCGGGTCGTCACGGCGGGCGAGATCGGCGTCACCGAGGCGGAAGGCTATGTCGCCGCCGAGGCGGACGACGAGACGGTGCCGGCGAGCGTCGATGCGGCGGCCGGGGAGCGCGACGACGACTGGCGGATAGCCGACGAGCCGGGCCGTACCGACGATCCGGTGGGCGACGACGCGGCGGGTCGGGCCCGGCATGCGCACCGTGCGCTCGATGCCGGCATCGATGCGGCGGAGGCGGATGCGGTGCAGGACAGCGAGACCGGGGTCGGATCGCGACGGGCGCGGCGTGAAGCGCGTCAGGGCGAGCACGATGGCGCGCAGCGCGAGAGCCGTTCGAGCAGCCACGCAGCGGCGGGCAAGCGGGCCGGCGGCAGATAGGGAGCCAAGGAGTCAGCCGCCGCCGCGGATCAAGCTCCACCGCGTCGTGGGTTCGCGGCGCTGCGCGGTCCCCGACGCTTCAACCGACCGCCGCCGCGAGCTGCTGCGCGCACTGCTGTGACAGCTCGTCGTTGCTGGCCTCGACCATCAGCCGCAGCAGCGGTTCGGTGCCTGACGGGCGGATCAGCACGCGGCCGCCCCTGCCCAGGCGCTGTTCGACCTCGCGGGTGGCCTTCTGCAGGCCGGGATGATTCTGCCAGTCGAAGCCCTTGGCGACCTTCACGTTGATCAAGGTCTGCGGCATCAGCTTCAGGCCGGCGCCCAGCTCGGCGACGGTGGCACCGCCGCGGCGCATCGCCGACAGAATCTGCAGCGCGCTGATCGTGCCGTCGCCGGTCGTGTGGCAGTCCAGGCACAGCAGGTGACCGGAGCCTTCGCCGCCGTAGCGCCAGCCGCGTTCCTGCAGCGCTTCGAGCACGTAGCGGTCGCCGACGCGGGCGCGGACGAAGTCGACGCCCAGCGCCTTCAGCGCCTGCTCGAGCGCGAGGTTGGACATCAGCGTGCCGACGGCGCCGGGCACCGCTTCGCGCGCCAGCCGGTCCTTGACGATCACGTACAGCAGTTCGTCGCCGTTGAACACGCGGCCGTCGCCGTCGACGATCAGCAGCCGGTCGGCGTCGCCGTCGAGCGCGATGCCCAGATCGGCGCCGTGCTCGCGGACCGCCTTCTGCAGCATCTCCGGATGCGTGGCGCCGACGCCGTCGTTGATGTTCAGGCCGTTGGGCGACACCGCGATGGTGACGACGTCCGCGCCGAGTTCATGGAACACGTGCGGCGCGGTGTGATACGCGGCGCCATGGGCGCAGTCGAGCACCAGCTTCATGCCCTTCAGATCCAGGCTCGCCGGAAAGGTGCTCTTGCAGAATTCGATGTAGCGGCCGGCCGCGTCGTCGATCCGGCGGGCCTTGCCGAGCTGTTCGGAGCGCACGCAGCCCATCGGCTCGTCGAGCGCCGCCTCGATCCGCTCTTCGACCTGGTCGGGCAGCTTGTTGCCGTCGGCCGAGAAGAACTTGATGCCGTTGTCGTCGTACGGATTGTGCGACGCGCTGATGACGACGCCGGCCGACAGGCGCAGCGCGCGGGTCAGATAGGCCACGGCCGGCGTGGGCAGCGGGCCGCGCAGCAGCACGTCGACGCCGGCGGCCGAGAAGCCGGCCTCGAGCGCCGCTTCCAGCATGTAGCCGGAGATCCGCGTGTCCTTGCCGATCAGCACCGCCGGCCGCTGCTGGCTGCCGGCGCCCTTGCCGACGCTCTTTGCGCCGGCGCCGGCGATCACCCGGCCGGCCGCATAGCCCAGGCGCATCACGAAGTCGGGCGTGATCGGTTCGGTGCC
>OEIU01001111.1_pt1 | contig 19393 bp, 12 predicted proteins | sample 1539221 | NCBI WGS metagenome assembly OEIU01 (sample SAMN03792071, study PRJEB22550) | activated sludge metagenome | feature: wastewater treatment plant; material: activated sludge; isolation source: Wastewater treatment plant of a petroleum refinery complex | place: Argentina: Zarate | collected...
GCAGGCTGCAGCAATCTGGCTCCAATACCCGCGATAATCTGGACCTATGAGGCCGCGCCACGACCTCGCAAGCTGGACACTGGATACGGAGTCTGAACATGACCAACAATGCCAGTCTGCTGCAGCGCAGGACCGTTGCCGTCCCGCGCGGCGTCGGAACCGCCCTGCCGATCTTCGCCGCGCGCGCGCTGAACGCCGAGCTGTGGGATATCGAAGGCCGCCGTTACATCGATTTCGCCGCGGGCATCGCCGTGCTCAATGTCGGCCACTGCCATCCGCGCGTGCTGGCCGCCGCGCACGCGCAACTCGACCTGTACACGCACACCGCCTTCCAGGTGGCCGCCTACGAGCCTTACATCGCACTGGCGGAACGCCTCAATGAGATCGCCCCGATCAACGGACCGGCCAAGACGATCCTGTTCTCGACCGGCGCCGAGGCGGTCGAGAACGCGGTCAAGATCGCGCGCAGGGCGACCCGTCGCTCGGCCGTGATCGCCTTCACCGGCGGCTTCCACGGGCGCAGCTTCATGGCCATGGCGCTGACCGGCAAGACCGCGCCCTACAAGCGCGGCTTCGGACCGATGCCGGGCGAGGTCTTCCACGTGCCGTTCCCGGTCAGCCACCAGGGCACCGACGTCGCGCACAGCCTCAAGGCCCTGCAACAGCTGTTCAAGGCCGATGTCGCCGCCGATGAAGTGGCGGCGATCATCATCGAGCCGGTGCAGGGCGAGGGCGGTTTCCACGTCGCCCCGCCGGCGCTGCTCAAGGCCCTGCGCGAAATTGCCGACGCGCACGGCATCGTGCTGATCGCCGACGAGGTGCAAAGCGGCTTCGCGCGCACCGGACGGATGTTCGGCATCGAGCACTCGGGCATCCAGCCCGACCTGATCACCGTGGCCAAGTCGCTCGGCGGCGGCTTTCCGCTGTCCGGAGTGATCGGTCGCGCCGAACTGATGGACGCAGTCGATCCGGGCGGCCTCGGCGGTACCTATGCGGGGTCGCCGGTGGCCTGCGCGGCGGCCCTGGCCGTGCTCGATGTCATCGCCGGGGAACGCCTCGTCGACCGCGCCAGCGCGCTCGGCGAGAGCGTGACCGGCATCCTCAAGGGCTGGACGACGCGCGAGGACCTGCGTCCGCTCGGCCATGTGCGCGCGCTCGGATCGATGATCGCCTTCGACCTGCTCGAAACGCGCGGCGCCGACGCGGTCGATCCGGCCGCCACCCAGGCCGTGCTCAAGCGCGCGCATGCGCTCGGCCTGATCCTGCTCGGTTGCGGCGCCTTCGGCGAGGCGATCCGCATCCTGTTCCCGCTGACCATCGGCGATGCCGAATTGCGCGAAGGCATGGCCCTGCTCGAACAGGCCCTGGCCATCGACTGATCGCGCAGCGCGGCGGTCCGTGCCGGGCCGCGCGTTGCGCACTGTTATGCTGCGAGGATCGTCATGACACCCGCGAACAGGCGCGATCCACGCAGCATGGATGATCTGAACATCGTCCTTGATCCGGACAGCCCGCTGAGCCTGCAGCACCAGCTTCGGCAAAAGCTCATCGACGCCATGCATCGCGGCGTGCTGCGCCCGGGCCGGCGCCTGCCGTCCTCGCGCAGCCTCGCCGAGCGCATCAATGTCTCGCGCAACACGGTCAGCCTGGCCTACGACGCCCTGCTCGCCGAAGGCCACATCATCAGCCGCGCGCGCAGCGGCATCTTCGTCGCCTCCGACGTGCCGAGCGTGCGCATCGCGTCGGGGCGCCGCGGCAGCGACGACGAAGGGCCGCTGGTCGCGCGCCTGCCACCGGCGCCGGACGACCGCGGTTTCCGCTGCCCGGGCAACTGGCACCAATACCCGTTCCCGTTCATCGATGGCTGCGTGGATGCCAGCCTGATGCCGAACACCGAGTGGCGCGAAGCCCTGCGCCTGGCCTCCTCGCGCCACGAGATCGATGGCACTAGCCGCGGTCCCGGCGATGCCGACGATGCGACCCTGGTCGACGAGGTGCGCAGCAAGGTGCTGCCGAATCGCGGCATCGATGCAGTTGCCGACGAAATGCTGATGACGCTGTCGGCGCGCCACGCCTTGCAACTGGTCGGCAGCCTGCTCGTCGGACGCGGCACGCCGGTGGTGCTCGAAGCGCCGGTCGATGCCGAGTTCGAGCGGCGCATGCGCGACTGCCAGGCCGAGCTGTCGATGCTCGACGAATACCGCGACCGCCCGCTGCCGCCGCTGGCCGTCGTCGTCACCAGTGCGCGGCGCAGTTTCGCCGCCGACTCGAACGCACCGCGCGCGCTGCTGGCCAAGGTCGCCGCGGCGAATGCGGTGCTGGTCGAGCACGACATGCCGGCCGGCGCGCGCGATGGCAGCCATGTGGCACCAGCCCTGCGCGCGATGGACGGCGAACGGCGCGTGGTCTACGTTGGCAACCTGGCGCCGGCGATTTCCTGCGGCGAGGCACCCGGCATCATCGTCAGCGAACCGGCCTTCATCGAACGCCTGCGCCAGTTGCGGCGGATCCAGGGCACGATGCCGCCGACCCTGCTGCAGCGCGCCTGGGCCTATTTCATCGGGCTCGGCCACTATTCGGCCGCGCTGGTGCGCAGCGGGCGCGTGCTCGAAGGCCGGCGCACCGCGCTGCGCGATGCGCTCAACCATTACCTGCACCAGCGCGTGCGCATCCAGACCCTGCCCGGGGCCAGCGCCTACTGGGTCAGCCTTCCGGAAAACCTCGACACGCGCGAGTTCGCGCGCGCCGCCGCGGCAATTGGCGTACTGGTCGAGCCGACCCGGCTCGAAGGCGGCCGCGAAGCGCTGTGCATGGGCGTCACCGGCATCGGCGAAGCGCAGATCCGCGACGGCGTGAAGACTCTGTCGCGCCTGATTCGCGGCGATCTCGCGGCGGCACCGCGGCACATCGATGACGAACCGATCAAGCCGCTGCGTGGCAGTGCGCTGCGCAAGACCATGGCCGGCGCGACGCTGCTGTACAGCACGGTCTACGGCGATCCGGCCACGCTCGAAGTGCATGCCAATGGTGAACTGACCGGCACCGCCGGCTATGCCGGCGAGGATTGCGACCGCGGTCGCTGGTGGATCGAGGACGGCCTCTGGCACCGCCAGTGGCAACGCTGGGCCTATGCCGAACCGTCGGCCTACAGCGTCGTCGTCGATGGTGACCAGTTGCGCTGGTACGGCAAGGACGGCCTGCTTGCGGATACGGCCGTGATTACCCGCCAGCCGCGCCGGGGCGGCAAGCCCAGACGACCCGCTGGCTAGCCCGGGCCGGGGTCTGTCATCCATCTGGCCCCATGCCGACTCCTCAACTGGCTCTAATGGCCCAAGGCGCGTGGCGCTACCGTCAAATCCTCATTCGATCGCGACGGACTCCGCTTTGACCGACTTCGCTCCCCCGGCTCCCGCGCGCGGCTCCGCGCCCACCTTTGGCATCGCGGGATTGCAACTGGCCTTCGGCCCGGGCGACAACCTCGCCCAGCTCGGCGCGGAGATCACCGGCGTCGCCCGCCGCTTCCCCTGGGTGCGCATGGTCGTCGCTGGCGAGCTGTGCGGTTATGGCGCCAACACCGACTTCGCCCAGTGCCTGCCCGGCGATGCCGAGGCGACGTTGTGCCAGGTCGCTGCCGAATGCGGCCTGTGGATCATCCCCGGTTCGCTCTACGAAAGCCGCGATGGCGCGATCTACAACACCACGCCGGTCATCGATCCGAACGGGCAAGTGATCGCGCGCTATCGCAAGATCTTTCCGTTCCGACCCTACGAGCGCGGCATCGAGCCGGGCAACGAGTTCGTCGTCTTCGACGTGCCCGATGTCGGGCGCTTCGGCATCTCGATCTGCTATGACATGTGGTTTCCGGAAACCACGCGCTCGCTGTGCAGCCTCGGTGCGGAAGTGATCCTGCATCCGACCATGACCAATACGATCGACCGCGATGTCGAGATTTCGATCGCGCGTGCCAGCGCCGTGACCAACCAGTGCTACTTCGTCGACGTCAATGTCGCCGGGAATCTCGGTGTCGGCCAGTCGGTGATCTGCGGGCCGGGCGGGGAAGTCATCTACCAGGCCGGCGTCGGCCGCGAGATCATGCCGTTCGAAGTCGACTTCGCCTATCTGCGCCGCTGCCGCGAGCGCGGCTGGCACGGCCTCGGCCAGCCCCTGAAAAGCTTCCGCGACAACGCCGTCGTCTATCCGGCCTACGGCGCGGCGCGCGCGGATTCGGCGGCGCTCGCCGCTCTGGGTCCGCTCGAAATGCCAACCGGCTCCTGATTCGCACCAATCGCACCATCCAACGGGGGGAACGACCACCATGAACACGCACCGCAACCGCAGCCTTGTCGCGCACCGGCACCACACCCGCCGCACCCTGCTCGCCGTGGCCATCGCCGCCGGCCTGATGAGCCAGGCGTATGCCCAGGACGAGGGCGCCGCGAAAAAGGACGAACGCACCACCGAACTCGCGCCGATCACGGTCACCGCGCAGGGCCGCGAGGAAGACATCCTCAACGTGCCGTACAACATCAGCGCCGTCTCCGGCACGACCATCGAGGAATCGAACATCCTCGACACCGCCGAACTGATGCGCAGCGTGCCGGGGGTCGGCGTGATCGATCGCGGTGCGCGAAATTCCAGCGTGGTCAGCGGCATCCGCATCCGTGGCCTCAACGTGGACAGCTCCGCGCTCGGCGATTACGCCGTATCGGCGGCTTCGACGGTGGCCACCTATGTCGACAAGACACCGCTGTTCGCCAACTTCCTGCTCTCCGACATCGAACGCGTCGAAGTGCTGCGCGGCCCGCAGGGAACCCTGTACGGTTCCGGTGCGCTCGGCGGCGCGGTGCGCTTCATCCTGCGCGAACCCGAACTCGATGCGTTCAGCGGCCGGGTCAGCCTGAGTGGTTCCAGCGTGGATCATTCCGACGGCATCGGCGGCTCCGGATCGGCCACCCTCAACATTCCGCTGGCCGAAACCCTGGCCTTGCGCCTGAACACGACGATCAACGACTTCCCCGGCGTCACCGACTACCGCCAGATCTACGTGCTCGACGGCAACGGCACGCCGCTCGCGCCGAATGGCCCGCTCGACGACACGGCCGTCTATCGGAGCAAAAAGGATGCCGATTTCGTCAAGCAGTCCTATGGCCGCGCTTCGCTGCTGTGGCGCCCAAGTGACGCGTTCGACCTGACCCTGAGCTACATGGCCCAGGCCGACCGGTTCGGCGGACGTCGCGCGACCTCGCTCGGCGCGGACGGCTTCGGCGTGCCCTACCGTGATCTCGAAGTCGGCTCGATCCAGCTCGAGCCGGCGGATCGCCACGTCAACCTGACCAGCCTCGAGGCGAACATCGACCTCGGCTTCGCCACCCTGACCTCGAGCACGGCGCACTACAACCACGAAGGCGACATCACCAGCGAGAACACCGGCTTCTATGCGCAGAACGGCTGGCTCGCCGCGTTCTACTACAACTATCCGCGACCGATGGCCTCGGCCGTGCGCGGCTATGGCGACAAGGCCTTCACCCAGGAATTCCGCCTGACATCGAACAAGGGCGAGCAGTTCGACTACGTGGTCGGCGCCTACTACCAGAACCAGAAGCGGCGCAGCTCGCAGGACAGTTTCCTGCGCGGCTTCAAGCAGTGGTGGGATGCCGCCTATCCGGCCTTCGCCGACGCCGTCATCAACGACCAGGATTACCTGTATCGCCAGCGCGAGCACTTCAAGGAGACCGCGTTCTACGGCGAGCTGACCTGGCATGCCACCGACACGGTGCAGTTCACCGGCGGCTTCCGCCATTTCCGCGACGAGTCGGTGACCAACGTCGAGCAGACCACCGGCCTGTATTCAAGCTTCCACGAGAGCTCGGTCTCGCGCGACACCGAAGACGCCTCCGACACCCTGTTCAAGGGCAACGTGTCGTGGATGTTCTCGCCCTCCAACCAGCTCTACGCGACGATCTCCGAAGGCTACCGGCGCGGTGGCACCAACGGCACGCCGACCACGGGCTTCTTCGCCGAGGACCCGGCCTGGACCACCTACAAGGCCGATACCGTGCGCAACTACGAGCTCGGCGTGAAGGGCGCGATGGGCCGCATGACCTACAACGCCAACGTCTACTACGTCGACTGGAAGGATCCGCAGATCAACAGCGCCTCGACCAACTGGGGCTTCTTCGCCGTGCAGAACGCCGACAAGGCAAGCACGCGCGGCATCGAACTGGAACTGGCCGGCAACTTCGGCGACGGTTTCAGCTACGGCCTCGGCTACACCTACACCGACGCACAACTCGAAGCCGATGCGCTGGCCGCCGACGGCGCCTACCTGATCGGCAACAAGGGCGATCGCCTGCCCGGCGCGCCGGAGCATCGCTTCAACGCCAACGGCAGTTACGGCTTCGCCTTCGCCTCCGGCTTGCTCACGTTCCGCGGCGACATCTACTATCAGTCGGAAATGCGCAATGCGCTGAGCATGAGTCCGCGCTTCAATGTCGATCTCGGCGGCTTCACCATCCTCAACGCTTCGGCCACCTATAGCCGCGACAACTGGGATACCACGCTGTGGATCAAGAACATCGGCAACGTCGACGCGGTGTCGGGCGTCTACACCGAGCTCTACATGGGTACCTCGCCGGAGCAGAACTACTACGGCAACGGCTCCAAGGCGCTGGTGACCCTGCCGCGGACGATTGGCGTCACCGCCAGCTACCGGTTCTGATGATCGCCATGGCCGGCCTGCGCGCAGTCCCGTGAACGACGTCGCGCAGGTCAACGAATCCGCCCTGCGCGAGATCGAGGCCCTGCTTGGCAACGGGCAGGGCGAGGCCGCGGCGCGTGCGGCACGCGCACTCGTCGAGGCGCATCCGCACGACGCGGAGGCGCATGTACTGCTCGGCCATGCGCTGCGCCAGTGCGGCGACCCCGGCGCGGCACTGAAGTCCGCGCGCCGCGCATCGGGCCTGCAGCCCGGCAATCCGGCGCCGCGCATGCCCGCGGCCGATCTGCCCAACGAGCGCGGCCAGCCATCGGCCACCCCCGACATCTGGAAGGCGCTCGCCGAAGAGCGCGATGCGCCGCCACGCCTGCTGCAGGACCTCGCCCAGCGCTTCACCATGCTTGGCCGCCACCACGAAGCCGAGCGCTGCCACGCGCGCGCCCTGCGCCAGCAACCCGACGATCCGCAATTCATCTACAACCATGCCACCTCGCTGATCGCGATGGGTCGCCTCGACGAGGCCGAGGCCGCGCTTGATCGCGTCATTGCGCTGCGCCCCGACGACAGCGATGCCTGGTACAACCGCGCCACCCTGCGCAAGCAGACCGCCGCGCGCAATCACGTCGCCGCGCTCGAGGCACAGCTCGCACGCGTCGCCGCGGGCGCGCCCTCGCGCGTGGCACTCGGTTATGCGCTGGCCAAGGAACTCGAAGACCTCGGCGAGCACGCGCGTTCGTTCGCTGCGCTGAAGGACGCTGCCGGCACGCGCCGCCGCCAGCTGCGCTATCGCGTCGAGGACGACGTCGACACGATGCGCCTGATCGAACAGGCCTTTGATGCCGGATTCTTTGCCCGCCAGCACCACGGCCACGACGACGAGCGGCCGGTCTTCATCGTCGGCCTGCCGCGCAGCGGCACCACCCTGGTCGACCGCATCCTCGGCTCGCACTCGGCGATTGGCAGCCGCGGCGAGACCAGCGACCTGGTCATGGCCCTGGTCGCCAGCGCCGGCAAGGTGGCGAGCAAGGCCGAACTCGTCGAGCGCGCCACCCGGCTCGATTTCGCCGCGCTCGGCCAGCACTACTGCACCAACCTGGCCGACGCCGGCGCCGCACGACAGATCGACAAGACGCCGGTCAACTTCCTCTATCTTGGCGTCATCGCCGCGGCCTTGCCGCGGGCCCGCGTGATCCACCTTCGGCGCAACCCGATGGACGCCTGCTATGCGATGTACAAGACCCTGTTCCGCATGGCCTATCCCTATTCCTACGACCTCGGCGACCTGGCCCGCTACTGGCTCGCCTACGACCGCCTGATGGCGCACTGGAGGCGCGTGGTGCCGGCCGCGCAACTGATCGAGGTCGCCTACGAGGACCTGGTCGCCGACCAGGAAGGACAAAGCCGCCGACTGGTCGAATTCCTCGGCCTGCCCTGGGAAGACGCCTGCCTCGCCTTCGAACGCAATCCCGAACCGTCGCTCACCGCCAGCGCGGCGCAGATTCGCCAGCCGATCTACCGCTCCTCGGTCGCCCTGTGGCGACGCTACGAAACCGGACTCGCTCCGCTGCGTGCGGCCTTCGAGGCGGCGGGCGTGCGAATCGAAGGCAGCACCGCATGAAATCCAGCAACTGCTTGCTTCTCCCGCTGGCGGGAGACAAAACGGCAGGACTGCCGTTTTGTGCAGCGAATGCTGCCCGGAGGGCGAGCACCATGGATGGTGCGAGTAAACCTGCCGACAGGCCGGTGAGGGTGGTCGGGCGGAGCGAGATCGCCACGAGCGCCGGTCAAGAGCCCCTCATCCGCCCTCCGGGCACCTTCTCCCGCTCGCGGGAGAAGGAAGAGATAGTGATGGCACCTTTTGGAATGCTTCTGCCACCGGCGGGAGAAGGAACCATTGCACTGTATCCATGATTCTTGCGGGCCGAACGAACAGCGAGTCAACCGATGAGTGAAGCGACCAGCTCCATCATGCCCGCACCCGCAGCACCCGCTGTGCTCAGCGACAGCCTTTGGCTGTACCTGCTGTTCGCGCTGCTCGCGACTGCCGGCTTCTTCTACATCAACATCATGTCGGCGATCGTCGACGGCCTGATCACCGGGCTCGGCTTCAGCAACGCCGAAGCCGGCATGGTCGGCTCGGCCAATATCTACGGCGCCAGCGTCGGCAGCCTGTGCGCGGTGTTCGTGGTGCGCCACGTGCAATGGAAACCGGCGCTCGTGCTGCTGTTCACGCTGCTCATGGCGATCGACCTTGGCTCGATCCTGATCCACGACCCGACCGTGCTCACCCTCGTGCGCGCCGGCCACGGCTTCATCGGCGGCATGACCGTCGGCATCGTCTATTCGGTGATGGCACGGCTGAACTCGCCGGACCGCGCCTTCGGCATGCTGCTCGTGTTGCAGTTCGGCCTCGGCGGACTCGGCGTGATGTTCCTGCCGCTGCTGGTGCCGGTCTATGGCGCGAAGATCCTGTTCCTCGTGCTCGCCACGCTGACCGCGCTGGCCCTCGTGTCGATGCTGGCGATCCCGCAGGCGCTGGGCCGCAACCGCAGCAAGGCCGAACTCGCGGCCATTCCGGCGAACTACCGCAAGTTCACGGTGGTGCTGGCCCTGCTCGCGCTGTTCCTGTTCCAGGCCGGCAACATGTCGCTGGCCGCCTTCATCATCCGCCTCGGTGAACACGCCGCGCTGAGCCGCGATTTCATCGGCCAGGCACTGGGCTGGGCGACCTGGATCGGCGCGGCCGGCGCCGGCTTCGTCATCTTCATGGGCACGCGCTTCGGCCGCATGCGCCCGCTGGTCGCGGCCTTCCTGCTCACCCTCGCCGGTACCGCCGGCTTCTTCTGGAGCGAGAACCGCGCGGTCTACATGATCGCCAACATCGGCACCGCGATCACCTGGTCGTTCGTCGTGCCCTACCTGTTCGGCATGATCTCGCGACTCGATCCGAGCGGACGCCTGGCCGCGCTCGGTGGCTTCGTCTCCAAGTGTGGCCTCGCCTCGGGCCCGCTGGCTGCCGGCCTGCTGCTGCGCACCGACAACTACGATTTGCTGATCTGGTGTGCGCTGGTCGCGCTCGCCTTGTCGTCGATCGCCGCGTTTGCGGCCGCACGCCAGGTCGATCAACTGGAGCCTGCCACGTGACTGGAACGAATTCTTCCCCGGGTCTTGCCGATCCGGGCCTGCTGCGCATGCAATGCCTGGTCAACGGCGCATGGATCGACCACAAGGAACGCGCGACCTGCGCGGTCGACAATCCGGCCACGGGCGCACGCCTCGGCACGGTACCCGATCTCGGCGCGGACGAAACCAACGCGGCGATCGATGCCGCGCAGGCCGCATTCCCGGCCTGGGCCAGGAAAACCGCGAAGGAACGCGCGCAGATCCTCCGGCGCATGTACGAGCTGATGCTCGAACACCAGGACGACCTCGCGCGCATCCTCACCGCCGAACAGGGCAAGCCGCTGGCCGAGGCGAAGGGCGAGATCGCCTATGCGGCGGCCTTCCTCGAGTGGTTCGGCGAGGAAGCCAAGCGCATGTACGGCGACCTCATTCCCGGCCACGCGGCCGACAAGCGCATCATGGTGATGCGCCAGCCGGTCGGCGTCGTCGCCACCATCACGCCGTGGAATTTTCCCTCGGCGATGCTCGCGCGCAAGATCGGCCCGGCGCTGGCCGCCGGCTGCACCGTGGTCTGCAAGCCGGCCCTGCAGACGCCGTTTTCTGCGCTCGCGTTCGGCGTCATCGCCGAGCGCGCGGGCCTGCCGCCCGGCGTGCTCAATATCGTCACCGGCTCGAAATCCTCGGCCATCGGCGGCGCGATGACCTCGCATCCGAAGGTGCGCAAGCTCAGCTTCACCGGCTCGACCGGCGTCGGCAAGCGCCTCATGGCGCAGTGCGCGGAGGGCATGAAGCGCGTCTCGCTCGAACTCGGCGGCAACGCACCGTTCATCGTCTTCGACGATGCCGACCTCGACGCCGCCGTGCAGGGCGCGATCGCCAGCAAGTACCGCAACACCGGCCAGACCTGCGTCTGCGCCAACCGCCTGTTCGTGCAGGATGGTGTCTACGACAGCTTCGCCGAAAAGCTCGCCCAAGCCGTGGCCACCTTGCGCGTCGGCGATGGCCTCGCCGGCGTCACCGACCAGGGCCCGCTGATCGATGCCAATGCCCTGGCCAAGGTCGAGGAGCATGTCGCCGATGCCGTCGCCAAGGGCGCGCGCGTGCTCAGCGGTGGCCGCCGCCACGCACTCGGCGGCACCTTCTACGAGCCGACCCTGCTCGCCGATGTCGACGCGCGCATGCTGATCGCCAGCGAGGAAACCTTCGGCCCGGTCGCGCCGCTGTTCCGCTTCAAGACCGAAGAGCAGGCCATCGCCATGGCCAACGACACCGAGTTCGGCCTCGCCGGCTATTTCTACACGCGCGACCTCGCCCGCAGCTGGCGCGTCGCCGAGGCACTCGAATGCGGCATCATCGGCATCAACACCGGCATCATCTCGACCGAGGTCGCGCCGTTCGGCGGCGTCAAGCAATCCGGCACGGGCAGGGAAGGCTCGAAGTACGGCCTCAATGACTACACCGAACTGAAGTACACCTGCATCGGCGGCGTCTGAGATGACGATGGCCGAGCCAACGAACCGCCGCAGAAGTGGGGAAGCACGCCACGGCGGGTCTGCCGCTTTGCCCCCTCTCCCCCCGGGAGAGGGCCGGGGTGAGGGTACGCACCCCGCGCCGCCCCCACCACCTGTCCGCGAAGTTTCTCTCAATGGCGCGCTGACATGAGCAGACCCATCCTTTCCCTGCTACTCCTGGTCTCGTTAGCAACGCCCGCGCAGGCCCGCGACGCGCTGGACTCCAAAACGATGACCTCGGGCCCGTACCCGACCGCTTTGCCCCCTCTCCCCCCGGGAGAGGGCCGGGGTGAGGGTACGCACCCCGCGCCGCCCCCACCACCTGTCCGCGAAACTTCCTTCAAAAGCGCGCTGACATGAGCAGACGCATCCTTTCCCTGCTACTCCTGGTCTCGTTGGCAACGCCCGCGCAGGCCCGCGAAGCGCTGGATTTCGAAACGATGACCTCGGGCGCCTATCGCAGCAGTGTCGACTTCTCGGCCTATGCCCCGCCGGCCGATGCCAAACCGCCCTCGCACCGCTTCGAAGGGCGCCTGCAGATCAGCGGAAAACCCTCGACGCGCACCCTCGTCGCCAACCGCGACTATCTCGATGCCGCCGACATCGCCGTGTCGAAAACCTGGCCCGGGGATTTCGACTACGCCTTCGTGCAGCACGGCGACGTGCTGATTCCGCAACGGCGCGGCCCGATGCGCAGTTCGCATGCCTGGTGGGAAGTGATCCTCGAACCCGGGCGCGCCTGGGACGAGCCGGGCGACCACGGCTACACGCGCGCGGCGATCCCGTTCGCGCTGACCCAGAAGAACGCCAACTGCACGCACAACGGCGTGCTGATGATCCTGTTCGACGACAACCGCGTGCTCAAGCGCGCCGCGATGCAGATCGGCAGTGAAACCTGCCGCTACCTGCAGCGCGACATGTGGGGCTGGCTGGATGCGCAGTACCCGCCGCAGCCGCTTGCCGACGCCGACGCCCTGGCCGGTGAATACACACGCGAGGTCGTTGCGCGCCTGCCGACGAAACCGCTGTCCGCGCTGGCCAGTGCATCCGAGGACATCGACGTCGACGCTCTCGCCATCGGCGTAGCCGCTGCGCGTACGCGCCACGGCGTCTTCTACAACGGCATCCACTACGTCTCGAACTGCCCGACCCGCCACGGCGACTACCCGTATTGCGAGGTGCTCGACGTGCCTTCGTACTCGGTGGCCAAGTCGGTGGTCGCCGCCACCGCCCTGATGCGCATGGAAAAACTCTATCCGGGCACGGCGAAGAAGCCGGTGAGCCCGCTGGTGCCGGCGACGGGCTGCCGCGGCCAAGCCTGGCAGGACGTCGACCTGCTCGACCTGCTCGACATGGCCACCGGCCACTACGATTCGGCGGCCTACATGGCCGACGAGGACGCCGCCAAGATCACCGGCTTCTTCAAGCCGGCCGACTACGCCCACAAGCTTGCCTTCGCCTGCGAGGCCTGGCCGCGCGCCACAGAACCGGGCACGACCTGGGTCTACCACACCCCCGATACCTATCTGCTCGGCGTGGCGCTTCAGAATGACTTCAAGCAGCAGCCCGGCCGCAAGGGACAGGACCTCTTCACCAACCTCCTCGATGCCGACATCTACGCGCCGCTGCACCTGAGCCCGACCGCACGCACGACCCGGCGCAGCTACGACGCCACCGCCCAGCCGTTCTTCGGCTTCGGCCTGTTCCTGCACGCCGACGACCTCGTCAAACTCGCCCGCTTCCTCGGCCCCGATCGCGGCCGCATCGACGGCCAGCCGTTGCTCGACGAAAGCCTGCTCGACGAGGCCCTGCAACGCGATCCGCAACACCGCGGACTGCAGGCCGCCCACCTCGCCAACTTCCGCTACCAGCACGGCTTCTGGGCGCGCAACCTGCAGAAGGAACTCGGCTGCGAGGAGCCGACCTGGGTGCCCTTCATGTCCGGCTTCGGCGGCATCCTCGTCGTCCTGCTTCCCAACGGCGCGATCTGGTACAGCGCAGCCGACGACGGCGAACTGGCCTCGATCAACTTCGCCAAACCAGCCATTGAACTCGCCAAACTTGGCGCCGTCTGTTCGCGCTGAGCGCCGCACCTGGACCGGATCGGGCGCGCCCCGCCACGCCAACGCCTGATCTGGATCAAGGTGCCTGGCGAGGGCGCCCGGCACACTGGCCTGCGCCGACCGCGCAATGCCCCAGCCGGGGCCTGGACCAGCACGATGAACAGAGAGAGCCTGCAATCCGGATTCTCCGCGCACCGTCCGCGGATCGATGCCTGTTTCCTCGGGCCCTACGGCGAGAACGACGGCCTGCTCGAACGCCTGGTCGTCGAGTTCCTGCGCGACCACGTCTACTGGCGGAGAAACTTTCACCCCGAAGATCCGCCGGCGATCTCGACGGAGGCGTCCCGGCATCCCGACTACCTGGCGTTCGAGTCGCGCATGCGCCGTGAGTTGCACCAGCTTTCCGCCGCGCTGAAGAAGTCGGTGCCGTTCCACAGTCCGCGCTATCTCGGCCACATGGTCTCCGACCTGCTGCTGCCCGGGCTGGTGGCGCAGATCCTGACCTTGCCCTACAACCCGAACAACGTCAGCGAAGATGCCGCGCCGGTGACGGTGGACATGGAAGTGCAGGTCGGCCTGCAACTGGCGCGCATGGTTGGCTACCGGCACGATCCGGCGGAGCCGGATTGCGCGTTTGGCCATCTCACCTCGGGCGGTACCGTCGCCAACTACCAGGCCCTGCGCCTGGCCCTCGCGCTGAAGGCCTTTCCGGTCGCCCTGCGCGACGCCGGCGTGCCCGATCTCGCCCTGCCCGTAGACGACTGGCACGCCTTCAACCTGCATCCGCGCGCGGCTACCGACCTGCTCAACGACTACCAGTCCTGGCTTGCCGCGCAATCGCCGGCCGAGCGCAAGCGCTGGCGCCAGCGCGTGCAATCCGCGCGCATCGAGCACCTGGGCCTGGCCGGATTCTTCGCCCGCCATGCAGACCTGCCCGTGCCCTGGGTGCTCGCGCCGGTGACCGCACACTACTCCTGGAGCAAGGGGCTCAAGCTGCTCGGCCTCGGCCGCGCGCAACTTCGGCTGCTGCCCGAGCGCGGCATGCGCCTGGATACCGATGCCCTCGAAGCCATGCTCGAGCGCTGCGAGCGCGAATGCCAGCCGGTGCTGATGACGGTCGGCGTGCTCGGCACCACCGAGTACGGCACCATCGATCCGGTCGATCGCATGCTCGAAGTGCGCGAACGCGCAAGCGCCGCCGGCCTCGGGCATTCGGTGCACGTGGATGCGGCCTGGGGCGGCTACCTGGCGACCGTGTTCCGCAACGAAGACGGCAGCCTGCGCAGCCGTGACGAGGTCGCCGCCGACTACCAGGCGTTCCCCGCCGACGAGGTCCATGCGGCGATCGCCGCGCTCGGCGAGACCGACTCGGTCACCATCGATCCGCACAAGCTGGGCTACCTGCCGTTCGGCACCGGCGCGTTCCTCTGCCGCGACCATCGCGTCACCGCGTTGCTCGCGGAAGAGGCCGACTATGTCTTCCACGGCAGCGCGCCCAAGGCTTACCTTGAACGTTACCGCAGCCTTGGCCAGTTCATTCCGGAGGGCTCCAAGTCCGGCGCGAATGCCGCGGCGGTGTACGTCACCCATCGAGTCCTGCCGCTGGACCATCGCCACTTCGGCTTGCTGACGCGGCAGACGATCCTCGCCGCCGAAGCCTTCTACCGGCGCGCCACGAAGTTCGCAGCGGACATCCGGGACCAGGCCGCCGCCGTTGTCCCGTTTGCACCGGACAGCAACCTGGTCTGCCTGGCCATCAACCCGCGCGGCAACTGCCAGGTCGCCGCGGCGAATGCGTTCGTACGCCGCCTGCACGACGAGATGCGCGCAGACCCACGACAACCGCTGCAGCTCAAGCAGTTCTTTGGCTCGGTGACCACCCTGCGCCCCGAGGCGCTCGGCGATGTGGAGATGCGGCGCATCCTCGACGCACTCGGTCTCGACAGCGCCACGCTCGACGGCGCCGACGAGGGCGATGACCGCCTGCTGATCCTGCGCCATACCCTCATGAACCCGTACCTGATCGACCACGAAAATGGCATCAGCTACATCGACCGCTACTTCGAGTACCTGCAGGAACGCATACGCAAGCTTGTCGGTGGAGGAAGGACGCCAACACCGCAATGAAGTGATCCACGCGACAGGGGCGTGCTGGCCGGACGGCGTTCGCGTCACCGCAGCACCCGATCGAGTCCCGCGGAACGGGAGTGCCTGATGGCCAGGACCGGAGACATCACGAACCTTCTGATCGCGGCCCGCGACGGAGACGAAAGGGCCGCCAACCAGCTCGCCGCACTCGTATACGGGGAGTTGCGCCTGCTCGCCCACCATTGCAGGCGCGATCGCGGCGCCGCCGAAACGCTGTCGACCACCGCGCTGGTGCACGAAGCCTATCTGCGCATTGGCGGCTCGCCGGAGGCCGACTTCGCCGACCGGGCCCACTTCTTCGCCTATGCCGCCCAGGCCATGCGCCGCATCCTGGTCGATCATGCACGGCGAACCTGCGCGGCCAAGCGCGGTGGCAATGCACCCCACGTCGAGTTCGACGATGTGGCGCTTTCGCTGACCGTACCCCCGGAGCAGGTGGTTGCCCTCGACCAGGTTTTGACGCGCCTGCACCGCTTCGACGAGCGGCTCGCCAGCCTGGTCGAGTTGCGCGTGTTCGCCGGGCTCGACGTGCCCGAACTCGCGCAGGCGATGGAGTTGTCCGAGCGCACGGTCAAGCGCGATTGGCGCAAGGCCCGGGCCTTGCTCGGTGCCTGGCTGTCGGAACCGCAGCCGCTGGCATCGTCATGAACCGGAATACCTTCCAGGACCTGGCCGAACTGCTGGAGGTAGCGCTCGACCTCGCGCCAGCCGGGCGCGCCGACCTGCTTGCCCGCGTCGCCCGCGATCGTCCGCGACTGCATGCCGACCTGGTCGCCGCGCTTGCCGCGGATGCCCGTGCGCAGCCGCTGCTCGACAAGGTCCTTGTCGAAGCGCCCGCGCAAGTCGCCGCGATTCCCCAGGCAGGCGATCTGATCGGGCCATACCAGCTGCTCGATCGCCTTGGTCGCGGCGGCATGGGCGAGGTCTGGCTGGCCGAGCGCGTCGACGGGGAATTCAGCCAGAAAGTCGCGCTGAAATTCATCCGGCCCGGTTTCGACAACTCGATCATCCGCGAGCGGTTTCGCCGCGAGCGCCAGATCCTGGCCGGGCTTTCCCACCCGAATATCGCCCACCTGCTTGACGGTGGGCTGTCGCGCAGCGGCCAGCCGTGGTTCGCACTCGAATATGTGCAGGGAGAAATGCTGACCAAATACGCATCGCGCCTGCCGCTGCCCGCTTGCCTGCACTTGTTCGTGCTTGCCTGCCGCGCCGTGCAGTTCGCCCATGCGCGGCTGATCATCCACCGCGACCTGAAGCCGGGGAACATCCTGGTGTGTGCGGATGGCGCGCCGAAACTGCTCGACTTCGGCATCGCCACGGTGCTCGCCAGGGACGAGCAAGACGAACTGCCGGCCGCCCGGCCGTTCGCCATCGCCGCCACGCCGGAATATGCCGCTCCGGAACAGTTGGCTGGCAAACGCTGCACGACCGCAACCGACGTCTATGCGCTGGGCCTGATCCTCTTCGAGCTGATCAGCGGGCAACGGGCGGGACCGGCGTCGGATCCGCCACCGCGACCCTCTGCAGCGATATCGGAGGCGAGCAAGCGGCGCGCCGTGAAAGGCGATCTCGATCTCATCGTGCAGCGTGCCCTGGCATTCGATCCTGCGCATCGTTATGTGTCGGTCGAAGCCCTTGCCAACGACGTCCAGAACCATCTGGACGGATTCCCGGTCCGTGCCCGGCCCGACACCCGCATGTATCGCGCGCGCAAGTTTGCGTCGCGCCACTGGATCGGACTCGCCGCCACCGTGCTGCTGCTGGCTAGCCTGCTGGCCGGCATGGCCGGCACGCTCTGGCAGGCCCGCGTTGCCTGGCGACAGACCGCGAATGCGGAGGCGACCAAGCAATTCCTGATCGAGTTGTTCGCCAGCAACGATCCCGATCAGGAGCCGGTGCGGAATCTCGATGCCGGCGGATTGCTCGAGCGCGGCCTCGCGCGGATTGAATCCTCGCTGCAGGACCAGCCGCAATCGAAGGCGGACCTCATGTACACGCTGGCGCGGGTCGCCAGGAGCCTGGGCCGCTACGACAAGGCGCAAGACCTGATCGAGCGGGTGATCCCGATCCGGCGTCAGTATGCTGCCGCCGATGCGCCCGAGTTGATCGAAAGTCTCGGCCTGCGCGGGGCCATCCTGCTCGAACAACGCGACTATGCGGCGGCGATCGAACAACTCGAGCAGGTCTGCGCGTTGACCAGGAAGCGCTATGGGCCAGCGTCGCCCGCCCTTGCGGAATGTCAGCACCAGCTTGGCAACGCGTTCGATCAGGATGGCCAGTACGCACAGGCATCGCTCGCGCTGGAGGCCGCACTGGCCTATCAGCGGACGCTTCCTGATGATGCGTCGCTGGAGCTCGCCGGCACTCTGGGCGATCTGGCCTCGTTGCGGCATAGCCAGGGTCAGTTCGGCGAGGCGCAGGGGCTCGCGCAGGAAGCGGTCGACCGCTACCGGCGCGTCGATTCGCCCGCCGCACGCAGTGGCCTGGCCAGTACCCTGGTAGTCCTGTCCTATGCGTTGCGCGACCAGGGCAAGCTCGCGCAAGCCGAGGCGAACATCCGCGAGGCGGTCGCCATCGACTCGGCGCGCTTGCCAGCCAACCATCCGCTGACCCTGATCGCGCGCAGCGAGCTGGCCAACGTGCTGGCGCTGCAAACGCGTTTCGACCTGGCGCGGGACGAATACCTGAGCGTGCTCGAGGCGCAGCGGTCGCGGCAGGGCTCGACGGATGCCATGTCGATCGCGGCCAATCTGAACAATCTCGCGGCGCTGGAGCGGGATCAGCAACGCTACGCCGGGGCTGCGACGAGGTTTCGACAGGCGATCGAACTCTACGTCGAGACGGTCGGCAGCGAGCATCCCTACGTGGCGATGGCCAAGGCCAGCCTGGCTCGCGTGCTGATCCGGCAGGATGGTCTCGACGAGGCGGCGAACCTGATCGAGTCTGCGCTGGCCATCTACCGTGCCGCCGACATGTCCGCAAGTCCGGTCGCCGGGGTCGCCATGCTCGGCCAGGCTGAGCTGCAACTCGCGCGCAAGCATTTCCAGGTCGCGCATGATCGGGCGCAACAGACACTGGATCTCTGGTTGCCGGCGTTTGGCGCCGATGACTGGCGGGTGGGGCGCGCCGAGCTGGTGCTGGCGCAAGCCCTGCTCGGCATGCGCCAGCCCAAAGCGGCAATACCCCACCTGCGTGCCGCCGCGCACGCGCTGGAAACGCAAGCGTTCGATCGTGAGGGCTGCACTGCGCAGGCACGCCTGTTGCTCGCCAAGCTTAAGGACGAAACGGCGGTTGGTGCGACGGCGGATCCCAGGCGCTAACCGCAATGACCATCGCATCCATTTGCCGTGGCTGGCGGCGAAGGATTCGGCAGGATCGCGCGCCCGATGAAATCCGATGGCCTGCTTTTCGGCCGCTTTGCGTTTGTGCAGGGTGCGAGTGGTTATTTCGCCCATCCACGCAAACGACGAGGCCCGACATGAAGCGTATTGCGAGCAAGAAATCCACGTTCATCCCTGGCGCAGCCGCCAGTATGGTCCTGGCATTGTTCGGCATGTCCGCCGCGAATGCCCAGCAGCCGTCGTCAGCGACGGTACCCGCCGCCACGACCGTATGCACGCCGGTCAACGTGGGCGTATTCGATGCGCGCATCCATGTCCGCTGCAGCGTGGCGGTGTCAGGAATACTCTATTTCGCCGCGCCGACATCGAACAACAACCGTGCCGCACGCCTGCTGGCCATCCTGAGCACGGCTATCGCCGCCTCGCACAACCTGACCATCTATTACGACCCGGCAGATACCAGCGGTTCGTCGATCGGCTGCCAGACTTCGG
>OEIU01001112.1_pt1 | contig 19372 bp, 20 predicted proteins | sample 1539221 | NCBI WGS metagenome assembly OEIU01 (sample SAMN03792071, study PRJEB22550) | activated sludge metagenome | feature: wastewater treatment plant; material: activated sludge; isolation source: Wastewater treatment plant of a petroleum refinery complex | place: Argentina: Zarate | collected...
GCGCCAGTGCTTGATCTCAGGCTCGGCACGGCTCATTTAACCGGACAGTAGTGATGGGCTATATCGCCTCGCGCAGTCAAGCATCAACGATCGTCGTCGTGGCCAACGACAAGGGCTACCAGCCCATGATCGAGCACGCGAGGGCCATGGGATTCAAGGTGCGTCAGCAAGGGCATCGCCGGTCCAGGCCCGATGCGTCAGCAAAGGCCGCCGCTGCGAAGCCTGCGGCCGAGACGGTCACGGCCAAGCAGCCTGCAGTCAAACGAGCCAAGAAGGCCGCGGCCAAAAAGACGAACACGAACACCTCGACACCCACGGCGAAGAAGGCAGCCGCGAATTCGACCGGCACGACCGCGGCCACGAGCTTGGCTGCCGCGGAACCTGCCCATGCCGCGCCCGCTCCCGCACCTGTCCCGTCATTGGCGCCGGCAGCGACGCCAAGCTTGTCGCCGGTGTCTGCGGATTTGCTGCAAAAGCTCACCGTCAACCTTCGGAAGATGAACGGCAAGCGTCCCGCGAAGGCAGCCTCGTTGAGGAGAGCCCTGAAGTCCTTCCTGGGTGTCGAGACCGGCGATGAGTCGATCGAGGTCGCGCTGGGCAAGCTGATCACACGAGGTGTCGTTGCGCTGGGCGCGAAGGGCGATGTGTCCTACCCTGGCATTTCGGCAGCGTCGGCTTGCACCGGCACGTAGTGCGAGCCTGACCGCTACCGATCCACGTTGCCTCGAGGGCGCTGAATCCGGAGGAAGTTGCTGCCGGCTCTATGCCGCCAGCGGCGGCGGCTGGAACGCGCGGTACTCGTCTTCGAGCCAGCGTGCGAAGCGCAGGCACACCGGGTCGGCAAAAACCGGTGCGCAGACCTGCACGCCGATCGGCAAGCCGTCGCTCGACTGGCCGATCGGCAGCGCGGTCGCCGGCAGCCCGCACAGGTTGGTGTAGCCGGCCCAGAACATCGAAGTAGTGGTCGGCTGAGCGCGGCCGTTGACCGGGATCAGGCGTTCCCAGCGCCAGCCCTGTTGGTCGTGCTTGAAGGCCGGCGTGGTGGCCACCGGGCAGATCAGCAGATCCCAGCGTTCGAAGAACGCGGTCCACTGGCGGCGCAGCCGGCTGCGCCGCTCGTCCAGGCGCAGCCAGTCGCGGTGGCTCAGCGAGCGGCCGCGCCAATGCAGCGCCTCGAACTCCAGGCTGTCGGCGGGCCACTTGGCGGCCTCGGCCACCGCCTGGCGGTACTCGTCGTCACTGGCGTCGCCGGTCAGCGCTGCGCGCACCAGCGGCACGTAGGTGGTCCAGGCCTCGGTGCTGTCCACCGGCCGCTCCTGCTCGCCGACCGCGACGCCGCGCTCGCGCAGGAAGGCCACCAGCGACGCGATCGCATCGCGCACGCTGGCGTCGACCTCGGCCAGCGCGTCGTCGGCGACCACCGCCACGCGCAGGCGCGGCGCCGGCACGCCGGCATCGCGCCAGGCCACCGGCTGCCAGCCCAGCGCACCGAAGCTGCGCAGCGGCGCCGCCAGCAGCTCCATCGCCAGCGTCAGGTCGTGCGCGCTGCGCGCCAGCGGCCCGGCGACGGCGATGTCGGTGGTGTCGACGCATTCCATGCCGGGCAGCTGCTGCCCCTGCAGCGGCACCACGCCCCAGGTCGGCTTGTGGCCCCAGACGCCGCAATAGTGCGCCGGGTTGCGGATCGACGCGCCGATGTCGCTGCCGAGCTCCAGCGCGCTCAGGCCGGCGGCCAGCGCCGCCGCCGAGCCGCCCGACGAGCCGCCGGGCGTGCGCGTGACGTCCCACGGGTTGTGGGTGGTGCCGTAGACCGGGTTGAAGGTCTGCCAGTCGGCCATCGCCACCGGCACGTTGGTCTTGCCGAAAATCACGGCGCCGGCATCGATCAGCCGCTGCACCGCGGCGGCCGGCTGCGCGGCAATGTTGTCGCGCATCGCCTCGAAGCCCCAGGTCGTGGGCAGACCGGGCACGTCGAAGGATTCCTTGACCGTCATCGGCAGGCCATGCAGCGGGCCCCAGCATTCGCCGCGGGCGAGCGCGGCGTCGGCGTCACGCGCACGCTGCAGCGCGCGCTCGGCATCGAGCACGACGATGGCGTTCAGCGCCGGGTTCAGCCGCTCGACGCGCCGCAGATGGTGCTGCAGCAGTTCCACCGCCGACATCTCGCGGCGGCGCAGGCGCAGTGCCAGTTCGGTGGCGGGCAGCAGGGCCGGGTCGGTCATGTGGAGCCTTCCTGTTGAATGGATCGCCGCAACAGCGATCAGGCGATCAGGCGATCAGGCGATGAGCTGGCGCAGCCGGTCGGGCATCGGCACCGTCTTGCCCTGCGGGATGTTCAGCCACACCGTGGTCGCGCCGCCGGTGGCATAGAACACGCCGGGCTGGTCGATGCGCTCCAGCGTGACGTAGGTGTCGAAGCTGCTGCGCCCCGGGTTGCACGCGTAGTGCTTGGCCAGCAGCTCGCCCGGGTATTCGAGCTGGCGGATGAAGTTGCAGAAGGCGTTGACGACGACGAAGCCTTCGCCGTTCATGTCCGGCGGGCCGCCCACCTGGTGCAGCCATTCGATGCGCACGCTCTCCATGTAGCGGAAGTACACGGCGTTGTTGACGTGGCCCATCGCGTCCATGTCGCCCCAGCGGATGGGGATGCGCATCTGGTGCACCAGCTTCTTCTGCTCGGGGATGTCGAAACGCATTGCAGGCTCTCAGTCCAGATCGATGCCGAGCTCGGCACCGATGCGCTGCACCCGCGCGCGCAGCCGTGCCAGCTCGTCGGCCAGCCGCGCCTGCTCGGCCTTCAGCGCGGCGATCTCGCCGGCCGAGACGCCGCCGTCGCCGGCCGGCGCCGTGGCGCGATCGGCGCTGTCGGCGTGGCAGGCCACTTCGCCGCACAGCAGATGCGCCCAGCGCGCTTCACGCGCGCCGGCGGCGCGCGGCAGCCGCACGGTGCGCGGCGGCTCCTTGGCGGCGAGCTCCTCCAGAAAACCCTCGACCGACGAGATGTCGGCAAAGCGATGCAGCCGCTCGCAATGCAGCCGCAGTTCCGCCGCCGTCTGCGGGCCGCGCAGCATCAGCGTGGCCAGCAGCGCCACCGAGGCCGCCGGCAGCGCATAGACCCGCGCCATGTTCTGCTCGAAGCGCACGACGCGGCTGCCCGCGCCTTCGAACACCAGGCTCAGGCTCTTCAGCCCGTCCACCGCGGTCAGCACTTCGGCCTCGGTGGCGTTGATCACCGGATCGCGCGCAGTCTTCTGGTTGCAGCCGGCGAGCAGCGCGTTCAGCGACAGCGGATAGGTATCGGGCACGGTCGATTGTTTTTCGACCAGCACGCCGAGCACGCGCGCTTCCAGCGGCGTCAAGGCACGCACGTCTCAGGCTCCGTAGCCGTCGTCCGCCGAGACGACCGCGCCGTTGATGAAGCGGCTTTCGTTGGCGCACAGCATCATCAGCGCCGAATCCAGGTCCTGCGGCCGGCCGACGCGCTTGCGCGGCAGCATCTGCACCAGCTTGCGCCCGCCTTCGGTCTGCCAGTGATGGTGGTTCAGCTCGGTGTCGATGTAGCCCGGGCACAGCGCGTTGACGTTGATGTCGAAGCGGCCCCATTCCAGCGCCATCGCGCGCGTCATGTGCACCACCGCGGCCTTGCTCATCGCATACACGCCGATCTGGCCGACCACGCGCAGCCCGGCCATCGAGGCCACGTTGACGATGCGCCCGCCGATGAAGGTGCCCGGCGCGGCGCCGCGCGAGCGCGCGATCATGCGCTTGGCCACTTCCTGCGCGACGAAGAAGGCACCGCGCGTGTTGGTGCCCATCACGTAGTCGTAGTCCTCGGGCGCCACGTCGACCAGCTTTTGCGTCGTGCTGACGCCGGAGTTGTTGACCAGGATGTCGATCGTGCCCATCTCGGTCTCGGCATGGGCGACGGCGGACTTGATGCTGTCGGTATCGGTGACATCCAAGGTCACCACGTGCGCGTCGCCGCCTTCGGCCTCGATTTCGGCGCGCAGCGTCTTCAGCCGCTCGACGCGCCGTGCCGCCAGCACCACGCCGGCGCCGGCCTTGGCCAGCGTGCGCGCGAACTGCGCGCCCAGCCCGCTGGACGCGCCGGTCACCAACGCCACGCGGCCCGCCAGATCGATGTTGTAGCTCATGTCCCCGCCCCTCCTTTTCGCTGCGGCTCACGATAGCACGCAGCCTGCCGTGCGCCCGCTGCAAGCACGCCGCCGCGGGCCGCGCGGGATACGAAATCGCACGATCGTTCTATTTTGAAGACGGCGCAGTTAAACTCCCGCACCAACGATCACCGAGGAGCCGCCGCCATGAGCCCGCAACAGCTAGTCGAAACCTATGGTCCGCGCGAGTCGATGGAATACGACGCGGTCATCGTCGGCGCGGGCCCGGCCGGGCTGTCGGCGGCGATCCGGCTCAAACAGCTGGCCGCGGCGAAGAACGCCGAAGTGTCGGTGGTGGTGCTGGAAAAGGGCTCCGAGCCGGGCGCGCACATCCTCAGCGGCGCGGTCATGGATCCGCGCGCGATGGCCGAGCTGTTCCCCGACTGGAAGGAAAAGGGCGCGCCGCTGAACCAGCCGGTCAGCGGCGACGACGTGCTGATGCTGCGCCAAGCAAGTGCGGCGCGCACGCCCGACTTCTTCGTGCCCGACTGCATGCACAACGAAGGCAACTACGTCATCAGCCTGGGCAACGTCACCAAATGGCTGGCCGAGCAGGCCGAGGCGCTGGGCGTGGAGATCTTTCCCGGTTTCAGCGCCGCCGAAGTGCTCTACGACGACCAAGGCGCGGTGCGCGGCGTGGCCACCGGCAATCTGGGCATCGGCAAGGACGGCGAGCCGCACGAAGGCTTCCAGCTCGGCATGGAGCTGCTCGGCAAGTACACGCTGTTCGCCGAAGGCGCGCGCGGCCACCTCGGCAAGCAGCTGATCGCCAAGTACCAGCTCGACGCCGGCCGCGACCCGCAGAGCTACGCGATCGGCATCAAGGAGCTGTGGGAGGTCCCGGCCGAGAAGGCCAAGCCCGGCCGCGTCGTGCACACCGCCGGCTGGCCGATGGACAACGATACCTATGGCGGCGGCTTCCTCTACCACCTGGAGGGCAACAAGGTCACGCTCGGCTTCGTCGTCGGGCTGGACTACAAGAACCCGTTCCTGAGCCCCTTCGAGGAGATGCAGCGCTGGAAGACGCACCCGAGCATCCGCGCGCACATCGAAGGCGGCAAGCGCATCGGCTACGGCGCGCGCGCCATCACCGCCGGCGGCATCCTGAGCCTGCCGAAGACGGTGTTCCCCGGCGGCGCGCTGATCGGCTGCGACGCCGGCTTCCTAAACGCCAGCCGCATCAAGGGCAGCCATGCGGCGATGAAGACCGGCATGCTCTGTGCCGAAGCGGTTTTCGACGCGCTGCAGGCGGGACGCAGCCACGACGAGCTGTCGGCCTTCCCGCAGGCCTTCGAGCGCAGCTGGCTGCACGAGGAACTGCAGCGCTCGCGCAACTTCAAGCAGTGGTTCAAGAAGGGCCTGATCATCGGCAGCCTGATGACCGGCATCGAACACTGGCTGCTGCCCAAGCTGGGCTTCAAGGCGCCGCCGTGGACCATCCACCGCGACAAGGCCGACCACCTGTACCTGAAGCCGGCGGCCGAATGCACGCCGATCAGCTACCCCAAACCCGACGGCAAGCTGACTTTCGACCGTCTGAGCAGCGTGTTCATCAGCAACACCAACCACGAAGAGAACCAGCCCGCGCACCTGACGCTGAAGGACGAAGGCGTGCCGGTGGCCATCAACCTGGCGCGCTACGCCGGGCCGGAGTCGCGCTACTGCCCGGCCGGCGTCTACGAGTTCGTGAAGAACGAGGACAACTCCGACCGGCTGCAGATCAATGCGCAGAACTGCGTGCACTGCAAGACCTGCGACATCAAGGATCCGACGCAGAACATCGTCTGGGTCACGCCCGAGGGCGGCGGCGGGCCGAACTACGCGGGGATGTAGCGCCGGGCATGCCTGCCTTGGTTCGCGGGGGCGATACGCGGGTGCGCTGCGCGCCCCGGGGCCCGCAATGCGCGATCGACCGGTTCGAGTGACCTATTCCTGGGGCTGCACGCGATGAGCGAGGATCCGACCATGACGCGCCGCTGGCCTGGCGTGGGCGGCAGCCCGGACCTATCGGCCCAGGCAGCGGCGCGCCGCGGCAACCGCCGGCGGCTGCTGGTCTTCGGGCTGAGCTTCCTGCTCGCCTTCATCCTCGGCCAAGCCTGGAACTTCAGCCGTCCGGCCGAATACCGCGCCAGCACCCGCCTGCAGGTGAACCTGCCGGAAGTGGGCCGTCCCGGCTCGCCGGCGTCCGCGGCCTTCGCCACCAAGCTGCAGCTGTTCGACAGCCGGCCCATGCTGTCGAAGCTGGGCGACGCGCTCGCCCGGGCCGGAACACCTGCCGGCACCCTGGGCACGGACCCGGCGGCCACGCTGCAGTCGATGCTGCAGGTGCTTCCGGTGCAGGGCTCGGAAGTCGTCGAACTGCATGCCGTCGGCCTCGACCCGCAGTGGCCGGCAACCGTGCTCAACGCCTACCCCGAGGTCGTCCGCAACGAGATTGCCGCGCGCCAGACGAAGGAAGCGGATGCGCAGCTCGCCGCGGCGCGACAGGAGCTGACACGGCTGGAACGCAGCGCCACCGAGCGGCGGGCCCGCCTCGACGCCTACCGGCAGCGTGAGGACGTGGCCGCGGAACGCGACGACAACGACGCCGTGGCGCGCAGCAAGGGCCTGAACCGGGCACTGGACACGGCGGTCGAGAAGGAAGCCGCGGCGACGGCCCGCCTGGCTGCCATCGGCAAGGCCGTCGAACAAGGCAAGAGCAGCACCCAGGTGCGTGCGGACCCGGCCCTGTCCGGCCTGGAGACGCGGGCGCACCAGGTGCGCGAGGATCTGAAGGAGCTCGAGCGCAGCTACACGGCGGACTTCCTGGCGATGGACCCGCGCGCCCGCGCCATGCGCGCACGGCTGGCCGAACTGGACGCGCAGATCGTGCGCCAGCGCGACCTCAGCCTGCAGGCGGCGCTGCAGGCCGCGCAGGAGGACCAGTCCAGTGCGCAAGCGCAGGTCGAGCGGCTGCGCGCGCAGTTGCGCACCACGCGCCCGGCACTGACCAAGACGAATGCGCACTTCAGCGAGGCCAAGGTGCTGGAGGACGACCTGGCCCAGGTGGACAAGGCGCGGCGCGACCTGCTCGAACGCGTGTCGCGCCTCGAGGCCGACGACGCGCGCCGGGTGGCCACGATCACGGTGCTCGAGGCTGCCAGCGTGCCGAGCGCGCCGTTCCGTCCCGACCGCTGGCGCGACGGCGCGCTGGTGCTGGCGGGCGCGGCGGCGTTGGCCCTGCTGCTGATGGGCACGGTGGAACTGTTCAACCGGCCGGCACCCATCGCCGCGCCGGCATCGAGCACGACCGTGCTGCTGACGCCGGGATGGCCGAATGCGCAGGCGCAGGCACAGCTCGGCGGTGGCGCACGGTCGCCGCTGCTGGGTGCCGCGCCGCATGGCGCGAGCGCCGCGGCATTGCCCGCGCCGCTGCAGCTGCTGAGCCAGCCCGAAGCCACGGCACTGCTGAGCGCCAGCCGCGGCCGCTCGCGCCTGCTGTGCGCGCTCGCGCTGATGGGCCTGTCGGCCGAGGAAGCGCTGGCCCTGCGCGCCGGCGACCTCGACGCCGCTGCGCTGCGCCTGCAGGTCGGCGGCGCCTGGGCGCGCGCGCTGCCCGTGCCGGCGTGGCTGCCGCAGGCCATGCCGCACGGCGCGGCCGCAGAACAAGCGCTGCTGCACGATGCCGCGGGTCAGGCGCTGACCGCGGCCGACCTGGCGTCGCTGGTCATCGCTGCCGCGCTGGACGCGCAGCTGCCGCAGGCGGGCGGCATGAGCTGGGAGACGCTGCGCCAGACCGCCATCGACTGGCTGATCGGCCAGGGGCTGCGCTACAGCGAACTGCCGCGGGCCGTCGGCCGCGTCGACGCCGACACGCTGCAGGCGCTGTCGTCGCGGCACGCCGAGGCGCCGCGGCGCAACCTCGACGAGCTGCAGCGGCTGATGCCGGCGCTGCAACTCGACCCGCAGGCTTGAGCGCCGCCCGCCCAGGTTGCGCCCGCACCGGCGGCGCACGGTTGGAGCCGCTTCAGACGTCGACTTCGATGGCGTCGCCGTGCAGTTCCATCAGCTCGCGCCGCGCCGCCGCTTCGCCCTTGCCCATCAACCTGGTCAACGACTGCACGGTGGCGTCGAAACCGGCCAGGCCATAGGCCACCGGCAGCAGCCGGCGCGTCTCGGGGTTCAGCGTCGTTTCCCACAACTGCTCGGCGTTCATCTCGCCCAGGCCCTTGAAGCGGCTGATGCTCCAGCTGCCTTCGCGCGCGCCCTCCTTGCGCAGCTTGTCGAGCGTGGCTTCCAGCTCGCCCTCGTCCAGCGCATACAGCTTGGCCGCCGGCTTCTTGCCGCGCGCCGGCGCGTCGACGCGGAACAGCGGCGGCCGCGCCACATGCACATGGCCGCGCTCGATCAGCTTCGGGAAGTGGCGCAGGAACAGCGTCAGCAGCAGCACCTGGATGTGCGAGCCGTCGACGTCGGCGTCGCTGAGGATGCACACCTTGCCGTAGCGCAGGCCGCTGAAATCGGGCTCGTCCTGCGGGCCGTGCGGGTCGACGCCGACGGCCACCGCGATGTCGTGGATCTCGTTGTTGGCGAACAGACGGTCGCGTTCCACTTCCCAGCTGTTCAGCACCTTGCCGCGCAGCGGCAGGATCGCCTGCGTCTCCTTGTCGCGGCCCATCTTGGCGCTGCCGCCGGCCGAGTCGCCCTCGACCAGGAAGACCTCGTTCAGGTTCAGGTCGCGGCTTTCGCAGTCGGTCAGCTTGCCGGGCAGCACGGCCACGCCGGAGCCCTTGCGCTTCTCGACCTTCTGCGAAGCGCGCTGGCGCGTCTGCGCCTGGCGGATCGCCAGCTCGGCGAGCCGCTTGCCGTAGTCGACGTGCTGGTGCAGCCACAGCTCGAGCGCCGGCTTCACGTAGTTGGAGACCAGCCTCAAGGCGTCGCGGCTGTTCAGCCGCTCCTTGATCTGGCCCTGGAACTGCGGGTCCAGCACCTTGGCCGAAAGCACGAAGCTGGCGCGCGAGAACACGTCCTCGGGCATCAGCTTCACGCCCTTCGGTGCCAGCGCATGCAGCTCGATGAAACCCTTGATCGCGCCGAACAGGCCGTCCTTCAAGCCGCTTTCGTGCGTGCCGCCGGCCACCGTGGGAATCAGGTTGACGTAGCTTTCGCGCAGCGTCGCGCCCTCTTCGGTGAAGGCCACCACCCAAGCCGCACCCTCGCCTTCGGCCACGTTCTCGGTCTCGTTGCCGGTGGCGTACTGCTCGCCTTCGAACAGCGGGATCAGCGGCTCCGCCGCCAGGTGCTGGTTCAGGTAGTCGCGCAGACCTCCCTTGTAGAGCCAGGTCTGCGTCTCGCTGGATTTTTCCTGCGTCAGCGTCACCGTCACGCCGGGCATCAGCACCGCCTTGCTGCGCAGCAGGTGCACCAGTTCCGCGCGCGGCAACTCGGCGCTGTCGAAATACTTCGGGTCGGGCCAGACACGCACCTGCGTGCCGTGCTTGCGCTCGCCGGCCGCCGCGGCGCGCACATGCAAGGGCTCCGCGACGTCTCCGCCGGTGAAGGCCAGCGTGGCGACTTGGCCGTCGCGCCACACCGTCACCTGCAGCCGCTTGGCCAATGCATTGGTCACGCTGACGCCCACCCCGTGCAGGCCGCCGCTGAAGCTGTAGGCACCGCCCGCGCCCTTGTCGAACTTGCCGCCGGCATGCAGCCGCGTGAACACGATCTCGACCACCGGCACCTGCTCTTCGGGGTGCAGGCCGAAGGGAATGCCGCGGCCGTCGTCGTCGACGCTGACCGAGCCGTCGGCATGAAGGATGAGCGCGATGCGCTTGCCGAAGCCGGCCAGCGCCTCGTCGGCGGCGTTGTCGATCACCTCCTGCACGATGTGCAGCGGGTTGTCGGTGCGCGTGTACATGCCCGGCCGCTGCTTGACGGGCTCGAGGCCCTTCAACACGCGGATCGAGGCTTCGGCGTAGATGCTTTGCTTGGTGGCCATGGCAGCGGATTGTGTAGGACCCGGCGGTTGACGCTGCGCCGTCATCGTGGACCGCATGCCAGCGTCGTGCTACGATCTTCTGATCGATACGGGAGTCTTCCGATGGAAACGGTAATGGTATCCCCGAAGTACCAAGTCGTCATACCACGCAGCATTCGTCAGGCCCTGGGTATCGAGCCCGGCCAACGGCTGCAGGCGTTTCGTTACGGAGACCGGGTCGAGCTGATTCCCTTGAGGCCACTGTCGCAGGCGCGCGGCTTTCTGGCCGGGCTGGACAGCCGTGTCGAGCGAGACGCGGACAGGCTGTGAACGTCGTCGATTCGAGCGGCTGGCTCGAGTACTTCGGCGACGGCCCCAACGCCCCACACTTTGCAGGCCCTCTGGGCCGCCCGGAAGAGCTGATCGTCCCGGTGATTTCGGTGTTCGAGGTGTTCAAGCGCGTGCTTCAGCAGCGCGACGAGGCCTCGGCATTGCAGGCTGCCGCCCTGATGCAGCAAGGGCAGGTCGTCGCTCTCGACGCGGCGCTGGCGATGGCCGCTGCCAAGTTGTCCTTCGAGCTCAAACTGCCCATGGCCGACAGCATCATCCTGGCCACGGCGCGCCAGTTCAATGCCGTGTTCTGGACGCAGGACGCCGATTTCGAGAACATGCCCGGCGTGCGCTACGTGGCCGCGGTGAGAGCCTGACGAAGCGGGGCTAAGCACTGCCGTCGCCATGCAGCGTCAGCGTGATGCGTATGCCGAAGCCGGCAAGTGTCAGGTCTGCGCTCCCGTTGTGTCGAAGCACTCCGCAACGATGGCTTCGATGCGCTCCAGTTGTTCAGGCTTCAGCAGCACCAGCTCGGCGGCATTGCGGCGCCGCTGCGGCAGCCGACCGCCGTTGTGCCGGACCCTCTGGATCAGCAGGTTGATGGTCCGGTCGGGCAGGTCGAACGCGCGGTCAGCGCGCCGCCCATTTCAGGCGCGCGGGCGCCGATAACGTGCCATCGCCAAACCCTTGATGTCGATCTCCGGCGTGCGGCCGGACACCAGGTCGGCAATGACGCGCCCGGTGCCGGCCGCCATGGTCCAGCCCAAGGTGCCGTGGCCGGTGGCCAGCAGCAGGTCGGGCAACGGCGTCGCGCCGACGATCGGCGTGCCGTCGGGCGTCATCGGCCGCAGCCCGCACCAGAAGCTGGCCTGGGACACGTCGCCGCCCTGCGGGAACAGGTCGGTGACCACGTGCTCCAGCGTCGCGCGCCGCGCCTCGCGCAGCGCCAGGCTGTAGCCGGCCAGCTCGGCGGTGCCGCCGACGCGGATGCGCTCGCCCAGGCGCGTCACCGCCACCTTGTGCGTCTCGTCCATGACCGTCGACTCGGGCGCGGCGCGGGCATCGGTGATCGGCACGGTGATCGAGTAGCCCTTGACCGGATACACGGGGATGCGCAGCCCCAGCGGACGCAGCAGCAGCGGCGACCAGCTGCCCAGCGCGAGCACGACGCGGTCGGCGTGCAGCACGCCGGCATCGGTCTGCACGCCGCTGAGGCGCCCGCCCTGCTGCTGCAGCGCGAGGATCCGCGTGCGCCAGCGGAACTGCGCGCCCAGCGCCTGCGCCATGTCGGCCAGGCGGTTGCTGAATTTGAAGCAGTCGCCGGTTTCATCGCCGGGCAGGCGCAGCGCGCCGACGAATTTCTGCTTCGTCAGCGCCAGCGCCGGCTCGACCTCGACGAAGCCGTCGCGGTCCAGCAGCTCATAGGGCACGCCGTACTGCTTCAGCACCTCGATGTCCTTGGCCGTGCCGTCCAGCTGCGCCTGGGTGCGAAACAGCTGCAGCGTGCCCAGCGCACGCTCGTCGTAAGTGATGCCGGTGTCGGCACGCAGCGCCTTCAGGCAGTCGCGGCTGTATTCGGCGATGGGCACCATGCGGCTCTTGTTCAGCGCATAGGCGCGCTCGCTGCAGTTGGCCAGCATGGCCGCGCCCCAGCGCCACATCGCCGGGTCGAGCAGCGGCCAGATGACCAGCGGGCTGTGGCGCATCAGCATCCACTTGACGGCTTTCAGCGGCACACCCGGCCCGGCCCACGGCGCCGAATAGCCGGGCGACACCTCGCCGGCGTTGGCGAAGCTGGTTTCCAGCGCCGGGCCGTCCTGCCGGTCCAGCACCTGCACCTCGTGACCATCGCGCGCCAGGTAGTAGGCGGCGCTGGTGCCGACCACACCGGCGCCGAGCACCAGCACCTTCAAGACTTGGCTCCGCTCATGGGGCCGCAATGTAGCTCTTGCCTGGGCCCGAGCGGGCTTGCGTAAGATTCGGCGCATGAGTGCTTCCGCCCCGGGTGCAGTCGCCCGACTGTCGATGACGCAGGTGCTGCTGTGCGGCGCCGCCGTCGTCACCTTGTCGATGGGCATCCGCCACGGTTTCGGCCTGTTCCTGCAGCCGTTGACCATGGACCGCGGCTGGTCGCGCGAGACCTTCGCCTTCGCGCTGGCGGTGCAGAACCTCGCCTGGGGCCTCGCCGGGCCGCTGGCCGGCATGATCGCCGACCGCTTCGGCGCCTTTCGCGTGCTCGCCGCCGGCGGGCTGCTCTATGCCGGCGGGCTGGTGCTGATGGCGCTGTCCACCTCGGGCCTGGCCTTCACAGGCAGCGCCGGGCTGATGCTGGGCATGGCGCAGGCCGGCACCACCTATGCCATCGTCTTCGGCGTGATCGCGCGCAACGTCGCGCCGGACAGGCGCTCATGGGCCATGGGCGTGGCCGCCGCGGCGGGCTCTTTCGGCCAGTTCCTGATGGTGCCGGTGGAGAGCTGGCTGATCGGCGGCTGGGGCTGGCAGAACGCGCTGTTCGTGCTCGGCCTGCTGGCGCTGCTGATCCTGCCGCTGGCCATCGGCCTGCGCGAGCCGGCGCTGCATGCGGCCGCAGGCGCGCCGCAGCAGAGCGTGCGCGCGGCGCTGCGCGAAGCCTTCGGCCATGGCGGCTTCAGGCTGCTGACGGCCGGCTACTTCGTCTGCGGCTTCCAGGTGGTGTTCATCGGCGTGCACCTGCCCAGCTACCTGAAGGACCACGACCTGGCGCCGGGCGTGGCGACGACGGCGCTGGCGCTGATCGGCCTGTTCAACGTCTTCGGCACCTACGTCGCCGGCAGCCTGGGCCAGCATGTGTCCAAGCCGCGCATGCTGTCGGCGATCTACCTGCTGCGTTCGCTGGTCATCGTGCTCTTCATCAGCGCGCCGCTGACGCCGCGGAGCGTGTACCTGTTCGCCGCGGCGATGGGCCTGCTGTGGCTGTCGACCGTGCCGCCGACCAATGCCGTGGTGGCGCAGATCTTCGGCGTGCAGTACATGTCGATGCTCGGCGGCATCGTGTTCCTGAACCACCAGATCGGCTCGTTCCTCGGCGCCTGGCTCGGCGGCCGGCTGTACGAGGCCAGCGGCAGCTACGACCTCGTCTGGTGGATCTCGATCGCGCTCGGCGTGTTCGCCGCCGCGGTCAACTGGCCGGTGCGCGAGACGCCTGTTGCGCGTCCCGCGCCGCAGCCGGCATGAAGCCGCGCCTGGCCCGGTGGGGGCTGGCGCTGCTCGCGGCGGCAGCGCTGGCGGCGGTGTTTGCCGCCTATCTGAACCCGCATTTTGCGGTCGACCTGGCGAACCGTGTCTGGTCCTGTTTCTGAGGCACCGTCGCCGTGGGTGCAGCGCTGGACGCCGCTGCTGCGGCCCGGCGGCCGCGTGCTCGACCTGGCCTGCGGCAGCGGCCGCCACGTGCGCTGGCTGAGCCGCCAGGGCTTCGCGGTCACGGCGGTGGACCGCAACGCCGCGGCGCTGCAGCCGCTGAGTACCATCGCGCGCGTGGTGGTGGCCGATCTGGAAGCCGCGCCCTGGCCGCTGGCCGGCGAGCGCTTCGACGCGGTCGTGGTGACCAACTACCTGTGGCGAGCGCTGTGGCCGCAGCTGCTGGCGTCGCTGGACCGCGGCGGCGTGCTGATCTACGAAACCTTCGCCGACGGCAACCAGACGGTGGGCAAGCCGTCGCGGCCCGACTTCCTGCTGCGCCGCGGCGAACTGCTCGAACTCGCGCGCGGGCTGCGCATCGTGGCCTACGAAGACGGCTTCCTGTCCGCGCCGCCGCGCTGCCTGCAGCGCATCGCCGCGGTCGCCGAAGACCCGGCCGCGGGCGCCGCGCCGCGCTATCCGCTGGGCGGCGTGTCCGCCAGCCCCGGCACGGGCGCGTAAAATCCGCAGATTGCAAGGAACAGGCATGAACGCAATAGTTGGCAGCATCGTCGCGCTGGTGACGCCGATGCACGAAGACGGCAGCGTGGACTACGCCGCGCTGCGCCGCCTGATCGACTGGCACATCGCCGAAGGCACCGACTGCATCTGCGTCGTCGGTACCACCGGCGAATCGCCGACGGTGTCGATGGAAGAGAACTGCGAGATCATCCGCGTCGCCGTCGAGCAGGCGGCGGGGCGCGTGCCGGTCATGGCCGGCACCGGCGCCAACGCCACCAGCGAGGCCATCGAGCTGACGCGCTTCGCCAAGCAGGTCGGCGCCGACTGCCACCTGTCGGTGGTGCCGTACTACAACCGGCCGTCGCAGGAAGGCATCTACCAGCACTTCCGCGCCGTGGCCGAGGCGGTGGACCTGCCGATGGTGCTGTACAACGTGCCCGGCCGCACCGTGGCCGACATGCAGCACGACACCGTGCTGCGGCTGGCCCAGGTGCCGGGCATCGTCGGCATCAAGGAAGCCACCGGCAACATCGAACGCGCCGCCTGGCTGATCAAGCAGGCGCCCGAGGGCTTCTCGATCTATTCCGGCGATGACGGCACCGCCGTCGCGCTGATGCTGCTCGGCGGGCACGGCAACGTCAGCGTCACCGCCAACGTCGCGCCGCGGCTGATGCACGAGCTGTGCATGGCCGCCATCGAAGGCCAGGCCAAGCGCGCGGCCGAGCTCCAGCTGCGCCTGCTGCCGCTGCACCGCGAGCTGTTCTGCGAGCCGAGCCCGGCGCCCACCAAGTGGGCGATGGCCCAGCTCGGGCTGTGCGGCGCCGGGGTGCGGCTGCCGATCGTGCCGCTCAGTGCCGCCGGCCAGGCGCGCGTGCAGCAGGCGCTGCGCGACAGCGCGCTGCTCTGAGCTGCGCGCGGGAACTCCAGCCATCGGCCCCGCCCCTAACCGACGCCCGAATCGCGCACCGCAGCCGGTGCGCTGGAGATGCGAAGTGAAGCCTTTTCCTGCTCGCCTTGGCGGCAAGCCGTTCGTCCTGTGCGCGCTGGCGCTGACCGTCGGCTTGGGCGGCTGCTCGTCCGGACTGTTCTCCAGCGACCGCGTCGACTACCGCAGCGCGGCGACGAAGATGAACCCGCTGGAGATCCCGCCCGACCTGCAGCAGCTCAGCCGCGACGGGCGCTACCAGCAGCCGCAGCAGGGCGGCGTGATCAGCGCCAGCGCGATGCCGGCCGGCAGCGCCGGCATGCGGCCGGTGGTCGCGCCGGCGGTGGCTCCCACCGCCATCGGCGACTTCAAGGTCGAGAAGGACGGGGACCGGCGCTGGCTCAGCGTGCCCAAGCCGCCCGAGCAGGTGTGGCCGCAGATCGTCAGCTTCTGGCAGGACCTGGGCTTCACGCTGGAGAAGAACGACGCCGCGGCCGGCGTGCTGGAAACCAACTGGGCCGAGAACCGCGCCAAGCTGCCGCAGGACATCATCCGCAGGTCGCTCGGCGGGCTGCTCGACTCGGTCTACTCGACCGGCGAGATGGACCAGTACCGCACGCGCATCGAGCGCACGCCCGGCGGCGGCAGCGAGATTTTCGTCACCCACCGCGGCATGATCGAGGTCTACACCACGCCGCAGAAGGACTTCACCAAGTGGGAACCGCGGCCCAGCGATCCGGAGCTGGAGAGCGAGATGCTGTCGCGGCTGCTGGTCAAGCTGGGCGCGTCGGAGACGATGGCGCGCAACGCCGTCGACAACCCGGTGGCCGCGGTGCCGGCTCAGCCGCGCGCGCGCGTGCTCAGCGACGCGCCCGGCGCGGCGCTGGAAGTCGACGACGGGCTCGACCGCGCCTGGCGCCGCGTCGGCCTGGCACTGGACCGTTCGGGCTTCAGCGTCGAGGACCGTGATCGCGCGGCGGGCCTGTATTTCGTGCGCTACGTCGACCCGAAGACCGCGGGCCAGGAAGCCTCGCCGGGTTTCTTCGCCAAGCTCTTCGGCGCCAGCACCGACACCAGCGCGGCGGCCCTCAAGTACCAGGTGGCGTTGAAGGCTGACGGCGCGAAGACCATCGTCTCGGTGCTGAACTCGCAGGGCGCGCCCGACGGCAGCGACAACAGCAAGCGCATCGTCGCGCTGCTCGCCGACGAGTTGAAATAACCCACTGCAAATGCAAGAAGCCGCCCAAGGGCGGCTTCTTGCTTCTTCAGGCGCGACGGTCTTACTGCTTGACGGCCGAAGCGGCGGCGGCAGCCGCGTCCTTGGCGGCGTCGACGGCTTGGACAGCGGCGTCCTTGGCTTCGACGGCGGCGGCGGCGGTGGCCGCCGCGGCGCCCACCGCGGCCGACGCAGCACTGTCGGCCGCTTCGGCTACGGCGGCGGAGGCGGCGGCAGCGGGCGCGGCCACCGCTTCAGCGGCGGAGGCGGCGGCAGCAGCCGGGGTGGCCGGCGCAGCGGCCTCTTCCTTCTTGCCGCAGGCGGCCAAGGCGACGGCTGCGACCAGCGAGGCCAACACGAGTGACTTGTTCATGGAGAAAATCCTCTGAGGTTTTGGTATGGAACTGCGGATCCGCTGCACAGTCCGCACGCCGCGAGGGGTGCGGCGAGCCGGTTCTGTCGTGGCAGGGCCGACGTGTAGATTGCCAAGCCCAGCCCGCAATTATAGGGTCATCTAGTGGATTTCCCTTAAAGACCAAGGGTGGTGACCGGAAAGGCAGGCGCCGCGCGTTGCTGCAGCGCATCAACCCGCTCCTGGCACGACCGCAGCGCCGCCGGCTCGGAAGACGACCATCCGCGCCAGAGGCTCTTGTCCAGCAGTTGCACCAGCACCGTGCCTTCGGCGAGCAGCAGGCTGGGCAGTTCGACCGCGTCCTCGGGCAGCGGACTGCTCGCGGCGATGGCATGCGACCACAGGCGGTAGCCGGCGACGAAGCGCGGGCAGCGCTGGCGCAGCCCGTCGAAGTCGCTGGCCAGCAGCAGCAAGCGGCGCTGCGGCAGCCGCAGCCACTCGCCCAGGCGCTGCAGCCAGGCGGCATCATCCAGCGGCCAGCCGGAGAAATCGGGGTCCACCCAGACCATGCGCCGCGCACGCCGCGCCAGCGCCGCGGCCAGCGCCTCGTGCAGCGACGCGGCGAAGGCGCCGCGTGAATCGATGGCGCCGGCAGGCGCCGCCTGCGACACGCCAGGGGCGCGGGGTTCTTCCATTCAAAGCTCCTGCAGCCAGCCGGCGGCGGCCCAATCCTCGACGATGGCGCGCGCCGGCGCGCTCAGGCGCGACAGCTCCGGCGCAGCCAGTTCGCGCCGGTCCGACAAGCGGCGCAGCAGCCGTGCGTCGGCGCCGCCGGCGCGAAAGGACTCGCCGTTGATGAACACGTGCCGGGCGTCGTAGAGCATGCGCGTGCGCCGGTCGAGCCGCACGCCGCGCGACAGACCGGGGCGGCGCGGCGGCGGCTCGAACCAGACGCGCGCCTTCGGTTCGCTGAGCAGTTCGCCGAGCGCGCGCGCCAGCGCGTCGGGGTCGGACAACGCCGCCTGCAGCGCACGCGCGCCGAAGTCCTGCAGCGCCGCCGGGATCGCACCCGGCGTGGCCGTCGGCGGCTGTCCGGCGTCAGCGTACAAGCGTTCATCTGCGTCGGACGCGGCGTGCTCGGCCAGCCGCGCCAGCAGCTCGCGCCCCAGCTCGCCGGCGGCCGGCGCACTGAAACCCACCGACGCGGTCATGCATTCGCCGACGGCCACGCCGTCGTGTGCCCATTGCGGCGGCAGGTACAGCAGGTCGCCGGGTTCGAGCAGCCAGTCGTGCTCGGGCTCGAAGCGGCGCAGGATCTTCAGCGGCAGGCCGTCGATGAAACGCCGGTCGCGCGCACGGCCGACGCGCCAGCGGCGCCGCCCCTGCACCTGGATCAGGAACACGTCGTAGGAATCCAGATGCGCTCCGACGCCGCCGCCGTCGCTGGCCCAGGACAGCATCAGGTCGTCGAGCCGCGCATCGGGCACGAAGCGGAAACGCTGCAGCAGCTCGTGCGCCGCCTGCAGGTGCAGGTCCAGCCCCTGCACCAGCAGCGTCCAGCCCGGCTGCGCCAGCGGCGGCAGCGCGCGCCGCGGCAGCGGCCCGTGGCGCAAGGCCCAGCCGTCGCCCCTGCGCAGCACCAGGCGCGACTCCACCGCATCGCCGGCGGCCAGCGCGAACAGCGCGGCACGCGGCAGCGGCGCGGCGATGCCGGGCAGCGCCTGGCGCACCAGCAGCGGCTTGCGCTGCCAGTGGCGGCGCATGAACTGCGCCGGCGTCAGGCCGGCGAGCAGCGGCAGCGGCTGGTTCGGGTCCACCGCGCGATTGTGGCGTCGCTGTGCGATCATCGGCCGCATGAAGATTGCCGCGCCCTGCGTGCTGAGCCTGAGCTGGACGCTGTCCGATGCCCAGGGGGGCGTGATCGACGAACTGGCCGAGCCGGTGGAGTTCTTCTATGGCGGCAGCGACCTGCTGCCCAAGGTCGAAGAAGCGCTGCTCGGCCACGAGCTCGGCCATGAAGCCCACCTGCACCTGGAACCCGAACACGCCTTCGGCGACTACCGCAGCGAGCTGGTGTGCTTCGAGGCGCGCGAGCTCTTCCCCGAGCAGCTCGAGGCCGGCATGCAGTTCGAGGGCCTGCCGAGCGGCAGCGTGACGCCGGACATGCCGCCCGACCTGTTCTACACCGTCACCGAGATCTATCCGTCGCACGTGGTGCTCGACGGCAACCATCCGCTGGCCGGCATGGCCTTGCGGCTGCACCTGAAGGTGCGCGACGTGCGCGAGGCCAGCGACGAGGAGATCGAGGCCGGCACGCTGGGCACGGCCGGCCTCACGGTGCTGAACACCGCGCCGCCGGGCGCGCCGATGCACTGAGAGCCTCCCGGGCGCCGCCAGGGGCCTGGGAGGCTCAGAGCCTGTGAAGTATTCCGGCGCGCCCGAGCGGGCGTCCGAGACGGTATCGATCTAGTAGAACGTTCCATCAAAGTGGTTACGCAATGACCGACAATTGCGCCGGTGC
>OEIU01001113.1_pt1 | contig 19371 bp, 14 predicted proteins | sample 1539221 | NCBI WGS metagenome assembly OEIU01 (sample SAMN03792071, study PRJEB22550) | activated sludge metagenome | feature: wastewater treatment plant; material: activated sludge; isolation source: Wastewater treatment plant of a petroleum refinery complex | place: Argentina: Zarate | collected...
TGCATCGACTGCTCCTCTCCCGCCGTGGGCATGACTGGTCGTACCATTGGTACGCGATTGCACTTGGCGCGCAATGACCGCGGCTTGCCCGCGCGCCGCGCTGCAGGCTGGCATTGCCGGCGGCGACATGCCAGACTTTCCGGGGCGACAGTCACATGCGTTCATTGGATGCTGCGCCGACAATAATCAAAATGAGCCGCGACAGCAGCGAACGCGGCAACAACGGGAGGTTCAAGTATGCTTCGCCAATGGCTTTTGGCGGCTGCGCTGGCGGCCGTTTCCTTCACTATGCCCAACACCGCGATGGCCGAGTCGGCCGACGCATTTCCCTCGAGACCGATCACGCTGATCGTGCCGTTCGCGCCCGGCATCTCTGTCGATCTCCTATTGCGCGGGCTGGCAGATGCGGCCTCGAAGCATCTCGGACAGGCCGTCGTCGTCGAGAACAGGGCGGGCGGCTCGGCCACGCTCGGGCCGGCGCAAATGGCCGGCAATGCCAAACCCGACGGCTACACGATCGCCCAGATAGCGATCCCGATGTTCCGCGTGCCGGTGATGCAGAAGACCAGCTTCGACCCCGTCAAAGACTTCACTTACATCATCATGGTCGGTGGCTACAGCATCGGCACCGTGGTGAAGGCCGACAGTCCGTTCAAGACATGGAAAGATGTGGTCGCCTTCGCCAAGGCCAATCCCGGCAAGCTGACGTACACGACGCCGGGCCGTGCAACGACCAACAACATTGCCATGGAGCTGATGGCGGCCCAATCGGGCGTGACGTTTACGCACGTGCCCGGCAAGGGAGGTGGCGAATCGATGTCCGCATTGCTGGGCGGACACGTGATGCTCGTCGTCGAGAGCCCCGCGTGGGCACCCTTGGTGGAATCAGGCGAGGTGCGACTGCTCATGATGCTCGGCGGGCAACGCAGCAAGAAGTGGCCCAACGTGCCGGTGCTGAAGGAGCTCGGCTACACCTACGAGTTCGACTCGCCCTTCGGCCTCGCGGGCCCGAAAGGCATGGATCCGGCCATCGTCAAGAAGCTGCATGATGCGTTCAAGAAGGCCTATGACGATCCGTCGATGCCGCCCCTCTACGAAAAGTTCGATTTCGCGCGCCGCTACATGAGCACGGAGGAGTATCAAGCTTTCGTGCCGAAAATGGCCGCCAACGAAAGGGCTGCGCTGGAAAAGATCGGCCTCGCAAAGAAATAACGTCGGGCCGGGCGGCCCCATCCTGACGCATTCTCAACGGGCGCGTGCCGGTTTCGCGATGCCCGTTGGCCTGCTCGGCCAGGCGGCTGATTGCGGGGCGTTCGTCCTCGTGATCGATCCTAATCATTCCGACACTCCCGCAACGTGTGCCGCCGGCGCACATTCAGCTCAGAGAATAGTTGTGTAGAATTCTTCTCCCGATCATGTCAGGCTTTCCGTGCCGCGCGAACGTCCATCGCCGACAGGGGCGTCTCCACGCGCAAGCGAGACGGGCCGCCGGCTTTCAACGGCGGCCAACGGGAGGAACAAATATGCTACGCCAATGCGCCTTGGCGACCGCGCTCTTCGCCGCCGCCGCGATCGTGCCCCACGGGGCACGCGCCGAATCTGCCGACTCATTCCCCTCACGGCCAATCACAGTGGTCGTGCCCTTTGCCCCGGGGACGACCGCCGACCTGCTGTTCCGCGGCCTCGGTGAGATTGCATCGAAAGAGCTTGGCCAGGCGGTTGTGATCGAGAACCGCGTCGGCGGCCAGGCCACGCTCGGCCCGGCCAACATGGCGGCCAACGCCAAACCCGACGGCTACACAATCGCACAGATTCCCATCACGGTGTTTCGTGTGCCCGTGATGCAGAAGGCTACGTTCGATCCAGTGAAGGACTTCACCTACATCATCATGGTCGCCGGCTACAGCCTCGGCGCGGTCGTCAAGGCGGACGGCCCGTTCAAGAAGTGGCAAGACGTCATCGACTATGCGAAGGCAAACCCAGGCAAGTTCTCGTACACTACCGTCGGTCGCTCATCGACGAATTCGATCGCGATGGAACTGATGTCGGAGCAATCCGGCGTAAAGTTCACGCACGTGCCCGGAAAGGGCGGCGGCGAAGGCCTTTCCGCGGTCCTTGGCGGGCACGTCTCGGCTCTGGTCGAAAGCCCGTCGTGGGCGCCGCTGGTTGACTCCGGCGAACTCAGGCTGCTCGTGATGCTCGGCAGCCAGCGTAGCAAGAAGTGGCCGGACGCGCCCATTCTCAAGGGGCTCGGCTACACTTACGAATTCGATTCCCCGTTCGGCCTAGCCGGTCCAAAAGGAATGGATCCGGCTATCGTCAAGAAGCTGCACGATGCCTTCAAGAAGGCCTATGACGATGCCTCGATCCCGCCGCTCTACGACAAGTTCGACTTCACGCGCCGCTACCTGAACACGGCCGATTATCAGGCTTTCGTACCGAAGTTTGCCGCAAGCGAGAGAGAGGCGCTGACGAAGCTCGGACTCGCCAAGAAAGAGTAGGGCGCTTCGATTCGAGCCGACGCTCTTGATGCCGAAGCTTGACGCTTCCCGCCTTCATGCGGGAAGCGCATTCCGGGTCAGGTGCACCGCGAGCGCGGCATCGTCCCGGCGGCAGCGCGACGAAAGCCCCATCTCGGCGATTCTACGCACCGATCAACTCAAGCCACTCATCCTCGGTGAGGACTGCAACGCCGAGTTCCTGCGCCTTGGCGAGCTTGGAGCCCGCGTCAGCGCCGGCAATCACGTAGTCCGTCTTCTTCGATACGGAACCGGATACCTTGGCGCCGAGCCGCTCTGCCTGCGCCTTGGCCTCATTGCGATTGAGGCGCTCGAGCGTGCCGGTGAAGACCACGGTCTTCCCGGTCACCGCCGAATGCGAGACGGCCGGGCGCTCGAACGAGAGGATCTCGATCTCATCGAGGAGGGCGGCGAGAACGGCCTGATTATGTGGCTCGCGAAAGAAATCGACCAGGGCATCCGTCGCGACCGTGCCGACGCCGGAGAGCGAAGCGATCTCCAGGTATCCCTCGCCCGGCATCTGGACAGCCGCCTCGCGCGCGGCACTGACGAGGGCTGTCGCATCGCTGCCGAAAGCATCGGCGAGTGGCTTCGCCGCCTTCGCCGGCGCAAGTTTCGCCGCCGTGATACGCTCCGCCAGCGGGCGCTGGTCGAGAAGATCCGACTGGGCAAGCAGACGCTCGCCACCGGCTGCGGCCATCGCCTTGACCGCCGCCTCGGCCGTCTTCTCGCCGAGCCCGGGAATAGCGTGAAACCGACGCCAGCCCTCGCCCGGCGCGTCGGCCACGGCGCGCTCGATGGCCTCGCGAAAGGCGCTCCACGAAAGGAACGCCTTGGCCAGATCGCGCGCGGTCGTCTCGCCGATGTGGCGGATGCCGAGGGCGAACAGGAAGCGATCGAGCGGCACGCGCCGGCGGGCCTCGCTCGCGCGGAACAGATTCTCGACGGGTCTCGCACCGAAGCCTTTGCGGGCGCTGAGCGGCGCGTCGCGCTCACGGTCGCGCTTGTGCAGCGTGAAGATATCGGCCGGTGTGCGGATCAGTCCCTCATCGAAGAAGAGGGCGATGCGCTCGTCGCCGAGCCCTTCGATATCGAACGCATTGCGCGAGGCGAAGTGACGAAGCCGCTCGCGCGCCTGTGCCGGGCAGACGAGGCCGCCCGTGCAGCGGCGCACGACGCCGGTGGCGCCGGTCGCCTCGTCCTCGTCGCGCACCGCCTCCGAGCCACAGACCGGACAGACGTGCGGGAAGGCAAACGGCGCCGACCGCCCCCGCCGCTCCGCGTCGACCACGCGCAGCACCTGCGGAATGACGTCGCCTGCGCGCTGCACGACGACGGTATCGCCAATACGCACGTCGAGACGGGCGATCTCGTCCTCGTTGTGCAGCGTGGCGTTGGAGACGACGACGCCGCCGACGGTGATCGGCTTCAGCTTGGCGACCGGCGTCAAGGCTCCCGTGCGGCCAACTTGGATGTCGATCCCTTCAAGCACGGTCGAGGCCTGCTCGGCCGGAAACTTGTGCGCGAGCGCCCAGCGCGGACTGCGGGAGACGAAGCCAAGGCGCGCCTGCAGATCGAGCCGATCCACCTTGTAGACGACGCCGTCAATGTCGTAGCCGAGGCCGGCGCGCCGCGCGCCGATCTCGCGATAGAAGTCCAGCATCTCGTCGACGGAGGCGCACGTGCGCAGCAGTGGATTGGTGGGCAGGCCCCAGGAGCGATAGGCTTCGACAATGCCAGATTGGGTGGGGGCGGGCAGCGAGGATGCGAAGCCCCAGGCATAGGCGAAGAAGCGCAGCGGCCGCCGCGCCGTGATGCCGGCATCGAGCTGGCGCAACGAGCCCGCAGCGGCATTACGAGGATTGGCGAACACCTTCTCGCCGGCCACCGCCTGCTCCGTGTTGAGGCGGGGGGAATCGGCATGACCCAGGGAAAACTCCCCCCGCCCCCCCCAGCGCCCGGGGAGGGTGCGCCCCTTCAGGCGATGCGGGATCTCGCCGATGGTGCGCACGTTGGTGGTGACGTTCTCACCCTCGGTGCCGTCGCCGCGCGTCGCGGCCTCGACGAGGTGCCCGTCGTCGTAGCGCAGCGAGATGGAGAGGCCATCGATCTTCGGCTCGGCCGTGAAGACGAGTTCATCGCCAGCATCGAGATTGAGAAAGCGCCTGACGCGCGCCACGAAATCCGCCACATCAGCGTCGGCGAACGCGTTACCGAGCGAGAGCATCGGGACGATGTGGCGAACCTTGCCAAAGCCGTCCTGTGGCCGTGCGCCGACGTGCCGCGAGGGACTGTCGGCGCGCACGAGATCGGGAAAGCGCGCCTCAATCGCGGCGTTGCGAACGACGAGCGCGTCGTAGTCGGCGTCGGAGATCTCAGGCGCATCCTTACCGTGATAAAGCTCGTCGTGGTGCGCGATCTCGGCAGCCAGGCGCGCGAGTTCGGCCCTCGCCTCGGTCGCAGACAAATCGTCTGGATCTTTCAGGTGCGTAGCATGGAGTTTGGGGCTCATGGGCTGGAATTTGCCCCAAGTCGACGCGCCGGCCTAGTGCCGCGATATCCGGTCGTTCGCGAACGCCGCCTGCCATATGGCGATCGCACGGCGGGCAACCACATCCGGCGAACCGTCGGTCAGCGTGCCGCCGTCAGCCCCATCGGACGGCTGGTCTTGGTCGTGCTGGCCGTCGGGATGTCGGATGTCGGCACGCGCTCAGGTGGCAGCGGCTCGAGCGGGGGCGAAACCGGCTGGCTGGCAGGCTGAGGCTTCGACTGCGGCGCGGCTGCCGGCGCACTGCCGGGCACGATCTTCTTCCACTGCTGGCTGATCCAGCTTCCCGCCGACTCCTGCGGTTTCACGCCCTGCTTGCCGAGCAGCGCGTAGGAGTTCTCGTACCACTTGGAGTTCGGGAAATTGTAGCCGAGCACGGCTGCGGCCGACTGCGCCTCGGGGACGATGCCGAGGGCAAGATTGGCCTCGACCAGCCGGTGCAAGGCCTCCTCGATGTGCTGCGTGGTCTGATGCTCGGCCACAACCGTCTTGAAGCGATTGATGGCGGCCACGTACTGACCCTTCTTCAAGTAGTAGCGGCCGATGTTCATCTCGGACGCCGCAATCGAATCCTCGGCGATCCGGATGCGGTTCTCGGCCTGCTTCGCGTAGGGCGAGTCGGGGTAGCGTGAGACGATGACCTTCAGCTCCGCGAGCGCTCTGCGCGCCGACGTCTGGTCGTGCGAGGGGTCCTTGATCTCATCGAAATAGGCAGACGCTATAACATGATGCGCGAGCGCAGCGTCCTTCGTGCCCGGATGGACGGTCGTGTAGCGGCGTGCCGAAGCGATCGCCTCGGGATTCTTGCCGGCCTTGTAATAGGCGAAGGCGGCCATCACCATGGCCCGGCGCGACTCTGGCGCGTAAGGGGGGTCGCGATCCAGCTCTTCAAAGCGCTTGGCGGCCTCGTCGTAGTATCCCTTGCTCATGAACGCATCGGCCTCGGCGTACATTTTGCCGGGCGGATCGGGATTGAGCGCCTTGGTGATGTCGCTTGAGGTTGACGAGCAGCCGGCCGCCAGAAGCGCTGCTATCAGAGCGAATCCGAATGCACCACGGCGGCGCGTCGACCTCTTCGCAAAAGCCATCATCGTGCCCTTATCCCCTGGTGCACCGTGCTGGCGATCCGGGATCTGCTCGCATCGAGCCTCCGATAATCACCATCGCTCAGCGCTTCCATCCCGTGCCGACGCCCGCTGATGAGATCACCCAGCGACCGGAAAGCGCCATCATTGAGGCGGATCGCCAGCCGTCGCGCTTTGGCCGTCGTTTTCGGAGCGCTGTGTATCCCCGGTGCGCCGCGGCGACTCATCCCACCACTCGCTCTCGACTAGCACGCGCCGCCGACGACAACAAATGTGCAGGACACCGGCCGTCAGCTCAACATAGGGGAAAAGGTCGGACTGCCTGTCCCAAGTTACGTACGGCTGCGACGCAGCTCGCAGCCGCAGCCATATCAACGGGCCATCTCAGGTGCGCTCGACGGCGTAGCTCAGCGCCGGGGCCGCGAACGGGCGGTCGATGGTGCCGAGCTCGCGAACGCGTGGGGCCTCGACCAATGTCCAGGCGTCAGCATCAGCGAACAGAGCCTGAAGCACCATGGCATTGAGACGATGGCCGCCACGAACGGAGCGATAGGCGCCGAGCAGCGGGAGACCGGCCAGCGTCAGATCGCCGATTGCGTCGAGCAGCTTGTGGCGCACGAACTCCTGCGAGTAGCGCAAGCCCTCGGCATTGATGACCCGATCGTCGCCGATGGCGACCGTGTTCTCGAGGGAGGCGCCGAGGGCCAGCCCCGACTTCCAGAGCCGCTCGACATCGCGCATGAAGCCGAAGGTGCGGGCGCGCGCGATTTCATTGCGATAGGCGCCCGGGTTGAGGTCCAAGCTGAGGCGCTGGCGACCGATTACGGGAGACGGAAAATCAATCTCGACATCGAGATGGAAGCTGGTGTGCGGGGTGACCTCGCCGAACGACTCACCCTCGGTCACACGAACCGGCTTCAAAACCCTGATGAACTTGCGCGGTGCGGACAACTCGCGAATCCCGACCGTGTCGATTGCCTCGACGAACGGAGCCGCACTGCCGTCCATGATCGGGACTTCGCGGCTGTCGATCTCGATGTAGCAATTGTCGACGGAGAGGCCGCGGAGTGCGGAGAGCAGATGCTCGACCGTGGAGACCGTCACACCGGCCTCGTCGCCGATCACCGTGCAGAGGGTCAGGTTCTTGACTGCTTTGTAAGTGGCTGCGATCTCCGCCGCGACCCTGCCTCGTTTCGTCACGAGGAACTTCAGTCCGGCGTCGGCCGGGGCCGGGTGCAGCGTGACCGAGGCAGGTGCCCCGCTATGTACCCCCGTCCCCTCGACCGTCACCTCGCGAGCTAGCGTCGTCTGGCGAGCGCCGATGAATCGCTTCGACATTATGCGCCGTCCCTCGATCCCCTGCGGATCACGAGTCGGTCCAAGCCCGAATTCGCGATGCCGCCCCCTAGACACGCCGCCGCTATATTTTTGCTCCCGAGGTGAATGATCCCGAAGGACCGTCCCCATCACCTCCAAGCGATTCGGCCTGTCTCCTGTGCACGACAGTACGAACTTGTCCGGTCATCGCCAAATCACGCTTTCTTACTATCTGTTACTATTCGTCTGAAACTTTAGAAATCTTCCACTAACCTTTGTTGCGGCTGAATAAACCAGATGACCTCATTTCCGGTCTGGCAGCCCCGGATGGGCGCTCGCCGCGCACTGAAGAATCGTCCTTTCTGGCCCCGCCCATCATGCGCTGCAACAAGCCCGCCCGCGAAGGTACCTCCCGCGGTGCCGCCGAGTGCGTTTGCGCTCCGCTCGGAGGTGCGGAAGGCTCTCCATAGCGGCCGGACTTTGCCTGGAACTCACGTTGGCCGACGGCCGGAAAATCCTCGAGCGGAGGCATGCGGTGCGCGGCACCGCGCCGCACGTATTGCGGAGACGACGGCTGAAACGGCGCACCCGCCGGGGGTGCCGCAGAATGCTCATCCACCTGGGATGTCCCCACTGAAGCCCTAGTCGGTCCGGGGAAGGGAAGCTCCGGTCGGGCGTCCTCGATCACCACGTTGCCGGGTGCTCGCCAAAGCTCACGCGGCGGCTCGGAGTGCGCGGCGGAGCGCGGTGCCGCGTCACCGGGCGACGGAAGCGGCGGCGGGGGTGCGGTCTCGGCGCGTGCCGATGCGGTGCGAGACGGCAGTACGGCAGCGATCGCCTCGGCGAGCCCCATCGGAGCAGAGTTCGGCGTCGAGTGGCCCCGGTCCGCCGACGGGACAGGAGCATTGCCTGAGAGAGGTGGCGGACCACCTGTGCGCGCAGATGGCGGAACGGCGCCTTGCCAGGGCTGCCCGCCGGCGAGGCCGGACGCGACGATCGCGACCCGGATGCTGTCCTCGATCTGCTCGTCGAACGTGGCGCCGACGATAATGTTCGCCTCCGGATCAACCTCCTGGCGCACGCGGTTGGCGGCCTCGTCCACCTCGTAGAGCGTCATGTTGCTCCCGCCGATGATCGATAGCAGCACGCCTTTGGCGCCCTTCAGCGAAACCTCGTCGAGCAGCGGATTGGAGATCGCCTCCTCGGCGGCGCGCAGTGCACGGCGCTCGCCGGTCGCCTCGCCGGTGCCCATCATCGCCGCACCCATGCCGCTGATGACGGTGCGCACGTCAGCAAAATCGAGGTTGATGAGCCCGTCCTTGACGATCAGATCGACGATGCAGGCGACCCCCGAGTAGAGCACCTGATCGGCGAGCACGAAGGCTTCGGCGAAGGTCGTCTTCTCCGTGGCGAGGCGGAACAAGTTCTGATTGGGAATGACGATCAGCGTATCGACGTACTTGCGCAGCTCGGCGATGCCGGCCTCGGCCGTGCGCATGCGGCGCATGCCCTCGAACTGGAACGGCTTGGTGACGATGCCGACGGTGAGGATGCGCATCTCGCGGGCAGCGCGTGCAATCACGGCGGCGGCGCCGGTCCCGGTGCCGCCACCCATTCCCGCGGCGATGAAGACCATGTGCGCGCCGACGATCTGGCTCTTGATCTCTTCGATCGCCTCCTCAGCGGCGGCCTCGCCGATCTCCGGCTTCGAGCCGGCGCCCAGGCCCTCCGTCAGGTTGACGCCGAGCTGAATGCGGCATTCCGCACTCGATGTGAGCAGCGCCTGCGCATCGGTGTTGGCGGCGATGTACTCGACCCCGTCGAGGCCGGAGACGATCATGTTGTTGATGGCGTTGCCGCCCGCGCCACCGACGCCGATGACAACGATGCGGGGCTTCAGCTCGGTGAGCTTCGGCAGCTCGAGATTGATGCCCATGCGGCCCTCGGTTCCTTCGATCCCAGTGAGTCCCGCCGACCGGCGGAGCCCGTCCCTAGAAGCTTTCGCTCATCCAACGCTGCACGCGGTCGAGGTAGCCCCGGTCGCGAGCCGGGCCGGCACCTCTCGCATTTCCCGGTACGATCGCGGGCTCGGCCGCGATGCGCGCCAACCCGGTCACCGTCGCGAACGCGGGGCCGCACACGCCCTCCGGCATGCGCCCGATCGGCTGCGGGCGACCGATGCGTGCGGTCGCGCCGAGACGGCCGTTCCAAACCTGATCGAGGCCGAGCAACTGACTGGCGCCGCCGGTCAGCACGACACGGCGCCGGGCGAGCTCTGCCAGGCCTGCGGCGGCGAGGCGCTCGAGGAGCAGGTCGATCAAGCCATCGATCCTCGGCGCGGCGATCTCGCGGACCAGCGCCTTCGAGGCCTGATGCAGGGCGCCGGGCTCGTCGCCCGCGACGGGATAGGAGAAGATCTCGCTCTCGTTGGAGGCAGCCCTGACGAGCGTGCCGTAGAGAGTCTTGATGCGCTCGGCCTCCGGAACCGTGGTCACGAGCTCGCGCGCCAGATCGAATGTCACGTGATTGCCCCCGACGGGAACGCTGTCGGCATGGAGCAGACGGCCGTGACCGAAGGCGGCAAATGAGGTGAGGCCGCCGCCCATGTCGACGACGAGCGCACCAAGCCTGCGCTCCTCCTCGGTCGATACGGCGATGGCGCTCGCATAGGGCGCGGCAACCAGACGGGCCGCCGTCATGTGACTTCGCTCGACGACGCCCAGCAGATTGCGGACAGGCCCATCGTCGGCCGTGACCGCGGTCAGGTCGATGGCAAGCTCGCGTCCTGCCAATCCGCGCGGGTCAGGGATGCCGCCTGCGCTGTCAAGGCGCCAAGCGGACTGCATCATCTGGACGATGGTGCGGCCGGCGCGGTCCAGATACGCCTCGCCTGCAGCGAGGATGCGATCTATGTCGGCTTCGGCCACGACCGGACCTTCGAGTGCCGCGCGCGCTGCAAAACTCGCGGAGCGCAAGCGTCCGCAGCTCACCGCAAGACTGATGCTGTCCAACGACACGCCGGCCATGCGCTCGGCCTGACCGACAGCGGCCCGAACAGCCTTCTCGGCTTCCTCGGCGTCGACGATCATGCCCGACTTGAGCCCGCGCGAGCGCTGGTGGCCGAGACCGAGAAGCTGCGGTGCACCGCGATCGAGGCGTGCGATCAGGCAGCAAACCTTCGACGTGCCGATATCGAGGGCGCCGATCACGTCGGGGCCGCGCGTTGGAAAACTGAAGATCGCCATGATGCCCCCTCCCCTACAGCGGCCGAGCGGGAGAGCGGGCATTCGTACGCCGGACTGCGACATCGGTCTCCGATGAGGTCGAGACCGCGATTGAACGCACCTGCGTGAGATCAACGACCTGTTTGCCGACCTCGAGGACCTGGGTTTCCCGATCGAGTTCCACGAGACGCTGCAGGGAGGTGAGCGAGGGGCCAGCCGCCATCAGAACCCGGGTCGCACCCGTCAGCTCCAAATCCCATCGGCGCTCACCGACGCGATGCGCCACCTGCAGGCGCGCTGCAATCTCAGAGAAGCCGGCCAACGCGGAGAGCAGCTCGGCGGCGGCGGCCGGAGCGCCCCGGCCAGCCACGCGCGGCAGCTCCGGAGCCGCACTGATCGCGACACGCGCCAGCATGTGGCCCGTCAAGTCGACCAGGATGGCGCGATCTCCATCGAGCCAGAGGGCGGCGGGGCGGCGCTCGCGCACTTCCACCTTGAGCTTGTCGGGGAGGACGCGGATCAGCGTCGCACTCTCGATCCAGGGCAGTTTCTCGATGCGGGCGCGGGCCGCCTCGACATCGAAGAAGAGGAGCGAGGCGCCGCCGCGATCGAGGGCGGCGTAAATCTGCGAGTCGGTCGTGTAGTGCTGGCCGGAGAGCGTGGTCTCGTTGATGCCGAGGCCGGCGCCGACGAGCATCCGGTCGATGCCAATGACGAGGGACTGCATAGGCCGCACGTGGCGACCAAAACCGGTCGATGCAGCGAAGAGGAGAGCTCCGGCGACGCTTGCCGCCAGCAGAGCGTGACGCTTTCCAAACAACGACCAAGTTGCCACGCGCGCGTCGGCCCGCCGCCACCGCGCGTTGGCACGGACCGGCAGCAGGTCGGCGCCGCGCTCGAGCCAGCGTGCACCCGCCTCGGCACCGAATGCCGGCGCGACGTGATCGGCGGCGGGGAGATCATCCGCATTATTCGGACGCACGGCGCCAAGGTCGGCGACGGGGCGTTGCCCGTCGGGGCGCGAGCGCGAGGCGTGCGGCGCGGAGGGCTGAGCCGCGGCTGCCGGCTCGGCAACGGAACCGGGATCGGGCTCGGCGTGATCGGCTTCCGCGGTCGGCATCGGCGCAAGGGGGACAGGGCGCGCAGGGATCGGCTCGGCCGCCCGCCACCAGAATTGTCCTCGCCTGTTGCGCCCTCTCGACTGCATCTCATGACCCATCGGCCGCGGTCCGCCCGCGTCATCTCCGGCCTCACGCCGGACATGCCGGCATGGTGTCGAAGTGGCGCGGCACGGACCGGGCCATCAGGCAGAAGCCTTTCAAGAGTTCGGTTAATTTTGCGTTTACGGACGGCCGGAAAGCGCCCTCAACGGTCGACCGAGGCATCCTCGACCAGCCAGCGCACGAGCTTGCCGAAGCTCATGCCCTGATGGGCGGCCAGCTCGGGGATGAGCGAGGTCGGCGTCATGCCCGGCTGAGTGTTGATCTCGAGGAAAGCCAGGGCGCCACGCTGCTCGTCCCAGCGGAAATCCGAACGCGACACCCCGCGACAGCCGAGGACCTGATGCGCCGTGAGCGTGTGCCGGCGCACGGCCTCTGCGACGGCGGGCGGAATTTCGGCCGGCAGGATGTGACGGGAGCCACCGGGGGCGTATTTGGCCTCGTAATCGTAGAAGTCGAGGTGGCCGGCGGCGACGATGTCGATGATGCCAGTGGGCTTGCCGTCGATCACGCCGCACGTGAGCTCGCGGCCGGCGACATAGCGCTCGACCATGATCAGGCCGTCGCTCGTCGGCGCGATCCGGCGGATGGACTCGGGCGGCCGGTTGGCGCCGGACCGGACGATGACGACACCGACGCTTGAGCCCTCGGCAACGGGCTTTGCCACATAAGGCGGCTCCAGCGCATGCTCGCGCAGCGCCTCGTCGGGAGGCACGAGAACGCTCTCCACCACAGGCACGCCGTGGCGCGCGACGATGTCCTTGGTCGCGACCTTGTTCATCGCGAGCGAGGAAGCCAGCACGCCCGAATGCGTGTAGGGAATGTCCAGCACTTCGAGCAGGCCCTGGACGCAGCCATCCTCGCCCCAGCGGCCATGCAGCGCGTTGAAGCACACGTCGGGACGCAGTTCGGCGAGAGTTGCCGCCAGATTGCGATCCACGTCGACGCGGGTGATGCGAAATCCCTCGCTCTCGAGAGCTGTGGCGCAGTCTCCGCCCGAGGAGAGCGAGACCTCACGCTCAGCCGACCAGCCCCCCATCAGGACGGCAACGTGCTTCTCCGACGCCTTCGACGCCGATGTCATGGTGCAGTCTCCAGAGCGAGCGCCTCGCCGACCGGTCGCCCCGGCAGCGGCTCGCCAATACGGATGATCTCCCATTGGAGGCGCGTGCGGCTCGTCGCGAGGACACGTGCGCGGACCGTCTCGCCGAGGCGCTCGATGTCCTCGGCGCTGGCGCCTCCGGTGTTGATCAGGAAGTTGCAATGCAGCTCGGAGACCATGGCGCTGCCGACCCGAAAGCCTCGCATGCCGGCCGCATCGACCAGCTTCCAGGCACTCCCGCCGGCAGGATTCTTGAAGGTCGAGCCGCCGGTGCGCTCCTTTATCGGCTGATTCCGCTCACGATATTCGGCGACCTCGGCCATCTCGGCCAGAATGGCGGCTGGCTCACCGGGCTCGCCGGCGAAGGTCGCTCCCGTGAAAATCCAATCGTCGGGGATGCCGCAATGGCGGTACGTGAAGCCCATATCGGCATTCGAGAGCACATGCACGCGGCCCGCGCGGTCGACCGCGCGCGTCTCGACGAGGGCATCCTTGGTCTCGCGGCCATGGGCGCCCGCGTTCATGCGAAGCGCGCCACCGATCGAGCCCGGAATGCCGCGGTAGAAGGCGAGACCCGAAATGCCGGCATCGGCGGCCGAGCGCGAAACCTTTACGTCGGGGACGGCAGCACCGACTCGGAGCCGGTGGCCATCGAGAGGCTCGATTCCGCCGAAGCCGCGGCCGAGGCGAACGACAACGCCGCGCACGCCACCATCGCGAACCAGGAGATTCGATCCGAGCCCGAGGGTGAATACAGGCAACGCCGGTGGTGTGTGCGCCAGAAAATAGGCCAGATCGTCCTCATCGGCGGGTGTGACCATCACCTCCGCCGGTCCGCCGACGCGGAACCAGGTGACGTCGGCAAGGCGCGCACCCGCGACGAGGCGACCACGCAGTACAGGTAGGGCACCCGCCAGCTCCTCGATAAGTCCCGACATCAAGCGGGCACTCCCGCGAGCTTCGGTGCCGTCTCCGCCAGCCAGCCGGGTAGCGCATGCGCCCACTCCGTCGAGTTGCCGGCACCGAAGCAAAGCACGACGTCGCCAGAGCGGGCGACCGCCCGGATTGCAGGCGCGATCTCGCGCTCGCTGGCAACGGCGGTGACACTGGCGCGCCCCGCCTTGGCAATCTCCGCAGCGAGCGCCTCATGGGTGATGCCCGGCAAGGGCGCCTCGCCGGCCGAATAGAGCGGGGTGACAATGACCGCATCGGCATCCGCGAAGCACGTTGCGAACTCAGAGAAGAGGTCCTTCACGCGGCTGTAGCGATGCGGCTCGACGACGGCGACGACGCGTCCCTTGGCACCCGCGCGCGCCGCCTTCAGCACGGCTGCGATCTCGACGGGATGATGGCCGTAATCGTCGTAAACGGTGATGCCGTTCCACGCGCCGGTCGGCTGGAAGCGCCGCTTGACGCCAGCAAAGCGCGCGAACGAGGCGCGGATGGCATCGTCCGGCAAGCCGGTCTCGGCGCAGACGGCGATCGCGGCAAGCGCATTGAGGGCGTTGTGCTCGCCGGGGATCGGAACCGACCAACCCTCGAGCCGACGTGCGCCGCCAGCAACACGGGGGCCGAGCTCGGCGTCAAACACGGTGTCGATGCCGTCGATCCTGGTCGAGAGGAGGCGCAGATCGGCCTCCGGTGACACGCCATACGTCAGAAGCCGCCGACCGTCGCGCCGGAGCTCCAGCCGTCCGATCATGTCGCGGGCGACCGGGTGATCGATGCAGGTCACGGCGAGACCGTAGAACGGGATATTGCTGAAGAACGCCTCATACTCGCGGTGCATCCGCTCCACCGAGCCGAAATAGTCGAGGTGCTCGGGGTCGATGTTGGTAACGACGCCGATCTGCGTCGGGATCTTGACGAAGGTGCCGTCGGATTCGTCGGCCTCGACCACCATCCACGGCCCTGCACCGAGGCGCGCGTTCGACCCCCAGTCGTTGATGATGCCGCCGGTGATGACGGTCGGCTCGAGACCGGTATCCTTCAAGACATGGGCGATGAGCGAGGTCGTCGTGGTCTTGCCGTGCGTGCCCGTGACGGAGATCGTCGCGTAAAGGCGCATCAGCTCGGCCAGCATCTCGGCCCGGCGGATGACGGGCAGGCCCCTGGCGCGGGCAGCCTCCAGCTCGGGATTGCCGGCCTTGACGGCGGTCGAGATGACGATGAAGCGTGCGCCGTCAATGTTCTCGGGGCGGTGACCGATGAAGACCTTGATGCCCTTCGCCCTCAGGCGCTGGACGTTGGCGCTGTCCTTCTGGTCGGTGCCCTGGACGGTGTAGCCCTGCGCCCGCAGAATCTCCGCGATGGCGCTCATGCCGATGCCGCCGATGCCGAGAATGTGGATGGGCCCAAGATCGCCGGGCATCTGCATCGGTATGTTCCCCCTTCGATCGACGGCGCGAACGCCGTCGAGAGCTGCACGTTTAAGCCGTCGTGCTGGCGCCGACCTTGAGACCGAGCACGAGATCGGCAAGCCGCTGCACGGCGTCGGGCCGGCCCTGGGTTGCCGCAGCCTCGGCCGCGGCAGCCACCTTTGCCGGAGATTCCATCGCGAAGGCAACGACTTCCGCGATCTTGTCGGGCGTGAGGTCGCTCTGCTCACGGCAGATGGCGCCGCCAGCGTCGGCCAGTCGAGTTGCATTTGCCAACTGGTCGTTGTCAAGGGCATGCGGGAGGGGGACGAGCAGCGACGGCCGGCCGAGAACAGCCAGCTCCGCCACGGTCGAGGCACCGGCCCGCGCGATCACGAGGTGCGAGGCAGCCATCAGCTCCGGCAGATTGTCGAAAAACGGGGCGATCGTCGCATCGATCGCCGGCGCTTCGGCGTAGGCCGCGCGCACGGCCGCCTCATCCTCCGGCCGCGCCTGCTGGATCACGCGCAGACGCTGCCGCAGAGGCTCCGGCAAAAGACGCAAGGCCGGCGGAACCGCCTCGGAGAAGAAGCGCGCGCCCTGGCTGCCGCCGAACACGAGCAGCCGGAACGGCTCGCCCGGTCCGCTGGTGCGATAGAGAGCCCCTGCCCATTCGATGACGACATCGCGCACCGGATTACCGGTGAAATGGGCCTTGGCGGCGGCTGCGCCCTCCAGCCTGCGGACCGTCTCGAACGAGGTGGCGATGGCTGTGACACGACGCGCGAGCATCCGGTTGGCGCGACCCAGCACCGCGTTCTGCTCGTGCAGCGCCGTCGGCAAGCCCATCAGGCTCGCGGCAACGAGCGGCGGAAAACTCGGATAGCCACCGAAGCCGACGACGACGGAGGGCCGCACCTCGGCCAGGATGTGACGCGCCGCCTTGACGCCTTTCGCGAGCGTGAAAATCGTCCTGGCAGCCGAGAGCGGGTTGGAGCCTGCGAGCGTCGCGGCCGGGACCTGATAGATCCTGCGCGCTGGAAACTTGCCGCCATAGCGATCACCGCGCATGTCGGTGATCAGGTCGACCGGAACGTCGCGGCGCGCCAGTTCCTCGGCGAGGGCGAACGCCGGAAACAAATGTCCACCCGTGCCGCCGGCTGCCAGCATGACGCTCGCGAGTTCGTTGTCACTGCCCAAGAGATCCTTCCCTCTCCGGTTAGCGGACCACGATGCCGGCACGCGTCGGGCGAAGTTGTGGCTTTCTGACGTGTCCGGGGTCGGCACGACGTCGCATCAGCGCCAGAAGCATGCCGGCGGTCAGCGACGAGGCGAGGGCCGACGAGCCGCCGGCCGAGATGAACGGCAACGTCATGCCTTTGGCCGGCAGCAGGCCGACGTTGACGCCCATGTTGATCAGGGCCTGCAGCACGAGGAGCAGCGCGAGGCCGATGACGGCCAGGCGGACGAAGTCGTCTGGCTCGCGCCAGGCACGGGCGAAGGCGCGATGGAAGAGGCCGAGAAAGAGGGCCAGCAGGGCGAGGCAGGCGAGGACGCCGTATTCCTCGCCGATGACCGCGAAGATGAAATCGGTATGCGCGTCCGGGAGCACCGACTTGATGGTTCCCTCGCCGGGACCACGCCCCATCAGGCCACCCTCCGAAAAGGACTGAATGGCGCGCTCGATCTGGTAGTTGTCGCCGGAGGTGGGATCGAGAAAGCGGTCGACGCGGCGGCGCACGTGCTCGAAGACGAGATAGGCCGCACCGAAACCCGCGGCGCCGAGGGGCAGCAATACGGCCGCCCAGCGCAAGGGCTGTCCCGAGAGCAGGAACAGCGCCCCCCACACGGTCGCGATCAGCAGCGTCTGGCCAACGTCGGGCTGAATGACCAGCAGGCCAGCGAAGGCGACGCCAAGCGCGATGGCCAAGGGCAGGGCGGGCACGTCGTTGCGCTTGGCCGCCTCGGCGAACAGCCAGGCGAGAAGCACGACGAGCGCCGGCTTGCCAAGCTCGGACGGCTGCAGCGAGTAGCCGGCCAGGTAGACCCAGCGCCGCGCGCCCTTGATCTCCGGTCCGAAGAGCGGAATCCAAACCATCAACAGCAGGGACACGAGCGCCAGCGCCAGGGCGAGGCGGCGCACCTGACGCGGCGTGAGCGTCGAGACGGCCAACATGACCGCCAGCCCGAGGCCGGCGAACACGAAATGGCGCTCCGCAAAATAGAACGGCGCGAGCCCCTTCTTGACCGCCACGGCAGGGCTTGCCCCCAACGAGAGGATACAGCCGGCACCGATCAGCACGAGCAGCACGCCGAGCAGTGGGCGATCGACGGTGAACCACCAGTCGGCGAGGAGGCTCCGATCCGCGCGCGTCAGCCTCATGATTTGGCAGGCCCGCTGCGGGTCACCCCCGACGTGGCGCGGACGAGGTCGCGGAACGTGTCGCCGCGATGCTCGAATGAGCGGAACTGGTCGTAGCTCGCGCAGGCCGGCGACAGCAGCACCACAGGCTCGCGTCCCGAACTCGTGGCCGCGTCGGCGGCGGCCCGCTCGAGCGCGGCGCTAAGCGTTCCACAGCGCTCGAACGACACGCTGCCATCGAGCGTCGCGGCAAAGTCGTCGCTGGCTGCACCGATCAGATAGGCCTTGGCGATGCGCGGAAAATAGGCCTCCAGCGTGCGGATGCCGCCTTCCTTGGGCTTGCCACCCAGGATCCAGTAGATGTCGCGGTCCCAGGACGCGAGTGCCTTCTCGGTCGAATCGGCGTTGGTCGCCTTGCTGTCGTTGATGAACAGCACACGCCCGGCGCGGCCGACCTCCTCCATGCGATGCGGCAGCCCGGGATAGGTCGCCAAGGCCACCTGCCAGTCCACCGTGAGCGGCGTCCCCAGCGCATTGGCAAGCTCGCGCACGGCGGCGATCGCAGCCAGCGCGTTCTGGGCGTTGTGGGTGCCGCGCAAAGTGGCGATGCCGGCCGTGGTGGCAAGCCGCACTGCAAGGCCGGTGGCGTCGGAGCAGATCAGCCAGCCGTCGTGGACGCAGTAGCCAGGGCGGATCGAGCGATTGGCCGAGAGCGGCGCCACGGGCTTGGTCACCGCCCGGCGCTTCAGAATGGCCAAGGAGGGATCGTCATCGACGCCGACGACCGCAATGCCGGCCGCCGCGACCAGCCGCTCCTTGATGGCCGCATAGTTGTGCATAGCGAGGGCAGCGTCGTCGGCCGGGCCGTGCCGATCGAGATGGTCGGGCGACAGGTTCAGTAACACGCCGATGGTCGGATCGAGGCTCGGCGTCAGGTCGATCTGGAACGACGACATCTCGATCACGTGGAACGTGCGGGGCGTCGGTGGCGCGAGTGACAGGATCGGCACGCCGATGTTGCCGCCCATCTGCGCATCGCGGCCGGCCGCGCGCAGGATGTGGGCGATCAAGGCTGTCGTTGTCGATTTCCCGTTGGTGCCGGTAATAGCGATGAAGGCGCTGCCGGCTGCCAGGGCGCGCCGCTCGCGACAGAAGATCTCGATGTCGCCGATGATCTCGACGCCGGCGGCACGCGCCGCTTTCACTATCCAATGCGGCTCGGGGTGGGTCAGCGGCACACCGGGTGCGAGCACCAGGGCAGCGAACGACGACCAATCGGCCTGCCGAAGGTCAACGAGTGGAAGCCCTGCCTTAGCAGCCGCCTCGCGCGACTTCTCGCCATCGTCCCAGGCTGAGACTTCGGCCCCGCCAGCCAGCAGCGAGGCCGCCGTCGCGTTCCCCGACCCTCCGAGGCCAAAGACGGCGACGCGCTTTCCCGCGAATGTGGTGGCGCGAATCATGACGGCATTCTAGCCGATGCCATGGGCGGCCGCCCGGCCCACGTCAGCGCAGGCGGAGAGGGTCAAGCTGGAAGACAATCGGGAAGAACGTGGCCCAGCCACTCCATCGGCGGGGGGCGTTCTCTCCCATTAATCCCGAGGCCGCGGGCGGCGGGGGCACTGAATCCGCTGCCCCCC
>OEIU01001114.1_pt1 | contig 19364 bp, 25 predicted proteins | sample 1539221 | NCBI WGS metagenome assembly OEIU01 (sample SAMN03792071, study PRJEB22550) | activated sludge metagenome | feature: wastewater treatment plant; material: activated sludge; isolation source: Wastewater treatment plant of a petroleum refinery complex | place: Argentina: Zarate | collected...
CGACGCCTCCGGGGCTGCGGCGTCCGCCCCGGAGCCGGCGCCGGGGGCGGCGGACGCGGGCGCGTCGGCCGCGGCGGGCGGGGCGGAGCCGCCGTCGTCGCGGGTGGCGGGGATGGCGATGGCCAGCGCCACGATGGCCGCGGCCAGGGGCGTGGCGGCCAGGGCGAGCCGCCGCCGCCCGTCCCCGCCGCCGAGCCACCGCCGCCATCCCGTCGTCCCGGGGGCCTGCGGGGCCTCGGCCGCGGCGATCGCGCGCACCCGTTGCCGCACGGGGTCGGGTGCGGGCTCGGCGAGTCCGCGGACCTCCGCCATCAGCGAGACGGCGTCGCGCTCGGCGTCGGTCTCGGGGGCGGTCCCGTCCGCGAGCTCGGCGAGGCGGTCGGGGGGGCTGTCGTGCCCCCCGTTCACGGCCGGACCACCTCGGCGCGCAGCTTCCCGACGGCGCGGTGCAGCGCGGTCCCGACGGCGGACGGGGTCATCCCGGCGACCCGCCCCGCCTCGGCGGCGTCGAGGCCCAGTACAACACGCAGCGCGACGACTTCCCGCTCCGCCCTGGTGAGCCGTCCGATGGCGTCGCGCATGTCGGCGGGCAGGCCGCCGGGGCCGTCGGGCGGGGGGGCGCTGTCGGGCATGCCGGCGGCGTAGCGCTCCTCGCGCGCCCGTCGCCGTCCGTCCTTGCGGAAGTGGTCGAGGGCGACCCGCCGCGCGATCTCGACGAGCCAGACGGACGGCCGCCCGCGGGCGGGGTCGTAGCGCCGCCAGTCGCGCAGCGCGCGCTCGAAGGTGGCGGAGGTGAGGTCGTCCGCGAGGTGCCGGTCCCCCACGAGATGCACCAGGTAGCGGTGGACGGCGTCGAGGTTCGCCTCGGCGACGTCGGCGAACGCGGGCCGCGACCCGGCGGCCGTCATGACGTGTGCGATCGCCGGGAGCCCACCCACGGAACGTATCCGCCGCCGCGGGCGGATGCGTCACGTCTCAGGCGCCGTCGCCGTCCTCCGGCGTCGCGCGCAGGAGCCATCCGTAGGCGGCGATGCCGTCGCCGTCGGGCCCGGTGACCGCTCCGATGTAGCCGTCGGGGCGGATCGCGATCCGCCCGCCCGCCCGCGGCAGCCCGTAGCGGCCGGCGACGACCCGCTCCGGGTCGTCGATCACCGCGTCGTAGCCGGGCAGGTCCCCGCCGCCCGACGCGATCGCGACGTGGACCGCCGGCAGCCCGCCGGTGTCGGGCGGCGCCGGCTCTGCGGGCGCGGCGACGACAGTGAGCACCACATGGTCGGTCGTCCCGGCGCAGATCTGCCGCATGCGGCGATCGAGCCCCGCGTCGGGCAGCCGCGGCATGTGGTCGCCGGCGTGCACCCGCCCCCGGTGCCGGTGGCCCGCGTCGGCCACCACCGGGCTGTCGCGGTAGGCGAGCCCGACCTCCTCCACCGCGTCGGCGAGCATCCCCCGGATGGGCGCGAGCCCCGTCGCGGCGTGGACGACGGTGTCCCGGAGGTGGCGCGCGAGGGTGTTGCCGAGCGTCCCGACCCGGGTGAGGCGGGTGGTGAACTCGATCATCGTCGCCGCGACCGGGCGGCGCTCGGCGTCGTAGCTGTCGAGCAGAGCGCCGGCCCCGGCCGGTCCCGCGAGGGCGAGCTTCCACGCCAGGTTGAAGGCATCCTGCATCCCGGTGTTCATGCCCTGGCCGCCGGCGGGGCTGTGGATGTGGGCGGCGTCCCCGGCCAGGAACACCCGTCCGACGCGGTACGCCGGCACCTGCGCGTGGTGGATCTCGAACTCCGTGAGCCAGTGGGACCGGATGATCCGGATGCCCTCTGCCCGCGCGTCGACGATCTCCTGCAGCGCCTCCTGCGTGGGGTGCAGGTCGATCGGGCCGTCACCGGCGTCGGCGAGCTGGGCGATGAGGCGGGTGCGCTCCCCCACCATCGGGAACACCAGCAGCGGCCCCTGGGGCGCGAAGTACGTGTACATGGAGCTGGTGTCCAGGGCGTGCTCGGCCTCGACGTCGCCGAGGATGAACCGCTCGCCGGTGAACGACCCCTCGAGTCTCGTCCCGACGAGGCCCCGGACGGTGCTGTGCGCTCCGTCCGCCCCGACCACCCGGTCGAAGGACGCCGTCTCCTCGGTGCCGTCGGGGTGGCGCAGCCGCGCCTCCACGGCGTCGGGCCCCTGCGTGAGGCCGACCAGCTCGACCCCCCGCTCGACCGCCCCGCCCAGCTCGCCGAGCCGCTCGGCGAGGATGCGCTCGGTCTCCGTCTGGGGCGTGGTGATCGTGAAGGGGTACGGGCTGTCCACGCCGTCGAACGGGATGTGGGCCAGCCGCTTCCCGCCCTCCAGCATCGTCATCCCCGTGGTCCGGAGACCCGTGTCGATGAACCGGTCGACGATGCCCATGGCGTCGAGCATCTCGAGGCTGCGCGCGTGGATCACGATGGCACGCGACTCGTCGGTGGGCTCCGCGAGCCGGTCGATGATCCGCAGGCCGGCGCCCCGGCGGGCGAGCTCGCATCCGGCGAGCAGGCCGACGGGGCCCGCGCCGACGACGAGGACGGATGTGGCCGTTCCTGGCATGACGCGCTCCTCGTGGCGGATGTCCGGTCCCGGGACGCCGACGACTCTCCCGCGACCCCGGCCGCGGGTGCAAGCGGCGAGGGGCTCACCAGCCGACCGCCCATCCCGGCACCAGGACCGCAGCCCGCGGTGGCCGCGGCCGGGCCGGGCGCGGGGGGCGCGGTCTCGCCGGGCGCGGCGCGCGGGCGACGCGCGGCGGTGGCGGCGCCGCGACGAGCACCCCGAGCCGGTCGAGGGGCTGCACGGGGGGTGTCCGTGACGGGTGGTGGGGACGCAGCGCGATGAGGCCCAGCATCACCGCGCCCACCACCACGACGGCGCCGAGGTACTCGACCAGCGCCGATCCCCGGCGGCGGGCGGTCACCCGACCACCGTCCCCACCTGGCGGGCCATCTCGATCGCCAGCACGCCGATGACCAGGAGCAGAATGGCCGGGACCATCACCATCGCCACCACCAGCTGGATCTTCGGGGCGGCCCGCGCGGCCCGGTCGCGGGCCGCCTGGCGCCGCGCCGCGCGCAGGGATTCGGCCTGCCCGTGGAGCGCCCGCGACAGGGGCGCGCCGAGCTCCTCGGCCTGGAGCAGGGCCCCCACGGTCCGCGCCAGCTCCGGCAGCCCGGCCCGCTCCACCAGCGCCCGGTAGGCCGCGGCACGCGGGGTCCCGAGGGAGAGGTCCCGCAGCACCAGATCCACCTCCTCCCCCAGCGCCCCGCCGAGGCGACGTCCCGTGACCGCCAGCGCGGGGTCGAGCGCCATTCCCGACTCGACGCAGATCGCGAGCAGGTCGAGGAGGTCCGGTAGCTCCCGCAGCAGCGCCCGCCCGCGGGCCCGGACCCGTCCCGCGAGCCAGCGCCCCGGCGCCCAGACGCCGGCGAGCGCCAGCACCGGCACCAGCGGCGCCGCGGCCGGCGACGCCACCGCGAGGGCGGCGCCCAGCGCGAGCCCCGCCGCGCCCGCGGTCGCCCGCGCGCGGGCGAGCCCGTCCGGCGAGATCGCGTCGGAGAGGCCGGCCCGGACGATCGCCCTCGCATCGCCCGGCCGGGCGAGTGGGCCCACCGCGGCCCGCGGCCACCGTACGCGGGCCGCCCGTGCCACGACCGCGGGCGGGCGGCTCGCCGCCCCTGCGACGGCGGTCACGGCCGACGCACGGCGGGCGCGCAGGCCGAGCGCCGCCGCTGCGATCGCCACGAGCCAGAGGACGAGCGGCGGCGGCATCACGGCTCCACCCGCCCGACGCGGCGGATCAGGACGACCCCCGCGGCGTAGAGCGTCAGCGCGGCGCCGAGCAGGTACGGCCCCGGTCCCTGCCCGAGGTCACGCGCCAACGTCCCGGGCGCGACCATCTCGGTGAGCGCGCCGCCCGCGAGGGGGAGGGCGGCGACGAGCCACGCGGTCATCCGGGCCTGCGCCGTCGCGCCGCGCAGCTCGCGCGCCAGCTGGGCGCGTTCCTCCAGCCGGTCCGAGAGCCGCCCGAGCGCCAGCGCCAGGTTTCCGCCGGTGCGGCGCTGGACGAGGATCGCCGTGGTCATGATCCGCAGCTCGCGTGCGGGCACCCGCGCGGCGAGCGACTCGAGCACATCGTCGATGCGGCCGCCGAGCTCCAGCTCGGCGACGCACCGTGCGAGCTCGGCCCGGGCGGGATCCGGCGCGTCGCGGGCGGCGCGCGCCAGCGCGTGGCGCAACGACAGCCCGGCGCCCAGCGACGCCGAGAGCCCCTGCGCCACGCCGGGCAGTTGCGCCTCGAGGCGGTCGAGGTGGCGCCGGTCGGCCGACCGGAGGTACGCGGCGCCGGCGCCGGCGGCGGCGACCCCGCCGGCGACGGCCGCCACCGGCGTCCGGATGACGACGAACGCGCCGAGCGCCGCGAGGACGGTGGTGGCGGCGGCGAGCGCGAGGGCGGCACCCAGCCCGACGGGGGCGCCCGCCCGGTCGAGGCGCGCGGCGAGCCCGCGGCCCGGCCGGCTGCGGGCGATCCATCCGGGTGTCCGCGTGGCACGCAGGTGGCCGGCGCGGGTCGCCGGCACCATCCGGCGCATGCCGAGCCCCAGGAGGACGAGGGAGGCGCCGGCCATGAGCAGCGGGGCCGCGGTCACGGCCGCTCCCCCGCGTCCGTGGCGGCCTGGTCCGCCCACGCCCCGGCCGCCGCCGCCCACGCGACTCCGTCGCCGTCACGGGTCCGGGTGCAGAGCGACGTGAGGACGGGTCCGTCGGGGCCTGCCGCGACGGCGGCGACCTCGACGATGCGGCGGCGCCCGTCGGGCAGCCGCGACTGGTGGACGACCAGGTCGAGCGCGCTCGCCACCTGTTCCTGCACCGCCCGGTAGGGCAGGTCGACATCGCCCATCAGGGCGAGCGTCTGGAGCCGCCGGACCGCGTCGGCGGGCGACGAGGCGTGGAGGGTCGAGAGCGACCCCTCGTGCCCCGTCGTCATCGCGGTGAGCATGTCGAGCGCCTCGGCGCCGCGGACCTCGCCGACGACGATGCGGTCGGGCCGCATCCGAAGGGCGTTCCGGACCAGCGCGCGGATCGGGACGGCGCCCGACCCCTCCAGCGACGGGGGACGACTCTCGAGCCGGACGACGTGCGGCAGGGCAATCCGCAGCTCGGCGGCGTCCTCGATGGTGATGACGCGTTCGCCCGGGGGCACCACCGCGGCCAGCGCCGCGAGGGTGGTGGTCTTCCCGCTGCCGGTGCCGCCCGTCACGAGCATGTTGCGCCGGGCGCGCACGGCGAGCCCGAGGAGGTCGCGCATCCGCTGGTCCATCGTGCCGAGGGAAACCAGGTCGTCGCCGGTGAGCGGCCCGCTGCCGAAGCGGCGGATGGTGAGCGCGGGCCCGTCGAGGGCGAGCGGGGGGATGACCGCATTCACCCGCGAACCGTCCGGCAGCCGCGCGTCGACCATGGGACTGGCCTCGTCCACGCGGCGCCCGAGCGGAGCCAGGATGCGGTCGATGACGTGCAGCAGGTGGGCGTCATCGGCGAATCGCGCGCCCGCCGGGGCGATCCGCCCGGCGCGCTCCACGAAGACGGCGCCCGGGCCGCAGACCATGATCTCGGTGACGGCCGGGTCGCGGAGGAGCGGCTCGAGCGGGCCCAGTCCGAGGGCCTCGTCGACGACGGCCTGGACCACGCCGGCCCGATCGGCCGCCGGGAGGATGTGCCGCTCCTCGTCGATGAGCTCCTCGACCAGCTCGGCCAGCTCGATGCGGTCGGGGGCCGCCGCCCCGGCGACGCGGGGGTCGCGCGCGGCGCGGGCGCGGAGGTGCTCGACGAGGCCGGGATCGGTCACGGCGCCCACCCCGCCAGATCCCGCGCGGCCCGGGCGAGCCGGGCCCTCCGCCCCTCGGGGAGCCGGCCGCCAGCGAGCGCCGCGGCCTCGCGGGGCGACCATGGCAGGACCCCGGCGACGGGGGCTCCGACGAGGCGCGCGAGGGCCCGCGCCCCGACCTCGGCCCGCCCCGGGCGCCCGCCGACCACCAGGCCGCACCCACGGTTGTCTCGGCGCTCCCGGAGCGCCGCGAGGGCGGCCGCGGCGCGGCGCGCGCCGCAGAGGGTGGGCGGGCACACCATCAGGAGCGCGTCCCCGCCGGACCCGTCGGGCGGTACGCCCGTGCCCGCATCGACCACCACGGCGGCGCTCGGTCCCGCGGCGTCGCGGGCAGCGGCGATCAGCGCCGCCGTCGTGCCCGGCCGCCACGCCGCGGCGGCGCCGGCGCATGCGGGCGCCGCGATCAGGGTGGCGCCGGACCGGTGCGGGCGGCCCGCGTTCCGCAGGTGGGCCGCGGCGAGCTCGTCGGCGACGGGGAGCAGGTCCGCCGTGGTGCGGTCGCCGATGAGGTCCCAGGAGGCCGCCAGGTCGCCCCGGTCATGGTCGAGGTCGATGAGCCAGGCGCCGGCAACGGCGAGCGCGAGTGCCGACGCGAGGGTGCTGGCCCCCGCGCCGCCGCCGACGCCGGCGACCACGGTGACGCGGGCGGCCGCGCTCACGGCGCCGCCACCGCACGCGGCCCGGGCGCCGCCCCGACCTCCTCGGGCGGCCGGATCAGCAGCCGCACCTCGCGGGCGAAGTTGGGCGCGGCCGTGATGCCCAGGGCCTGCCGCGTCCGGACGCGGAGGACCACGTCGCCCGGGCCGCCCGCCGGATCGGCGGCGTCCGGCGTGGCGACGCCGAGGACCTCGGCGTCGGCCACGACGAGGGCCGTGCGACCCGTCAGCCCCTCCCCGGTCGACGCGACGACGTCCACCCGCGCGCCCGGGCGGACGCCTGCGGCGGCCGCGCCGGCCGCGGACAGCGGAACCGCGACGGCGCGCTCGCCGACGGCGAGGGGGCCGGGACCCACCCCCGGGGCGCCCCCGAGGGCGGCCTGCGTGAGCGGCTCCCCCGCGGCGACGGGCGCGGCGACACGGCGCCCGACGGCGTCGCCCGGCGCGCCGAGCATGCCCGGCAGGGCTGCGGACGCCGGCACCTCCACGGCCGCGAGCGCCGCGGCGGCGGTGGCCTCGTCGATGAGCAGGCCGGTGCCGAGCGGCGCCCGGGCGACGACCACAGTCGCCGGCGGCGCCGCGGAGCCGGCTCCGAGGCTGATGAACGCGGCGACGAGCCCCAGCGCGCCCGCCAGGACGATGAGCAGTCCGCCCCGCCGGCGACGGCTCATCGCGCGCCACCGTCAACCCGGGCTCCGCACCGCCCGCACGGGCCACCGGGCACGCCGCCTCCGGAGCAGCGCCCGCAGCGGCGCCACGCCCAACCCGCCCACCGGAGCAGCACGGCGGGCCGCGTCCGCGCCAGCGAGGCGCCGCCCGAGGCGGCGGCGCTCGCGAGTCCCTCCAGTCGCCGCAGCGTCCCCCCGTCGTCGTCGCCGCCCGCCCGGAGCGCGACGCCGAGGACCCACGCGGCCGCGCGGGCGTCGGCGGGCAGGGCGACGACGTCGGCCCCCATGAGGCGCGCGACCGGCCGGAGGGGCGAGCCGGCCGGAGCGAGCGCGATCGCACCCCGCCCCGCGGCGGCGATTGCCCCCCCCGCCGCGCCGGCCCCGCCGGTGGGCCCCTGCCCCCCCCCGTCGAGCACGACGGTCAGCGACGGCGCGCCATCCGCAAGGCCGGCGTCGCGTGCGACCGCGCCGTCGGTGACGAGGGGCCTCATGCCGCGCGGGGGTCGTCGGCGGACGGGGCCAGCAGCGGCAGGCGCAGACGGAAGCACGCGCCGGGACCGGCCGCGTCGAGCGTGAGGGTGCCACCGTGCTCCTCCGCGATCTCGCGAGCGATGGCGAGGCCCAGGCCGCTCCCCCTCCCCTCGGGCGCCGAGCCGCGGATGCCGGGCATGAAGATCGCCTCGCGATCGGCGGCGGGCACGCCCCGGCCACCGTCGCGGACGCGCACCTCGGCCCGGCCGTCGGCGCATGACACGCGGATCGTCACCGTGCCCGCCGTCCCGGCATGGCGCACCGCGTTGCGCATGAGGTTGTCGAGCGCCCGCTCCAGCCGGGCGGGGTCGCCCGCGACGGGCGCCGGGGCCGCGGCGCGCAGCAGCCGCACCGTGACGGCGCGCTCGCGGCCGACGGCCGCGAACCGCTCCGCGGCGGCCCGGGCGAGCACCGCCAGGTCGGCGCTGCCCGCGGGTGCCTCGTCCGGGGCCACGAGCCCCGCGAGGCCACGCGCGATGCGCAGCACCTCGGCGTCGATGAGCGCGATCGTGCGACGGCGCTCGGCGCGACGGTCGCAGCGCTCGAGGCCGAGGCACAGGCCGCGGATGACGGTGAGCGGGCCGTGCAGGTCGTGGACGGCCCGGTCAAGCGCGGGGGCGCCCATCTCAGGCGTCCTCCGGCAGCAGCCGGTAGCCGATGCCCCAGATGTTCACCACCCACCGCTCGGCGCCGCCCTGGGCGGCGAGCTTGCGGCGGAGCCGGCTGGCGTGGCTGTCGACCGTCCGCGTGCGCCCGGCCGAGCGGTATCCCCAGACGTCGCGGAGCAGCTCCGTCTTCGTCACGACCCGGTTGGGGTCGCGGGCGAGGTGGTCGAGGAGCGCGAACTCCTTGGCCGACAGGTCGAGGCGGCGCCCACCGAGCGTCGCGACGTGGCCGTGCCGGTCGATCCTGAGGGCTCCGACGCGGACCTCCTCCGCCACGAGAGCGCCGCGGGAGCGCCGGATGAGGGCACCGAGCCGCGCGAGGACCTCGGGGTAGTGGAAGGGCTTGCCCTTGTTTGCGTACTGGCCGCACCCGATTCGGGTGGATATGCAGTTCTCGGCTTCCGCCTCCCCGGACGCCGAGTAGTGCGAAGCCAGTCCGACAGAACTACAGCGTCACCTCGACCCGACCCTCGGCTGCCAGGAACGGCATCGCGGCAGGCTTCTCGCCCGGTGACGCCCCTATCGCCGATGACTGCGAGGGAACGGCGATATTGGGCTGCGGTCGGGCGACTTCCGTCCGCCTCGGTCGGTACCGTCTCGGACGACCCCAGGGGAGGCTGGCCCGACCGATGAGCGAGAGCGAGACGTACCGCCTCATGGACCTGTTCGCCGGATGCGGCGGCATGACCTGGGGCTTTCGCGAGACCGGCAAGTTCACGCCTGTCTTTGCCGTCGAGCTGGACCCGCGGGCCGCGGAAACCTATGAGGCGAACTTCGGTGCCCACGTCGAGCAAAAGCGGATCGAAGACGTCGAGCACTTCCCGGCGGCAGACGTCGTCATTGGTGGGCCGCCCTGCCAAGGGTTTTCGCCTCTGAACATGGCTGGCGTCGGCCTTGAGCGACGGTCCCTCTGGCGCGAATACCTCGATGCGTTGAAGGAGTCCGGCGCGCGGGCCTTCGTGATGGAGAATGTTCCGGAGCTGCTTCGGTCGGCCGAGTACCTGGACTTCGTAAAGGGCGCACGGAATCTCGGCTTCTCCGTTGAGGGCCGCATCCTGAATGCCGCCGACTTCGGCGTTCCGCAGACGCGTAAGCGCGCCTTCGTCATTGGGTCCCGCGTGGGGAAGCCCGAGTGGCCCGACCCCACACACCATGCGCCCGGATCTTTATCGTCGGGGACCGAGGAGTGGCGCACTTTCCGATGGGCAGTCGAGCAGCCCACGAAACTCCCCCGCAAGCCAAACGAGCGGAACTGGCACCGCTCGCGCAACCCGACGCCCACCAGCCTTGAGCGTTACCGGACGATCCCGGAGCAGGGCGAGGGGCGTTTCCAACTGGCAGAGCGACGAGCCGACATCACCCCTGAGTGCTGGCTTCGGAAGAAGTCGGGCTCCACAGACGTCTTCGGTCGGCTTTGGTGGGATCGGCCCGCCTTCACGATCCGGACCGAGTTCTACAAGCCGGAGAAGGGTCGATACCTGCACCCCTCGGAGCACCGCCCGATCACCGTGCGAGAGGCGGCGCGTTGCATGACCTTCCCGGACAAGTTCGTCTTTCCGGAGAAGCAGCCGATGACCGCAGTGGCCAAGCAAATCGGTAACGCTGTGCCACCGCTTCTCGCTCAGCGCATCGCCGAGGCGGTCGCAGACCACCTCGCGGCGGCAGAGGCGGCAGAGACGGCTGAAAGGCCCTCACAGCCTGAGCTGGCCGGGGCCCTCTAGACCAGTCGGCAGGGCTCGTCCCCGCTCCAGATCCAGCTCAGCGGCTCGCACCTCTGCTTCGGGAAAGCTGACGTAGTCATCCTTTCCGAACTCGTGAACCCCCAGGTGCTGGATGAGGGCCTTTCCGTACTTGCCTCCGAGGACCCTGACGTCGCCGAGCCTGTTCGCCTTGTCCCGGCGCACGCGTCGCATCGGATCGCGCTGACAGGCCACCGTCTCGATGGCCAGGCGCGGAATCGGGCGGCGCTGAACCAAGTTGAAGAGCGCGGTGACCCGAGGCTGGCCCCGCCTTTCGCTCATGACTGCCGTACGCGTTGCGTCGTCGAGGGTCGCGAGGAAGTTCGGCGGGAGGTCGGTTCGAGGCACCAGCCAGTGGATGGCAGCTCTCCCCTCGCGCGTGAGGCCGAGCTTCTTGTCTTTGTTTCCTGGTCCCGGCGAGAGCCTCTCCCGCGAGCAGCGGAGGAGGCCCACTTCAAAGGTATTCGTCTTATCGTTGCCGCCGATCAGGAGACAGATCTCGCCCACGGCCTCGGTCGGAATCATCCACTTGAAGCTCAATGACCACTTGACGTCCACATCCTCCCCGGCGATGAGCGCGTCCATCCGCTTTCCGCGTCCTAGGTAGAACTCGGCCATCGTGCGGATCTCGACGCGTGTTCCGATGAAGGTCTTCTCGACCGAGCTGAGCTGATCAGTCACATACCGCGCGGTACGGCCGCCGTCGAGAACGTCGTCGATCGACTCGCGTACGATTCCTCGGAACGCCTCTTCGAGACCCGATTGGCGATGAAACCAGGCACAGACTCTGTCGAAGCCGGGGTCAGACAGGTGGTGTGCGCTCCCGAGGAGATGATCCACCAGATCCGGCCTCGGGATTCGGTGCTGCGCAGGAGAATCCTGCGGTGGTACCGGGCAAACGGCCGCCACGACCTCCCTTGGCGACAGACCCGCGACCCGTGGGAAGTGCTGCTCGCCGAGCTGATGCTCCAGCGAACCCGGGTGGACGTGGTCGAGCGCGTCTACCGCAGTGCGATCGACGTCTACCCCACGGCCCAAGCGTTCAGTTCGGCTTCCCCGGAGGCGGTCGCCGAGCTGCTGCGGCCACTCGGCTTGGAGTCTCGCTCACTCCGCCTTCAGGGAGTCGCAACTGCCGTTGAGGACGGTGTGCCGAGGAGCCTTGAGGGCCTCCTCACCATCCCTGGCGTCGGCCGCTACGCGGCGACGGCCACGCTTTGCTTCGGGTTCGGACGCCACCTCGGGGTCGTCGATCCCTCCATCATTCGAATCTTCCGCCGACTCTGGGGCGTGGAAAGCACACGAAGCCGACCGCATACGGATCCGGAGATGTGGGCCTTCTCGACATCGCTCGTGCCACGCCGAAGAGCACGCGAGTGGAACTGGGCGCTTCTGGACCTGGGAGCTGCAATCTGCCGCCCAAAGCCGCACTGCTCCGTCTGCCCGGCCCGCACGTCGTGCCCCGTCGGAGCGAACGCTCCGCCCGAGCCCCGAGACCCGGCAGGGATCCCCGCAGCCGCCTCAAGCAGCTAGCGAGATCGCCTCTCCCGGAGCTTCTTCTTCTGGAGCTTGGCTGTTTCGAGTAGGTGGTCGCTGTGGCACAGGGTCACGAGGTTGGCCGGGTCGTTCCGCTCGCTCTTGGGGAGGGCGGCCAGCTCATCGGCGATGGCTATACGGTGATGGACCTCCAGATAGAAGCGGGTGTCCCCTGCCGCATGGGCCCTCGAACGGTTCCGCCCACACACCTGGCAGGTGTAGTTGTCACGCGCGAAGATTTCCTCCCGCAGCGCCTCGGGATAGTTTCGCTGGCTCGGATCCCGACGGTCGGCCGGGTCAGAAGAGACGAGTCGGTACTCACCGGAGCGCAGACTCGGATCGTCGATGTGCGAGGCGATCGGCCACCCGAACTCGTCTCGGAGCTCCCGCTGCCGACGGACACCTTCCGCGATCCGGGACACGTAGTCGATGTCTTTGTTCGTCACCACTTCGCCGACGAATGCCTCGAAGAGCTGACCAACGCGTAGACGCGCGCCCCCCGGCCGCTGCCGGATCTCGTTGAGAACGCCCCATCGCGCTGCGGCAGCGTCATCCGGCTCGGCCTCTTCGAGGACGTAGGTGCTGTTCCCCAACTCCGCGATGGCGTAGCCGTCCTCAACCCTCAGCTCCCTCACGCGGCGAGCCCACTCCTGAATGCCGCTCACCGCGGCAAGCTCTTCGCCGTAGACGGCCTCGCCGACGCGCCGCTGGAGGTGGGCGAGGATCTTGCTCTTCGCTCCCTCTCCCGGACGCGCCCGTGGGCGACGCCCAAATGTCTCGCGCTGGGCCCCAACTATCTCCGCGACCACCTCGTCCAGCTCGTCCCGCTGCGCCCGCCCTTCCTTCATCCGCTCGGCCACATCGAGCAACAGCTTGGCCGCCTCGCGCAACCGCGCGACAGAATCGTCCTGCGAGGCCATGCCTCGACGCTTCTCGGCCGGGGGTGCCGTTCCTCCACGCGCGCACCGACCAGACGTCGGGCCGGGGCGGCCACTTCCCACCAGGTTTGCCGGAACGACTACCCGGGTCCCGCGGCCCCCGCCATCACCAAGCGTCCCGCGTCCATTGGTGCCCTATCCTGCCCTCAGGGCTCTGTCCGACCCTGCCATCATCCTTTCGCCATGGGAGCAGTTTGACCCGCCGTACGTACAGGAACCCACCCGCCATCGAGGCTGTCTGCGAGTTCCGGTTCCGGCAGGCGGAGCCGTGGGATACCACCATCCCGTTTCGCCTTTACGACCTTCTACGAGAGTCGTATTCCGAGACACCCAAGCAGGAGCTGACCTTCGCCCCACCGACAAGCGGCCCGGAACAGCCCGGAGACATTGTGCAAGGCGAGGTCGTCCCGCGGGTCGAGCTACGGAGTAGTGATGGGTCACGACTGCTGCGAGTTGCGCCTGGCACCTTGTCGGTTTCCGTCATGGCCCCGTATCCGGGGTGGGAGGATTTCCGGGCGCAGGTCATCGCAGCTCTCGACGCTTACCGCACGACGGGTGGCAGCCAGTCCGTCTTAAGGATGGGGGTCCGCTACATCAACCGGATTCGGCTTCCGCAGCCGTCGGTTGAACTATCCGACTACTTTACTGTCCCGCCGCCCTCGCCCTCGGGGCTACCCGAGAACCTCGGAGCGTTTCTAAGTCGTCAGGAGTTCTTCTACGACGACTTGCCCATCGTTCTCATTCTGACTGTTGCGTCCGCTCCGCCCTCAGAGGCTCCCCAACCTCATGCGGAGGTGATCTTGGACCTCGACGTTATCCAGAACTGGCCCGAGGGAGAATCTCTGGACCTGGCCGATGCGCTGCCGATCCTTGAGGCCCTGCGTACTCGGGAGCGGGAAGCTTTCGAGGCTTGCCTAACGGATGCAACCCGAAAGCTATTCGACAATGCTTAAGACGCGACCGCTTTCACAATGGTCTGAGCCCTCTGAGGCTCCGCGCACCGACGCTGGGGCGGCACTCGATCAGTGGTGGGCGCATCTGGCGACGGGCATCCCGAGCCACGCGAGTCTTCTGCCGAGCACGTTACCCGACCTAGCCTTCGGCACGGGGAACTTCGTTGTGCTTGTCGAGGCAAAGAGGCGCTTGCCGGTCGCATGGGTCCCACGAAGTGAGGATGTCATCCACGGCTTCGTCGCGCGTGGCCGTGTCCACAACCCGCCGCTGCACGAGGGTGGCACCACTATCACTGGAGGTGGCTGGTCGTTCTTTGAAGCAGGCCTCCAGGAGCAGTCCGTCGAGCTGCGATTCGATGTTGGGCTCCCTGTCGAGGACGACGTCGTCCTCGAATCCCGACTGCCCACACATCGGGTTACCCTCAAGGTCAGGAGACGGCGTCGCCCAAGTCCGACCCTGAGCCTCTCTGAGGGCGAATGGCACCGGCTGCTCGATTAGCGGATGACTGACCCTGCATCTCCGAGCTGGTATGAGATCTGTTCCGGTGGCGATCTCCTCCAAGGAGACCTCATTCCCAACTGCCCCGTCTACGTCCCGCTAGCGGCGGGGACTGAAGACGCCGAAGGGGAAACTCTGAGTGCCGACCTAGTGGACGTCGATCTCGTCGTCTTGACGCAGAGCTGCGACCTGGAAGCGGCCAAAGTGGAGGTTGTCCTCGGCGCTTCATACCAGGACTGGCCGACACTGCGCGAGGCAGAAGACAAGCGGGGCAATAGCGCCGTGAAGGGTCGTGCGTTCCGAGAGAAGCTCAGTCAAGGCGACCTACCGAGCCTCTTTCTTCTGAACAAGTTTGACGGGACTCCGCCTCTTGACTGGTCCGTCGTCGATTTTCGTAAGCCGTACGTCGTGCCGCTTTCAGTACTCAAGGAGACGGCAGGGCTCCTTGAGGCCCGACTCCGACTTGTGTCGCCGTATCGGGAATATCTCGCGCAGGCATTCGCTCGGTACATGATGCGCGTCGGGCTACCCGTCGGCCCGAAGGCCTTCCTCACCGAGGGAGCCGAGTAGCACGCGAGCGGGCCGGGTCCGCGTTGGGACCCTACCGTGAGCGTTTGCGTTGCCGGGTTCTGAACTCGCCTCGTGTCTCCGGCGACCCAGGATCTCTACTGCGCGCAGCCCACCAGCAGGGCCGCTACCCCCCATGTCGGCCACAGCGTCAACAGAGCCATGGCGACCGGGCGAGCGCGGTGATTCGGTGGGGCTGTTCCGCTGGCCGCACCCTCCCGCCGACCGCCCGGCGCACCCTCGCGAGGGGGCGGGTGTCAAGGTAACGAACTATAAGTTGACACCACCGCCACCCTCGATTACCTTGACACCCCCTCCGCAGTAGCGGGGGGCCAAACCCAGTGGGGCCGCGACGGCTGGAACCGTCCGACCCCGTGACACCGAAGGGACTAGCTTCGATGTTCAATGAGACTACCGCTGCGCGCTCGGCGCGCGGCTGCGCTTTCTGGCATGCGCTCGCCCACTACGCGGCCGACCACCACGAAGGCCAGTGGTCTCGCCTCTACCTGCTGGGCTGCTACGCGGGGCAGCGCCTGGCCCGAGTCGGGATCCTTCGGCCGATCGACCTCCCGATGTCTCCGGAGGCGAGCACGATCTACGCCGGTCTCGCGGATCGGGGTGCGAAGTGACCGGGCGAACCTCGCGGGCGGAGCTGGCCTCACTGTTCGTCCGCCTGGCCGTGGCGGTCGGCGGCGATGGGTGGAGCCTGGATCACAACAGTGCCTACGGCGGCTGGGTCATCGTCGAGCAACTGGGGTCCGGCGGCGAAGGGAGGCCGTTCGGGGACCGGCGTCGCTCGGCGGGCGACATGGCGGACGTGATGCGGTTCGCGCTGCGCGCCGTGGCAATGCGCGAGGAGGTGACGCCGTGAGGCTGCTCGCGGTGTACCTGGGCGACGATGCCGTTTGCGCAGTCTGTCGGGATTGCGTGGCGTCAGGTGTGTGGGAGCAAGGTTCCCCGGTGTTCTCGGATACCGAGGCCGATGCGCCGTCGCACTGCTGCGCCTGCGGGGATCTCATCCCGCATCGCCTCACGCCGGACGGGCTCGCGTACGTTCGGGAGGCGGTGACCGATGGGTCCGGTGACTCTGTGGTGTTGGCGAGCTGGGCCCACGAGTACCTGCCGGAGGGGGTGTGATGGCGAAGCCATCGCCAGCGCCCGTCGGGCCGACGCGCGCCATCGGGTACGTGCGGGTATCGACCACTGAACAGGGCGTTTCCGGCCTCGGGTTGGCCGCACAACGGTCCGCCATCGAGGCTGCGTGCTCCCAACGTGGGTGGACGCTCGCAGGTGTCGAGGAGGACATCGCGAGCGGCAAGAGCACGAACGGGCGGCACGGGCTCGCGCGAGCGATCCAGCGCATCGAGGGCGGTGAGGCCGAGGCGCTCATCGTCACGAAGCTGGATCGGCTCGCCCGATCGTCCTTGGACTTCGCCAATCACCTGGATCGGGCCAGGCGCGCCGGGTGGTCGCTCGTGATCCTTGACCTCGGGCTGGACACGGCCAGCACCATCGGGCAGTTCACGGCAAGCGTCATGGCTGCGGTCGCAGAACTGGAGCGCGCGATGATCGGTGACCGGACCCGACAGGCCCTGGCCGAGGCCAAGAAACGAGGGACGCGTCTCGGGCGGCCCGACCGCTACAGAGTCACCGAGGAGGTGCGCTGCAGGGTCGTGACCGAACGGGCCGAGGGCCGGTCACTGCGCGCCATCGCCGACGGCCTCACCTCGGACGGGATACCCACCGCTCTCGGGAAGGCGAAATGGGCGGCGGAGACGGTGCGGCAAGTGCTGCTAGCCGAGGGTTCGTCCGGCTAGTCGGCCCTCCATACACAGAGACAACAGACATAGAGACCGGGCCTCACGCGCCGACGTCCGTCGCATGGGAGATCGGGCCGGGTACTGGCAGACCTCAACCCTCCACTAGTACTAGAGGGTTGAGGTCTCGCATTTCTGAGGGGGATTCGGTGCTTCTGTGATGCTGCATGTGTGGCGGATTTCGCAGAACGTGCGACTACGTGCGGGGGGCTCAGGGTCTACGGATTCAGCCTCGTGCGCCCTTGTACTTCTGACTGAGCAACTGGGCCGCTGGCTTGTCGACGAGCTGGGGCGGCGTGGGGGCGGCGGGCTCAGGGACCCGAGTGGACTCGGGCGCGCCCGGCCCGTCGCTTTGGCCGCCCGCCCGACCGTTGCTGTTGACGAAGTTCGAGACAGCGTCAGCGATGCTCGGGGCGGCGCTCGTTGAAGGCGTCTCGGACCCTGGGCTGCCCCGCGGCGGACTCTCCGGAGCGGGCGAGGTCTCTGGGTTCGAGCGCAGCGGCGCTGGGGTTGAGGGTGCTGGCTCAATCCCATCGTTGCCGGGCTCCAGCACTCCGCCGGGGCCGCTCGAAACGGCGTGGCGGGGGCCGACGGTGCCGAAACGATCGCGCCAGACGCCCGCCAGCCGGGCAGTGGACGTCCCGCCGTGGACCTTGACGAAGTCCCGGTAGCTCATCCATCCGGGGTGCTCAAGCTGGGTTCCGTACTTCTGGATGTACCGCTCGGCGGCCTCATGGCCGCGGAGGTTCGCTAATGACTTGGGCATCGGGCTGCCTCCTCAGTCGGGGTGGGTGGGGTCAGGTGACGTGCTTCGCGTTTGCGCAGTCGAACCGGTCGCGGAGACCTCGCCTGTGCGATCGGCGGGTCCCTCGGTGGGTGCTTGGGCGAGGAACTCGCCCAGCGTCATGATCCCGCTCGCCGCACGCGCCCTGGCGCTCGCCACATCGAGCGCGATACGGAGCGACCCGCGTAGCTCGGCTAGCTCACACGGGATCATCTCGGGGTCGCCGGGGCGGCGGGCAGAGAAATAGGCGAGGTAGTCCCTGATCTGGTCATCGAGCAGCCTCAGGGCGAGGCGGAGGCCAGCGGCGAAGGCGAGGGCGTCGCCCGGGTCTACGTCATGGGCGTTGGGCGGGTTGGATGCCATTGGTCATCGCTTCTCCTTGGTGGGGTTGGTGGGGACGTACTGCTTGAGGTGTTCGGTCCAGCGGTCCGCTGACCAATCGGGTCGGGCTCGGTACATCTGGCGGAGCGTCGGGTGGTCAGGACGCCCGGCCAGCCATTCGGTGTAGCTCGGAACGCGCGACGCTGCTCGGCGCTCCCTGTCCCGCCTCGCCCGCTCGGCTTTGGTCATCGCCTTCGGACGGCGCTTGACCGGACGGGGGTTGCTCAGCAGGGTCCGACGCCGCCCGACGGGATGCCCCTTACTCGGCACGACCTCCGCCGGGAGCTGCCCTCCCGCTCGCAGGAACCGCGCGATCGACGAGCGGCTCGTTCCACGAAGCAGAGGGGCCGCCCCCTTCTCGTCGTCAGCAGGGGTGGTGGATCGACGCCGGGCCATCACGCGGCCCTCTCGGCGGTCCGGCGTAGACCGAGATACCGTTGTCCGAGCACGTTCTGAGAAGGGCTTGGGGGTGGGAGAGCACCCCAAAGGGAGTAACGCCAGTTACTCCTTTGGGGTCTCCCCAGCCGGTGAACGCGGACCGCTTGGACAGATTCTCTATTTGTAGGGGGTGTCCAAGTGTCCAAGCCGACATCCCGCATGGCAACTGGGATCCCAGCACCCCCCTTTCGAGCTTGGACACACCCGTTGTCCAAGCTGTCCAAGCACGGCCTTGGACACGATCCGTGTCCAAGTAGCACAACGTCACAGCCTCCCCTGGCCATCACGACACCCTCGCCAGCAGAGAGACCCGCAGAGGTGCCGTGACACCCTCGCCGACCTGCTCCACCCCGTAGATGTCGGGCTCGGCCCTGGCCCACCGCTTGACCGACTTCGGGTTCAGGTCGTCGCTGGCCAGCTCCGTTACCAGCGCGGACCCACCGCGTTCGCGAAGTGCCTCCGCCAGCTCCGGGTGCTTGCCGTCCTCGTTCTCGCCCGCGGAGCAGCACAGTGTCTCGGGGTCACGCTCAACGGTCATCCTCGGGAGCACGGGCCCATTGCGGGTCTTGGTGGGCTCGATCACGAGCGGTCCGTCGGACCGGTCCCGATCCACGTAGTCGATGGCCCACGCCGTAGCGATGTTCTCCTGGAATGAGCCGCCTCGGGCCGCTTCGCGCCGGTTCTTGCCAGCGCCCTTGCGCATGTGGTGCGTGACGATCGCGGCCGTGCCGGTGTCGTCGAGCAGGCCACGAAGGGCGGCCCAGACAACCTCCATCTCCTCAGAGGCGTTCTCATTCGCCGAGTGGAGGGTGCGAAACGAGTCCAGCAGTAGCACCTCGATACCGTGCTCCTCGACGATCGCCCGGAGTTGCGAGACGTGGGACGGCAGGTCGAGCCGCAATGGCACTGGGCCACCCCCGCGCAGGGCCATGTACCGGGACCGGCCGTCCGGCGATGCGTCGGGGTGCGACGCGACGTGCGCCTCGATGGCGCGATAGCGCCGCTGGTGCATCTCGGCGCGGCCCTCACCGCTCGCGAACAGGACCCGGAGCGGCCGAGCTGGGCAGAGGTCATCGGTGAGGAACGGAACCCCGTACGCCATCGAGAGGCCGAGCTGCATCAAGAGCAGCGACTTGCCCACCCCGCCCGGCCCGTACCACCCCATCACCTCCCCCGTGATGAGCTGGCCCCCGGTCAGGACGTCGGTGCGCTCCGGGAACCGGGCTTCGAGGATCCCCGCCCCGGTCACCACGGTCAGCTCGGGCGGTGGGTTCTCGATGGTGTGGAGGATGTGGG
>OEIU01001115.1_pt1 | contig 19351 bp, 17 predicted proteins | sample 1539221 | NCBI WGS metagenome assembly OEIU01 (sample SAMN03792071, study PRJEB22550) | activated sludge metagenome | feature: wastewater treatment plant; material: activated sludge; isolation source: Wastewater treatment plant of a petroleum refinery complex | place: Argentina: Zarate | collected...
AAAACGTGGGTTTTTTGAGTCGGGGGGGTATCTGCACGGGGTTGCGCATACGCGCCAGGCCACGGCGGGGCGACTGGGGCGGGGTGGCGGGGGGGCGCGAGCCGCTACGTCAGCTTGAAGTCGGCTGTCCGGAGCGTGCCGTCCTTCAGCTTCAGTTGGAGCCTGCGGCAGCTGCCCTTCCAGGCGCTGTTGGTCTTCCACACGTAGCTGTACCGGAGGCTGGCGCGGTCGAAGGTGAGCCCGCTCGCGTTCGCTGTGGCGGTCTCCTCGATCGCATCCAGCGGTGCTGACGTGCTGCAGGAGATCTGCTGGACCCTCGGGTAGCCGCCGACGAAGACGTCCAGGCCCTGGTCGCCGCCGAGAGCGAACTTGACGGGGATGGCGGACCCCGCCTTCACGGTGTTGAGGGTCGGCGCGTTGTCCACGGGCGCGTAGAAACCGGTGAAGGCGTACGGCTTGTGGACGCCGAGATTCCAGGTGCTGGCATGCGAGGTGAGCACGCTCAGCTTCAAGCTGCCGTCGGCCTGGAGGGAACGCTGGCTCACACAGGGATCGGGCGAGGCCGTGCCGGTTGCGCCAGTGCAGTCGCCGGCGCCGACGCCATCGCGGAAGACCGTCACGGTGTCCGCACCGGCGGAGGGGAGAAGGGATGCGTCAAGGTAGAAGTTGATCGAGAGCGGGGCCGCCACCGACGCGGTCGGTGCGGTGATCTGCACCTGCTGCCCCAGCAGGGCATAGCCGGTGGGTGGGGTGGTCGTCGTCGGCGCTTCGTTGATTGTCACGGTCCCGCCGGCGGGCGTGGTCACCGCCGTACCGATCGGATCTTCCGGCGAGACCGTCGTGTTCGTCCCGACCGTGCCGCCGGGCGGTGCCGTTGCGACAGCTTCGGTTTGCGCGGTGACGACGTACGTGTGGGTGACGGTGGCCGTGTTCCCCGCGTTGTCGGTCGCGGTCACGGTGAACGAGTGGCTTCCGATCGTGCTGGTGTCGATCTGTGCACCGTCGGCGACGGTTCCATCGCAGCTTGCGATGCCTGAGCCGTCAGCTTCGTCCAGGCAGGAGTAGTCGGCCACGACAGCCGACCCGCGAGGCGCCGACGCGCCCTCGACGGGAGACGTGAGCGTCACCGTCGGCGGAGTGTTGTCGACGGGGGCACCGCCGTCGGGGATCCCGTAGGCGAAGACGTCCTCGACCGCGCATCCGCCCGGCGGGCATTCGGAGAATACGTAGGTGTTGGTGTCGCCTTCGACCACATCGTTGACCGCCGACAGCCAGACGACGGTGGACCCATCGCTGCTGATCTGACCTTGTGAGCCGTTGGCCTCCGTTCCAGGCGGCATGGTCGTCACCCGCCTGGTGAGGCCGAGGCGACGGTCGCGGAGCTCGACGTGGATACCTGTTAGCTCTGCGCCGGGCGCCCCGCTGTTCGTGAAGTGCTTGAACGAGATGAACCGGCCGTCGTTGCTGAGGTTCATACCCCCATCGACGGCGCTGCCGCCGGGCGTGATGTCCAAGTCGACCCGTTCGGTGGTCCCCATCTGGCGGTCGCGCAGGTAGACCCGACCCGCCGAAGAGAACACGGCGAAGCGGGCGTTCCCAGAGAGGCCCCCGATTTCGCCCTGCACCGCCGCCCCGCCGGGCAACACGCTCAGCACCTCAAGAGACTCGCTCTGGGCGTCCGCGAGCACGTACGCAAACTGCGGGATGCCCGCAATCCCAGTCGACTGGGTGACAAACGCGATGAAGCGCCCGTCGTCGCTGATGTGCGTCGCAACACCGCCGACGTTCTGGGCCACCACGATGGTCGTCCCAGTCAGCCGATCCCGCCGATAGAGCGTCCCGTTGAGGACCCACGCGACGTAACGGGCATCGGCTGACAACGACACCGCGCCCACGAAGCCGCGAGTTGTGCCCGCTGGAAGCACGGAGATGCGCTCCACGCCGCCGGTGGCACGGTCCTTCACGTACAGGTCCAGCCCCGGGCCGGTCGGCGTGTACCCCGGCACCAGGTTCATGGCGGTGGAGACGAATGCCACGTACCGGCCGTCGCCGGAGATGTCGACGGCGTAGGAGTTGCCGTCGGACTGCGCCCCCTGGCCGTTCACGCTCACGAGCTCGAGCGCGCCCGTCGCGAGATCCTTGAGGAAGGCGTCGTCACGCCCGCTGTCGCCGGGAACGAGGTTCGAGGCGCTGCTGCTGAAGGCGACATAGCGACCGTCGGCAGAAACGAGACCACCGCCAGAGTTCAGGTTTCCCTGGGTTCCGTCCGCCCGCACCGAGACAAGTTCATTCTGCCCGGGACTCGGCGCGGAGGACGCCACCGTCGTCAGCACCGACAACGCAAGCGCAGCCAACGCCGTGGCCGCTCGCGGCAATCTCATTAACTGCCCCCTCAAGAAGTCAAATGAGCCGCGCGACTGTACCGGGCCGCTTTCGTCCGTTGCACTCGCCGAAGGTCGAGAACGCTTTGACGATCGACCAGCGTGCGTCGGGGCTCCGACTCGGCAGCTCTTCCCCGGCACCGCCAACGACGGAGCCGGGCGCTGCGGAATCCGAGCGCGCACACGTCGAAGCGTGACCGACGGGGACGCGACCTGTGAGCGATCCGGCCACCGCTCCGGCGGTCCGCGGCCAGTCCCCTCGACCTCAGGGCCGTCGCCGCGCGGCGAACCACGCAGCCCGGCGGCCTGCCGCCGACGAGGGACCGGGCCCCGCGCTCCGATCCGGGGGACGCACGGGAGCATGGCGCGTGACAGATCGCCTTCTGGCGTAAGGGCGACGCCACGGATTACCGTGCCAGCGGCTGTGGCGGGCGCCCCTTCCACAGCCATCGCCGGCGCTGTCTCCGGGAGGACGCAGCCCGGCACCGCGTCACCGGGGTGGTGGTCATCCCCGGCCGTTCGGGGAGTGCGGCACGACGGGGGTGTGCCGCACTCCCCGCACGCTCCGGGGGAGGGGCCCCTTCGAGAAGGGCCTCCCAAGCGCGGCGGCCTGGTCCCCGCCCCGTCGAAGCGGCAGTTGGGCGTCGAAGTGACAGACGGGGCGAGGCGCCCGACCAGACCCGGGCCTCGCCGTTCGGGGTCACCGGGCCGGGGCAGCAGCACGGCAACGACCCAACCCGAGGAGCGCTCTGGTGGACCCGGCAGTGCGGTTGAGGTCGGGGGGTTGATCCACAGATTCGGCAAATTCCCGCGAGGCGGGCCTCGGGCGCAGGACGCGACGGGTCTTTCTGTGACGATTAGGGAAACCCCCGATAGCCCCGGGCCCCCTCGCGCGCATACGTGTGCGCCTCCACGTTCCTGTACGCGTCAGGGGGTCACGAGATGCGAAGAGCGGGTGTGCTGCGAGTGGCGATCGTGGCGGCGGGTGCCGCGCTGATCGCCGCGGCAGGCGTCGGGGTGGCGGCGATACCGGGGCCGACGGGGACAATCCAGGGCTGCTACATCACCGGCAGCGGAGGAATTCGCGTCGTCGATTCCGCGGGCCAATGCAAGTCGAACGAGACTGCCCTTGCGTGGTCCCAGAGCGGCCAGCCGGGGCCGCGGGGGCCGAAGGGGGACGCCGGTCCCTCCGGCCCCCCAGGGCCGAAGGGTGACGCCGGACCGGAGGGCCCGGCCGGGCCCAAGGGCGACGATGGTGCCCAGGGCCCCGCCGGTCCGTCCGGTGCCGACGGCGCTCTCGGCCCACACGGTCCTGCCGGCCCAGTCGGGCCGGAGGGGCCTCAGGGCCCGCAAGGTCCTGCCGGAGAGGGGACGATCGCGTCGCTGGACGACCTCGAAGGGGTCCCCTGCGCGGCTGCGCCGTCCATCACCGGGGTTGTTCACGTCGCGGTGGCCGTTCCGAGTGGCGCCATCACTCTGACCTGCGTTCCGCGGGCGCAGGAGCCAGGCACCGTCTGCACGGAGGGGAGCGACGCAACCGGCACTCCGAACGAGGCGTCCTTCTTCGCGACGCTCGCCGGTGACGGTGCGGGCGTAACCCGACAGGTCAAGACCGACGTGTGCGGGGACGACGTGGACGTCTTCGGACTCCATGTGGTCGAAAGCAACTCCACCCTTGGTCTGTCCGTCGACCTGCGCGTGACGGTGGGTGTCCGGCGCGTGGTGGAGCTCGGCGGACCGAACGGAGACCCAGGCGCCACCTTCTGCCTGGAAACCAGCTTCAGCGGACGCCAATGCGCCCCACTGCCCTCGGGCACCTCAACGGCGTTCCTCAGCGTCAGCCGTCCGGACACCAGCGCCAACGACTCGTTCGACCTGCTGATCACGATCAACGGCGCGGCAACGACGTCGTCGCGGTACGAAATCTCGGCCACGACGCCGTACGCGTAGCCTCCGTGCGGGGCGGGCCAAGAGCGGTCCGCCCCGCCCCTTCCCGAGACGCTGCGTGGGCCCCGCGCAGCGCTTGTCCGGAAAGGCCCGGGGCGGGCGGTATCCCGACCGATGGGTCCAGGGTGAGGGAACGGACTCGGAACGAAGCCGGCGACTCCTCTGCCACGGCCTCTCCTCGGGGGCTTGCCGCTCTCCGAGTTCTGAACGGTGGCGCGGCTCACCCCCGCGCTGTAGGCGAACGGCCTCCTGGCCGGGGAGGTCGCGCCGCCGAAGCTCCCGGATGCGGTCCCCGAAGGTCACGTCGCCCACGGGCCAGCGAGCCCCGCGACGGGTGGCGTGCAGCCAGCCCCGACCGGGCGCCCAAGGCTCGCCGGGGGCCGACTCGCCCGGCCCCCGCACCGTGCGTGCCGGCCCGCACCACCGTCCTCGATGCTCGGCGCCTTTCGCATGCGCGAGCCATGAATGACGAGAACCCGCTCGCTGAGCGGGTTCCGAAGGTGGGCAGTACTGGGATCGAACCAGTGACCCCTCGCGTGTGAGGCGAGTGCTCTCCCGCTGAGCTAACTGCCCGGGGCCCGGGAGGATACCAGCGCCGCCGCCGCCGGCGATGCGGCCGGCGGTCACGGCGCCGGCGGCGCGGTTCCCTTGGCGGGGGCGGCCTCGGCCTTGAGCAGCGCGTTCGCGCCCTTGAAGTCGTTCGCGTCGAGGTGGTCGAGCCACGTCTCCCAGGTTCCGGCGCCCCTCTTGGCGTCGACGGCGGCCTTCAGCCCGGCGATGTCGCCCTCGAAGTAGGCCGCGGCGACCACCGGCTCGCCGACGAGGTCCACCAGATGGGTGACCGAGGTGTATTGGCGCAGGAACGAGCTGTCGTCGCGCACCACCTGCACCTGGGGCCCCAGCTTGCGCGTGAACCACTCGGTCACGCCCTCGTTGACGTTGTAGCCCATCCGCTTCCGCCATCGGTTGTCCGAGAAGACGTGCAGGCCCTCGTGGAGCTGCGTCCCGAGGTCGGAGCGCTCCTTGCGGATGTGGATCTCCCCGCGGTCCTCGTCCTGGAACGCCCGCACGCCTTCCCTGTCGTTGAAATCCTTCGCCTCCTTCTCGGTGAAGTTGCGGCCCGTCGCGGGGTTGATCGAGCGTTGCGCGTACGCCAGCCACGCCCGTTCGAAGGTCGCCTCGTCGTCGAGCTTCATCGCCTTCTCGAGCTTCTGCTTCCCGAGCTTGGCGCCGATCAGGTCCTTGAGGAACGGGGTGGAGTCGAAGATCGCGTCCACCTCCCGCCCGCCCCGCAGCGGCTGCTTGACCGGGCGGGCCGGGCGCTTCTCGAGCGCCGGGTTCGGGTCGCGGGCCAGCACGCGACTGACGGCGCGGTTGCCCTGCGCCCGCTGCGCGCCGAACACCGCCGCGACGCGCGCCTGGTGGCTGCCTGGGGCGCGGAGCTCGCTCGCCGCCACCGCCGGGACGGCCCCGATGCGCTCGTCCTGGACCCGGGCCTCCTCGTAGGGGCGCGACCCCTCTCGGTCTCGACGGCGACGCACCCGCGCAGCGTACGGCGAGCGTCACCGCCATCGCCAGACGGGCCGGGCGGGCGGCCACCGGAGAACCCCGGCCAGCTGTCCCCCGGCCGGGGTTCCACAGTCGTACGCATGACGGAGAGGGAGGGATTTGAACCCTCGAGACGAGAGATCCCGTCTACGCGATTTCCAGTCGCGCTCCTTCGACCGCTCGGACACCTCTCCCGGCGCGCGATCGTAGCGGACCGCTAGCGTCACGCGGGTGACGGGCCGTCTCGACGAGGCCCGCCTGCGCGAGCAGGCGGCGACCACCCATCCCGAGCTGTTCGCCGGCATCGCCCGCGGGTGGGCCGCGGCGCTCCCGGCCGCCGCCGACCGCATCCGGGCCGCCGATCCCGCGGGGCTGCCCGCCGCGCTCCACGAGCTGCGCTCCGGCGCCGTCGCCGTTGGCCTGCCGGCGCTGGCCGCCGCGCTGGCCGCCCTGGAGCAGCGGGCCGAGCGGGGCGACCTCCCGGGCGCCCGGGAGGTCGAGGCCGCCCTGGATCTCGCCGCCGCCTCCGCCGCGGAGCTCACCGCGTGGTGGGCCGGATCGGCGACGGCGCCCGCCGACTGACGGGCGATCGGCCCCTGCTAGCCTCCCGCGCGGAGAGGTGGCAGAGCGGTCGAATGCGGCGGTCTCGAAAACCGTTTCGGGCCTTCGGTCCGACGGGGGTTCAAATCCCCCCCTCTCCGCTTTCTTGCCCAGATGCCGCATTAGGAGCGGCATCTGAGGCGGTACCCCGCATGACGGCGTTTCCGCCTGGGACCGCTCACGGCCGCTGGCGGGGGCGTACGACTCTCCCACAACTCTCCCACAGCGGGTGCTCACGGCTCCTGCCGCGGGCTCGCGCGGCGGGTGCGCCGCAGGTAGGCGTTGAGCAGCTCCGCGGCCTCGTCCTCGTTGCCAGGCATGAGGTGGCCGTAGCGGTCGAAGGTCATCTGGATCGAGGAGTGGCCGAGGTAGGCCATCAGCCCGCGCGCGTTCACCCCCGCCGCGATGCACATCGAGGCGAAGGTGTGCCGGCACTCGTGCAGTCCGATCGGCTCGAGGCCCGCGCGCGCCCAGGCGCGCAGCGCGCGCTCGCGCAGGCTGACGTGGGCGAGGGGCAGCGTGTCGGAGCGTCCGAAGATGAGCCCCTGTCGTCGGCCCGACAGCAGGAGGTGCTCTGCCAGGTGCTCGCGTAGCTCCTCGGCGATCGGCACTCGGCGGCGGCCGCTCCGGCTCTTCGGCTCGATCGCGCCCTCCTGAGGATCCCACGATCGCTCGACGCTGATCCGGCCGGCCGCGAGGTCGACGTCCTCGACGCGAAGCGCGGTCAGCTCCCCGAGCCGAAGGCCGGCGTAGAGCGCGGTCGCCCACACGGCCCTGTCACGGGCGGGAAGCGCCGCCAAGAGCGCCGCCGCCTCCTCCGGCGAGGCGACCCGATCGCGCGTCCCGCGGACCGCGGGCAACTCGAGGTGCTCGAGCGGGGAGACGGCGACCTGGCCCTCGCGCAGCGCGCGCCGGTAGAGGACGCGCAGCGGCATGATCGCGTTGCGGACCGTGGACGGCGACCCACCCGCCGCGATCAGGCGGTTGCAGAGCCCCTGAACGTCGGCTCGGGCGACGGCGTCGAGCTTCATGTTGCCGAGCGCCGGCAGGACGTGGCGCTCCAGGTTCGCCCGATATCCCCGGACGACGCTTGGCTTGTAGCGGTCGCCGGAGCGGTTGCGGATGGTGCCCCCGGCCATTCCGTCGATCAGGGTCTCCGCGGCCTGCCGCAGGGTCACCTGCCGCTCCGCCGTGAGCGTCCCGCGCCGGATGGCCGTCACGGCCTCGGCCCGCCATGACCGCGCTGCCGCCATCGTCGGGAACGACCGCTTGATCTCGCGCCCCTCGCGCGCGCTCCAGACGGCGGCCCGATAGCTCGGCCTGCATCCGCAGCGTCGCCCCTGCCGCGAGGCGCAGTCGCGTTGGTGCCGCACCTCTATGCCGGTCGGCATCGGTGTTCGTCCCTCAACTCGCCCACTGCGCCGCCTCCCTGTCCAGCCATCGCTCGAGCTCGCTCACCGGCACGATGAGGCACCGGCCGCGACGCACGACGCGCAGCTCGTGACGGATGTGTCGGTCGAACGTGTCGCGCGAGATGCCGAGGGTCGCCGCGGCCTCGTCGAGCGTGAGTCCGAGGCGAGGCGGTCCCGCTGCGTTCTTGCGCTCAACCCCGGGCGAGCTCATGGGACGTAGCCGACCCGCCGCGCTCCGACGTGGATGTGGTTCCAGTGGTTGCCGCCGACGTAGGTTCGCCACAGGAGCTGGAAGCGGATCCCGCAGCGCTCGGCGCTCAGAACGCCGCCCTCCGATCCCCAGTCGGCGTATCCCGGACCCCCGATCGCCGTCGCGAGGCGCGAGGCGGCCGCGTCCCCTGCCGGCGGCGTCGTCGCGAGGTCCATCGCGAAACACTTCGCGCACCCGGTCCAGTGGTCCGAGACGCCGCCGCTGGCCGTGGTACGCCGCTCGCGCTTGACGCTCGACACGGGCAGGCCGGCGAGGCGCGCGAGGGCCTCGACCGGACGCTCGGTGCCGCCCCACGGCCCGATCGGGCAGAGCGCCGCCTGGACGTCTCCGGGCGCCGGAGACGCGTAGACGATCGAGCCGTCGGGGTCACCGCCGAGGTCCTCGTAGTAGCGGCCGACCGCCTCGGTCCAGGCGGAGTTGAGGCCGGCCGGGTCGTTGGTGGCACCGATCGGCGCCCAGACCGGCTGGATCTCGGTGAGGGTATCGCGGCCGCGCAGTACGTACCCCTCGGCGAGGCCGCGCGCGACGGTCGCGATGTTCGCCCGCCAGCTCGGGAAGGCGATCGCCGGCCCCCAGCCGAAGGCGTTGTGGATGCCGGCGCCCGACCCGGCGGTACCGAGCACCGACTCGTGCATCGCGATCGCCACCAAGGCGCGCGGGTCGACGCCGTTGTGCTCGCCCTCTGCGACGAAGGTCGCCCCGAGGCCGACCAACGGCGAGCCGGGCACCCGCTCCGCCATCCAGGCATCGAGCGCCCCGGCGTCCGCCGGTCGCGCCGATCCGCCGCCGCCCGAACCGGACATCGCGACCAGGGCGATGACTGGCAGGCCGACGACGAGCGAGAGAAGCGCGGCCAAGCCGGCCCCGGCGATCGCGACCGGCCGGCCGAGGCTGTGGCCGGCGGCGCTCACTTCGCCGTCGTGCCGCGTGGTCGGGGCTGGCGTCGCCGCGGCTTGGTCGCCGGCTCCTCGCTCGCCCCCGCGGGACGGATCTCGAGCGGGGGCTCCATGACGGCCTGAACCTCGACCACCGGGCGCCACGGCGGGAGGTCAGGGAGCATTCCGGCGCCGAGACGGCGGGACACCTCAGCGGCCGCCTCGACGACCGCCGCCGCGACGGAGTCGACCTCGTCGAGCGGAAGTCGGCTGGGAGTGTTGCCCACCCCCACAGCCGCGACGACCGCGCCCGAGTGGTCGCGGACGGCCGCGCCGATGGAGCGTCGAGCCTCGTGGAACTCGGCGTCCTCGAGGGCGTAGCCGCGCTCCCTCGCCCGCTCCAGGTCCGCGAGCAGCGCCTCCCGCTCGACGAGCGTGCGGGTCGTCCAGGCCGCGAGGACGATCTCCGCAAGAGCGGCGTCACGCTCGTCGGACGGGAGCTCGGCGAGGATCGCCTTGCCAAGCGACGTGGCATGGGCGGGGAAGGCGCGCCCGATGGCTCGCTCGGGCCCGCGGAAGTGGTCGATGTGGACCGCCCGGCCGCCGGAGAGGACCGCGATCAGGCCGCCGAGCCCCGTCGCCTCCTGCAGCCGGCCGAGCGGCTCGCGGAACTCGTCCCACGGTCGGAGGCTGGAGAGGGCATAGCCGCCGAGCTGGGCCAGGCGGACGCCGAGCCGCCAGCTGCCCGATGTGGCGCCCCGGACTACGAGGCCCGCCGTCTCCAGGGGCCGAAGGAGCTTGTTCGCATACTGCTCGGAGAGGCCAAGCTCTGCGGCGATCGCGGACAGGCTGAGCTCGCCGCGCTCGGGCGGCCCGAACAGGTCGAGGATGGAGAGCGCGTGCTCGAGCTGGCGCACGCGGTTCGACCCGGTGAACCGCGACTCAGCCATGCCGGGTGGTCCTCAGGCTCAGGTGCTGCGGCGGGCGGCGCGAGCGCGGTCGTAGCGGAGGCGATCCTCCGGATCGTCGCGGCGCATGTGCTCGATCAGCTCCTCGCGGGAGAACCGCCAGCGCTGACCCTCGCGCCAGCCCGGGAGGCGACCCTGGTTCGCCTCCGAGCGCACCGTCCACTCCTTCGTGCGCAGGAAGCTCGCCGCCTCGGCGGCATCCATCCCCGCCTCGGCGCTCCCCTCGGCGGCCCCGAAGGGCGGGCGGGGAAAGCGCCCCCCGTCCGCCTTCGCCGACTGGCGCAGCCGCATGCCCCGGCTCTCGGCGACCAGGTCGCGCAGGAAGCGCCACTCCTTGCCGATGCGCCGAGCTGGCAGGCGCCCGGACTTCGCGGCGCGCTGGACCGTCTCGATGTTCTGGCCGAGCCATGCGGCCACCTCGCTGGCGGTAAGAATCTCGTTCGCCGGTGTGCGCGCCACGGGCGGCATCTTGACCGACCGGAGGAGGTTGCGGAGCCCCGAGGCTGGAATATTTCATAGCTTGTGCAGGCCCCTCATTGGTGCGCTATCGTTGGTTTGCCGCTCACAGTCAACCGAGCATACGAGGACGCTGGCGAGATGGCAAACGCAGACGGCGCAATGACCTTCGACGACGAGGAGCCGCGTGAGCGGTTGTCGGGAGAGAATGATCGCCGTGTCGAGGAACCGACCGTCCTCCCGTCCGACTTCCCGGGGCCCGTTCACTGGGGCGCCGTTCTCGGTCCCGGCGGTGAGGATCTCGGTGACGGCCTGATCCCTGTCGATGGGCCACCGCCTCCGACCGAGGACCAGCCCACGACGCCCGCCGCCGGGCGACGTCCTGCACGCCGTTCTCGTCGAGCACCTCTGCGCGCTGCGGCGGTGCGCCGATCTGCCTCGCACGACGGGTCACGGATGCCTGCCGGCGGGAGAAGCGCCGCCGCAGCGGCGGCGGCAGGGCTCGCGGGCCTGGCGGCGCTCGTCGTGATAGTGGTCCTCGCATTCCACGGCGGTCCGGCGACCGTGGCAGATGATGGTCCAGAGTCCCTAGGAGGTCTCCCGAGCGCAGCACGCTCAACCGCCGCCGATTGGATCGCCGCGTCGTCGCTGCTTCAGGAGCACATCGATCGAGCGGCAAGACGGGAACGCGCCATCGCCGCCGAGAGGCGCGCTGCCCGTCGGGAGGAGCGCGATCGCCGCGCCCAGGCTCCGCCGGCACGTGCGCCGGCGACGACGCAGGTCGTCGCGACCGCGCCCCCGGCCGACCGGTCCGCCCCCGACCCCTGGCCCGGCGTCTCGCCGGCGGAGCGCGAGTTCACCCCCGGCCCGTGGAACCTGAACTGATGGGCCGCCGCCGAACCATCGCCGTCCTCGTGCTCGCGGCCGCAGGTGCCGCCGCGACGACATCGCCGGCCGGCGCAACCGATGGGAGCCTCTACACCTACGGGGTGAACGCCCTCGTCGCTCAGGCGGTACCCGACGGGCAGTGCTCGGTTCAGCAGACGGCCGCGAGCTTCGGCGTGACCTGTCCGCCGATGGGGACCTCGCTCACGGGGACGAAGTGGCAGATCGACCTCCGGACGCCGGCGTCCGGGTCGGTGATCGAGTCGTTCATCTGGCGCTCGGTCCGCTTCCACCAGACGGCGACCTCGATCGCCCAGCAGGTCCTCGCCGACGGGGCGACGGTGTGGCAGGTGGCCGAGGCGGACATTCCGCGCAGCCCCGCCCAGCCGAAGGGCTACCAGGTGAACCTGCGCGCAACGACCACATCGCTGCGGCTCTTCCAGACCGAGGCGCGGCAGCAGCCCAATCGGGTCTGGGTGTTTCTCGACCCGACCATCCTCGTCCGCGACCTGGAGGCACCGGCCGCGCGCTGGACCGCGGTGCCCGCGGGCTGGGTGACCGACGATCGGGCGCGGGTCGAGTGGCAGACGACCGACAACTTCGGCTCGGACGGGATCGGCCAGCAGCGGATCGGCCTCGGCGGCCGGTTGCTCTACGCCGCCTCGCCCGGCGCGGGATCGCAGATCGCCGACCTCGACCTCGCGGCGGTTCCGGACGGCGTCGGGACCCTCCGGCTGGAAGCCGACGGGGACGGGACCGCCGGCTCGGGCCTCCAGGACGCGACCCTCCGCATCGACCGCACCCCGCCGACGGCGTCGGTCGCGCTCCTCGGCCTGCCCGATGGACTGGTCCGCGCCACCGTCTCCGTCGCCGACGCGACAAGCGGAATCCGCGAGTGGCGCCTCAAGGCGCGCGGGGCGAACGGCCCGACCGTGGCTTCGTCGGCGACCGGGGGGAACATCGTCGATGTCGATCTCGCTCAGCACGCGGTGCCCGGGGAGTCGATCCGCTTCGTCCTCGAGGCCACCGACAACGCCGGGCTCACGCGCGAGGTGATGTCGGCGCTCGCCACCCGACCGAGCGCGGCCATCGGGGCTCCGACGACGATCATCGGCGGCGACGGCCCGTTGGGCGAGCCCGGACGGATCGAGGCGAGCGGTGCCCCGCTGCCGAACTTCGCGCGCATCGAGACCCGGGGCCTGCGCGTTCAGCAGGCGCGCGCCTACAACCGCAGCGGACGGATGCTGGTGCCGCTGGTCGTCGCGACGTACTCGAAGCAGCTCCGGATCTCCGGCCGGTTCCAGCACCCGAATGGCCGCGGCCTTCGCGGGGCGACCGTGTTCCTCGTCGACCCGAGGGGCTTCTCCCGCGGCACGACGCTCACCGACCGGCGGGGCCGATTCACGTTCCGCGTGCGCGCGGACCGCATCGGCACGTGGCGGGCGATCGCCCTCGGCCGGCCCCTCGTGGTGGCGCCCGCGTTCGTCCAGCTGCGGCCGCTCGTGCGCACTCGGATCGCCGCCCGCACCCTGCGGTCGGGCGAGACCCTGCGCATCACAGGGACGATCGCGCCCCGCGGAGCCGGGCGCGGCAAGCTCGTTAAGCTCGAATGGCGCCTGCGGGGGCGCTGGCTACCGCTGCAGCTGGCGACGGCCGACCGGCGGGGGCGCTTCGCCCTTCGCTACCGGCTCGCTCCCGGCGGCGCTGGCTTCACCGTGCCGATGCGGGTGGTCGTGCCAAGGGAGAAGGGCGGACGATTCCTCCCGATCGTCGCCCGGCGGTTCACCCTGCGCGTTCTGCCGTAGGAGCCATCGACCCGGCTCGGCCGGCTCGGATCGAACGGTGGCCGGCCCGGCGCGCCCGTGAGCAGATGCCGCTGGGCGCCGATCCCCGCCGACGCCCGGACGTGACCGCAACACGGCGCCCCGGCGTTGTCGGCAATCGTCGCCGTCCCCTCCAGACGCGGCGCTCGGCTGGGGTTGGCGAAGCGGCCTCGACCGTGTTAGTTTGCGATCAACAGTCAACCGATCTTCCGCGGAGGCGGGCGTCATGCTGTCGAGCCTCGTCCTGCAGGTGAACGCCCGGCCGGATCCGAACGGATTGCCGGGCCAGGACAAGCTTCAGTCCCTGGTCGATGGCCTGTACTCCTGGGCGCTGCTCCTGATCCTCGCGGCGCTGGTCGTGGCGGCGATCGCGTGGGCCTGGGGAGCGCAGTCCAACCATCACGGCGCGGCCTCGGGCGGGCGGAGGGGCGTTCTCCTCGCCGCCGCCGCGGGCCTCCTGGTGGGCATGGCGCCTCAGATCGTGAACTTCTTCTACCGCGTGGGACGGAGCTAGGGATGGCCCGCCTGCGGCCGTCGGCGCGAAGGCCGAAGGGTTCCGCGCAGGCGCGTCGCCATCGGCTTCGCACCCTCGGCGGCGCACTGACCGTCCTGATGATCGGAGTCCTCTTCGGCCGGCTGCTGGCACCCGCGGGCGAGAAGCCCCAACCGTCGCCGCCAGTGATCCAACGAGTGCCAAGCCCGACCCCGACGCCGGAAGGCCCGCGGGCGGCGGCGGGCGGAAGGACGCCGGCGTCCGCGGCGCGAGAGGCGGCTCGGGCCCTGTCAGCGCTCACCGACGCCCGGATGCTGTCGGACCGCGGGTTGCGGCGGGGAACCTCCGCCGACAACGCGGTCCCCGCCCAACCGCCCCCGCGGCCCCCGCTGTTCGACCGCACCTTCCGCTACCCGGCCGACACCCTCTGGCGCGGCGAGGCCACCCTCCGCATGGCTCCCGTCGGCTACCGCATCGAGGCGTACTCGGCGCGCCGGGCATCGGTCGCGATCTGGCAGGTGACGCTCCTCGCGAGCGCCGAGCGCGAGCCGATCGCCGCGTGGGCGACCAGCCGCGCGGAACTCGTCTGGTCGGGCGGGCGCTGGCGGGTGGAGCGGTTCGCGCCGGACACGCCCGGCCCGACGCCGGCCGTCCTCGCCCCGACGATCTCGACGCCCCCTGCGGAGTTCGTCGCGATGGCCGCCGGTCTGCGGCCTCTCGCCCCGTGATGGGCGCACTCGTCGTCAGACGCCCGACCGCGTGGCCTCTCGTGCTGCTGCTGCTCGCGGCGATGCTGCCGCTCGGCCGGCCCGGCCACGCGCAGGCGATCGACCTGCCGAGTCCGTGCGACGTCCCCGGCGTTAGCGTCGCCTGCGATGCGGTGGGTGACGCCGCGGGTGCCGCGGCGGGAGTGGCGGGTGACGCGGTCCTCGGCCAGCTGACGTCCTGGGTCGGCGACGGCGCGGCCTGGCTGCTGCGCCAGGTCGCCGACGCGATCAACTCGACGACGGCCATCGACCTCGCCGCGCCCTGGTTCGAGAGCCACTACGGCTTCATGTTCCAGGTCGGCGCGATCCTGCTGCTGCCGCTCGTCCTGCTGACGGTCCTCCAGGCGCTGTTGCGCCAGGACCCGCGGATCCTCATCCGCCTCGTCCTGCTCTACCTGCCGGCCGCCATGCTCCTGACCGGTCTCGCGGTCACCGTCGCCCAGACCTCGATCGCGGTGGTCGATGCCCTCTGCGCGGACCTGACCGCCCAGGTGGCGAGGGACACCGATTCCCTCGCCACCTCGCTCACGGAGGCGAGCGCCGTCGGCGGGCCGGTGCCGCTCTTCGCCTCGTTCCTCATGGCGCTCGTGATGGCGCTCGCGGCCATCTTCGTCTGGTTCGAGCTCATCCTGCGCGCGGGCGTGGTCTACGTGGCGATGATGTTCCTGCCCCTCTTCCTCGCCACCATGATCTGGCCCGCGACCTCGGGCTGGGTGCGGCGGCTCGTGCAGCTGATCGTCGCGGCGATCCTCTCGAAGCTCGTGATCGTCGCCACGCTGTCGCTCGGGCTCTCCGCCCTCTCGTCCGGCGACGGCGTCTCGGCGGTCCTCGCGGGCGCGGGCATGTTCCTGATCGCGGCCTTCTCGCCGTTCGTCCTCTTCTCCCTCGTCCCCCTCGCCGCCGAGGTGGCCCAGCCGCAGCGCGAGGGCCGGCACGCGGTCGCCGCGGCGACCGGCGCCTCGCTGGCCTGGAACGTCGCCCGCACGAGGATGGCCTTCGGCGCGGCCGGCGGCGGCGCGGCGACCATGGCGACGCTCGGGATGGGGGCCACCGGCGCGGGCGGACTCCGAGGCCCCGGCGGCCCGCCGGGTTCGGCCGGCGGCACGGGGGCCGGCCCGCGGGGCCCGGTCGGCCCGGCCCCCGCGAGCGCTGCCGCGGTCGGGGCTCCGACGACGGTCCGGGCGGCCGGCGGCGTTGCCGCCGCCGGCGCCGCCGGCGCCCCACCGACCGACCACACGGGTCCGAGCGGGCCCGCGGCCACGTTGCGCACCAGTCCGCCGCCGCCGCGCGACCTCGGGCCGTACGCCGGAGGCGGCGATGGGATCTGATCCGGCGCGATACCGCTTCGGGCCGCTCGAGCCGTCGGGCGCGATCGGCGGCCTGGGCTGGAGCCAGCTCGCGTGCGTCGCGGTCGGCCTCGGCGGCCTCGTCGTCTCCCTGAACGTCTCACCGGGCACCAGTGGGGCGCTGGTCGGGCTCACGCTCGCCGGGGTGGGCCTCGCGAGCGCCTTCCTGCGCCTTGGAGGAAGGCCGCCCGTCACCTGGGCGGCGATCGTCGCCGGCCACCTCGGCAGGCGCGGACGCAGCCGCCATCGCTACGCCTCGGCCGCGCCCGGCCTCGGCCGCGCGGACGACGAAGCGCCAAGCCTCCCGGAGAGCCTCGCCTCGCTCCGGATTCTCGCGGCGCAGGGCGCCCGCGGCGAGATCGGCATCGCGCGCGACGGGCAGACCTGGACCGCCGTCCTCGCCGTCGAGGGCGGCGCCTTCGCCCTCCTCGAGCTCAAGGCCAAGGAGCGGCGGGTCGCCCGCTGGGCAGCGGTCCTGTCGGGCCTGGCCCGGGGCGGCAGCCCGGTCAGCCGCATCGCCTGGATCGACCGCACCGTCACGGAGCCCGTTGACGAGCTCGCCCGCTACCTGCGCGACGGCCTGGTCATGTCCGCCTCCCATCCGGGCGTGCGCTCCTACATCGACCTGCTCGACGAGGCGGGCCCCGCCGCCCGCCAGCACGAGACCTTCATCGCCCTCCAGATCGACGCCCGGCGCGCCTCGGGCGCGATCCGGCGCGCCGGCGGCGGCGAGGTCGGCGCCGTCGCGGTCGTTGTCCGGGAGCTCGGCGTCCTCGCCGACCACCTGCGCCGGGCCGAGGTCACCGTTCGCGGCGCCCTCAGCCCGCGCCTTCTGGCCCGGGCGATCCGCCTCGGCTTCTGTCCCGACGACCGTCCCGGCCTCGACCGCCGGGGCGCCGGGGACTCCGAGATGGCGGGCGTCGATCCGGCGGGCGCCGGCCCGATGGCGGCGCTCGAGTCGTGGCGCCACTACCGCTCCGACGGCGCCCTCCACTGCACCTACTGGGTGGCCGAGTGGCCGCGGATCGACGTCGGCGCGGACTTCCTCCTGCCGTTCATGGTCGCCGGGACGACCCGGCGCACCTTCGCGCTGGTGATGGAGCCTCTCGATCCTGCCCGCGCGCTCCGGGCCGCCGAGAACGCCCGCACCAACGAGATCTCCGACGACGACCTGCGCGCGCGGATGGGCTTTCTCGCCACGGCTCGGCGCAGGCGTCAGCAGGAGGCGCTCCTGGATCGCGAGCGCGAGCTGGCGGAGGGGCATTCGGGGGTCCGGTTCTCCGGCTACCTGACCGTCTCCGCCGCCGGCGAGGACGAGCTCGCCGACGCGATGGCCGATGTCGAGCGCTCCGCTCAGACCGTCGGCCTCGAGCTGCGGCCCCTGTGGGGCGAGCAGGCGATGGGCTTCACCTACACCCTTCCCCTCTGCCGCGGCCTTCGGTGAGCGCCCGCCCGCGCCAGCCGGCCCATCAGCTGACGAGCGCCCACCTGCAGGCGGCCTATCCCTTCATCGGCGACGGCGGCCTCGGCGGGCGCGGCGTCTACATCGGCCAGGAGATCTACAGCCGCCAGAGCTTCTGCTACGACCCGTGGGTCCTCTACGGAGACGGGGTTATCACCGGCCCCTCGGCGCTCGTGGCCGGCCAGGTCGGCCTCGGCAAGTCGGCGCTGGTGAAGACCTACCTCGCCCGCCAGGCGATCTTCGGCCGCCGCGCCGTCGTCATCGACCCGAAGGGCGAGTACGGCCCCCTGGCCGAATGGTTCGGCAGCCGGCCGATCCGCCTCACCCCCGGAGGCGAGGTCCGACTGAATCCGCTCGACACGGCCGGCGGGCGGGAGGAGCGGGTGGCCCTCCTCGCGGCGCTCGTCGCCGGATCGCTTGCGCGTGCCCTGAGCCCCGAGGAGCACACCGCCCTGGACCTCGCCTACCGGGCGGCGGCGGCCGAGGGCGTCCCGACCCTCCCGGCCGTCCAGGGCCACCTCCTCCATCCCGCCCGCGATGCCGCGACGCCCCTGGCGACCGACGTCGAGTCCCTGGCCGGGTACGGGCGCGCCTGCGCGCTCGAGCTGCGGCGCCTGTGCGAGGGCGACCTGCACGGGATGTTCGACGGCCCGACGTCGGACGGCGTCGAGCTCGACGCGCCGATCGTCGTGCTCGACCTCTCCGCCCTCCACGGCTCGCCGGCGATGGCGGTGCTCATGGTCTGCGTGAGCGCCTGGCTGTCGGGGCGCCTCGCGCGCGACGACGGCGTCAAGCGGCTGGTCGTGCTCGACGAGGGATGGGCGGTGCTCGCAGATCCCGCGGCGGCCACGTTCCTGCAGCGCTCGTGGAAGCTGGCACGCTCGTACGGCGTCGCCAACATGCTGGTCGTCCATCGCCTGTCGGACCTCGCCGCGGCCGGCGACCTCGGATCGCGCGAGGTGAAGATCGCCCAGGGGCTCCTGTCGGACTCCGAGACGCGGGTGATCCTGAAGCAGAGCCCGGCGGACCTCGAGGCGACCCGCGAGCTGATCGGCCTCACCGGCACCGAGGTCGACCACGTCGCCGACATGCCCGTCGGCGGCGCCCTCTGGAAGGTCGGCCGGCGCTCCTTCGTCGTTGAGCACCGGATCTCGGCCGCCGAGCGCGCCCTCATCGACACCGACGGACGGATGCGCAACCGCGTCCCCGCCGCCTGAGAAGGAGACCCCGCGATGGAAGACATCAGCCCCAAGCCATCCGCGCCCGATATCCCGGACGCCCTCCTCCCCCGCGCGGCGGACTCCGACCTCGCCCGCCGGGCGAGCGCGGCCGCCGACCTGGTCGCGGGCTTCGGGGCCTCGGCGCGCCTTGACGGGCGCTTTCGACTCGCGGTCGGCGACCTGGCGCAGGCGGTGATCGGGCTCGAGGGGATGCGGGCCTGCGGCCTCGCGCCGGCCGTGGCCGAGGAGACGCTGCCGCGCCTGGCCGAGGTGCTCGGCCTCATCGAGCGGTCGCTCGAGCGCGCGGTCCCCGAGCTCCAGGCCGAGCAGCGCGAGGGCGACGCCGCCCGGAGGCCGCCGCGCCGCCCCCGCAAGGCCGCCGCGTAGGCGTCCGGTGCCGCCGCTTCCGGATCGCCCGGGCGCCCCCGAGGATCCCTGGGTCGCTCTCGGCCTGATCGTCCTCGGGGGCGCGCTCGGGCTCGCCGCGCTCGTCTGGTGCGTGGGCCTACTGGCAGGGCTCGCGTTCGGCTCCGGCCCGCCCGGCGCCGGGTTCGGCGAGATGCCCGGCGTGCTCGCTCGACTCCCCGGCACCCTGGCGGACCCATCCGCCGCGTGGCCGGCCATCGACCGCGAGCGGCTCCCCGGCCCAATCGGGTTCTACGGCGCCGCCCTCGTCGTCCTCGGCGCCATGAGCGTGATCGGCCTCGGCGTCGGCCGGGCGGCCCGCCGGGTCTCGGGCGCACCGTCGAGTGGCCGAGCCGACGGGGCTCGGTGGGCTCGACGCCGCGACCTCCGACCGCTCGTGGTACCCCGCCCGCAGGCGGGGCGGCTGACCCTCGGACGGAGGGGCCGGGCGGTCGTGGCTACCGAGGCGCGGTCGAGCACGCTTGTGATCCG
>OEIU01001116.1_pt1 | contig 19333 bp, 16 predicted proteins | sample 1539221 | NCBI WGS metagenome assembly OEIU01 (sample SAMN03792071, study PRJEB22550) | activated sludge metagenome | feature: wastewater treatment plant; material: activated sludge; isolation source: Wastewater treatment plant of a petroleum refinery complex | place: Argentina: Zarate | collected...
CCAACAAGAGACCAATGTCTCGCGACATATGAGACCTATGTCGCGAGACATCACAGTGGTGGACCTGTCCACTGCTGACGCAGATAAATGGGGACCACTGTTGGAACTACCTCGAGGATCACTAGAACCTCGATCCGCGCCTGATTATGAGGGAGTCGTGGCAATCCGTCAACGGCAACGGCGGTTGACTCCTGATGATCTCAAGCAAGTTGCCGAGCGTTACAACGCTGGCGCTACCGTATATGAACTCGCAACCGAGTTCGGCTGCCACAGAGCGACGATCGCCGAGCGGTTGAAGTTGGCAGGCGTCATGATGCGGAACCAACCCACGACGGCCGAGCAAGTCGATGAGATCATCCGACTGTACGAATCAGGACTGTCGATGGTGAAGGTCGCCGAGCAGGTCGGCCTCTCAGCGCGCACGGTTCTGAACTACCTGCGAAAGCACGGAGTACAGACACGGGACGCGCATGGTGGCGAATGCCGACTGGCTACGAGCGCTGCCAAACGTTGAGCTGCAATTTTCTCTAGATACGTCGATGACCGGGCTCGCTAAGTCTTATAGCGGGTCACGCCGGTTGCGCCAAATACGGTGAGTGTCTTGCGCGCCCGCGTGAGTGCGACGTAAAGATTCCTGGTAGATCCGAGTGCCGCGGCGTCGGCAATGATCACGTGGTCGTATTCGAGGCCCTTGACTAAGACCGTCCGCGATACGACTCTCTTCGCTGGCCTGCGACCAGTGTGCCGAAGTGAGTCCCGGATCCGCGCCAAGGAAGCCACCGCCGTCGTCTGATCGACCGCCGCTCGGTCAATCGATTTCCGGACGTCGTTCCAGGCCTCCCGCTTGAAGAGTTGCACGGAACTGATCCCATCAAAGGCAGTCATCGACTCCGCCAGAACCTCAAGAGAGGGATCACCAAGCAGCCGATCGAGAGCAACCAGGATTGGCTCGAGCCCCGCTCGCGAAAGGTGCGCCACAGTCTTTCCTTGAGCAAGACGGTTCATCAGAGACGTATTGATACCGGCAAGGCCGGAGAAGCACTGCTTCGAAAACTCGGCCAACAGGCGAGCCCGCTGCGAGACGTCAGAGGCGTCGACCTGCTGGAGGAAATCGATCATGAAGTTGCCTTGAACGTCCTCCATTACGCCATACATCCCGTTGAGGAGACGGGCAACTTTGTCTGCGTCGTCGCGCCATTGGCCGAGGACGAGCACAGATTCGGTATCAGGCCGCTTGGCAAAGGCTGCTTTGATGAGCGCAGCCTGGTCCGACTGAACCCATCTGAACCCGCCAACAGCGACCGCCGAAAGGTCGAGCGGCTTGTTGTCCGTCAGCGTGGGCCGAATGTCAATGAGCCATTGGCCAAGTTCGGGATTGTGATCTGCCCATCTGTGAGGCACATGCGCTTGCTCGTGCACAGGAAAATGGGGCGCGACATGTTCCTCCCAATTGACAAGCGTTTGGCCCTTGAACCCAAATATGCCTTGTAACCGGTCGCCGAGGACACATGTCCTAGGGATCGCCGCCGCGATCGCAAGGACGAGGTCATGCTGCTCGGTCACACAGTCCTGGTACTCGTCCACGACGAAATACTCGAAACTTGCCGCGTGCATCTCAATGATCGCCTCTGCCTTGGCAACGCGAATCGCACCTTGCAAATACTCGGGCGTCCGCGTCCAGTTCGGGACGTCGTCGATCTCGACACCGGAGATGGTTGGGTACGAACGCGCGAGGTCGAAGGCCCAACCTGCGATCGTATCGATGTGCACGTGCGACTTGGGCACCCCGAAGGTGACAAGACGCTGGCGGATCGCGTCGACACCGGCATGCGTGTGAGTAAGAATCAGTGTTCGCGATCCGGCCTCGGCGACAATCGCAGCTATCGCCGCGACGAGCTGAGTCTTGCCGGTACCGGCGGGCTTCTCGACGGAAGCGGGAAGCGCCTCAATGACGGCCTGCGCTTCCTTGCGCAACGCGTCATCCACGGCAGTTATTCTTCCTCTTCCGGCATCGCTGGGGGCGAGTAGATGAACTTCTTGACTTCGATTAGCGAGGCAGCGAATGCTGTGCCTTTGAACTCGGCGACATTCTCCATCACGAACTTGCTCAGGGTGCGCCCGGCCGGGACCGCCTTGAACCATTTGCTCTTCTTGGCCGTGCTCGCTATAAGATCGCGAGCCTGCTTGATAGAAAAGTCAGCCGTGATCCAATCGCCCACCTCGAGCGCTTGGACTTTCGCCCCAGCACTCTTCAGGTCTGCTTTCACTGTTGCGGCGTTGACTCGCGTCTTCACTGCCACTTGCAGCAACTTGGTGAGCAGAGCCGCGTCCATTTCGGCAACCAGTTGTTCCTCCGTCGCGTTGCCCGTGGCCCATTGAATTGCTTGGACTCCAGACACAGCGGCTTCTGCCACGGCGGCATCGGTATCGCGCACGTCGTTGTCAAAAAAGAGGGCGGTCGCATAGCCCAGCTCAGCAAGCACTTTTGCTCGACCCGGGGCATTCGCCCCGTTGCCGTTGGTAATCGCCGTTCCGAAGGCCGCACTCGTCGGCATGTCCTTCTTTACAAAGACTCGATCCCAGTGCTCGACCAGGCCCAGAAGCAGACCGAACTCGGTCTTGCCCTCCGTGACAACGATCTTGCGGGCCAGAAAGGCCGACGGACCTCCCCGAAGCGTGGCCTGCGCGAGAGCAAGATCGGGGGGAATAAGTCTGGCTGTCGCATCGCCGCTAAAATTCCGAATGATCGCGAGGTCGGCCGAATCGAGTTGCTCAACTGCCACAGGAGAGTGGGTAGTGACGAACACCTGAGCGTGCTGTGCGTCCGAGCGAAGGTGCTTCAGAAGGTGCACAAGTCGATGCGGTTCAAGTCCATGTTCAACCTCGTCCACCAGGATGATCGATTTGTTCTCGGAGGCCATCTCTTGTGTTGCAATGCCAGCGAGACGCTTCGTGCCGAGCCCGAAACTGGTCAACGGAATCTTGCCGTCGAAAAGTGCGAGATTGCCGCCTGATGTCGAAAGGGAGGTGTCGAGACCTGGTTTCAGGTCCTCGAAGTCCCCGCTACCAAGTTCTCCGAGCCGGGAACCAATGCCCTCCGTGAGCGCGCGCAGCTCGGGTGTCACGGCCGCATCAACAGCGGCTCGTGCCGCCACGATTGCAGCCGAGAGAGTGGCAGACGTTCCATGGCTTGCATCAGTTATTCGAGTGAGCGCTGATGTGCGCGTCCAACGGAGGTGATTATCGATACGATCGTCGACCTTGAATACGAGGAACTTCCGGCGAATTCCCGAACCGATTCGCACGTCTTCAACGCCGCCTGGACGGTGAATCGTCCAAGCAGGTTCCATATCGTGATCGACCTTGAGCTGGACGATCACGCACGGATCTAGCCCGTCGGTCGGGTCGTGATGCCACTCGCCCGCGTCATCTATGCCAGCGAGATGAAGTCCAAGCAGGGAGTGCCCTCGAATCTCGGAAGTCAGATCTGAGATTGCCACTCGGATAATGAACGGCTCTTCCAACTCGCCGCCGTAGAAGTCTGTGTCGTTCAGTGAAAGGCTCCACCGCTCGCTCAGAGCAAGATACATCGCATCAATAATCGTTGACTTCGCGCTGTCGCCTGGCCCGACTAGGCAAACGAACTTCTTGTTTGCAGGGATTCGAAAGTCGAGATTTTTGATGCCACGGAAGTTGCGTATCTCTAGGCGACGTACTCTCATCGCCCGACCTCGCCGATCATGATCAAGGCTCCCAACAGTGGCCGCCCGCTAGACGACGAGGATGGAGTCATTTCGATTCCCCCTTCAAGACGGTCCCGAGCGATTTGTGAAGCGAGCGAAGGATCTTGGCTCCCTCGGCGCTCGGGCGAGCAAGCCCGTCCTCAACGAGACGACTTGCCACAACACGTTTCCCCGGTAGTTTGAGATGATTGGTGCCCGCCCAGGCTTCAATCACTTTTGGCCATGCTTCCTTGTTCGAATCTGGCAAATCAGGCAGCAATGGAATCTGATCGTTGGGATTAGCCTCAGCCAAAAGTTTCGACAGCACTTCGCGATACGAATCCCGGTCTAGTAAATTCTCAAGGGTCACAGTTCCGAGCTGGACGATCTGCGAATCTGGCACGCCGCCCTTTATTAGGGCCTTTCGGAGATCAATGCCCCCCATGTCGCCATCTACTAGGAAGGCAACTCGTGCGCCCACAAGATCAAGTTCAGGGTACATCGATGCTGGTGTTTCAGAAATGCCTGGAGCAACTTGGTACTCCAGATCATCGAGACCGACTGCTGCCTTAATAAGTGAAGGTAACAACAGCATCTCTGATGCGCCCTCCGCAAGAACGACATACCGTGCAGTTGAGAATGCCGCGGCACCTGCACCCATTGCCAGCATTAGAGGAGAGAATCCCGCGACACCATGCCAGAAACTCCCCTCTATCGTGCTTCGATTACCGTGTTCCTTGTCAGGAAGAACGGCACGAATATTTGAGCCAAGATCTGGAGGCAAGCACGCTGGCGAGTGTGTCGTATAGATAATCTTTGATGCCTGTTGTTGCCGCATAAATGTGTTCACAAGATCTGCCTGCGCATCGATGTGCAGATGTGTCTCGGCCTCATCGATAAGTAAAATAGGCGGCACTGTCTGCTCTCTTGCTGCCAGAAATGCGACTAACGCAACGAACATTTGAAGACCAGCACTTCGTTCGCCGAATTGTGTAACTGTCTTTCCGTCTTGCTTAATGCGAATGGCGAGCACGGGGCCTTCGATTTTGAGATGCACAGTGATATTTGACTGTTTCCATGCATCTGCAAACTTGGATTGCAACTTTTGATTTGCATTCTCAATGAAAGTCTCGCGAGCACCTTCATCGCCATTGTTTACGGTTTTCCATAGGCCACTAAGCGACAACTCTGCCATCCTCGCTACGTTTGCCAGAGCTGCAGGTGTCTTAGAAATAACCTCATCCGAGAGGGTGTAAGTCGATGAAAGCGTTCGATCTTCCTCAGAAAACAGCAGGATATCCGGGGACACATTGTGGAGTCGCTCTTCAACCGTTGACGCCGGATCTTTGCGGATCAACCAACGATTTACCTCGTCAAGCGCGTCCCGGATCGGACCCGCGATGCCGTATTCATCCAGCTCCGCTATCCAAGACGCTGGACCCAGCTCCGTGGCGGTTTCAACAAAGGTGCCTTTATCGGAATCCTCAGCAACTTTCTGAATTGCTTCCGAGAGTCGCTGGCGAAATGTGAGTCTTCGCTCATCGGCTTCTTCTTCATCGCTATCATCGGGTTTCACATAGTCGAGCGAACTAAGCTCCTTCTTAGTCGCTGCTCTACTCACGGCTTTGAGTGCCGTACGAAGCGGGGCGAGCGCTTTTCTTGGCGTCGGCTCGACTCTCACAACTGTCGCGCCCGGCCCGGCTGTTCTCGACAACCAGAGTGTCTTTGGGGCTTCCTCCAAGTTCAAATCAGAAACCTCTGCGCGATCATCGTCGTTGAGAATATATTGCACCTTGACCACGACGTGGTTATCACCGATTTCAGGAGACGCGCCGCGCGACCGTTCAGGAACAGAAAGGGCCATGCCATTGTCGATGTAGGCCAACGCTTTGAGCAGCGTTGTCTTGCCTGCCTCATTCGGGCCAACGATAGCGATGACCTTGTTATCGAGATTGACCTTGCCTTGAGCAAGTCGCCCGAAGCCGCTGAACTCTGCTTTTACAAGCCTCATGCTGACCATTCCTCTTCTGCCAACGGGGCACCATTTAGTTCATCCCGCGTTGCGCGCCAGTTCGGCAGATATTTGTCCATTAGCTCAACGAATCGATCATTGTGTGTGCGTTCGTGGAAATGAGTCATCTCGTGCACAACGATGTACTCAAGACAGCCTGGATGCTTCTTGGCAAGCTCGATATTGAACCAGAGTTTTGCTGAGTCCGGGTTGCACGATCCCCATTTGGTTTTCATGCGACGGACAGTCCAGCCGTTGACCTTCTGGCCGATGATTGGCTCCCATTTCTCGATTAACGGTGGAATAGCGTCTTTGATCTGCTTGCGATACCAAGCTTCAAGAAGCTTCCGCCGATGCGCAGATTCTGATCCACTAGGCAAAGACAGTTGAAGCTTCGATCCGACAATGTCAACGTGGGCTCGACCTGCGGTTTCAATCAATTTGAGTCGAAGTCGTTGACCCCAGACATAGTGCGATTCACCGGTCACCATCTCACGTTCGGACTGTCGCTCGGCATCTCTAAGTTGTTGACGTTGCTTCTTGATCCAAGGCAGTCGCTGCACTACAGCAAGTCGAATGGCTTCTTCGTCGAGTCGGTCTGGCGCAGCCACGCGGACGCGACCGATCGGTGGATACACAGAGATGTGCATGTTCTTGATGTTCTTGTAAACCACGTCGACGCCGATACCGGCGACGGTGAGGTAGCCGTTAGCGGTACTCATCGCGTGCCCTCACTAGATCGAAGAGTTCATCGAAGCGGTCGAAGCCTTCCGGCAGTACCTTCTTGATCGCGTTGGCCACGATCTTCTCTTTCATCTTGTTGCCCACCCAGTCGTGCGGCTTTGCGACACCGATCACCGCGTCCAGTTGAATTGCGATGCTGTCATCGGCCCAGCCGAAGTCGATGAGGGCTCTCTGTGCACCGTTCTTTGCCCAGCCTGGGTAGATGGTGTCTGATTCCTTTTTGCCGACCTTTGTTGCAAGGGCGATCAAGTCCTCAAGATACTTCTTATAGTCAATTGCCTCTTGGCGGCGTTGTTCGATGAGCGCATCAAGGAGTGAGGACATGGTCTCGTAATACTTCGGGTTCATCGCACGCTCGTCGACGATGGTTTTACGCACGTTGTTGACAATCGTTTCGGCGACAGCGTCCTTGTTTTTCTTGATGCCGGGAGGAAGTGCGTCAATCGCGCCTGCACCGCGTTGCACGATCAAATCAACCAGACCGGTGTCTTCAAACTCGGCGACCACTTCGGAGCTGCCAGCCTGAATGTAGGTATCAAGCAGGAAGCGCATGCCTGCCTCGAATTGTTTGAAGTCGACGTTCTCATTCGCGCCGAGCTTGACCTCGTCACGCACAGCCACGTAATGAGCTACTTCCTTCTTAATCGATGCAGCCTGCGAAGTTGAATAGCCTGCCGCGTCCATGTCGTTAGCGAGCACGGCGTAAGCCCGTACGAGTCCACTGACCGACTTGTATAGTTCCACGCGTTTTGGCTCATTGGCCTTCAACTGTTCGGCGTTACCCGCCTCGGCTGCACAGAAATAATGTTGGTATTGCAGCGTTTCTTTCGGCGGAGCAACAGGTTCACATAGAGCACGGATTCGCTCAAGCGCCTCATCGAGATCCTTACGTTCCTGCTCGCTACGATTCTTAAGCAGACCCTCGATGTCTTTCTTCTCGTAGCCGTCGAGCGCACCAGAGGTGTAATCGGTAATGGCATCCTCGAGCGAGTTGAAGAGGTCTTGGTAGTCGACAATGTAGCCGTACTCCTTGTCGTCTCCATCTAGGCGGTTGACGCGGCAGATCGCTTGAAAGAGACCGTGGTCGCGCATCGTCTTGTCGATGTAGAGGTAGGTCGCTGAGGGCGCATCGAATCCGGTCAACAGTTTGTCAACCACAATCAGAAGGCGCATCTGTCCAGGTTCTTCGATGAAGCGGCGCTTAACGTCCTTTTCGAACTGCTCAATTTTGAGCACTGCTTGATCAGCTGGTTCATCGAAATAGTCCGCGAGCATCTGCCGGTAAATTTCGTACTGGCGTAGCTTCTCGGTTGCGCCGTGGCCGCCATCCTCTTTTGAAATGTCGCCGGCCATCGGCACGTAGCTGGTGACGATCGCAACCTTGCCTTTGAATCCAGCCTGGACGAACATTTCATAGAACTTGCATGCCTGGTAGATGCTTGAACCGACGAGCATCGCGTTGCCGCGCCCGTCCATTAGGCGTGGGCGAAGTTCCATGTCGAGCAGGATGTCCTGCACGATTCGCTTCGATCGAGGTTCAGCGCTGACCACCTTCTGCATGGTGCCCCAGCGTTTCTTCAGCTCGGCTTTGGTTAGGTCCGTCATGCCTTTGGTTTTGGCTTCAAACCATTTATCAACCTGGTCGTGGCTGGTCAGTTCCTGATCAATATTTCGCGCCTCATAGCGCAGGTCGAGTACGACACCGTCCTCGACAGCTTCGTCGAACTTGTAGGTGTGGATGAAGCTACCGAACGTCTCAATGCTTGTGGTTTTATCGGCCTTCAGTAGTGGCGTTCCAGTGAAACCGATGAACATGGCTCCTGGAAGAAGCTTCTTCATTGCCGTGTGCATCTTGCCCGACTGGGTGCGATGCGCCTCATCGACAAAGACGAAGAAGTTGCCCTTCGCGCTGAACCCGGCAGGGATTTTGGAGTTCATTTCAGCGAGGAATGAGTCTTGCGCCTCGTCGCGCTCTCGATCATCATCACCACGGAATTTATGCACAAGAGAAGCGATCAATTGCGGCTTGTGATTGTTAAGTGCGGTGATTAGATCCGCACCGCTGGTCGTACGATAGATCTGCTCGTTGACGCCGCCGAACACCTTCTCGATTTGCTCATCAAGCTCGGTGCGGTCAGTAATAATCAGTACACGCGCTTCCGGCTGGTGTTCCTTGATCCATTTCGCTAACCACACCATCGTCAGACTCTTGCCCGAGCCTTGCGTGTGCCAGATGATTCCGCCGTCACGCTTGGCGACGCGTGCTTGGCTCGCCCTCACACCAAAGTATTGGTTGTGCCGGGCGGTTTTCTTGACACCGGCATCGAACACAATGAAGTCATGGATCAGCTCGAGGAACCGATCCTTCGCACACATCTGCATTAGGCCACGATCCAGCGGCTCCTCTACCTCAGAGGGCTCTTTCCACTCCAACCAATACTTTTCCGGCGTCTCGATCACGCCATAGCGAAGACCCTCGACGTCATTGCCCGCGAAGAGAAGTTGGACCGTTGTGAAGAACGGACGGATAAAGTCTTTCTTCTGATTGCCTATATTCTGACGAACACCCTCCGAGACTCCCACTTTTGAACGCTTGAGTTCGATGACTCCAAGTGCAATGCCATTGACGTACAGCACAACATCGGGGCGTTTGGTGTGCTCACCCCTGATTGAGACCTCTTCGGCAACCACGAAGTGGTTGGCTTTCGGGTTCGACCAGTCCACGAGCCAGACAGTTTCGAATTGCTCGCCGATTCCACGCTTCACCTTGGCCCCGTAGCGGAGCAGGTTGTAGACCTCGTGGTTGGCTTCGTAAAGCGTGCGGCCACCACCTAGGGATGCTGCCTTTTTGAGTTCAGTTATTGCCTTGTCGGCAAGTGCGGAATCGTATCCACGAGCATGAAGATTCTGTGTCAATAGTTCAACTTCGACATGTGAGTTGTCGTCTCGATACTCCCAGCTACCCACATAGTCGTAGCCAAGCTGGTCTCGTAAAAGCGCCACAACTCGATCCTGAGTCTTGCGCTCGATCTGGCCCACTACACTCATACATCAACTCCAATTGGACGAAGTTGGCGACCTTCACCTAATAGCGTCTGAGTGACTCCCTCTGCGATCTGGCGCCTCTTGTTCTCGAGACGTCCGAGTTCTAGATAAGCATCCTCTGCATCTCGGAGCTGCTGTGCAATTCGCTTCTGATCCTTCAAGGGCGGCAAATTAATTTCGAGTTCTTTGAACTTCGTCTTTGCTATGTTGTAGCGAATCGCACCTTGTGCAAGGGATGACACTAAAGCTCTGCCAACCTCGGATCGGAAGTAATACGCGAGGTACGTAGGGTCCGCAGGCGCATCACGCCTCAGCCTGAATCCAAAACAAAAGCTATTCAGGAACGTGGCTGGTGCGGGGTCAAAGTCAACTACCGCAGCAAGTGCAATCTCATTTGCAGTCTCGGAGGACCCGTTAAATAAAAGATCACCTCGCCGCACTTCGTTCTGTCGCTCACCTGCGCGTAACTCCACTTGCTCAAGCGAAACACCTCGTAGTCGAGGGCTGGAAATTACTTCAACAAACGTCACAAATCGGCCGCGACCTTGCCCAAAATCGGCTTTAGTCTTGCCAGTTAGCCCACCATAGGTATTTCCGAGATCTCCGACTTTGATTCGATTACTTGCTTCCGGAACCTCAAGGGCCATCATGTGCCGCGATACCTCGTCACCGATGGTTAATACCCGTGCTTGGATCTCGTTCAACGTCGAGCCGTATCGCTCCCCGAGTTCAGACACTCTCGAGATCATTCGCTGAATCAACCCAATCACAACCTGCCGTATGCGGCTCTTGACCGTGTTGCCCCATTTGTCGTCGATGACTAACTGCTGAACGTCCGCAGCCGTAAGCTCGCCATATTTGGCAAGAATCTGCTCGTCAAGTCCGGTTGCCGCGTCCTTCGCAGCTTTCCTCGCGGCTGCCTCCGCTTCGTAGAGGCGAGTCAGAACTCCCAGTGCCTTTGACTCTTGGCTTGATGAATCTTCACGCTTAACCGCTCGCAACCGTGCATTAACAAGAGCCTTAGAGATCTTGTCTTCAACCATGGCATCGGCTAGCAAACTATCGTCGCCCGAGTTCTCTTCAATGAACTCATCTATCGATTGCATTGCTATCTCGGCAGCCGCGCCGAGTTCCGCAACTTGAGCAGCTTCATTTGAAAAGTATCTATCCACAATGAGCTGCGGCGGCACTAGATCCATTTTGTACTTACGCGCACGTCGCCCAGACCCGATAGCGAGATCTGGAGTCTCGGAGAGTTTTTGATCCCTGTCGTCGATGGTCTTCCTCGGTTGGGCCGCACCCAGCCACCCTTCTCCCATAACTAGGGCCACGTCATCATGCATAGTGCTGTGCCAATAGCTCATAATTTGCTCATAAACTGCATACTCATCGACTAAAGGCCGCAGTCGAAATGAGTCGAGCAGGCTTTCTGATAACGAGCCAATCAAATCCGAGGGTCGAGTCATCTCGTTGGTGTTGTGTAGAACTTCGCGATGGCTATTCCACCATTCATCAACGAGGCTATTTACTGATTTGCTAAAAGCCTTGTACTCGCTTGAACCCGCAATCGTCTTCCCGACATCCTCACTGGCGACCGCAAGCTCTACATAGTCTTTACGAAGCGGACGAAACAGCTCGTGCCTGAGCGAAGGGAAAGCAGTCCAGTACCCAGTGAGTGCTTCGATGTCTCGCAAAGGTATCCCGCCCTCGGTGTGGGCGTGAAGATCCTGGATATCCTCCGGCTCTGACGAGTCGATGTAACGAGGGATATTGAGGTTGTAGTCGTTCGATGGGCTCTCAATTTCACTCAAAGGCACCATTCTGGAATATCGAGGGATGTCCAGCTGCTTTGTGAATGCATCGACAATCTTGTGCATGTCACGTGCTCGCAAACGATTCTTGGCACCGTCCTTTGCAAAATCCTTGGCCGCATCGATCATAAATATCCCGGTACGAGCCTGAGCATCCTCCTTGTCGATCACCAAAATACAAGCAGGAATCCCAGTCCCGTAAAAGAGGTTTGCTGGTAGGCCGATGATGCCTTTGAGATAGCCGCGCTTGATGATCTCCTTCCTGATAGTCGCTTCTGCGTTCCCACGAAAAAGGACTCCATGCGGCAAAATCACGGCACCTTTTCCAGTACTTTTTAGCGATTTGAGCATATGGAGGAGGAAGGCGTAATCGCCATTCTTTTCGGGTGGACGGCCATATCCATCGAAGCGACCAAATTCGTTCTCAAGGCCGTTTGCCCACGATTTCACTGAGAACGGCGGGTTGGCCACGAGGAAGTCAAATGTGTCGAGACGATCATTCGTGGTGAACTGAGGGTTGGTGATTGTGTCGCCTTTGCGGATATCTGCGATCTCGTTGCCGTGCAGGATCATGTTCATCTTTGCCAACGCCCACGTCGCGTTATCCTTCTCCTGGCCGTAAACAGTCAGACCGTGCGGTGCAGCATCCGCAACCTTAAGGAGGAGCGATCCAGATCCGCAGGTTGGGTCGTAGACTGTCGCAGAATACGGGGTGTCCGGCTTGATTCCGATCAGTTGCGCCATGATGCGCGAAACCTCGGCAGGCGTGTAGAACTGTCCCTTCGACTTACCAGACTCAGTCGCGAAATGACGCATCAAGTATTCGTAAGCATCACCAAGCAGGTCGTCTCCCTCCGCGCGAGAACTACGGAAGTCGAGATCCTGAAATATCGAGATCAGGTTTGTCAGGCGGTCCTGCATCTCCTTGCCCTTGCCGAGCTTTTCTTCGTCGTTGAAGTCCGCGAGGTCGATGACCTTTTGCAAGTCGTTGGCTTCAGCAAGCTTCGCGATCGCCTTGTTGACCTTGTCGCCAATCTCCTTGTCTCCCTTGAAAGTGACGAGATCATCGAAAGAGCCACCTACAGGCACGTCAATCAGGCTGTCTTTGTCTGACTTGGCTTTGTCAGTGACGTACTTCACGAACAGGAGTGTGAGGACATAGTCCTTGTACTGGGAGGCATCCATGCCACCACGAAGTTCGTCTGCCCCTCTCCAAAGCGAGCCGTACAGGTCCGATTTCTTCAGGGCCACGGTCACGCCACCACCCTCGAGGACGCACTCGTCAAGCCTGATTCATTCGTCATTAGATAGGTCATGTCGTGCGTGCTCTCCTCCACACCAAGGTGTGTGCGTTAGTTATCCACAAAGCTTGCTCTCAGGCTACCGAGGACTGCAGACACAAGCACTGTCCCACTTCGGGTGATCCACCTCCGGGAGAAACCTCAAACCGGATGCTGAATTCTCCTCTATTTATACCACGATCAGCATTTTTGTTGAAGAGTAAGGGGTTGATGACGACGGCGATGGTTCGGAGGTTCAAACAAGGAAACCAGAATCTTGGCATCGTCGGCGACGCGGTCTGTGTGCATTGTTTTGACAGATTTCTGGATTCATTTGATTAGTTGGCCTGTGAAACCAGATTCGACCAGACCTTGAATCAGAGAGCTTTCACCGCTTCCCGATAGGCCGGATATTATGCACAACATTGACCCCTCCTGGACAACTGACAGCCTTACTCAGCTGATTTAATCCATCCGGGATATTCGGCGAGCGGCCGGTCGCGGCTGTTTGCGGCTTCCTCGTTGGCCCAATTGATGCTGAGTTCGGCACTGTGGTCACGGTTGTTGACGAGTTTTGCGAAGAGGCGCGGGTCGGACAGTTGGGTACCGTTCTGCCAACTCGGCCACACGGGCATTACCCAGACCACGCGAATCTCAAGTAGTGGAGTGTCGTCGTCAACCGTTGTGTCTAGCTTGATGTCGCGGAACATCTCGTGCCCGGTGACAAGGTCTGGGATGTCCTCCGAGTTGCGTAGTTCGAAGCGACGGCCTTCTTGAAATTCTCCGTTGATGTATATATGTGGACGACGCCATTGCGAATGTTCAGGGATATTTACGGTAACACTGAGGTTGACGAGGTTGCCGTTCTGAACGGCATAGATGTTAGCCCACGGTCGGTCGTAGTTGAACGCGTCGCGCAGGATGTAGCTGAGTTGCTCTGCGCCACGGTCGCTGCGGCGCAATCCCGTGCGTTGTTCGACGTTGTGGTTGGCCGCGTAGCGTTTTAACCGCTCGTCGAGATTCTCACCTGCCGTGTCGTGACCTGCGGTTTCGAAGAATGCCCGAATGGGCCCGTCTGGGTCCTTCCCATCCCGATCGAGCACGTCAAGCAGGGTCGTGTACGCCAGTTCCACACTTCCGCCGCCGACGAAATCGGTAAGCAGTTCGAATACGGCGACGCGGTCAAGTCCGAAGGGCCCTGGGCCTCGGCGTAGAGCGCGGAGTTCGGTGAGAAGATCTTTGCGTAGGACGTCGTCTTTCACGATCCCATATTGTCAGTTTCGTGTCAGTGACGGATCACCTCCTCCCGTTCGATCCTGTTAGTGCGACAACCGTCGCACATCACATACAGGAAAGAGAACTGATGAACAACACGGAACTCGCCCCGCTTGGTGGGGCGTTCAGCGCACAAGGATTAGCCCAGATGAGCGGCAGCATGCAGCGACAGGCTGGACGCGAGATCGAACGCGTGCAGGCACAGGCACTGGTTGCTGACACTCGTGAACAAGGTCGGGCCTTGCTGACGAATACGGCACTGCAGAACGTCGGTGCCTTGTCGGCTCTGGAGCAGCACCTGATTCAGGTCGCCCCGATCGGGGAGGCACGCTACAAGCACATTGTTGATGCCTACGCGATGGGCGCTGCCCAGGCAATCCAGAGGTGGTGATGATCATGCCGAATCCGTTCAGTGCGGTCTTGCTCGTGATAGCACTCACCTGCCTGATTCTGATTGGAGTGGTGTTGTTCGTGGAATGGCTGAAGGAGTTGAGGGATCGGCGTCGGACCCGGATCGAGCGTGAGCTTGATGTGGCTCAGGAGCGGATGCGGGCAACCATTTTCCAGCTTGCTTCAGAGTTGGGTGCGGATGCTCACGAGGCTCGCAAGGCGCTCATCCGCGAGTCCTATCTCGCCTCGGGCCAATTGCCACCGAAGCAATGAGCGGCCATGAGCGGAGGTCCGCAGAGGAGCTGCGGGCCTTCGTTCGGGCCACGTCGTTGTGTATTTCGCTACAACGTCTCACCTAGCCACTACCTCTAATAGGCACGACACGGCCACCTCTGTCAGACCTTGCAGGAGCGGGACCGCATATCGCTACGAATTGGTGTCGCACGCTGTGTTGTCAGATCAGCCCTGATGCCCCATAACCATGCCGGAAAACATTCAACCAGCCCGCCACAGTAGCGGTCACCGCGTTGACAGAAGAAAGGAGTCCACTATGACCACACACTTTCATGACGACACCCAGAACCCGCTAAGCGAGGAGGTGCCGAACCCTCCAGCCGCAACTTGGGATGTGATTTGTGCGGACCCGCCGTGGGACGTGCTCCAGAAGGGTCGAACCTCCCTTGGTGCTGAACGTCATTACGACCTGATGACTCTGGACCAGATCAAGGGAATGGGTGAGGCAGTCAAGGCGCTCTCGTCAGAGAACGCGCACCTGTGGCTTTGGGTGACCAACGCCACGTTACGTCACGGTTACGACGTGATGGAGGCATGGGGTTTCACACCTCGATCACCGCTGACGTGGATCAAGCCACGGTTCACGCTCGGCGTGTATCTGCGAAATGCGACCGAGCATCTGCTGTTTGGTACTCGCGGGAAGGCGCCCGTGCAATATAAGTCGCAGCCGACATGGATGTATGCACCGTTGCAGGCTCATTCGGAAAAACCCGATGAGCAGTACGCGGTCATCGATCGGGTCAGCGGGCGTGATACCCGCAAGCTCGAACTGTTTGCCCGACGTCGCCCACCGGCACCGAACTGGAGCGTTTGGGGGAATGAGATCGCCTCCGACGTTTCGCTGGCGAAATGGGGTTACCCGGTGCCGTCGGACTTCGACGACGCCACCACCGATGCGCTTGCCGCCGAACAGGCGGATGCGAGGAAACAGAAATGAGCCAGATTGATTATGTCCGACGAGAAGAGTGTTTCGCTGCTGTCGAGAGCATGGCACGCCGCCGTCGTGTTCCTTGGGATCGCCGTTGCCGTGTGGATCGCCGTAAAGCTGATCCTCGAAGTCTGGTGGGTGCTAGTAATCCTCGTGGCCATCACCGTGGCGGTCAGCACTCTCATCTGGTGGCGACGCAACCGTCACTGGTGAGCCTTGACGATTCGACCTCGTTCGTCCATAACCATGCACAAGCGGCAGACGACCGCGCACAACCGAAGGGAGGGGCACCGCAATGACAAAGCGAAAACCAACGGGACGAGGACGCGGAAGACCGACCACCTCAACAAATGTGCGCATCGTCCCCATCCCTCATGAGCAACCCAATGCGCGAAAGCTTGGTCGTGCGTTCCTCGCACTTGCACTCCACCAAGCCGACAACAACAACGCAGAATCGACGCACCCGACTGACGGCGACGCTGAAGATGGAGGGTTGCGATGAGTCGGGTTGGCCAGCCAGTGTGGCGGGAAGTTCACTGGCCCAGACCCTTCGATCCCGAATCCGCATTTGAGGTTTTGGAGCGTCTGGCCTCTGACCGCAACATGGGTCCAATCATTTGGGAAGCACGGGCACGTGCCGGGCAGATCCGATATCTGCTGGCTGCAGACTCCACCCACATCCACCCCTTAGTGAGCACATTAAAATCGCTCCTACCGGGGATTCAGGTCAACACCACACGATCAGCATCTCGAGTGCGGTTGCAGCATGCCGGGCACCTGCGCGTCACCCACCCGTCCTTGGCTCTCAGTGTCGAGAGGTTGACGGCGACCACCCGCAGCGTACTGGCCAGCCTCACCGGCGCACGAGTTGAAGGCGAAGAAGTTGTCCTCCAGGTGCTGCTGGGCGGCAGACTCACACCACATTTACTTCCAACAAACCTGGAAGACCCCACAGCCTCGTGGCTCGATAACATTCGCGGCACAGTCCGACGTGCGACGGCTGAAGCACGAACCAGTATGAAATCAAGGACATCCCTCCACGGCTTCAAATGCGTCATCCGCATCGGCGCTATCGCCGCCGACCCAGGTCGCGCGCGCAGCCTGATCGCCTCCGTGCTCAGCGGACTGCGCGTTGCCGAAAGCGCCGGTGTTCGCCTGCACCTGGTACCCGAACACCCTTCAGCAATCAACGAAGTGCGACGGCCGTGGCAGTGGCCGCTTCGACTGTCCTCCCATGAACTCACCGCCCTGATGGGATGGCCAATTGGTGAAGGGGTACTGCCGGGTCTGCCCAGTGAGCACCCGCGCAGCCTTCCCGCACCGGAAGGGTTGCGGAGCGTACGCTACCCGTTCGCGGAAACCACCGCCCCAGGCACAACCATCGCGTTGGGTATCACTGCGAAAGATTCCCTGCAGCACACTGTCCTGCTCGGTCCGACTGGTGCCGGTAAATCCAACGCCATGCTGACCCTCATCATGGAGGCCATCGAGGCGGGCCGGGGCGTGTTGGTGATCGATCCAAAACGTGACCTCACCAATGATGTTCTGGCCCGTATCCCTGAACACCGCAAAAGTGATGTCGTCGTCATCGACCCGTCAGATCCTGAACCGGTCGGTTTGAATCCGTTTATTGGAAGCCACAAGAATCCAGAACTGGTGGCCGATAGCATCCTGGCAGTCTTCAAAGAACTCTTCGCCGACTCGTGGGGGCCACGCACTCAAGACGTACTCACCAGCGCACTGATCACTCTGGCAAGGCACCCCGGAGCGACCTTAACGATGCTGCCCGCGCTCCTGACCGATCAAAAGTTCCGCACCAAACTCACCCGTGGCATCACCGACAAGATTGGGCTCGCACCGTTCTGGGCCTCCTACGATGCCATGAGTCCAGAACAACGGGCGCAAGTCATTGCACCGGTCATGAACAAGCTCCGGCAGTTTCTACTCCGACCTGCCCTAAGAGCAGTTCTAGGTCAGTCCGAACCGCGCTTCCAAATGAATGATCTCTTCACCCAAAAACGCATCGTTCTCATCTCACTGAACAAAGGACTCCTCGGGGCAGAGGGTGCTCGACTGCTTGGCTCCCTCGTCGTTTCGCAGCTGTGGCCACTGACTCTGGCCCGAGCAGCATTGCCCGCCCAACGCCGACACATCGTGAACGTCTTCATCGATGAAGTACAGGACTACCTCGCGCTGCCCACCGACCTAGACGATGCACTCAGCCAAGCACGAGGTCTCGGTGTCGGCTTCACACTGGCTCACCAATATCGGATGCAACTGCCTTCGGGACTGCGCGCCGGTGTCGACGCAAACGTACACAACCGGATCGTCTTCGGACTCAATGCTACCGACGCAGCCGAGATGGCCAAGCAAGCACCGCAGTTAGATGTGCAGGACTTCATGCTGTTGCCACGCTTCGGCATCTACACCCACCTGATGCGAGACGGTCACGCAACCGGGTGGATGTCCGCCCGAACACTTGCCGCCTCCCCCGCAACAACCGACCCCATTGAGCTGAAGCATGCCAGCACCAAGCGTTACGGGCGAAGTGCTGAGGATGTGGAAAAAGAGGTGCTGCACTCCATCGGCCTCACACCCACAAGCAACGACGGAACTGATGATGTGGACGAGCCGATTGGGCGTCGACACGTGCCGAAAGGGAGGCCATAATGGCCGCGCCCATCAGTGACAAGAGTTGTCCTGTCGCCTGTCGTATCGCGACCATAAGGCCCGACGGCAGTGCCCGCAACACCGGGCAATTCCCACCGGTAACGGATAAGACTCCCCTGCTATGTCAGCTGTGGTCCATTCCCTCACGGCAGGAGGCTGCATGATGGCCTACCGGCGAATCAGCGGGAGGGAACTTGATCGAATCCAGCAGCGGCTCAGCACTCGAGATTCTGCCATCCTGGGCGTGGTTGCCGAGCACCGCTACTTGACTACGAAGCAGATCTCCCGCTTCATCTTCGTCGACAAGCCGACCGAAACGGCGGCCCTGCGTGCCGCCAACCGGACACTGTCGAAGCTTGCCGACCTGTTGATCCTTCAGTCTTTGCAACGTCGGATCGGTGGAGTGCGGGCAGGTTCCGGCGGCTACGTCTGGCACCTCACCGACGCTGGGGCTCGCTTGCTTCGGAAGGAAACTGGAACAGAAGGCGGCAACACCTCACGGCAGAGAAGCATTGAACCATCCAGCACCTTCTTGGAGCACACTCTCGCCATCGCCGAAGTGCACTTGCACCTGCGACAGGCCACGTCCGAGGCGAACATCACCTTGAGGCCACCACAACTCGAACCCGACTGTTGGCGCGCTTACGTCGGCTCCGGTGGCGGCACGCTGCGTCTCAAACCGGATCTGGCGATCACAACCCTCACTGGTGATTATGAGGACCACTGGTTCATTGAAGTGGATCGTGACACCGAACCGCCATCGCGGATCATCCGCAAATGCCTTCAATACCAGGAGTACCAGCGCACTGGAACCGAGCAGCACCGCATCGGTGTCTTTCCCGCCGTGGTCTGGATCGTGCCCGGCACGATACGGCGCGAACAACTGCAACGGCGATTGAGTGCGGAACCGGCTATCAGCAAACGGCTCTTCACCGTGGTGACCCTCGATCATCTCGCATCGCTCATTAGCGAAGGAGCCAACCACATCAATCCAACGGGTGGGCAGCAAGGAGAACATCCCCATGAATAACCCTGAAAACCACACCCCAGAACGTGCACCGCACGAGAAAAGTACCGCCGACTATTTTATTGAGCACTGCGTGAACAGTGAAGCGCCCCAGGTTTGATGCCGCATCCTTTTGAGTTGGAAGGATGTATGTCAT
>OEIU01001117.1_pt1 | contig 19310 bp, 17 predicted proteins | sample 1539221 | NCBI WGS metagenome assembly OEIU01 (sample SAMN03792071, study PRJEB22550) | activated sludge metagenome | feature: wastewater treatment plant; material: activated sludge; isolation source: Wastewater treatment plant of a petroleum refinery complex | place: Argentina: Zarate | collected...
CGCCAAGAACATCATCACCACCGAGGCCGTCGTCGCCGACAAGCCCGAAGAGGGCCCGGCCGGCGGCGGCATGGCGATGTCGCCCAACATGGGCGGCATGGGCATGGGCGGCGGCATGATGTAGTGCGGACAATCCCGCCGGCCAAGCAGCACCTCTCTACACGGGCGCTGCGACCGCGCTTCGCGCGGTAGGGAGTGCGGACAATCCCGCCGGCCATGCAGCACCTCTCTACCCGGGCGCTGCGACCTCGCTTCGCTCGGTAGGGCCGGCGGGAATTGCGAATCCCGCCGGCCTTGCAGCACCTCTCTACACGGGTGCTGCGACCGCGCTTCGCGCGGTAGGGCCGGCGGGAATTTGCTCGTCGTTCCGTGGCCGATCGGGCGCGTCGGCGCTGTTCACCCCTTCGGGCCGATGCCGCCGCCGGCGACACGTCCTTGACTGCGGATGTCGCCGCACCGCCCGCCCCGCGGGCGCACGAAGGGAGCAGACACATGTGGTGGGAGTTCGGCGGAGCGCTCGCGATCATCTGGGTGATCGTGTTCGTCATGTTCGCGTTCACGGCGCTCAGGAAGGGGCACTGGATCATGTTCATCGTGGGCTTCCTGCTGCCCATCTTCTGGATCATCGGTGCCCTGATCCCACCCACCCGGCGGGTCTAGCCTCCCGGGGGCCGGCGCCGCTCAGCGTCCGGTGATCCGCTCGCAGGCGTAGGTGTCGCCGCCCGGGCCGCCGGAGCACACGTCCCGGGCGGGGCCCCCGCGGAGCACGTCGTGGTCGGGGCCGCCGCTCAGGGCGTCGTCGCCCGCCTGACCCAGCAGCACGTCGGTCCCCGGCCCGCCCTGCAGCCGGTCGCGCCCCGCGCCGCCGCACACGACGTCCCCGCCGCCGCGCGCGAGCACGCGGTCGTCCCCGGCGAGCGCGGCGATGACGTCGCGCCCCGGGGTCCCCACCAGGCGGTCGTCGCCGGGCGTGCCGACGATCGTGGCCTCGCGTCCGCTGCAACGGGCGGGCGGCCGCGGCGGGTCGCCCTGGAGGCGGGCCACCGCCCCCGCCCCCTCCCCCCCCCACGTCTCCCCCCCGGCCCGGATCCCGCCCGCCCCCCGGACGGCCCCCCCGTGCGCCGTCTCGACCCCGCCGAGCTGGACGATCCGCCTGCCGTCGCGGCCGAACGTGGTGTCGGGGGCGCCGCCCGGCTGGAAGCGCGCGACCAGCATGTCCCGGCCGATGGAGCCGGCCACCACGATCTTTCCGTCCCGCTGGAGGGCGACGGCATCAGCAGTGGTGGGCCGGCCCACCACGCCGAAGGTTGCGCGCCCGCCGCGTCCGAACGAACGGTCAACGCGGCCGCTCGGCGTGAGTCGCCAGAGGACGACGCCCGCGCGCGGTCCACCGACCCCTGCGGCGAAGATGCGCCCGTCGGGACGCGTCACCAGCGCGCGGATCGCGCTGGCGGCGCCCGCGTCGAAGGTGCGGGTCCCGGCGATCCCGAAGCTCTGGTCGGAGGCGCCGTTCGCCGTGAAGCGCACGATCGCGCCGGTCGACGGGCTTCCCGCGGTCCCCCCCACCAGGATGGTCCCACCGGGTCCCGTCGTCACCGACAGGCCGACGTCACCGCCGGCCGTCAGGTCGACGCCGGCGGTTCCACCGGCCCCGAACGTCGCGTCGGGGGTCCCGTCCGTCCGCAACCTCGTCACCAGCAGCGCCCCGCCCGGGCCGCCGCCGCCGGCGACCAGCATGCGGCCGTCCGGCGCGAGGGCGATCGCGTGCGCCGAGTCCTCCCCGCCGTAATCGATGATCCGCACGCCCGCCGGGCCGAACGCCCCGTCGGGGCTCCCCGACGGGGTGAGGCGGAGCACGAGCGCGTTCCGGCCGGCGGTCGTCGCGCCCGCCGCGACCACCGATCCGTCCGGCGCCACCGTCACCGCGTTCGCGGTCTCGACGCCGCCGAGGTCCACCCGCTGGGTGCCGCCGTCGCCGAACGTGGTGTCGACCGAGCCGTCCCGGCGGAGCCGCGTGACCGTCAGCGCCGTGTCCGGCCCGCCGTCGCCCGCCACGACGATCGTGCCGTCCGGCGCGATCGCCACCGCCGACGCACGGTCGACGCCGTTCCGCACCACCACCGTGTGGCCGTCGTCGCCGAACGTGCGGTCCGGCCCACCCGGGGCGGCGAGCGCGACCGCCGTGCCGCACGCCGCCACCGCCACCACGGCCGCGAGGGCGCGGACGGTCCGGCGGGGGTGGCGGGTCCGGGGGCGGAACGGAACCCGGCGCAAGACCCGCCGGGCCCCCCGCGGGACGAGCGTTTTTCAGGCGATCGCCGGTGCGCTGAGATCCGGCCGGGAGTAATGCCCCGCGACGTCCAGTACGCGCCGCGCGGCGATGATCGCGCCACGGTCGCAATCGGCCGTCAGGATCTCCTCGCGGCCCGCGAGGGGTCCCGCCAGCAGGTTGCCCCACGGGTCGCAGATCACGCTGTTGCCGTCCAGCAGCACCTCCGGGCAGCCGGCCAGTTCCTCGGGGAACGGGAAGTCCGCCGGGAACGCCGATCTCGGCAGGTACTGGACGGGCGACAGCACGAACGTGCCGGTCTCGAACGCGTACGTCCGCATCGCCGCCACCCAGACGTCGCGGTCGTCGGCGGTCGGCGCCAGGTAGAAGTCGGCGCCGCCGTCGATCAGGCGCTGACGGGCCGCCGGCATGAAGTTCTCCCAGCAGATCAGCCCCCCGAGGGTCCCGATGTCGCTGCGGATCGGGTCCAGGTCGTCGCCGGGCCCCTGACCCCAGAACACGCGCTCGTGCAGGGTCGGGACCAGCTTGCGGTGACGGTGGGCCACCCGCCCGTCGGGCGACAGCCACAGCAGCGTGTTCCACATGGTCCCGGGCCGGCGCACGTCGCGTTCGTTGACGCCGATCCCCACCCAGGCCCGCGCCCGCCGCGCCGCCGCCGCCAGCCGGTCCGTGAGCGGGCCCGGGATCTCGACGGCCGCGTCCCACATCCGCCGGTGCAGCTCGGCGGGCGCCGCGCCGAACTTCGCGCAGGCATGCGCCCACCGCGAGCTCGGGTAGAGCGATACGAACACCTCGGGAAGGGCGATCAGCCGCGCCCCCGCCGCCGACGCCTCGCCGATGAGGTCGCACGCCTTCGCGACCGTCGCGTCCGCGTCGAGGATCACCGGGGTCGCCTGGACGACGGCGACGCGGATCGTCTCGCTCACCGGAGCACCTCCCCCGTGTGCTCGCCGAGCCGCGGTGCCGGCCCGCCGGCGCGCGCCGGGGTGCGCGACAGCCGCAGGGGCGGCCCGGTGACCGTCTCCGTGCCGAGGTCCGGGTCGTCGACCTCCACCACCAGCCCCAGCGCCGCGGCGTCGGGATGGTCGAGCACCGCCCACGCCGCGCCGACCTCCCCGTACGGCAGGCCGTCCGCGTCCAGCGCCGCGCGCCACGCCTCAGTGGTGTCCTCCGCGAGGCGGGCGGCGATCCGCTCGGCGAGCTCGTCGGAATGCCGGGCGCGGGACGGCACGTCCGCGAAGCGGGGGTCGTCGAGCAGGTCGCCCAGCCCGATCGCCCGCAGGGCGCGCGCGTGCAGCCGGGGGGCGTAGCAGGCCAGCGAGATGGCGCCGTCGCGGGTGGCGTACGGCCGGTAGAGGGCGCCGACGAACCGGTTGAAGAGCGGCTCCCCCGATTCCTCGCGGATCAGGCGGTGCGCCGCGAGCGCCGCCGACGCCTCCAGCAGCGACGTCTCCACCCGCTGGCCGTGGCCGCTGCGCTCGCGCTCGAGGAGGGCGGCGAGGATCCCCGCCACCATGATCCACGGCACCACCGTGTCGTGCGCCGGCACCGGCATCACCCGCCCGCCGTTCGCCGTGACCAGCCCCGATTCGGACTGGAGGGCCACGTCGGTGCCCCTCCGCCCCTGCGGCCCGAAGGCCGACAGGCTGCAGTAGACGAGGCGGGGGTTGAGGGCCATGAGCTCGTCGGGGCCGGCGCCGATGCGCTCGGCCACACCGGGGGCGAAGCTGTGCACCACCACGTCGGCGTCGGCCACCAGCCGATGCAGCGCCGCGCGCCCCTCCGGGGTCCGCAGGTCGATCACCACGCCGCGCTTGCCGCGGTTCACGGCGTGGAACACCCGGCTCTCGCCGCGTACGTCGTCGACGTGGCGCCAGCCGTCGCCCTCGGGCGGCTCCACCTTGACCACGTCCGCGCCGAGCTGCGCGAGTGCCATCGTGGCGAGCGGACCCCCCAGGTGGTGGGTCAGGTCGACGACCCGAAGGCCGTCGAGCGCCCCGCTGGTGGGTTGCCTGGCGTGACCGGACATGACGCGCTCCTCTCGGCGGCGGGACGATGCGCACCACCCTGGGCCGGCATCGTCACGCCACCGTCACGGTGGCGTCAACTCAGCGGCGGAGCGCCTGCGCCAGGTCGGCGGAGCCGATGCCGCCAGCAGCGAAGTCGGTGGACGAGAGTCCCTGGAGCAACCGCTGACGCAACGCCTCGGCGCGGCGCACCGCCCCCTGGGCGAGCCGCTGGGTGGCCACGATGTTCGCGCGCGTCACCCGCAGCGCCGGCACCTGGACCGGAGGGATCGGCGGTGTCGCGCTTGGGGGGCGCCCCGGGGTCCGCGGCCCCCGCCCCCCGCCGGGCGCGCCCGGCGCCGGCGTCTCGGGGGGCCTCGCCCCGTCGATGACGTCGCCGCCGGTGAGGCCGGCGTCCAGCCGCGCCTCGATCGCCGCCACCCGCGCCATCGCGACCCGGGCGATCAGCCTCGTCTGGCGGAGCTCGCGGGCGTTCACCGGCAGCCGCGCCCGCGCGGGCGGGCCGGCGGGCGCCACGATGGGCCGGACCGATGCGGCGGCGGGGCCGCCCGCCTCCGGCGGCCCGGGGGGCTGCAGCGCCGGGTCGAAGGCCGCGGCGCCGAGCCCCTCGTGCCGGATGTCCCCGGCGGCGATCCCGGCGTCCAGCCACGCCTCGATCGCCACGACCTTGCGCAGCGCCGACGCCGCCACGCGGCGGTCCGTGCCCATCTGCGTGCGGCTGGGCCGGACGGGCCGGCGCAGCTCGAACCAGCTCAGGCCCAGCGGCTGCCTGGTGTAGCCGCCGCGGGCCTGGTCGAACGGCCACACACGCCAGGCGTACCGCTGCCCGGACCGCAGACCCGCCACGCGTGTCCTGTTCGTGGTGGGGAAGACGGAGCGGACCTTCCGCATCCCGGTGGTGGTGACGCGGAAGACCTGGAGGTTGTAGAGGTCGGCGCCGCCCGCCGCCCGCCACCGCAGCAGTGGCCGGGCGGCCGTGACCACGCTCCCGGGCCGCGGGCGCAGCGCCGCAGCGTTGCGGGTGGTGGGCCCCAGCAGGGCGGCGTCGGCGACGCCCGTCGCGACGATGAAGGGGTCGGCCACGCCGTACGGCCCGGCGCGGCCCGATGCGACCGTCTGGCGCACCTGGAAGGCGTATGCGCCGGGCACGAGGGGGCCCAGCGCCACCTGCGTGTCGAGCGTGTCGCCCTGGGAGACGACCGCGCCGCCCGACAGCACCTGCCACGTGAACGTGGCGTCCGGCTCGCCACCCGTCCACGCGAACACGGGGCGGGTTCCGCGCACCGGGCCGGCGGGCCGGACGGTGATGACGGGCGCCGCGGGACCCACCGCGAAGGCGACGGCGCGGGTGGTGGCGTTGCCCGCACCGTCGACGGCGGTGACGCTCAGCGACGCCGGCCCCGGCGAGCCGGTGGGCAGCGGCGCCCCGTCGGGGACGGTCCCCGTGCAGCTCACCGCACCCGAGCAGGCGAAGTCGGCCAGGACGGTGTCACCCGGCAGGTACGTGGCGTCGGTGGTCGGCGTACGGATGCTGACCCCCGGCGGCCTCACGTCGACCGTGAACGAGCGGCTCGCGATGGCGCGGGGCTGGTCCTGCATCGCCTTCAGCGTGTACGAGCCCGACCTGAGCCCGGCGAGGGTGACCCGCAGCGGCGACCTCCCCGACCCCTTGCGGCCGGCGGTGAGCGTCCACGAGATCCTGGCGCCGGCGTCGCCGGCGATACGGTAGCCCGGGGTGGGTCGTACTACGTTCCAAACGTCCGTGTCGGCCCCCGAGATGGTCACCTCCGGCGCGGCCGCGCCGTGGGCCGCCGGCAGCAGCAGTGCGCCCGCCAGCAGGGGCAGGCAGCGGCGGGCGAACCTCCAGGCGTCCATTCCCCCACAACGCTATCCCGTGACGGCCTCCGCGCGTATGGGTGAACCGTGAAGTTTCTGCGTCGAGCTCGCGGCGGGCGGAGCGTCGCCGCCGGGTCGGCGGCCGACGCGTGACCTCCGATCGGCCGCCCCCCCTGCCGCTACAAGCCCGGGGCCGATCGAGATACGATACCGCCGGTCCCGCTGCGTGGCCGACGGCACGCGCGGCCGGCAGGGGCTCCGCGACGCTCCGCTGCGCCTGGTCCCCCCGTCACCGGTGCCGCAGGTCGACTGGGAGGATGCCGTCCGGCGGATCGCGTGGATCCGGCGTCGTCAGCTCGCCCTGGTGGGCGTCGTCGCCGCGCTGACCGTCGCCGCCCCGGTGGCGGTCGCCACCCTCCACGTCGCGCATGCCCGCCCGATCGTCGTCGTGGTGGGCGCCGTCGCGGCCGCTGCGCTGGTGGGCTGGGCCGCGCTCGACCGCGCGCTCCGCCGGGTGGTCGACGGCCTCGGGCGGTCGGCCCGCGTGCTGGCCGGGCTCGCCGCCACCGACCCCCTCACGGAGCTGCCGAACCACCGCGCCTTCCAGGAGCGCCTGCACGAGGAATGCGCCCGCGCCCTGCGCGCCGGCGCTCCGCTGTCGCTTGTGCTCCTGGACCTGGACCACTTCGCGCGCATCAACGACCGCCACGGGCATCCGGCGGGCGACGCCGTCGTGCGCGAGGTGGCGCGCCGGCTGCGGGAATGCGCCCGCGACGGCGAGATGGTGGCGCGCATCGGCGGCGAGGAGTTCGCGTGGCTGCTCCCCGGCGACGAGATGGACGCCTGGCAGGCCGCGGAGCGCGCCCGCCAAGCGGTGGAGGCCGAACCCGTCGCCACGGACATCCGGCTCACGATCTCCGCCGGAGTGTGCGAGCTGGGCCAGGCCGGCTCGCCGATGGAGCTGCTGCGGCTCGCCGACGGCGCCCTCTACTGGGCCAAGGCGCACGGGCGGAACCGCAGCGTCCGCTACTCGCCCGACGTGGTCGAGGAGCTCTCCGACGCCGAGCGCGCCGCCCGCCTGGAGCACCAGCAGGCCCTCAACGCCGTCCTGGCGCTGGCACGGGCGGTGGACGCGAAGGACCCGTACACCATGCGCCATTCGCAGCGCGTCGCCGAGATGGCCGTGCGCGTGGCGCTCGAGATGGGGTGGAGCGCAGACCGGGTGCGGCTCCTGCACGAGGCGGCGGTGCTCCACGACGTCGGCAAGATCGCGGTCCCCGACCTGGTGCTCACCAAGCCGGGCCGGCTCAGCGACGAGGAGTTCGCCCTCGTCCGCGAGCACGCCGTCCGCGGCGCGGAGATCGTGGCGGAGACGCTCACCCCCGAGCAGGTCGCGTGGGTGCGCGGCCACCACGAGCGGTTCGACGGCGCGGGCTACCCCGACGGGCTCGCCGGCCACGACATCCCCGACGGCGCCAGGATCCTCGCCCTCGCCGACGCATGGGACGCGATGACGAGCGACCGCCCCTACCGCCGCGGCATGTCCGCGTCCCGCGCCTTCGGGATCTGCGGGGAGGAGCGCCGGGCGCAGTTCTGCCCGGACGTGGTCGCCGCCCTCACCCGGCTGTGGGAGGCCGGCGCGCTTGCGGCGGCGGGCGACGACTCCGGGGACGACTCGCTCGGAACCACCCCGCTCCAGTACCGGGGCGTCCCCGCCGCGGGGATCGGCCGCCGCCGCGACCGCGCGACGGTGTCGGGCTCCGGCCTGGTCTACCGCGGCCAGACGATCCGCGAGGCCCCGCCCCGCCGCTGATCCGCGTGCCACGTGGCCGCGACGGCCGCCAATTGGCACACGACGATCCCCGCGGCCACCGGGAGCTGGGTCTCGCCCCGGAGGACGAGGAGGGCGACCCCGAGGGCGACGGTGGCGATGCTGCAGGCCAGGGGGATCCGCCGGAGGGGGACGGCATCGGCCGCGACGGCGCCCGCGCCCACCACGAACACCACCAGGGCGCAGGGCGCGGTGATGCCGAAGCGCTCCGGCCGGTCGATCGCGATCGACGCCGCCAGGGCCGCCGCGCCGGCCGCGAGCAGGATCGCCCGCAGGGTCACGGCGGCCCCGCCCGGTCGGCGACGCGGCCCGCGAGGTCCACGAACGTGTACCGCACCTCCCCGCCGCGGACGTCGATCCGCAGGTGGCCGAAGCGCGTGAGCGACACCTCGGCCCCCGGGGTGGGGCGGGTGAACTCGTCCGCGCCGATGCGCCCGCCGCCGGTGCCGACCGTGAAGCAGCGGACCCCATCGACCACCCGCCGCTCGTAGCGGTGGAGGTGGCCGGAGATGATCGCGTCGACGCCGGCGGCCCGCGCGACGCGCACCAGCGGATCCCCCGGCCGCGGCGGGCGGTGCTGCACCACGAAGCGGTGCCGGAACCCCGTCCGGGCGAGCTGCCGCCGGGCGAACGCGACCCCCTCGTCGTCGGCGCGGTCGCCGAGGATCACGGCCTGCACGGGGCCGTGCTCCACGACGTACCGACCGCCCGGCGGGATGTCGAACGCGGCGCGGATGGCCCCGTCGCCCGGCGGCAGCGCCTCGTGGTCGCCCAGCCCGACGTACACGGGCGCGTTGCGCATCAGCTCCGCCATCGGCCGGAACACGTTGCGGTCGAGTGCGACGTCCGGTGCCGACAGGTAGCTGTTGTCGCCGGCCGTCAGCACCAGGTCCGGCCGCCCCGCCGCGATCGTCCGCGCCACCGCGTACTGCTCGTCCCCGCCGATGCCGTAATCGGCGAGCGCGGCGATGCGGACCGGCGCGTCCGGGTCGTCGGAGGGCGTGGTGAACGTGCCTGCCGCGGCGCCCATCCCATCGACCGACGCCGTCCACGCGTAGCGCGTGCCGGGGCGCAGGCCGTCGAGCACGCCGCCCCGCGCGGCCACCCGGCGCCCCGCGTCGTCGAGGGCGGCGAGGCGCACGTCGCGGTCGCCGTCGGTACGCCACCGCAGCTCCGCGGAGTCCCGGTCGACGCGCAGCAGGTACGGCCCGCGGGTGAACGGGCTGCCCTCCGGCCCCAGGAGGTACATCCACCAGTAGAAGATCACGCCCGCGATCGCGATCAGGGTCACGGCGACGAGCATGCTCACGCCGATCAGGGCGCGGCGCATGCGCCGCTCGCGCGCGGTCAGGTCGTCCATCGGGCCCATGTTCCCCCACCGGGCCCCCGTGCACGCGGCATCCGCCGCACGCCCCCCTCAAGCCGGATCGCGCTCCCGCCGATATGGAGCGTGCCCTCCCGGTTGTCGATGTCGACCGGCTCCGACGGAGGCGTTCATGGATGAGAGGCAGGGAGGCCGGGTGCGCGCACCGAGGCGATCGCGACAGGCCGGGTTCTCGTACATCGAGGTCCTGGTCGGGATCATGATCATGGCGATCGTGGCCGGGGGCATCGTGCAGGGCCTCGCCGCCACGAGCTCCTCGCTGGGCAAGTCGCGCGCCGAGACCACGGCCACCAAGCTCGCGTCCGCGGCCCTCGACCGGGCCCACCGCATGGACTACAAGGACGTCGGCATCGTCGGCGGCAGCCCGCCGGGCGTGATCCCGGCCAGCACCACCCAGACGGTGAACGACATCCAGTACACGACCGCCACGGACGTGGAGTACGTCGACGACCCGGCGCTCGGGCAGCCGCAGACCTACGTGAACTACAAGCGCGTGACGGTCACGGTCACGCCGGCCACCAGCGGCTCCCGGCCGATGCAGGAGACCACGCTCGTGGCCCCGCCGGCGATCGGGGCGATCGCCGGCAAGTCGACGATCGTCGCCAGCGTCATCGACGCCCTCACCGACCAGCCCGTCGCGGGCGCGCCGGTGACCGCCGACCTCAGCACCTCGCCATCGCAGACCCGCAGCACGGGCAGCGACGGCAAGGTGGTGTTCGCCGGCCTCGAGCCGAGCGCCATCTCCGCGACCGACCCGAAGTACAAGTACCGCCTCACGGTCGGCCTGACCGACCCGTGGGTCACCCACCCCGACAGCGCGCCGGCGCAGGCGCAGCAGCACCTCGCCGCGTCCCAGACGTGGACGACGACGCTGAAGGTGTTCAAGCGGGCGACCGTCAACGTGAACGTCCGCGACGCCGCCACCGGCCAGCTCGTCACCGAGCGCACCCAGGTGCAGGTGACCACCCCGTCCCCGGACCCGCTCAGCGACACGCTGATCGGCGCCACCGGCCTGTTCACGTTCAACACCATCGCCGGCAAGCCGATCCAGCCGAGCGGATCCAACTTCACGGTCGCCGTGCAGGCCGACTGCTACGCGAACGGCTCGATCTCCCGCCCGGTCCCGACGGGCTATCCGAGCAACACGACCGAGACGTTCGACTTCAACCTCACCAAGGTCCCCAGCGGCTACCTGGACGTGACGCTGCGGAGCACCGCGGCGGGCAACCCGGTGATCCCCGCCGGCCAGGTGCAGGTGTCGGGCGGGCAGGCGGGCATCGCCCCGCGGGTGCGCGACACCGACAGCAGCGGCAAGGTGCGCTTCTGCCTCGACCCGTCCGGCTCGGTGAGCTACGTCGTGTCGGCGGCGAAGGCGGGCTACGGCGCCGGCTCGATCCTGGCGACCCTCAACGCCAACCAGACCACGCCGCTCACCATGTACCTGGCGCCCACGAGCGGCACCGGCACGATCCGCCTGACCACCGGAACCTCCGGCAAGCTGGTGCGCCTCCAGGCCGTGACCGGCACGTACGACGCCCAGCAGACGACGAACACCTCGCTGTACGCCGACTTCACGGGCCTCGCGTCCGGCAGCTACGTCGCGTACGTCGCGACCGGCTTCTCCGGCGGCACCACCACGTGGAGCACCGGCAAGTCGGTGACCGCGACGGCCAACCAGGTCACGAGCTACAGCGTCCCGTGACGGCCCGCCTCCGAGCGCTTCGCAGGCGCCGCGCCCAGGCGGGCTTCACGCTCGTCGAGCTGCTCGTCGGGATCATCCTGTCGATGGTCTTCGCCATCGCGATCTACGGGATGTTCTTCTCGACCCTCGACAGCGCCCGCAGCCAGCAGACGCAGTGGCTGGCGCAGTCCACGGGACGCACGGCGATCGACCGGCTGTCGTCGGAGATCCGCCAGTCGGTGAGCCCCGACGACGGCCTCACGCCGCCGCTCATCTCGCTCTCGCCGACGAGCATCGAGTTCTACCTCGACCCGTCGCGGTCGACGACCGCCCTGCGGCCCGTGCCCCAGAAGGTGCGCTACCGGATCGTGTCGGGGCAGCTGATCCGCGACCGGGCCGTCTCGCCGCAGACCTCGCCGCCGTACAGCTACGGGGCCTACGGGGCGACGGAGGTGCTGGTGGACGGCGTCCAGAACGGGGCGGTCCCGCTCGTGGCACCCGTCACCGAGGACGGGGTCGCGCTGTCCGCGACCATCAACGCCGGCGACACGCGGCTGCGGGACGTCGCGCAGACGTCCCTGCGGCTGCTGATCGCCCAGAAGACCGGCGCAAAGGCAACCACGATGGAGCTGAACACGGATGTCGCACTCCGCAACGCGATCCGGCTCTAGCCGCCGGGGCCGCCGCGCCCAGCGCGGCTCGAGCCTCATCGTCACGATCATGCTCACCAGCGTCGCCGCGATGCTGGTGCTCGTCAGCTTCTCGTACGCGCGGAGCACCACCACGCAGACGCAGCGCGAGGGCCGCACCGACCTGGCGCTGCAGGTGGCCGACGCCGGCGTGAGCCGCTACATCTCGCGCCTGGTCGAGGACCCGCGCTACTACGACCACTTCATCGACAAGGCCGAGGACCCCCGCGTCGACCCGAGCGGCGTGGTCCACGCCCCGGGCAGCGCCTGGACGCCGGGCGTCCCGTGGACCTACGCGGCCGGGACCCCCACCACCTGGACGACGCTCCAGGACGCGCGCTTCGGCCAGTCGGCGTACTCGTTGCGCATCGCGCCGCCGCCGCCCGGCTCCGACCTGGTGACGGTGCAGTCGACGGCGCAGGTGGGCCGCGGGCAGCCGAACCCGGTGATGCGCTCCATCCAGAGCCAGATCCACCCCACCTCCATCGCCGACTTCCAGATGATCTCGAACGCCACCGTCAAGTACGGCTCGACGGCGACGACCACCGGCAAGCTCTACTCGGCGGTGGACATCAACCACCAGGGTGTCGCGAAGGCGCCGGCGTACGCGCAGCACTGGGCGTGCTCGAGCAGCCAGTTCGACTGCCCCAGCTCGAGCCCGCCGGGATCCGTCTTCCAGGGCGGCGCGTACGACGCGAAGACGACCCCGTCGTTCCAGTCGAAGTTCGCGACGCCGATCGACTTCTCGCAGTTCACCCAGTCGCGGCTGGACATCAAGGACGCGGCGACCGCCAGCGGCACCGCGTTCAACGACCCGAGCGTGAACGCCTGGATGGTGCAGTTCCTGTCGAGCGGCCAGATGAAGATCTGGCGCGTCACGGGGTCGTCCGACCCGGGCCAGCAGGTCAACACGCTGAGCTGCTACTCGACGATCAACGTCCCGGCGAGCGGCGCCATCTACTTCGAGCAGTCGGTGATCGTGTCGGACGGCAGCACCAAGACCGACTCGTGCGGCGCCAGCACCGGCCCGCGTCCGTCGGTGGTGAACGGCCGCGCGACCATCGCGACGAAGGCGAACGTCTACGTGGGCGGGAACATCTCGTACAGCGCGCCGGGCGACGACGTGCTGGGCCTGATCGCCGGCAACGAGGTGATCATCGCCAAGTACACGCCGACCAACCTGACGTGGCGCGCCGCGTCCCTCGCCCAGACCGGGCAGTGGCGCACGTGGACGGGCACGGCGGACGGCCACGGGTCGATGCTCTACATCGGCTCGCAGACCACCTCGGACGGCGGCTACGCCTCGATGTTCAGCACCCGCGAGTACCAGTACGACGAGACGCTCCAGCGCCTGCGTCCGCCCTTCTACCCGATCCTCGAGGGCAGCTGGGACACCTTCTACTGGCGCGAGGTGAAGGCTCCCGGGACGTGATCGGGCGCCGGTCGCGCCCCGGCGGGGGCGCGGCCGGCCGCTGGTAGCCTCGGGGCGGTGAGCCCCGGATGACCGCGACCGCCTTCGGCGCCCTGCTCATCATCCTGGCGGGGGCGCTCGCGCGGCACTACGGGATCATCAGGCGCGAGGACGGGCCGCTGCTGGTGCGCCTGGTGATCCACCTGGCGCTGCCCCCGCTGATCTTCCTGATCATCGCGGAGGCCGACCTCGACCTCTCGCTGCTGCTGGTGCCGCTGGTGGGGTACGCCCTCCACTTCATCTTGCTGGGCATCGTGTCGGTGTCGGTGCGGGTGTGGGGGATGGAGCGGCCCCGGGCGGGGGCGATGGTGGTGGCGACGGCGGTGGGGAACACCGGGTTCTTCGGCCTGCCGCTGATCGCGGCGTCGGGGGGCGGGTTCTCGCTGCCGGCGGCGGTGATGTACGACGCGCTGTGCACCGGGGTGATCACGTGGACGTCGACGGTGGCGATCGCGTCGTCCTTCGGCCGGGCGGAGGGGGAGCCGCGGCTGTCGACGCGGGAGCTCGGCCGGATCCTGCTGCTCCCCCCGAACTGGGCGCTGGCGGCGGGGCTGGTGGTGAACCTGGCGGGGTTCGGCGACCTGCCGTCGGGGATCGAGCGGCCCATGGAGATCCTGGCGGGTGCGACGCTCCCGCTCACGATGATCTACGCGGGGCTGATGATCGACTTCCGGGGCCTGCGGCGGCTGTGGCCGGAGATCGGCTACGTGACGGTGGTGCGCCTGGGCCTGAGCGCCGTCATCGGCGCCGGCCTGGCCGTCGCCGTGGGGCTGGAGGGCGACGTCCTCCACACGGTCGTCATCATGGCGGCCATGCCGACCGCGATGATGTCGCTCGTGCTGGGCACCCGATACGGACTGCGCTCCGACGTCCTCGCGGGGGCGGTGGTGGTGACGACGCTCCTCGCGACGATCACGCTGCCCGCGTGGCGGGCGGTGCTGCTGTGACGCCCCCGGTCGCGCCCGCCGGCTTCGGCGAGCGCCTGGCGGCGGCCGTGGAGGCCCGGGCCAGCCAGGTGGTGCTCGGCCTCGACCCGGATCCGCGGCGCGTGCCGGGCGGGGCGGAGGGGGCCCGGGCGTTCTGCCGCAGGGCGATCGCGGCCGCGGGGCCGGCGTGCGTGGCGGTGAAGCTCCAGCTCGCGACGTTCGAGCGGTTCGGCACCGCGGGCTGGGAGGCCTTCGAGCGCGTGGCCGCCGCGGGCGCCGAGGCGGGGCTGCTGGGGATCGCCGGCCCGAAGCGGGGCGGCGAGGGCGTGACGTCCCGCGCCCACGCCGACGCGTTCCTCCGGCCGCCGATCGACGCCCTGACGATCAACCCGAGCCTCGGCGGCGACGCCGTCGCGCCGTTCATCGAGGCGGCGTCGGCGGGATCGCGGGGCCTCTTCGCGCTGGTGCGGACATCCAACCCGGGGGCGGCGGACCTCCAGGACCTGCCCCTCGCCGGCGGGGGCCTGTGGCACGAGGCGGTGGCGCGCCGGGTGGCCGAATGGGGCGCCCCCAGCGTCGACGCGTCGGGCCTGAGCTGCCTGGGCGCGGTGGTGGGGGCCACCGTCCCGGAGCGCATCGTGGGCCTCCGCGCCCTGATGCCCCACCAGCCGCTCCTGATCCCCGGGGTCGGCGCGCAGGGGGGGCGGCCCGAGGACCTGGCGGGCGCCTTCGGGGGACGCCGGGCGGGAGCCCTCGTCGCCGCGAGCCGTTCCATCATCTTCGCGGAATCCCCGCGCCACGCCGCCGAGGACCTCCGCGAGACCCTCTGGGAGGTCTCGGGGGGCTGACCACCGGCCGGGCCTGGTCCGTCCCGGCGGCACTGGTCGACCCCCGCGGGGGCAGGCCGGACCTCCGGCCCCCGCGGGGGTCGACCACTACCGCCGGGTTATCCGTGCCCCGCGAGAAGCGATTTTATCGTCTCCGCCGAGAGGACCTCGGCGCCCAGTCGCCGCTGCGCGGTCAGCGCGCGGTCGTGGGCGTCGTCGGGGGGCACCCCGCCGTGGGCCTCGGCGGCCGTCGCGTCGGCCGCGGCCAGGGTGCGCAGCCGGCGCCCGAGAGCCTCGCGCGCCGTCGCCGTGCACCCGCCGCAGGAGGTGAACCCGGCGAGCACGACGGTGTCGATGCCCAGGTCCTCCAGGCGCTCCGCCAGCAGCGTCCCGTCGAAGGCCCCGCAGGCGCGCTTCTCGATCACCGGCTCGTGCCCCACCGGCGACACCTCCGGACGGAAGTCGAAGCCGGGGCCGCCGGGACGGAAGTCGTCGAAGACCGGGTCCTCGCCCACGTGGCGCACGTGCACGACGTGCGCCCCCTGCCGGCGGACCTCGGCGAGGAGCTCCGCCGCCTCCCACAGCGCGGCCCGGCCGCCCGGAAGCTCGTGCGGCCCGCCCGGGATGAAGTGCTCCTCCTGCGCGTCGATCAGCAGCAGGGCGGTGCGGTCGGGGGCGAGCGGGGCGGTCGCGATCACGCGGGGGTCCTCCAGCGATGCGGGACGCGGGACGGTCTCGAAATGCCCCTTACGAACGACTCGCCCGGGTGGATCACCCGTCCCGGAAGATTTTTCCGGACCACCCCCGGTAGGCTCCGCCGGTGCTCCGCCGGCCCGCGGTCCTCGCCGTCATGGCAATCCTGCTCGCCGCCGTGCCGGGGCTCGCCGCGGCACCGCGCATCGCGGCGCCGGCGTATATCGTCCTGAACCCGGCAACCGATGAGGTGCTGGCCCAGCGGGCCGCGGATCGGGAGCTCCCCATGGCGAGCACCACGAAGATCATGACCGCGCTGATCGTGCTGGAGCGCGCCGATCTGGACGACACGTTCACCGTCCCGCCGGAGGCGGTCGCCGTGGGCGGCTCGACGGCCCGGCTGGAGGAGGGCGAGCAGATCAGCGTCCGCGACCTCCTCACAGGGTTGCTCGTCGCCAGCGGCAACGACGCGGCGGTCACCCTCGCCGACGGGGTCGCCGGCAGCCAGGCCGCATTCGTGCGGATGATGAACGCCCGGGCGGAGGAGCTCGGGTTGCGGCACACCCATTTCGCGAACCCCCACGGACTCGACGCGCCCGGCCACCACTCCTCCGTCCGCGACCTGGTGACGCTCGCCGAGGTGGCCATGGAGAACCCCGTCTTCCGCGAGGACGTCGCGAGCCGGAGGGCCACCATCCCCGGGCCGGGCGGCGTCGGGGAGCGCCCGTTGGAGTCCGAGAACGAGCTGCTCGACATCGATCCCGAGGCCGATGGCGTCAAGACGGGGATGACCGACGGCGCCGGCTACGCGCTCGTCGCCCACGCCGGCCGCTCCGGGCTGGGGCTCGACCTGTACCTCGCGTCCCTGCGGTCCCCCAGCTCCGACATCCGCGCACGCGACGCCCGCGCGCTGCTCGACGACGCCTTCTCGCACTACGCCAGGGCGCGCCTGCTGGAGCCGGGGACCGTCGTCGCGCGCGCCCAGGTGGACGGCGTGCCCGGCGCGACGATCCCCATCGTCCCCGCCGCCGCGCTCGACGCCCCGCTGCGGCTGGGCGAGCCCGTCACCGCCACCCTCGTCGCGCCGCAGGAGGTGGAGCCGCCGGTCGAGCGGGGGGACGTCGTCGGGACCATCACCTACCGGCAGAACGACCGCGCGGTCGGCCGGATGGACCTCGTCGCCGGGGAGTCGGCCGGGGGGCCCGGGCTCCTCGACCGCCTCCGCGCCGGGTGGGAGGAGCTCGTCCCGTGATCGTGACCGTCACCCTCAACGCCGCGCTCGACCGCACCGTCCGCGTGCCGAACTTCCAGCTCGGCGCGCGGCACCGCGCCGAGGCATCCCTGCGCCTGCCGGGCGGCAAGGGCGTCAACGTCGCCCGGGCGCTGAAGGCGCTCGGCCAGCCGGTCATCGCCACCGGCCTCGCCGGCGGCAGGGTCGGCACCTACATCATCGAGCAGCTGACGGCGGAGGGGATCCTCAACGACTTCGTCCGCATCCAGGACGAGTCCCGCACCAGCACCGCCGTGATCGACCCCACCAACAACCAGCAGACGGAGATCAACGAGTGGGGCCCGTCGGTGCAGGCCGGCGAGCTCGAGGTGCTGCTCGACAAGATCCGCTACCTCTCCCGCGGGGCCGACGTCTTCGTGCTCGCGGGCTCCCTGCCCCGCGACGTCCCCACCGACTGGTACGAGCGGGTGCTCCGCGAGTTGCGCCGCGACGGGATCGTCACCGCGGTCGACGCCACCGGCCCGGCGCTGCGCGCCGCCCTCACCGCCGACCCGGGGGTGGTGAGCCCCAACGTCCGCGAGGCGGAGGAGATCGTGGGCCACGAGTTCAGCGACGAGGACGACATGGCGTACGCCGCCCTCACCCTCACCGAGCTGGGGGCCGAGACCGCCCTCATCCACCACGAGGACGGGTGCGTGGCCCGTGTGCGCACGGGGGACGGCAAGCGGGGCCGCACGTTCCGCGCGCGGCTGCCGCGCCGCGAGGACGTGGTCTCCACCGTCGGATCGGGGGACGCCCTGCTCGCCGGGTACCTCTCCGCCCGCTACGGCAGGCAGCCGCCGGAGAAGGCGCTCGCGCTGGCCGTGGCGTGCGGCGCCGCCAACACGCAGCGCTTCGGCGCCGGCGTGTTCGACCCGTCCGACGTCGAGGCGCTCATGCGCCGCGTCGAGGTCACGATCGACGAGGACTGACATTCCTGTCAGGCGTCCCGCCGACGCCGCCGCTACACTCGGCCGATCAGGACTTGTGAGCACCGCACCGCACCCATGACGCCCGGCGAAGACCCAGGCCCCGACACGTTCGGGCCTGGGTCTTCCCGTCTCCGGGTGCGGTCGGACGGACGGGCCGGGGGGCGCTGAGTGGAGATCGAGATCGGGCGGGGCAAGCGGGGACGCAGGGCGTACGGGCTGGACGAGATCGCGATCGTGCCGAGCCGCCGCACGCGCGACCCGGAGGACGTGGACCTGAGCTGGCGGCTCGACGGGCACACCTTCGACCTGCCGATCCTCGCCTCGGCGATGGACGGGGTGGTCGATAGCAGGACCGCGGGGATCATCGGCAGGATCGGCGGGCTGGGGGTGCTCAACCTCGAGGGCATCCAGACCCGCTACGAAGAGGCCGACGCCGAGCTGGAGCGCATCTCCCGGATGCCGGTGCCGGAGGCCACCCGAGGCCTCCAGGAGATCTACACCGAGCCGGTGAAGCCCGAGCTCATCGCCCAGCGGATCCGTGAGATCAAGGCCCAGGGCGTCGTCGCCGCGGGCTCGCTCACGCCCCAGAAGGTGACCGACTACATCGACGTCGCGCTGGACGCCGGGCTGGACATCCTCGTCATCCAGGGGACCGTGGTGTCCGCCGAGCACGTCTCCTCCGTGGCGGAGCCGCTCAACCTGAAGCGCTTCATCGCCGAGCTGCCGGTCCCCGTCATCGTCGGCGGCTGCGCCTCGTACCACACCGCCCTGCACCTGATGCGCACGGGCGCGGTCGGCGTGCTCGTGGGCGTCGGCCCGGGCGCGGCGTGCACCACCCGCCAGGTCATCGGCGTCGGCGTCCCGCAGGCCACCGCCATCGCCGACGCCGCCGGCGCCCGCATGCAGCACCTGCTCGAGACGGGCCAGTACGTCAACGTCATCGCCGACGGCGGCATGGCCTATGCCGGCGACCTCGCCAAGGCCATCGCCTGCGGCGCCGACGCCTGCATGATCGGCTCGCCGTTCGCGAAGGCCGCCGAGGCCCCCGGCCGCGGCTACCACTGGGGGATGGCCACCTTCCACCCGCAGCTCCCGCGCGGCACCCGCGTCAAGACGCAGACCATCGGGACGCTGGAGGAGATCCTCACCGGACCGGCCCACGAGAACGACGGCACCCTCAACCTCGTCGGCGGGCTTCGCAGCGCGCTCGCGACCTGCGGGTACGACTCGATCCAGAGCTTCCAGAAGTGCGAGGTGATGGTGGCGCCGGCCCTCAAGACCGAGGGCAAGAAGCTCCAGCAGGCCCAGCACGTGGGGATGGGGTAGCCCTGGCCACCGCCGAGCACGCCGCGCTCGACCCCGCCCTCGCCGCCGCGGCGCCGGGCGGGGTGCTGGTGGTCGACTTCGGGGCGCAGTACAGCCAGCTCATCGCCCGCCGCATCCGCGAGTGCCG
>OEIU01001118.1_pt1 | contig 19294 bp, 16 predicted proteins | sample 1539221 | NCBI WGS metagenome assembly OEIU01 (sample SAMN03792071, study PRJEB22550) | activated sludge metagenome | feature: wastewater treatment plant; material: activated sludge; isolation source: Wastewater treatment plant of a petroleum refinery complex | place: Argentina: Zarate | collected...
ACTTCCTGCGATACGTCGACGAGTCGAATCGGGCCGAGCCCGCGCCGGGCAGCGCTGCGGCGCAGCCCGCGGGCGACGACCTGAAGACCGCGTTCTTCCTGCCCGAGACGATCCTCGCCACGCCTGCGGCGACGGACGGCGCCGGACGCCGCCTTCCCGGCGAAGCGCCGGCGCCTGACGACGCCGCGCGGGGCGAGCGCCTGCCCGACGACGTCGTGGAAGCTGCGCCGATCGTCGGCACGACCGATCTGGATCTGCTCGCGTTCGAGGCGAGCCCCCTGCCGGAGCCGGGGGAATCGCAGATCGAGCCCGTAGGATCCGAAGAGGCCCGATGGCCGGGTATCGAGATCGACTGGGGAACCGACGCGCCCGTGGCCGTGTCCGACGCCGGCGCCATCGCGCCCGACGTGGGGTCGCCCGAGATCGAAGCTGCGCTCCCGACCGACGCCGCGCTCCCGACCGACGCCGCGCTCCCGACCGACGCCGCGCTCCCGACCGACGCTGCACCCCCGGCCGACGCCGCACTCCCGGCCGACGCTGCACCCCCGGCCGACGCCGCACTCCCGGCCGAGGCGGCGCCCGAGACCGGGGCCGGCGCGGCGCACGACGCATCGCGCCCGCCGACCGACAGCGCCGGCGACGAGATCGTGGCGTGGGGCCCCGGTTCGACCAGCGACCTGGCAGCGGGCGACGACCGCGACGAGATCGAGTCGCTGACCGCGACGACGCCCGGCGGCTTCATCGACGTCGAGGTTCACGACGACCTTCCGGCCGCGGCCGCGAGCCGGGATCGTTCGGCGCTGGCGGCCGGCTCGCCGGTGACCGCCCTGCCCGGCCCGTCGATCGGACCCGCGGCGCGCGACGCGGGCGCACGGCACGTCGCCGGATTCAGCCGCGACGCGGCCCACGACGAGGACGAGGCGGCCATCGACTACTTCTCGTCGGGGCGCCGCGGGGTCGGCTTCATCGACCGGCACGGCCCGATCGCACTGGTCGGGGCGACGCTGCTGGCGCTGCTGCTCGGCCTGCAGTGGACGATCGCGCAGCGCTCGATGATCGCCGCACGGCTGCCGGCCCTCGCGCCGGCGATGTCGGCGGTGCTCGCCCCGTTCGGCCTGCGCGTCGGCCTACCGCGCGACCTCGAGTCGCTGACCATCGAGTCGTTCGAGTTGCAGGCTTCCGCGTCGCCCGGCGTACTCGCGATGTCGGCGCTGCTTCGCAACCGTGCCGACTACGGGGTGCAATGGCCGTCGATGCAGCTCACCCTGACCGACTCGGCCAACCGCGTGCTGGTGCGCAAGGTGCTCGGCCCAGACGACTACCTGCGCGAGTCGCGCGGTGGCGAGGGCCTGCCGCCGCGCGCCGAATGGCCGGTGCGGCTGGCGCTCGAGGCCAACGACCTGCAGCCGGCCGGCTACTCGGTCATCCTCTTCTATCCATAGCTCCCCGGGAGTCACGATGTCACGACGCGTCCTGATCAGCGGCTCGGTCGCCTACGACACGATCATGGTGTTCGAAGGCCACTTCAAGGACCACATCCTTCCCGACCGGGTGCACATGCTCAACGTCGCCTTCCTTGCGCCCAGGCTCAAGCGCGAATACGGGGGCTGCGCGGCCAACATCGCCTACAACCTGGGCGGGCTCGGCGGCCACCCCGTGGTGCTCGCGACGATCGGCCGCGACGGCGACGACTACCTCGCGCGCCTGTCGGCGCTGGGCATCGACGTGTCGCAGGTGAGGCGACTCGACGAGCACTACACCGCGCAGGCGTTCATCACGACCGACCTCTCCGACAACCAGATCATCGCGTTCCACCCGGGCGCGATGTCCGACGCGCACGCCGTGTCGGCAACGGCGGCGCAGCGCGCCGGAGAGCCTGCCGCGTTCGGCATCGTGGCGCCGAACGGGCGCGACGCGATGCTGCAGCACGCGCGCGAATTCGTGCAGGCCGGCGTGCCCTACGTCTTCGACCCAGGCCAGGGCTTGCCGATGTTCGACGGCGAGGCGCTGCGCGGATTCATTGCGACGGCCACCGCAGTCGCGGTCAACGACTACGAGGCCTCGCTGCTGGTCGAGCGCACCGGCTGGAGCGAGCCGCAGATCGCCGAGCGCGTGCAGGCGCTGATCGTGACGCGCGGCGCCGAGGGCTCGCGCGTCTACGAACCAGGCCGCATGACCGAGGTCGCACCGGCGGCGATCTCGCGCGCGGTCGATCCGACGGGCTGCGGCGACGCCTACCGCGGCGGGCTGCTGTACGCGCTCGCGAACGGCGCGAGCTGGGTCGACGCCGCGCGGCTGGGCAGCGTGATGGGCGCGATCAAGATCGAGCACCAGGGTGCACAGAACCACCGCGTCGATCGAGACGAAGTGGCGCGACGCTTCGCGCAGGCCTACGGCCGCGCGCCCTGGTAAAGCAGCGCCACGACCGCGGCGGCCGCGAGCGGCGCCGACACTTCGAACACCTTGCGACGGCCGCCCGGCCCGGCCACCAGCCGGACGGCGCGCCTGGGCACGCCCAGCCGCTCGGCCAGGAACTGAACGATCGCCTCGTTGGCGCGGCCGTCCACGGGCGGCGCGCCCACGCGCAGCTTCAGGCAGCCGTCGTGCTCGCCGACCACTTCGGATCGCGCGGCGCCCGGCTGGGCCGCGACGCGGATCCGCCACGCGCCCGCAGCGCCGGTGAGCCAGGAGGGAAGGGGCTCGTCCACGCGGCGTCTGGCCGCCGGATTCCGCGCAGCGGCGCCGCTCAGGCAGCCATCGCCACGAACGGCGGCACGATCGACGCCATCGCCATGAACGACGGCACGATCGACTTCAGCATCGTGAGCGCCAGCTGAAGCAGCAGGATCAGCACCAGCGGCGACAGGTCGACGCCCCCGATCAGGGGCACGAAGCGGCGGATCGGGGACAGGAAGGGCTGGGTCAGCGCGTCGATCGTCGGCGCGATGGGCGCGTGCGGATTGACCCACGAGAGCACGGCGAGCAGCAGCACCAGCGCGGTGAGCAGCCACAGCGACCACTCGAGCAGCCAGACGACCGCCAGCAGGAGCACCGCGCCGAAGGCCGGCGCCCGGCCGCGCCCGAAGATCATGATGTAGGCGATCGCGAGCACCAGCGCCAGCACCAGCGCCGCGGCCAGGCTCGCCCAGTCGATGCTGCGCGGCCCCTTGCGCGCGGCGGGCAGCACGCCGCGCAGCGGCCGCACGATCCACTCGGTGACGGCGACGACGAACTGCCCGATCTGGTTACGCGGGCCCAGCCCGAGCCAGTTCAGGTACGCGCGCAGCACGCACGCCGTCGCGAGCAGGCTGCCGAGCGTGTCGAGCAGGAGCCAGAGTGCTTGGGTCATGCCGTCCGATCCGGAATCGCGGAGGATTCTCGCACAGGAAAAAGAATCCCGCGGCGTCTCTCGAACGCGCGCGGGACTCTGGATCGGCCGCGGCACCGCCCCGCCGGGGCGGCGCCGCGCGCAGCGAAAGCGCGAGCGCTTACGGGCGGTTGCCGGTCGGGAACGGCCACGCAGCGGCCGGGTTCAGCGGCTTGGCCGCCGGCGCGGGCGCAGGCTTGGCAGCAGCCGGTTTCTTCGCAGCCTTCTTCTTGGCCGCTTTCTTGGCAGCCGGCTTCTTCGCGGCCTTCTTCGCCGCTTTCTTGGCGGTCTTCTTGACGGCCTTCTTCGCGGTCTTCTTGACGGCCTTCTTCGCAGCCTTCTTCACCGCCTTCTTGGCGGCAGGCCGCTTCGCGGCCTTCTTGGCGGCCTTCTTGGCGCCCTTCTTGGCGGCCGGCTTGCGCGCGGCGGCCTTCTTCACCGCCTTCTTGGCGGCGGGCTTCTTCGCGGCGGCCTTCTTCACCGCTTTCTTGGCGGCGGGCTTCTTCGCGGCTTTCTTCGCTGCAGGTTTCTTCGCAGCTTTCTTGGCGGTTGCCATGACGATCTCCTTTACTCAGGATGTAACGATGATGGAAACCCGTGCCTGGCCGCCCGAGGGCGGGTCCGGTACGGGCTATTCATCGGCGCAAGAACATCGTGCAAGCGTGTTGCCGTTCCTACGCTAATGAATTCGGGGCAAAAAAAACGCCGGGCCCGAAGGCTCGGCGTTTCTGCGAGGTCGCTGCTGCGGGGGGAACAAGGCTGCTGCGGCACCGGGTGCCGCGTCGTCGTCGCCGACTGCTCGTTCCTCTGTTCTGCGATCGACCTCAATTCGGATCCTGTGTTGCGACGCGCAAGGGGCCTGGTCAGTCCCAGGCCAGCGCGCCGCCGGTCTGGTACTCGATGACGCGCGTCTCGAAGAAGTTCCGTTCCTTCTTCAGGTCGATCATCTCGCTCATCCACGGGAAGGGGTTCTCTTCCTGGGGGAACATCGGATCGAGACCGATCTGCTGCGCGCGCCGATTGGCGATGAAACGGAGGTAGCTCTTGAACATCGGCGCGTTCAGGCCCAGAACGCCGCGCGGCATCGTGTCCTCGGCGTACGCGTACTCGAGGTCGACCGCGCGCTGGAACAGGCCGCGCACTTCGTCGCGGAACTGCGGCGTCCACAGGTGCGGGTTCTCGAGCTTGATCTGGTTGATCAGGTCGATGCCGAAATTGCAGTGCATCGACTCGTCGCGAAGGATGTACTGGTACTGCTCCGCTGCGCCGGTCATCTTGTTCTGGCGACCGAGCGCCAGGATCTGCACGAAGCCGACGTAGAAGAAGAGCCCCTCCATCAGGCACGCGAACACGATCAGCGAGCGAAGCAGCTTCTGGTCGTTCTCCGGCGTGCCGGTGACGAAGTTCGGGTCGGTCAGCGTGTCGATGAACGGAATCAGGAACTCGTCCTTGTCGCGGATCGACGCGACCTCGTGGTACGCGTTGAAGATCTCGCCCTCGTCGAGCCCGAGCGACTCGACGATGTACTGGTACGCGTGCGTGTGGATCGCCTCCTCGAACGCCTGGCGCAGCAGGAACTGGCGGCACTCGGGCGCCGTGATGTGGCGGTAGGTGCCCAGCACGATGTTGTTGGCGGCGAGCGAGTCGGCGGTGACGAAGAAGCCGAGGTTGCGCTTGACGAGCCGGCGCTCGTCGTCGGTGAGCCCGTTCGGGTTCTTCCACAGCGCGATGTCGCGGCTCATCGCGATTTCCTGCGGCATCCAGTGGTTCGCGCAGGTGGCGAGGTATTTCTCCCACGCCCACTTGTACTTGAACGGCACCAGCTGGTTGACGTCGGCGCCGCCGTTGATGATCCGCTTGTCCTCGACGCGCACGCGGCGCGCGCTCTGCGAAACCAGCGAGCCTGCATGGCGGCGCGCGTCGTCGGCGGTCGGTGCCGCGCTCGGGACGGCTTGCGGCGCGAGGGCGATTTCGGCAAGGCCCGGCGCAGATGCAGCATCGGCCGGCAGGCCCGGAGTTCTGGTTGGCGCCGGTCGTGCCGGCGTGGCGGAAATCGGTTCGTCCCAGGACAGCATCTGATGTCTCGCTTCAATATTTTCAGGTAACTACCTGTATTGCCGCGAGATCCCGCTGTTATTCACAAGCGGGATCTTACGGCCCATGTGGATTGCTTGCAACGATCAGGCGACATTCGGCTTGACTTGACCGACGTTTTGTCGGTGTTCACGCAACACATCGCATCGCGCGAACACGCCTCGCACTCCGTGTCAAGTTGCACTGCCCAAGGTTGGTCACTGGCACGCTTCGCAGGTCGGATCGTCGATCGCGCAGAACTTCGGAGCCGCATCGCCCGCGGCGCCGGGCGATGCCGATGCCTGCGTCGATGCGTGCGCCGCGGATTGCGACGCAGCCGCCTGCGACGCGTACGAGAAGCCCGCGTTCATCGCGCCGTCGGCCGACACCGCGTTGAGCTGCCCGATCTTGTCGGTGGTGGACTTCTCCGCGCTGGTCGCGCCGAGCGTGCGCAGGTAATAGGTGGTCTTGAGCCCGCGCAGCCAGGCGAGCGTGTAGGTCTCGTGCAGCTTGCGTCCGGACGCCCCCGCCATGTAGATGTTCAGCGACTGCGCCTGGTCGATCCACTTCTGTCGGCGCGACGCGCACTCGACGAGCCAGGTCGGGTCGACCTCGAACGCGGTCGCGTAGATTGCGCGCAGTTCGGCGGGAATGCGGTCGATCTTCGCCAGCGAGCCGTCGAAGAACTTCAGGTCGGCAATCATCACCTCGTCCCAGAGGCCCAGCTTCTTCAGGTCGCGCACCAGGTAGTCGTTGACCACCGTGAACTCGCCCGACAGGTTCGACTTGACGTAGAGGTTCTGGTAGGTGGGCTCGATGCACGCCGACACGCCGATGATGTTGGAGATCGTCGCGGTGGGCGCGATCGCCACGCAGTTCGAGTTGCGCATGCCGTGCAGGCGGATGCGCTCGCGCAGCGCCGCCCAGTCGAGGCTCTCGGAGGTGTCGACCTCGACGTAGCCGCCGCGCTCCCCGGCCAGCAGCTTCAGCGTGTCGTGAGGCAGGATGCCGCGGTCCCAGAGCGAGCCGCGGAAGCTCGAATAGCGGCCGCGCTCCTCGGCCAGCTCGGTCGAGGCCCAGTAGGCGTGGTAGCAGACCGCCTCCATCGACCGGTCGGCGAACTCGACGGCTTCGGCGCTGGCGAACGGGGTGCGGGTCAGGTGCAGGCAGTCCTGGAAGCCCATGATGCCCAGGCCCACCGGACGGTGCTTGAGGTTGGAGTTTCGCGCCTTGCCCACCGCGTAATAGTTGATGTCGACGACGTTGTCGAGCATCCGCATCGCGGTGCGGATCGTGCGACGCAGCTTCTCGTGGTCGAGCACCCAGCGCCCGCCCTCCTCGCGCATGTGTGCGACCAGGTTGACCGAGCCGAGGTTGCAGACGGCGATCTCGGTGTCGCTGGTGTTCAGCGTGATCTCGGTGCACAGGTTCGAGCTGTGCACCACGCCGACGTGCTGCTGCGGCGAGCGCAGGTTGCAGACGTCCTTGAACGTGATCCACGGGTGGCCCGTCTCGAACAGCATCGACAGCATGCGCCGCCACAGCTGCACCGCCGGCACCTTCTTGAACAGCTTCAACTCGCCGCTGGCGGCTCGCGCCTCGTGGCGCAGGTAGGCCGCCTCGAACGCCTTGCCGTACAGGTCGTGCAGGTCCGGGCAGTCGGACGGGGAGAACAGCGTCCATTCGCCGTTCTCCATCACCCGCTTCATGAACAGGTCGGGAATCCAGTTGGCGGTGTTCATGTCGTGCGTGCGCCGCCGGTCGTCGCCGGTGTTCTTGCGCAGCTCGAGGAACTCCTCGATGTCGAGGTGCCAGGTCTCGAGGTAGGCGCAGACGGCGCCCTTGCGCTTGCCGCCCTGATTCACAGCCACGGCCGTGTCGTTGACCACCTTCAGGAACGGCACGACGCCCTGGCTCTTGCCGTTGGTGCCGCGGATGTGCGAGCCCAGCGCGCGCACCGGCGTCCAGTCGTTGCCGAGCCCGCCCGCGTACTTGGCCAGCAGCGCGTTCTCCTTGATCGCCTCGTAGATGCCGTCGAGGTCGTCGGAGACGGTGGTGAGGTAGCACGACGACAGCTGCGAGCGGTGGGTGCCCGAGTTGAACAGCGTCGGCGTGGAGCTCATGAAGTCGAACTTCGACAGCAGCTCGTAGAACTCGATCGCACGCGCCTCGCGGTCGATCTCGTTGAGCGCCAGCCCCATCGCGACGCGCATGAAGAACGCCTGCGGCAGTTCGATGCGCGTCTCGTCGACGTGCAGGAAATAGCGGTCGTAGAGCGTCTGCAGGCCCAGGTAGCCGAACTGCAGGTCGCGGTCGGCCACCAGCGCGTCGCCGAGCCGCTTCAGGTCGTACTGCAGCAGCGCCTGGTCGAGCAGCCCCGCGTCGACGCCGCGGCGCACGAAGCGCGGGAAGTATTCGGCGTAGCGGGTCGACATTTCGGCCTGCGGCACTTCTTCGCCCAGCACCTCGCGGCGCACCGTGTGCAGCAGCAGCCGCGCGGTGACCTGGCTGTAGGCGGGGTCTTTCTCGATCAGCGCGCGAGCCGAGAGGATCGCGGACTTGTGCACCTCCTCGATCGGCACCCCGTCGTAGAGGTTCTTGACGGTGTCGCCGAGCACCGCGTCGGTCGCGACGAAGTCGCCCAACCCGACGCAGGCCGAGTCGATCAGCGCCCGCAGCGCCGCGAGGTCGAGCGGCTTGCGAACGCCCGCCTCGACCACGTGCAGCGCGGGCCGCTCGGCTTCGTCGCGCTCGCGCAGCTTCGCCGCGCGCTCCTGGGCACGGCGCTCGCGATACAGCACGTAGGCGCGCGCCACCTCGTGCTCGCCCGAGCGCATCAGCGCGAGCTCGACGTGGTCCTGGATGTCCTCGATGTGGAACGTCGCGCCACCGGGCTTGCCGCGCAGCAGCGCGCCGACAACCGATTGCGTGAGCTGCTCGACGAGCTCGCGAACGCGCGCCGACGCCGCCCCCTGGCCGCCGTTGACCGCGAGAAAGGCCTTGGTCATCGCGATCGCGATCTTCGACGGCTCGAAGCCGACGACCGCACCGTTGCGCCGGATGACCTTGTAGTCGGCGTAGGCAGCCGTTGCGACGGCGGAAACCGGATCAGCCGCGCCCGCGTGCGGCAACGGGTTGATCGGGGTCGAATGCGCGTTTTCGGCGACCCATGACATGCGTGCTTCCTCCGGAGAGTCGTTGTCGGGGTCCCGCCGCGGCGGAACCAGGGAGAGTCGGGTCGCCGCCGTGCGGGCGATCCGGTCAGGCGTTCGCGACCACTAGATATGGGGTCCTGAACCTGTTTCGGCCCAATTCTAGTGGCGTGTCACCGATGCGGCAAGTATGAATTTCGCGACGGCGCGGCGGCGCGCGAAATCGCAGTGCACCATCGCGCCGTGATCGCGACGCGCGATCAGTAAGGCCGAACGAGGCCTCTCGTCTCGGGCAACGCGAGCACGCGCGCCCAGTCGAACCGCGGCCCCGGATCGTGCTTGCGTCCGGGTGCGATGTCGCTGTGCCCGGCGATCCAGCGCAACGGATGTCGCTCGCGCAGCATCGCGACGAGCCGGGCGAAGCGCCGATACTGCGGCTCGGTGAAACGGTGCTCGCCGTCGCCCTCGAGCTCGACGCCCAGCGAGAAATCGTTGCAGCGCTCGCGCTCCATGAAGCGCGACGCGCCGGCGTGCCAGGCCCGGGCATCGGTGGCGACGAACTGCAGCAACTCGCCGCGCCGCCGGATCAGGAAATGCGCGGACACACGAAGCTCGCGCAGCGCTTCGAACGACGGATCCGCGCGCGGATCGAGTCGATTGGTGAACAGGCGCTCGATCGCGTCGCCGCGAAAGCTTCCCGCAGGCAGGCTGATGTGGTGCACGACGAGCAGGTCGACCGCGACCCCGTCGGGGCGCTCGTCGAAGTTCGGCGACGGCACGCGCCGTGCGCAGGCGAGCCATCCCGGCGCCTGCGGCGCGGACGGCATCAGCGGGCCGCTCCGCGCGGCACTAGCTCAGCCCGAGGCGCTGCATCCGGTAGCGCAGCGCACGGAAGGTGATGCCGAGCAGGCGCGCCGCCGCGGTGCGGTTGTAGCGCGTCTTCTCGAGTGCGCGCTGGATCGTGTCGCGTTCGATCTGGTCGAGGTAGTCGGGAAGCGACTCGGGGATGCCGTCCTCGGAGACGCGCACGGGCCGCCGCTCGGCCGCCGCCGGCGCCGCGTGCGATTCGGGCTCGCCCACGGGCTCGGCGCGCTCGTTCTCGTCGGCGTCCGAGACGGTCGGCTTCAGGCCGAGGTCTTCGACGTTGACGACCTCGCCGTTGGAGAAGGCCAGCGCCCGCTCGAGCATGTTCTCGAGCTCGCGAACGTTGCCGGGGAAGTGATAGCTCTGCAGGTAGCGCACCGTGACCGACGCGAGCTTCGGCGCACGCGCCATGCCTGCGCGTGCGGCAAGCCGCGCGAGGATCGCCTCGGCGAGCGACGGGATGTCCTCGAGGCGCTCGCGCAGCGCCGGCAGCTTCAGCTCGATGACGTTCAGTCGATAGAAGAGGTCCTGCCGAAAGCGCCCCGACGCGACGCACTGGGCGAGGTCCTGGTGCGTCGCGCTGATGATGCGCACGTCGACCGCCTCCTCGACCGTGGCGCCCACCTTGCGCACGCGCTTCTCCTGGATCGCGCGCAACAGCTTGACCTGCATCGCCAGCGGCAGGTCGGCGACCTCGTCCAGGAACAGCGTGCCGCCGCTGGCGGCCTGGAAGAAGCCGTCGCGATCGTGGTCGGCGCCGGTGAACGCGCCCTTGCGGTGACCGAAGAACTCGGCCTCCATCAGCGCCTCGGGGATGGCGCCGCAGTTGACCGCGACGAACGGCTGCCCGGCACGCGGACCCGACTGGTGGATCAGGCGCGCCGCGAGCTCCTTGCCCGAGCCGGACTCGCCGGTGATCGACACCGGCGCCATGCTGCGCGCGAGCCGCTGGATCTGCGCACGCACTTCCCGCATCGCCGCCGATTCGCCCAGCAATTGCCAGGCCGGATCGCCTGGCGCGGGCGCCTCGGCGCCACGCGCCGCGGGCGGCTGCGCGGGCAACTGGATCGCCGAGCGCACGAGGCTGCGCAGTGCATCGAGCGCCACCGGCTTGGCGAGGTAGTCGAAGGCGCCCGCCTTGAGCGCCGCAACCGCGTTCTCGGCGCTGCCATAGGCGGTGATCACGGCCACCGGCGTCTGGGGGAAGCGGCGGTTCATGCCCGCGACCAGCGCCAGGCCGTCGCCGTCGGGCAGCCGCATGTCGGTGAGGCACAACGCGTAGGCCTGGCGCTCGAGCAGCGCGTCGGCCTCGGCGAGGCTGCCCGCGCAATCGACGTCCAGCCCCATGCCGACCAGCGTGAGCTCGAGCAGCTCGCGCAGGTCGGCCTCGTCGTCGACCACCAGCACGCGCGGCGGGCGTCCCGCGGGGCGGGCGCCCGGCGCAGGCTGGGTGTCGGCGGAGTCTTTCATCGACGGGGCCCGATCAGTCTCGTTGCGGCTCGATGACGAATGCGCTGCGGTAGCGCGCCGACGGCGCGCCGGTCTCGTATCGGATCGTCGCAGCGTTCGCGTTGCACAACTCGCGCGCCAGGTACAACCCGAGCCCGGTGCCGCGGCTCTCGGTCGTGAAGAAGGGTTCGAACGCGTGTTCCAGCATCTCGGTCGGCAGGCCGGGCCCGTCGTCTGCGACTTTCAATTCTAATCGATGGGGCTCGCGCTCGCGCCACTCGATCAGCACGGCGCTCTCGTCCTGCGAGGCATAGCGCAGCGCGTTGCCGAGCAGGTTGAACAGCACCTGGCGCAGGTGGTTCGAGTCGAACCGGATCGGCCGGTCGGTCTCCAGCCGGACCGAGATCCGCCGCGGGTCCGCCCCCGACGCCGCGACGAATTCGGGCAGGAACGCCCTCAGGAATGCCCGCACGTCGATCGCCTCGTCGGCCGCGCGTTCGCGACGCGCGATCGACAGCACGTCGCCGACGATCCGGTCGATGCGTACGGTGTTGTCCTCGACGATGCGGGCGAGCCGCACCTGCGCCGGGTCGTCGAGACGCTCGGCGAGCAGGCTGTTTGCGTGACGGATCGCGGCCAGCGGATTGCGCACCTCGTGGGCGATCGACGCCGACAACCGGCCCATCGAGGCCAGCTTCAGCTGCTGGGCGCGCTCCTCGATCAGGCGCTGGTCTTCGAGCATCACGACCGTGTCGCCGCCGGAATCGTCGCCGCCGAGAAACCGCAGCCGGATCCGGGCGGTGCCGCCGCGCGGCGCCGGCAGGTCGATCTCCGACTCGGCGTGGCCCCTCGCCCCGTCTTCGCGCCAGCGCGCGTACGCGCGACGCAGCGCTGCCCAGCCGGATCCGCCTTCGGCCCCCCCGCCCGCCAGCGACGGTGCGCCGCTCCCGACGCCGAGCAGCGCTCGCGCGGCCGGATTCATCGTCGTGACCTCGCCATCGGCGCCGACGATGAGCACGCCCTGCTGCAACTCGGCGACCACCTGCGACGTGACGGCCAGCTGGCGGCGCAGGTCCTCGCCGCGGCGCCTGGCGATCTCCTCCTGCGCGTGCAGCCGGATCGCCAGCCAGTTCACCGTCATCGCGGTCGCGAAACAGGCGAGGCCGACCAGTCCGGCGGTGGTCGTCAGGCCGGTTTCGTTCGCGCCGTGCAGCGTCGGCCAGCTCGCCTCGGCGAGCAGCAGCAGCGTGGCCACTGCCGCGAACGATGCCGCCATTCGCCGCGTGGAGACGACGGCCGCGCCGGCCAGCGCCGCGATCAGCAGCACGACGATGCCGCTGCGCAGGCCGCCCGCCGCGTGCATCAGCATCGACAGCGCGACCAGGTCGGTCAGGGCGTGCACGACCAGCACCGAATTGAATCGGGCGTAGAACCGGTGCAGCGTCGACAGGTAGAGGATCGCCGCGAGCAGGTACACGACCGCGACGCGCTCGAACAGCGCCGGATCGGCGAGCTCGGACGCGAACCGGCCGGCGCCCTGCAGCGGCACCAGCGCCAGCAGCACCAGCGCGACCGCGACCCGGCTGGCCGCCAGCCAGCGCAGGGCGGCCCGGTAGGAATCGGCGGGTAGCGCCGCGAGCTCCGGGACCGATGCCGGGGCGCGGCCGCTCGTCATGCGCGGCGCTGCTCGGCCCGGTCGGCGTCGCGGTGCGCGCGGTCGCAGTAGCTGCGATCGCCGTCGACGAAAGCGTCGGAAGCAGGGAGGAACACCCCGCAGTGCGCGCACTGCACCATCATCTCGCCGGTGACCTTGCCGGCGGCGCTCGCGCCGGCACCCGCTTGCTCGTGCCGCGCGTCGGCCGCGCGCCGCGCCGCGTCGCGCTTGCGCTGGCTGATCGCGACCAGCCTGAACGCCAGGTAGCCCAGCGCGATCAGCACCACCCAGGACAGGAACTTTCCCATCAGCGGCGATGCAGGATCACTTCGAGCACGAGGCGGCTGCCGACGTAGGCGAGCAGCAGCAGCACGAACCCGCCGAACGTGAGCCGCAGCGCGGTGCGCCCGCGCCAGCCCCACAGCCAGCGGCCGAGCAGCAGCACGCCGAACACCGCCCAGGCGACCAGCGTGAACACGGTCTTGTGGTCCAGGCGCATCGGCTGCCCGAAGATTTCCTCGGAGAACAGCACGCCGCTGAAGGCGGTGAGCGTGAGCAGCACGAAGCCCAGCCCGATGAAGCGGAACAGGATGCGCTCGAGCACCAGCAGCGGCGGCAGGTCTTCGAGGAAGCGCGCGAACGGCGACATGCTTCGCGCGCCGGCGCCGTCGGCGCCGCCGTGCAGCGCGCGCTCGGCCGCCGTCATCAGCAGCGCGTGCAGCGCCGCCATCGCCAGCACGCCATAGGCGAGCGTGCCGATCAGCAGGTGCGGCAGGAACAGCGGCCGCGTCGCCTGCGCGCTGAGGTCGAGGCCCGGAAACAGCAGCGGCAACGGCACCGACAGCGCCGCCACCGGCAGGACGACGCTGCGCAGTGCCTCGACGCGCACCGACAGGCCTTCGATCCAGAGCACCGCGACGCCGATCCACAGCGTGGCCGACAGGATCGGCGCGAAGCCGAAGCGCCAGCCGGCCTCGCCGAAGATCGCCGCGTACAGCGCTCCGGCGTGCAGCGCCAGGCCCACCAGCATCAGCGCACCCGCATATCGGGCCGGCATCCGCCACGCGACCAGGTAGGCCAGCGCGGCGAGCAGGTGAACGATAACCAGTAGAATCTGCACTGATCCAGTTTACTCCAAGGCCATGCTCGAGAACCTGTCGCAACGCCTGAGCCGCGTCGTCAAGACGATGCGCGGCGAGGCCCGGCTGACCGAAGCCAACACGCAGGAGATGCTGCGCGAGATCCGCGTCGCCCTCCTCGAGGCCGACGTCGCGCTGCCGGTCGTGCGCGACTTCGTCGCCCGGGTGCGCGAGAAGGCGCTCGGCCAGGACGTGGTCGGCAGCCTGACCCCGGGCCAGGCGTTGGTGGGCGTGGTGCACCGCGAGCTCACCGAGTTGATGGGCGGCAAGACGGCCGAGCTCGACCTCGCCACCCAGCCGCCGGCGATCGTGCTGATGGCCGGCCTTCAGGGCGCCGGCAAGACGACCACCGTCGGCAAGCTCGCGAAGTGGCTGCGCGAGACGAAGAAAAAGAAGGTGCTCACCGTCTCGTGCGACGTCTATCGACCGGCCGCGATCGAGCAGCTGCGCACCGTCGCGGCGCAGGCCGGCGCCGACTTCTTCGCGTCCACCCCCGACCAGAAGCCCGCCGACATCGCAGCGGCGGCCGTGCAGTGGGCCCGAACGCATTACCACGACGTGCTGCTCGTCGACACTGCCGGCCGCCTGGCGATCGACGACGAGATGATGCGCGAGATCGCGGCGCTGCATGCGCAGCTGCGGCCGGTCGAGACCCTGTTCGTCGTCGACGCAATGCAGGGCCAGGACGCGGTCAACACCGCGAAGGCGTTCAAGGAGACGCTGCCGCTCACCGGCGTCGTGCTGACCAAGCTCGACGGCGACGCGCGCGGTGGCGCCGCGCTGTCGGTGAAAGCGGTCACCGGTGCGCCGATCAAGTTCGTCGGCGTCGGCGAGAAGCTGTCCGGGCTCGAGGGCTTTCACCCCGAGCGCATGGCCAACCGCATCCTCGGCATGGGCGACATCGTGTCGCTGGTCGAGGAAGCGCACAAGGCCGTCGACGAGAAGACCGCCAGGGCGCTGGCCGACAAGCTCAAGGCCGGCAACCGCTTCGACCTGAACGACTTCGCCGCGCAACTCGGCCAGATGAACCGGATGGGCGGCCTGTCGTCGCTGCTCGACAAGCTGCCGTCGCAACTGCAGCAGGCGGCGGCCGGCGCCGACATGTCGCAGGCCGAGCGGCAGATGCGGCGCATGCAGGCGATCATCCAGTCGATGACGCGTGCCGAGCGCGCGAAGCCCGAGCTGATCAAGGCCAGCCGCAAGCGCCGCATCGCCGCGGGCGCCGGCGTGCCGGTGCAGGAGGTCAACCGGCTCCTGTCGCAGTTCGACCAGATGCAGTCGATGATGAAGAAGATGCAGAAGGGCGGCCTGGCGAAGATGATGCGCGGCATGCGAGGCATGCTGCCGGGCATGCGCGGATAGCGCCGCCACCCGCGCGCGAATGGACCTGCCCGCCCTCCCCCCGATCGACTCGCTGCGCGGCGCTTTTGCCGGCCGGCTGATCACCGACCCGCGAGACCTCGAGCCGTTCCTGGTCGACTGGCGCCGGCGCTACTTCGGCCGCGCGATCGCCGCGGCGATCCCCGATACGGTCGAAGGCGTCGCGGCGGTGGTGCGCTGGTGCGCCGCGCATCGCGTCGCCGTCGTCCCGCAGGGCGGCAACACCGGCATGTCGGGCGCAGCGACGCCCGACGACAGCGGCCGCTCGGTGGTGCTGTCGCTCGCGCGCCTGAAGCGCGTGCGCGCGATCGACACCGTCAACAACTCGATCACCGTCGAGGCCGGCTGCACGCTGGCCGAGGTACGCGCCGCCGCGCAGGCGGCCGGCCGACTGTTCCCGCTCAGCCTTCCTTCCGAAGGCTCGTGCACGATCGGAGGCAACCTGTCCACCAACGCCGGCGGCGTCGCGGTGCTGCGCTACGGCAATGCGCGCGAGCTGTGCCTGGGCCTGGAGGTCGTGACCGCCGACGGCGAGACCTGGCACGGGCTGCGCGGCCTGCGCAAGGACAACACCGGCTACGACCTGCGCGACCTGTTCGTCGGTTCGGAGGGCACGCTGGGGGTGATCACCGCGGCGACGCTGAAGCTGTACCCGCTGCCGGCCGCGCAGGTCACCGCGATGGCCGCGCTCGACGATCCGCACGCGGCCCTGCGGCTGCTCGAGCAGGCGCAATCGGCACTCGGCTCGTCGCTGACGGCGTTCGAGCTGATCTCCGACCTGTGCCTCGAACTCGTCGCGAAGCACTTCCCCGACCATCGCCGCCCGTTCGCGCAGCCGAGTCCGTATTACGTGCTGCTCGAGACCTCCGACAGCGAGGGCGAGGCGCACGCCACGGCCGCGTTCGAGGCGCTGATGGAGCGCGCGCTCGACACCGGCATCGTGCGCGACGCGGTCGTTGCGACCTCGGGCGCGCAGAGCCGCGCGCTGTGGGCGTTGCGCGAATTGATCTCCGAGGCGCAGTCGGCCACCGGCAAGAACATCAAGCACGACGTGTCGGTGCCGATCTCGTCGATCGGCGACTTCGTCGAGCGCACCAACGCCGAGCTCGCGCAGCGCTTCCCCGGCATCCGGCTGGTCGTCTTCGGGCACCTCGGAGACGGCAACCTGCACTACAACGTGTCACCGCCGGTCGATCGCTGCGGCCCGGAGCACGAGGCGGAGTTCCTCGCGCTGCAACCCGCGATCAACCGCGTGACGCACGACTCGGTGCACGCGTTCGGCGGCTCGATCTCGGCCGAGCACGGGCTGGGCCAGCTGCGCCGCGACGAATCGGCGCGCTACAAGTCGGCGATCGAAATGGCGCTGATGCGAAGGGTCAAGCAGGCGCTCGACCCGCTGGGGATCATGAATCCCGGCAAGGTGCTTCCGCCAGGCTGAGCTGCAAGAAAAAAGCCTCGTCCGGAGGACGAGGCTTCCTTCGCGTCGCGCGAGACCGGCCTCGCAGCCGGCTCGCGTTGCGCCGCCGGCTTCAGGCCTGCTTGCGGCGCGTAGCGGCGCCCAGGCCCACCAGCCCGATACCGATCAGGCCCAGCGCTCCGGGAAGCGGAACCGCCGAACCGGTCGCGGTCAGCACCGACTTGTCGATGTAGAAGTCGCCGCTCGTGGCGTTCAGGTCGATGTTCAGCTTGCCGTCGGCCTGCAGGTCGCCGATCAGCGCGCCGGAGCCGAACGAGAACGAGAACGTTCCGTCGTCGACTTCGCCCAGATTGATGCCCGTCGCGCCGACGTAAAGATAGCCGTACTCGGATGCGGAGTCGGGGCTGGTCACGGGGACCCAGCCGCAACTGAAGAAGCCGGTGCAGACGAAATCCCAGCTCGTCGTCGTGTCGTCGCGCAGCCAGATCTTCAGGTCGAAGCCGGTGATGGTGTTGCCCAGCACGAACCCGTCGTCGAGGATGTTGTGCTGGTATTTGACGTCGTCCGAAGTCGTCACCCGACCACCGTTCTCGAAGCTGGTCACGGTGTCGGTCCAGACGGCGGCGCTCGCAGCGCTGCTGGCGCAGGCGATCGCGATCGCAAGGGCTGTCTTCCTGAACATTGGCAAATTCTCCTGTACGTCCCGGAGGCTTCAGTGCGCTCCGGGCCGACGCCTTGCGTCGACACCAGGACTCAAGCAACTCTCGTGCCAGATCTGGCCTGTCAGGAGAAAGCCAATCGAATCAATCGCTTGCGAGCTGCCTCATGATCTCGCGGGCGGCCGAGTCCACCCCAGTGTAAAACCGACCGACGCCACGCAGGCCCGATGCGCCGAGGCGCCGCCTACCAGGCGCGCACACGCCCCGTGTCGACGTGGACGAAGTCGGAGCGCGGGTAGTAGCCGACGCCGCCCGCCTGCATCGACAGCGCCGCGCGGTGCAGCGTGGCCAGCGGCACGCCGGGCATCCGGATGTCGATGGCCTGACCCGACATGTGCAGGCTGCGGGTCGCGACGCCGCCGCTGCGGGCGTGCAGCATCGCGTTGGTCGCCGGCGATCGGTAGCCGGAGATCACGTGGAAAGGCTTCGAGCCGGTGCCGAGCAGCGCGCCGAGCCGGTCGAGCTGGTCGAGCAGCGCGCGATCGATCGGGTGCACCTCGCCGCTGCGGTGATCGCGCAATACCCGATCGATCTCGGCAATCGCGTCGGTCAGGTACTGCGGGCCTTCGCGATAGACGACATCGAGCTTCTCGCCAGTGTGAGTGTTTACAAACGCAAGGCGCGCGACGTCGTCGGCCGAGGTGGGCGCGGGTCGCGGCATCGCCACGGCGCCCCGGGCTGCGGCGCCCGCGACGACCGCGGTCACCCCCACGCGAAGCACCTGCCGGCGCATCGGCATTCGCACCATCATCCACCCCCTGCAATGCGTTCTGCGCTGCGGTCGCGATCGACCCCGACCTCCCGGGCCAGCCCGTCTCGCGCGCGCAGCATGGTTGCGATCAGCTGCCAGTCTATCGATTCTTCCGCGATACCCCGGTCCCGAGCCATGGCGCGCACCGTCTCCGGCGTCCCGGCGCCGCGGCGATAGGCGTCGGGATTGGCCTCGAACCAGATCCGGCCATCCTCGCCCTGCGCCAGCAGCAGCGGCAGGTAGACGATGCGGCCGCGCTCGCCGACGGCGACCCGGTCGAACAGCTCGGCGACGTCGTCGGGGTGCACCCGGATGCAGCCGTGCGAACGAAAACCATAGACGCTCGCCGGCGCGATCGTCCCGTGGATGCCGATGGCCGGCAGGCTCAGCCCGATCCAGTGCCGCCCGAGCGGGTTCTCCGGGCCGGGCGGCACCTCGGTCAGCACCGGCTTGCCCTCGCGGCGCATCTCCTCCTGGATCGACACCGGCACCACCCAGGTCTTGTCGGTCTGGCGGTTGATCACCTTGAACTCGCCGGTGGGAGTCGGCCAGTCGGATCGGCCGACCGCCACCGGATACGCGCTCGCGAGCCGCCCGCCGCGGAAGTGGAACAGCATCCGCTGCGGCAGGTTGATCACGATGCCGTCGTCGAGCGGCGGCGGCACGACGTGGCGCGCGGTCACGCTCAGCGTCGTCCCGGGCCGCAGCGGCTTGCGGGCATCCAGGCCGTTCCCGGCGACGATCAGCCGCGTCGAGACGCCGTAGCGCGCGCCGATCGACGCCAGGCTGTCGCCACGGGCAACCACGTGAAGGGCGGAGCGATCGACGACCGCATCGACCTGCGGACCCGCGACGCGATCGGCGGGAACACCGGCCGGCTCCCCGCCCACGAGGCGCAGCGTCGGCGCGGGGCCCGGCGGACGCGATTCGGCGAGGGCCGGCACGACGATGCCCACCAACCCTGCGACCAGCAGCGGGTACCAGCGGGCGGCGATTGCGCGGTGGCGGGCGGCGCGGCAGCCGCCGGCGACGGAGCGCGGCCCGGCGACCGGCAGGCACGGCGAGGCGTCGAGCGTTGGCGGCGCATTCGGGACCATCGACCGCATGATAGTGCACCGCGACATGACGCCGGCGAGGCGCGGCGGCTTGTATGTTCAGACCAGATCAGCACGGTAGACTCTGATCGCCGTTGAGGCGGCCAGACCGGCCCGTGCAGTTTGGTAGCGGCTGGGGTGATCGAGCCCGTCTCTGAGTACAGAACGCACGGCCGCCGTGCTGGTCTTCCTGAAGCCCGAACGGTTACGCGCGCCGCCTTCGAGCGCGCATGCA
>OEIU01001119.1_pt1 | contig 19288 bp, 24 predicted proteins | sample 1539221 | NCBI WGS metagenome assembly OEIU01 (sample SAMN03792071, study PRJEB22550) | activated sludge metagenome | feature: wastewater treatment plant; material: activated sludge; isolation source: Wastewater treatment plant of a petroleum refinery complex | place: Argentina: Zarate | collected...
GTGCGCCGCCTCAGGTTGATAGTTTCGCCGTGACCAGCAGCCGCAGCGACGACTGATCCGGACCCGGCCGGTAGTGCTCCGGCGCAGCCAGGAAGACGCCATCGCGCGTCGACACCACCAGCCGCGGGTGCAGCTGCAGCAGGCGCGACACCGCGGCGTGCGCGTCCTCTGAATCGGCGGCCCAGACCAGCGTGATCGTGCGGTCTGCCGGCGTGTAGCCGCCGTCGTTGATGACGGCGCCGCCGTCCAGCGTCTTCACGCGGTTCACGCGGCGCGGCACCGGGTGGAACGCGCTTCCCTCGGTCACGTCCAGGAGCACGTGCCCAGCGGGGTCGAACAGCTCGGCGGATACGGTGTTCAGCATGGCTCAGATCCCCAGCAGCATCTTCAGCCCTTGGCTGTTCACCCGCACCTGGATCGCCTTCAGGATCTCCCACATAAACGCCTCCAGGTGCGGCTGCAGCCCGGCGCCGTCCACCTGCACCAGCGCGCTGTCGCGCTCGGTGGCCTGAATCTGTGCGCGCACGAGCGCAATCTGCTCCTCGGTCAGCCGCTTTTGCAGGTCGAACGACTCGCGCCGGAACTGGTTTTCCTTCTCAAGCTGGCGCTCGACGATGTCGAAGGCCTCGGTGTGCGATGTCAGGTCCTTGAGCGCGCCGATCGAATCGCTGATCACGCTGCCCGTGCTCTCGATGCCGACGTTGATCGACTCGAACGCCGCCTGGATGCGCTTGGTGCCTTCCTCGAGGTTGGCGATGTCCAGGTTGACCTGGAACTCCATCAGCTTGATGCGCTCGTTCGACGCGATCTTCTCCATCTCGACCGCGAAGCGGTCGGCCGCGTCCTTGGCCTTCTGCATCTCGGCCGCGGACTTGCCCACCTGGTCGCCAAGGCCCTTCACCTTGCCGGCGGCGTCCGTGCTGGCCTCGCCGGCCGCGCCGGCCGCCTGCTCGTAGCCGACCACCTTGCCCGTCGTCGCGTCGATGACCGCGCGCACGCTGCCGGTGGTCTTGGCCACGCCGTCCTGCGCCGTCTCGAAGCGCGCCGCCTTGTCGGCCGCGTCCATCATCGCCTGCGCGTTGCGCAGCACGGCGTCCTTTTGGTCGTCGCTCGCGTCGGCCGACTGGGCCTGCGCCGCGGCCGCCTTCACCCAGCCGTTGACCGCATCGTCCCAGACCACCGCGCCCTTTGACACCAGGTCGTTGGCCTCGTCGATCGACTTCACGGCGATGCCCGTCGTCTCGTCAAACTTCTCAAGCGTCGGGATCGCCGCGCGCTGGATGTCGGCGCCGTCCTGCTGCACCCGCTCCAGGTGCTCTGTGGCGTTCTTCCACTGGCCCAGCGCGCCCACCAGGTCGATCACCTTGTCGGTGGCGAAGTAGGTCGCCGCCGCCAGCCCGAAGGCGGTCAACGCGGTCGTCAGCGCAGGCAGCGCCGCCGTCATACCGGCGAAGGCGCCCAGCAGGCCAAGCCCCTGCTTCAGCAGCACCAGGTTCAGCAGCGCCTCGAATGCCGGCAGCATGCTGTTCACGCCGCCGGCCAGCAGGTTGATCTGCGTCGCCGCGCCGCTGATGCTGCCCACCAGGGCGAAGAACTCCGGGCTCAGCTTGCCCGCCTGGTTGCCGATGCCCACCAGCGCATCGAACAGCGGCTTGAACGAATCGATCACCCCGCCGGTGAACTTGCCCAGCCCCAGAAAGGCCGCGCCGGCCAGCTCGATGGCCTTGGTCAGCCCATCCACCGTGCCGATGTCGATGCCGCCAAACAGCCGCCCGAAGGCCGCGCGCACCGCGTCGATGGCGCCGGTGAAGCCGCCCAGGTCCGCCTTGCCCAGCGCCGCCGGCAGGTTCTTCGCCACCGTGGCCAGCGCCGCCTCGATGTCTCCGGCAATGCCCTCGACGTAGCTCACCAGGCCCTTCAGCGGGCCGCTGCGCACGCTGTCGCCCAGGGCGATGAACACCTCGCCCACCGCCTTGGCGATGCCGCCAAACTCGTCCAGCATCGGCGTGCCGATGCTGATCATCAGCAGCCTGAAGGCGTTGCCCGCCTTCGCCACTTCGTTGTCCAGGCTGCCGGCCATCTTCGCGAACGCCTCGGCCACCGACCCGGCCGAGCTGCCCATGCCGTCCAGGATCGTGCGGAAGTTCTCCGCCTGCGGCCCCGTCAGCACCAGCGCCGCCGTCAGCCCGCCCACGTCGCCGATCAGCTTCGACATCTCGCCCGTGTTGCCGCCGGTGGCGCGGGCCATGTCGTCGAGCATGCCCGCCAGGCCCTTGCTCTTCAGCGCCGCGGCGCCAAACTCGATGCCCATGTCGGCCGCGGCCTTGATCGCGATCTCGCTCGGCTTGACCATGTTGGTCAACGCCGAGCGCAGGTACTCGATCGCCTGGCCCGGCTGCATGCCCGCGGCCGTCATCGCCGCCACCGCCGCGCCCACCTCCTGCAGGCTCACGCCGGACGCCGCCGCCAGCGGCGTGACCATCGCGAACGACCGCGACAGGTCGTCCATCTCGATCTTGCCGTCCTTGATGGTCTGGAAGAAGATGTCCGCCACCTTGCCGGCGTCGTCGGTCTTCATGCCGTAGGCGTTCAGCGTGCTGACCAACACCTCGGTCGTCGCCGTCATGTCGGCGCGCGTGGCCACCGCCAGCTTCTCGGCCGCGCTGATCAGCCCCAGCGACTTGCTGTAGTCCACCCCAGAGCCGACCGCCGCCAGCAGCGCGTTCATGATGTCGTTGATCGGCCGCGTACTCGTCGACGCAAAGGCCTGGATCTCGCCGCGGAACTTGGCCACGTCTTCGGCGCTGGCGTCAAACAGCGTGGTGAGCTGGCGGAACGACGAATCAAAGTCGCTGGCCATCTTCACCGCCAGCAGAGTCGCCGCGGCGCCGGCCGTCATCAGCCCGGCCTCGAACTTCAGCAAGCCGACGGTCAGGTCAGCCATCGGCTCGGTGGCCGCCTTCAGGTTGCCTGCGAACTGGCCGACGCCTTTCACAGCGCCTTCCGCCGTGTCCTGCATCGACTTCAGCGCCGCAGACACCTTGCCCATCACCGGGCTCGCATCGTCCCGCGCGCTGAAAACAATGCCGACGGTCTTGGCAAGGTCAGCCATTCAACGCGCCTTCGTCTCGACCGCGCGCCGCTCGTAGAACGCCACCCACAGCGCCATTTCCTCCTCGGTCACCCAGCCCTGCGGGATCAGGTCGGGCCGCAGCTGGTAGAGCCAGCCGCCTCGCTGCTCGGCAATTCGCATGAGGGCGAAGAGGCCGGGGTCATCGGCGAGGCGGCTGCGGGCTTTCCCATCTCGAAGCCCATCCCCGTCAGCTCGGTGATGGCGTTCGTCAGCGTGAAGAACTCGATCGGGAAGCTCTCGGCCAACTTGGCCGCGGTGGCATGCTCGATCTGCGGCGCCACGCTGCCGATGACCAGCATCTCCAGCCGCTTGACGATCTCGCCCGAGCTGCCCGCCGTCAGGCCGATCGCCTTGCGCACCGCCTCGGCCTTGTCGCCGCTGCTGGTGATGGCGTGCACGATGGCCTCCACGCTGGCCTGCTTCTTCGGCGCCTCGATCGCGCGGTGCAGCTCGTCGGCGTTGAGCCCGCGCACCTCCCACAGCGGCTCGCCGTCGAACCAGCGCGCCAGCGCCTCCACCGGCACTCGCTTGCGCCGCGGCACGAACTCCGCCGCCTCGAACGTTTCTGCATTGAAGCCCATGCAAACCCCTTTCGAACAACGGCGCGGCCTGTCGCCAGTGCCGCGCCGGGTGAAGCCCTTTGCAGGCGGGTCAGGACGCGGCTTCGGCCGCCGCCTCGCTGGCGCTGATCGTGCACGCCGCCTGGATCGCATCGCCCGCGGGGAAGGTGCGGCTGATGCCCAGCTTGCCCTGCGTCAGGATGTAGGGGCTGGCGTAGCGATCGGGGAAGAACTTGAACCACAGGATCTGGTTCTTCAGCGCCACCAATGCATCCGTCACCCCGTCCTTCAGGTACGCGGTGAACGCGCCCTGGCCCAGCGTCGAGCTCGACGAGCCCAGCGTGGTGCCGTAGATCGGCGTCGAGTTCACGCTGTGCGTCGTCTCCGGCGGCGTGAAGTCGCTGGCCAGCGCCACGTCCGCGAAGATCGGCGACGCGTAGGACGCAAACACCGCCTTGGCCACATTGCCGGTGTGGATCGCATCCAGCGCCTGCAGGAAGCTCACCGCGCCCTGGGCCGACTTCACCTCGTACAGCGGAAAGTCCGCGCGCTCCAGGTGCAGGCCCACCACCTGGTAGATCTCCGACGCCGCCACCGCCGCCGCGGCCGTGGTGGTCAGCCGCACCTGCGCAATCTCCACCGACGCGGCCGGGATCAGCGGCGGCCCGCCGGCCGCGCCGCGCGTCTCGGTGAAAGCGGCCGTCGCGCCATCGGTGCCGGCCAGCACGGTGATGGCACCCGCGTTGTTGATGGTGATCGAGTTCACCTTCGCCACCGCGCCGGCCGGGCGCGTCACCGTCGCCGCGGCCGAGGCCACCGCCGACACCACGCCGTTCAGGTTGAGCGTCAGCGCCGCCACCGTCACCTGGTTGTTGGTCGCGTTCACGCTCACCGCGCCGCCGGTGAGCACCCCGTTCGGGCGGATCACCGGCGCGTAGCCGCTGCGCTGGCTCCACAGCGCAGCGGCCGAGCTGAACTTGGTGTGGTCGCCGGAATCGGTCAGCGCCGTCATCGCGACGACGTTCTGACCGCCCTCGTACTGCAGTTTTGCGTTCTCGGCAGTCGCCATGTCTAGTTCTCCTGGGTCAGGCCCTCATCAGGCCATCGTTTCCTGCAAGCTGAAGATCAGCGGGTAGTAGCTCACGTCGCGCCCGTAGTTCGGCCGCGGTCCCGTGCGCCAGGTCAAGGGTCGCACCGTGCCGTCGGGCATCCAGCCGTGCAGGGCAGCCACCACCTGCGGCAGCAGCGCGCCGGCCAGCGCGCTGGCGGCGTCGGCCTCCGCGCGCGCGCTGCGCACGGCAATCGCCACCATCCAGTCCTGCTCGCAGTTGATCGGCAGCCCGTAGGCGCCGCCCGGGCGCTGCACCACGCGCAGGCTGTCCAGCAGCACCACCGCGCTGGGCAATTGCCGCGGCACCGTCGTGCCGGCGTCGAACTCGTCCAGCAGCAGCACCGCGCGCAGATCGGCCACCGTCGCGCGCAGCCGCCCGACGATCGCCTGCCCCGGCCACAGCGCATTCGCGCCCCACTGTTCGGCCACCGTGCCCATCGCTCACATCGCCTCCCGCCCGAAGGCCTTGACGCCGGTGTTGAACGCAGGCAGGTCCACGCTGGGCGCCGCGGCGCTGGCGCCGCCGGCATCCACGCCCAGCGGCAATGCGCCGGTCTGGATGTCGCGCAGCGTCTTGCGCGCCGCGTCGAAGCGCGACTGCACCCAGGTGGGCGGCTCGGTCTGGTACAGGTAGTAGTGCGCCAGGTCCAGCGCCACGTAGCGCAGCACCTCCGGCACCGTGGCCAGCGGCAGCGCATAACGCGCGCTCACCGCCGCCGCCACCTCGACGTTGACGCGGTCGCAGGTGCGCTGCGCCACCGCGTAGTCCACCTCGCCAGCGCGCGGCGTGCCGATGTCGGTCAGCTCGGTCAGCTCGCGCTCGCCGAACTCGTCGACCAGCGCCTGCGGCTCCACGTAGGCCGTGATGGACATCGGGGCACCCGCGCTCTACTGGGCCGCGTCGGCCGCTTCTGCCGGCTTGATCGTGCCCACCTTGAGCAGCGGCTCGGCGCTCACATCGTCCAGCGCGATCTGCTCGCCGGCCGCGTACTGCCTGCCGTCGTGGTGCAGGTTGGACAGCACGTCGTACAGCGTGCCCTCGCCGGCAGCGGCGGCCTGGGCCGCCTGCGCCGCGCGTGCCGCCGAGGCGGCGCTCTTCTTCGCGGTGGTGGCCATGATGATCAGGCCGTCGCGTTGGTGAACAGGTAGCCCAGGTCGGCCGCGCAGATGATCTCCTTCACCCGCTCGCCGACGCGCACCACCTCGCCGCCGCTGTAGCCGCGCTTGGGCTCGACGATCGAGCCGCTGGCGCGTCCGCCCCACTGCGCCGTAAAGCCGAAGGTCACGCCGGCCTGCGGGCCGGCCGCGCGGTCGCGGTAGACGAATGCCGCGTGCTTGCCCCACACCCGCGAGGTGGCGGCCGTCTGGCCCTTCTTCGCGGTGTTGACGAAGCCCGCGCCCACCAGCACCTCGGCCAGCTCGAAGAAGTCGGCGAACTCCTGGCGGCTCACCATGCCGGCGCCCTGCGCCGTGCCCTTGATGGCCTGCACGATCTTCACGTTGCGCCGCAGGTTGGTCCAGGTCGCCTGGCCGAAGATGGCCACGTTGGGCCGGTAGATCGGCACGTCCAGCGCGTCGCCGATCTTCGCCACCGGGTCGCTGCTGGCGTGGCTCCACTGGTCGGTGCCCGACAGCGTCGCCTTGTTGTTGGTGCCGTAGGTGCCGGCCGCGAACACCATGTTGGCCACGCGGATCTCGCGCGCCAGGTTCAGCAGGTTCGTCTGGTAGCCCACCGCGGTGCCGCGCGGGTCCACGCCCTGGTTGTCGGCCTCCAGGTCCTCGTTGGGGATGAAGTCGTCGAGAGCGTAGTCCACCACCTTGTCGGTCTGCTCGCTGGCGGTGAACTCCACCTCGGTGGGGTAGCTCTTGCGCCCGACCTTCAGGTCCGGCACCGTGAAGCCCTGCGCCAGGTCGTACAGCAGCCACTTGAATTCCTGGCTGGTGGGCGTGAGCGGCAGCACCTGGTCGGCGATGAGCGAGACATCGGGGTTGCGGTAGGCCAGCGCAATCGCGGTCAGGCGGGCGTCGACGGGAAACGGGCGGGTTGCCATGCGGTGTTCTCCGGTGTGTCAGGTGTGGGCTCAGGTCGGGGCTCAGCCCTGCGTGGTGCCGGGCGAGAGCAGCACGGGGATCACGTCGCCGCTGACGCCGCTCATCAGCGCGCGGCCGATGACGCCGTTGTTCGCGCCGGCCGCCGGGGCCGCGGCCACGCCCTGGCCGGTGCCGTCGCTGGTGACCAGGCCGCCGCGGGTGACGCCGCCGCCGAGCTTGACCTCGGCAATGCCGGCCAGCACCACGTCGCAGCGTTCGCCGAGGGCCGGCGCCACGCTCTCGACCACGCCGATCAGCGCGTCCGCCGCGGCGGCGCCCTGGATCACCGCATCGTCGGTGGTGCCGAACTTGACGATGCGATAGGTGTTGATCGCGGCCTCGGCCACGAAGCTCTTGGTCAGCAGGGGGTTCGACATTGCAGTCTCCGTGGGTTACTTGGCGGTGCCGGCCAGCACGGCATCGACGGCCTGCTGCGTGCTCAGCTGCACGCCGGCCGCGAGCTGCGCCGTCTGGTAGGCCAGCGCCTTGCGCGCGGTCTCGGCCGGGTCGGCCGCGCCGCCCTGGCCGCCGTCGCGCGGCTGGCCGCCGGTCTGCCCGGCCAGGCCGGGGATGGCCGGCGCCGCGGCCACAAAGGCCGTGAGCTGCGCCATGTTGTCCTTGCCCAGGCCCACGGCCCAGTCGCGCTGCGCCGGCATCAGCTTGTGCGCCGCGATCGCGCCGTCCACCAGCTCGGCCACGTCGCGCTCGGCGATCTGCGCCGACAGCGCCGCCAGCTTGCCCTGCAGGTCCGTCACCTGGGCCAGCGTCGCCGTGTCGGGCGCGGGGGTCTTCAGCTTCGTCAGCGCGGCCAGCGCCACGGCCTCGTCGGCGCCATCGGCCAGGCCGAGCGCGGCGGTCATCGCCCGGGGCACCTTGGGCGCCTTCTCCAGCGCAACCAGCGCGGCGATGCGGTCGGTGATCTGCTTGTCGGTGGCGGCGACGGTCAGGCCGATCGCAACAATGAGCTGATTGCGGTCCATGAAAGGGCCTTTCTCTGCGGGGGGTTTTTGGGAGGAGAACGCGGCCAGCGCCGCCACCACGGGCTCCATGCCCACGATGGCCGGCACGCTGACCAGCGCGGCGTTGTGCAGGCCGACGACGCGGCGCTCCTTGTCGAACAGGATCACCGGGCTGATGTAGCGGTACTCGTTGGCGGCGATGTGCGCCTTGGCGCGCTCGGTCCAGTTCACCTGCGCGAACAGGCCCGCACCCTGGCGCCATTCCACGCTGGTGATCCAGCCTGCGGCCGGCGCCGGCTGGCCGTTGCTCTTGGCCAGCAGCGTCTGGTGCTCGTAGTCGATGCTGATCGGCGTGCGCTGCGTCACCTGGTTCAGCTGCGCGGCCAGTGCCGCGCCGCCGGCGTCGTCCAGCGTCCAGCTCATGCCGTGGCCGCGACCTTCGAACTCGCCCGCCGGCAGCAGCTGCGCCTGGCCGTTGGCCAGCAGGGGCAGCGCGGTGGCGAGCAGGGCGGCAGCGAAGTGCATGGCCGGCAATGTGCCGGCCGGGCCGCGCCGGGGCTAGCTAAACCGGATTAGCACACGGGCCCGCGATGGCCTGCGGATCGGCGCCAGCGCGGCGATCGACGGCCCGGCAATACCACGGTAGCCCTCAAGCCGCGCGGCGCGCTCCTGGGGCCGATATTCCGGCCGCCACCAGCGCCAGCGCGTGCGCGGCACGCTCAGGTCGGCTTCGTCCTCGGCGCCCAGCGTGCCGGCCTCCCACAGCGCGTGCGGCGGCGCCGTCGTCGTCCGATGCCCAGCAGCCGGCGGGTGTCCGCGGCGTCCTCGGCCGCGGCGTCGCGCGCCACCTGGGCGAGGCGCTGCGCGAGCGTGCGTTCGGTTGCTGTGCGATCGAACGCGCGCAGCCGCGCCGCCGTCTCGTCATCGATGCGCGCGTCGACGATCCAGCGCCAGGGCATGGCGGTCACTTGCGCGCCGCGCCGTTCGCCGTGGTCGTGCCGCCCCAGTAGTAGCCGGCCGCGCCGCCGACGATCAGGCTGATCGCCGCCGTAGCGATGGCCGCGCGCACCTCGTCGGACCAGACCGCGCCGCCCCACAGGCCGACGATGCTGCCGACGATCATGTAGGCCAGCGGCAGCAGGCACAGCAGCGCCCAGAAGGCCGGCGAATCGCGCAGCCGCGATTTCGACGCGAACGCCGCATCCGCCTCGCGCGCGCCGGCAATGCCGCCGCCGCCGGCCTCGCTGATCTCGAACCACTGCGCCTCGACGGCGCGCGTGGCGGCCTGCAGCGCGCCCGCGTCGGCCTGCATGGCCTCCACCGCCTCCTGGATGTTGCGCGCGCCGGTGGCGCCCTGCACGATCTCGGCCACCGTCTGCACCGCGGCCAGGTTGCGCTGCTGCACGTCGGAGCCGCTGCCGAACAGCTTGCCGAGCTTGGGGATGGCCTCGATCAGCGCCGGCAGCGCGGCGAGCAGGAATGGCGGCACGGAGAACCTCGCTTTCGTTGTCGGTGCGGCGGCGGGTGGGGTGGCGGGTGGAGTGGCGGCACGCGCCTCGGCCGTCGTGGTGGACGGCGCCTCCTTGCCACCCGCGGCGGCATAGGTCGCCAGCGCCTGCGCCAGCGTGCGCGTCGGCTGGCCGTAGGGGCTGCCGGGCAGGCTGGCCCACTCGCGGTTGCACTTGCCGATGGCCGCCTCGACGCGCCCGGCCAGCACGTCGGCCAGCGCGCCGCGGCGGCGGATCAGGAACGCCGCCGCCAGGTCTTGCGACGCGGCCGTGAAGTCGGGCAGCGCCAGCGCCTGCGCGCATTCGTCCCAGGTGCGGCCCAGGAACTGGTAGGCACCGGCCGCGGTGCTGGTGATCGGCTTGCCGCCCAGGCTGCGCGTGACCGCGCGGCGCGGATGGTCGGCGAAGCTGGCGAACAGCTCGCCGCCGAAGTGCCGGCGGTAGCCGTCCGCATCGGCCGTGCCCTCGCCGGCGCGGATGACGTCGAGGAAGGCACGCAGGTTGGTGCTGCGCAGCGCGTCGGCGCAGATCTGGCGGAGTTCGGCGGGCGTCATGGCGCGGCAATGTGCCGGCTATGCCGCCCGCCGCCCATGCACGGCGGTTTGCGAAAGTCTTTGCAACCGGCGCAAGGCGCGGCATCATTCAAGCCGTCACGAACAAGGGGCGCCAGATGACCACCACGATCCAGGCCACGGCCAAGCGCTACAAGCTGCAGATGCTGCTGGGCACGCTGCTGCTGTGCATCGGCGTGGTGCTGATCGTCGTGGCCGCGCCGAATCACGCCGACGGACTGATGGTGTGGGGCGCGGTCATCTCCGCGCTCGGGCTGGCCTGGTACTTCGCGGCCCGGCTCGCGGCCTGGTGGAACCACGGCTGAGGAGCCGGGGCCTCACCCGCCGAACACATCGTCCAGAAACGCCGCGATCTCCTCGCGCAGGTCGGCCTCGTCCTCGGCGCCCAGCGTGCCGGCCTGCCAGTCGGCCAGGAAGATGCCGCGGCGCGGCATGCGCCGCGTGCCGGTCTCGTGCAGCAGCGGGATGCTCCAGCGCCCGCCGTCGGTGAGCCGGCTCATGCCGATCTCGACGTAGTCGTCGCCGGCGTTGTGCGTCAGGCTGCCGCGCATGCTGGGGGTGCTGCCGCGGTTCAGCAGCGAGCCGGGGATCTTGCCGTCGTACTTCTTCTGGTAGATCTTCACTGTCGAAGGTGCGAGCCGCTTCCACGGCACGCCCGACGGGTCGCGCTCGGCGTCGAAGCGCCGCTCGATGTTGAGCTCGAAGCGCGCGCCCAGCGCGTCCATCAGCTCGCGCGGGCGCTGCAGCTGCGCCACCGCGCGCTGCAGCTCGGCCCGCAGCTCCTCGGCGCCGGTGACTTCGATGCTCAGCAGCTCGGCCATGCTCAGGCCCCCCCGCGCTTGCGCAGCTCGGCCAAACGCGCCTGGCCGGCGTTGTACGCAAAGCCGGGGTCGATGCCGGCCGGCACCTCGGCCTCGAGCCCGGTGCGTTTGTCCTGGTAGCGCACCATGTGCACCGGCGGCGCCTGGGTGCTGATCTTGAAACCGTCGTCGCGGTAGCGCTGCACGTCGCGCTCGCTCACCGCAATGGCGCGGCAGCGGCAGCGCCAGCCGTTCGGCGGGTAGTGCGTGTGCCAGAACGGGTGCTCCAGCGGCAGCACCAGCCCGTCCCAGGCCGCGTGCAGCGGGCGCACGCGCTCGTCGCGCATCGTGCGGTACATCAGGAAGGGCATGCGCCGCTGGTTGCGCACCGCGGCCGCCCAGCGCCCGGCCGCCTGGCTTTGGCGCAGGTTGGTGTCCAGGATCAGCTGCAGCCGCCGCGGGTCGAAGCGCGTGATGCGCTGCTCGCCGGTGGCCGGGTCGGTGATGGCCACGTCGCCCCACCAGCCCTTGTCGGCCAGCGCAGGCTGCAGCGCCTTGATGAAGTCGGCCAGGCTCTGCCCGGTGCGCAGCGCCTCGTCGACGCGCTCGCGCACCAGCTGCAGCACGTCGCGCTGCGCCACGCCGGACACCATGAAGGCCGCCGCATGCTCGTCCTGCCACACGTCCCACCAGTTGAAGCTGGGCTGCAGCAGCTGGCGCTCGATGAAGGCCGCGATCGCCTCCTCGGGCGTGACCGCGCCGAGGCGGAAGTTCGGCGGCGTCGGGGTGTCGGCCATGTCAGCTGCCCAGCGGCGGATGCACGCGCCGCACCGGCGCCGGTACCGGCGGCCGGGCATCGGCCGCCGACAGCCAGTGCGCGCACGGCGGCGACAGGTCTTTACGCCCGGCGTTGAAGTCGGCCATCGAGGCGCCGAAGGGCGGCAGCTCCGCCAGGTAGCGCGCGCACCTGTCGCGCTGGCAGCTTGGCATCGCGCTCGGCTCGCAGCGCGCCACGTCGGCCGCCAACCAGACGCGGGGGTCGCGCGGCAGGTGGCGGCTCATGGGCGGTCCAGGTCCAGCTCGGCCTCGCCGGCCAGGCGGGCGCTGAAGGCCGCGCGCGCCAGGCGCTCGGCCAGCGGCGCGGCATCCATGCGCTGCACCAGCTGCGGCAGCCGCTCGGCGAACGCGGCCAGGCTTTCGCCTGCGGCAAGCGCGTTTTGCATTTCGGCCAGCAGCGGCTGCACCAGCGGGCCGAGCATCGGCCGCCAGTGCGCCAGCTCGGCGTCGACCAGGTCGTCGATGGCGTCGCGCGGCGGCGCGGCCGGCGGCTGCGCGGCCAGCGCGGCATTCTGGGCAGCTTCGCGCCTGCCGGGCGCCGGAGTGACTGCCGTTCCGTGGGTGGCGCCCGGGGACGCCGGCAGCACCTCAGCATTCGTCTCGGCCGGCGCGCGCAGCAGCTTCTCGCCCTCAACGGCCATCGGGATGCGCAGCTTCTTGTGTGCCCACTCCAGGCTGATGCGCATCCCCGCCCCGGCCAGCTTGGGCAGGTTGCCGGCGTAGAGCTGCAGGTCCTCGCCCTCGCCGGTATCGAAGGCAAAGCGCGGCAGCCGTTGCACCACCACGCGCGGGAAGTTGATCGTGCAGTACGCGCGGATCAGCTGCTCGTTCAGAGTGCGCTCGATCTGCCGCGCGTCGGCGTTGCGGATGTCCATCCGCACATCGTTGTGCACGCTGGCCAGCGCCTGCGTGCCGTGCTGCCCCTCGCTGGCGGTGAGCGTCTGGCCGAGGATCACCCGCGACTCGATCGACTCCATGCGGTCCCACATGGCCGTGAAGGGCAGCGCCGTGCCGTCGGCGGCCTTCTGGAAGTCGATGGCCATGCCCTGCGGGATGATGCCGGCCGCGTTGTGGCCGATGCCCACCACCGCGCGCAGCAGCGCCTGCTTTTCGGTGTCGCTGGCGCCGGCCGGGTATTTGCCCAGGCGCAGCGGCAGGCCGAAGATCTCCAAAAACTCCGCCAGGTCGCGCACCGCGTAGTTCTTGAACAAGTACGGCCAGGCCAGCACGCGCGCTAAGCTGCTGCGCGTGGCATAGCCGCTGCGCGCCTTGGGCTGGTGCACCAGCCAGCCGAAGGGCTGCAGCGGCTCGGCCGCGCCGGACAGCCCGCGCACCGTGCCGGCGCCGGCCGCGCCGCCGGCACTGCGCAGCAGCAGCGTGTTGCGGTCCTCGGCCACGGTGAACCAGCGCTGCGGGCGGAAGGTGAAGCTCGGCGTCAGCCGCTTGCCCACCAGGCCCGGCTCGGGGCCCCACACCAGCTCGTGCATGGCGAAGCCCTTGAGCACGCCGTCCATCATCCCGTAGATCACGTCGGGCAGCTCGGGCAGGCCCTGCAGCCATTCGCGCAGCTCGGCGGCCAGCGCCTCCTCGGCCGGCGTGGCGTCGTGCGGCGCGTGCACGTCCCATTCCAGCGCCGACACCGCGCCGGCGCGCTTGCCCAGCTCGGCATATATGTGGCCGTCGCGCTCTTCCATGTCGTCGGCCAGCTCGAGCTGGTCGACCAGGTGGCCCATCTCGGCCTGCTTCAGGATGGCCTGCAGCCGCGCGGGCGTCAGGCCGCGCGCCGGGTGGTTGTCGAACTCGCGCTTCAGGTGGCCGACCTTGGCGGTCTGCGGCTCGCGCAGCGAGGCGATGTCGACGGGGTTGCCTTGGTGGTCGACGATCATGCTTTGCGCCCCTTGCGTTTTGCCGCCATGTCCGGCGGCACGCCGAGCTGCTCGACCTGCACCAGGTGGGCGATGCGCTCGCGCGCCGTGTCGTAGTGCGCGCGGTCGATATCCACGCCGACGAAGCGCATGCCCAGCGTCAGCGCCGCCACGCCGGTGGAGCCCGAGCCCATGAACGGGTCGAGCACCACGCCGCCGGGCGGGCAGCGCAGGGTTTCGATGCACCAGCGCATCAGCGCCACGGGTTTCTGGCTGATGTGCAGGCGCGCCCGGCGGGACGGTCCCCATCGGTCGGCCTTGCGAGCGAAGCCCTTCCAGAGATGGCGGAACACCGTGCGCTTGATCGTCTCGACATTCGTCCAGGCGTGCTCGCTGTCGGCGAACGAGTCGGCCGGACCGCCGCCCACGGATTTGTCCCATGCGAGGAAGCGCCCGCCGGCCGGCAGCCGTGCGCGGTAGTGGTCGGCACCCCACATCAGCACCCGCGGCGCGAGGCCGACGTACGGCTGCGGGTCGAATGGCTCGTCGTCGCCGATGATCGTTGCCCTCGATGTCGGCACAGCGTTCGTCTTCAGGACGTTGCCGAGCCCGTCGAAAATCCGCCCCTGCCCGCCGCCGCTGTGCTGGTACCCGATGCCGTAGGGCGGATCGCTCACCAGCACATCGGCCTTGGGCAGCCGCCCCAGCAGCGCGCGGCAGTCGCCCAGCACCAGCAGCGCCGGGCCGATGCGCACGCATTCGACGGCGCCTTCGATCTCGTTTTCCATAGTCATCGGATTTCCGTTTTCCCGGCCCGGTTGATACCCAGATGGATCACGATCCGACCACCTCATCAGTGCCATCCCAGCGGAACTCGGCCACCGGGTAGTGCGTGCGGCAGCTACAGCAGAAAGTGCCGCCGTAGAAGCTCGGATCTCTCGCATAGGTTTCAGCTAGGGCCTGTGCCATCGTTGTGACGGCGCCGCAGCCGACGTGGACGTAGCTGCGCCGCACCGGCCGCACGAAGCCTTTGGCTCGCTCTTCGGCGCTCAGCACGACGTAGCCCTTCTGCTGGCCGCTGGCCGGGTCGATGTCGCGGTGGTCGGACGTGACGGGCGAGCCGTCGGTCAGCTGCTGCTGCGTGCGATCGACAGGCGGGATCGGCGCGGGCGGCGCCGACTTCCACAGATCGATGCGCTGCTTGAGCGTCACGAAGTAGGCGTCCATGTGGGTGAGCTGCGCCCCCAGCAGCGCGCGCTCGGCCTCGTCGATCTGGTTGAACGCTTTCGAGCCGATGAACTCGCCGAGCCGCAGCCGGCGCTGGTTCAACTGCTCGTACTCGTCCAGCACGCGCAGCTGGTGCGGTTGGAGGTTCATCGTGGTGCTCCTGTGCGTGCGGCCTCGGTGTTGGCGGCCTTGACCACCTCAGCCAGTGCCGCGAGGTTCTCGGTGTCGACACGCAGAATCAGCGTGCCGGCGGTGAACAGTCCGGCGCTCTTAAACGAGTAGCCCGACTGCCCCAGATGACGCTCGAAGATCGGCAGCTTCCAGTCGTCGATGGCGATCACGGCCCTCTTCATCGCGCAGCCCCCCCGAAGCCGATCGAGAAATCGCCCCCAGGCGCGTTTTCCCGGCCCGGTTGATACGCAGATAGCCCCCCGCCCCCGATCGCGGCGTCTAGGCCCATTTGGACGCGTCCGGACGCGGTTCCCTGCCGGCTCATAGACCCGCCTTGCGCCATCCGGGGCCGGATGCGCTGTCGAACAGCGCCTCGTCATCGTCCGCGCCGTCCCAGGCCGAGGCCTTGTCGGGCACCGGCATCCAGGCGATTTCCCCGGCCTCGCGATGAAACGCGTACTCGCACATCAGCAGGCTCACCGCGAAGTCGCCGTGCCGGCGCTGCGCCTTGCCGCCGCCTTCGGCCGCCTGCGCGCGCGCGCCCGCCGTGTTCTGCTTGGGCACCAGCGGCACGCCCTGCACCAGCTGGATCGCGCGCAGGTCATCGCGCAGCGCGTCGTCGCGCGGGATGCCGTGCAGCGTGCCGTCCTGCAGCCCGGCCTTCAGCTTGGGCATGTGCGCCAGGTACCAGCCCTGGCTCAACTTGACCTGCTCGACCATCTCGGTGCCGTAGCGCTGCGCCGCGGCCTCGGCCAGCGCCGCGCCGTTGCCGGTGGCGTCCATCGCGCCGCCGCGGAAGCGCTTGCGCTGCAGGCCGTTGATGACGAAGAACAGGATCTGCTGCTGGCTGCTGAACGGGCAGTTCGCCAGCTCGATCACCAGCCGCACCTGGTGCGTCAGGTCGCCCAGCTCGGCGGCCACGGTGATGACGCTCAGGTCGGCGCTGCGCGCGAAGTCCTGGCCGAACACGTGGCGCCGGTCGCCGTCCAGGCGCTGCAGGTGCGGCTCCACGTGCTCGGCCAGCCAGCCGGCGATGGCGTAGGCGCGCACGTCCTCGGCCAGGTACGCGAAGGCGTCGTCCCACTTGCCGCGCAGCAGCGCCGGGCCGTCAGGGTGCTCGGCGCTCCAGGCCGGCACCATGCGCTGGCTGATCAGCGCCAGCGAAAGGTACTTTCCGCCCGAGGAAGAGGGCACCACGTCCAGCTCCTCGGCGGCGTCGTCGCCATAGAAGCTGTAGGCGGCGGCCACCCAGGCGTCCTCGCCGGCTTGCGTCCAGTCGATGCCGCGGCGCAGGCACACGCGGCGGTACAGGCCCTGCGCCACCGCGTCGCAGAAGGCGATGCGGTGCACCGTGGCATTGCCGCCGCGCTTGCCGGCGCGCACCTCGTCCACCAGCTGCGCAAAGGCGTTCTCCACGCCGTCGTGCGTGCTGATCACGCGCACCTTGCTGCCCCATAGCAGCAGCGCCAGCGCGGCCTTGAGCATGGCCGGCAGGTCCTGGTGGAAGGCGGCTTCGTCGATGACCACCGTGCCCTGCTTGCCGCGCAGGTTGGTGGGGCGCGAGCTGAGGGCGACGATGCGGTGCCCGCTGGCCGGGAAGTCGATCTCGAAAGTCTTGATGCTGCGCCCGCCGCCGTCGTCGTACAGGCCCTGGCTGATGTGCCCGGCCGCGTAGTCGAAGGCCTTGGCCCACATCGCGCAGGCTTCGATGTACTCGCGCCCCATGTCCTCGGTGGCGCTGATGTACATCACGTTCTCGGGCAGCTCGGCGCGAGCGGCGATCATCACGTCGTCGGCCGCCTCGGCCCAGGTCAGGCCGACGCGGCGGCCCTTCTCGGCGATCTTCAGCACCGCCTCGTCGGCGATCCAGGCCTGCTGGTAGGGCAGCAGCACCGGCGGCGGCAGGTCCTCGCCGGGAGCGGGCGGGGCCAGGGCTTGCAGCGGGTTCATGCTGCAGGCAGCGGTAGAAAAGCGGGGGCAGCACCAAGAGCGGGCGCACCATCTGTGCCTCGGGCGGTCGGGCTCTCGGACCCTTCCGCCGCCATGACTTTGCTCCGTGCTTCGCAGTCGGTAGCGTCGGCCCCTTTCAGGGCTCTGCCTTCAAAACCTGTCGCATCACGGTTAGCCCCCTTCGGGGTGTTTTCAGTTGGATTCATGCGGCCGCCGGCTCGCGCTTGACAATGCCCAGGATCGACGCGCGAATCTCGGCCACGGTGCGCGCGTCCATGCCGCCCTTCTTCGCCAGGCGCGACACCTGCTCGGCGGCGGCCTGGGCCTTCTTCTCCACCTCGGCATTCCAGCGCGCCTGGTTGACGCGGCTGCGGCTCAGGCGGCTCAGGCCCAGCGCCGCTTCGTTCATCACGGCCAGGCGCTCCACCGGGTCATCCACCGCGTCGGACTCGCGCACCCTCAGCAGCAGCTCGAACACCTCGCTCTGCACGATGGCCATCGCCGCGGCGCTGCGGTTGTCGCCCTCGTCGGGCGCGCTCTCGGCAATCAGCCGCGCGGCCTCGGTGGTGGCGCGGATGGCCTCCTGCGCGCGCTTGATGCGCTGGCTCTCCACGCCCACGGCGCTCTTGCCCACGGTGACGGCCACGCCGCCTTCCTTGCACATCGCGTTCAGCTCCTCGGTCAGCGCGACGGTGTCGCCATAGCCGCGCTCGACGATGGCCTTGTGCAGCCAGGCGCGGATGTTCGCGGGCAGCGTCGCGATCTTGCCGCGCGGGGGCATGGTCCTTCAGCCCCCCGGCTGCGGGCGCGCCACGCCGGGCACGTCGGTGCGGCCGGTGGACACATCCAGCCCGCGCGGCGTGAGCGTGGCCACCGTCACGCCGCCTTCGCCGGCCAGCGCCACCAGGCCGCTGTCGGCCAGCCAGGCCAGGTCGGCCTCGATGCGGTCGGCGCTGACCACGTGGCCCACCGCGTCGCAGTAGCGGCGCAGCAGGTAGGCGTTCGCGCGGTACTGCGCCGCGGCGGCCAGGCCGCGCAGCAGCACCAGGCGGCGGTCGTGCTCCTGGAAGGCGGCAAAGCCGGGCGCGCTCATCAGCGCCGCTCCTTGAGCAGGAAGTCCTCGATCCGGTGCAGCGAAATGCGCACCGTGTCCATGTTGCGCGCCAGGCCGGCGCCGCGTTCGTTCACTTCCTTGATAGCGCCTTCCAGCGCCGCGAGCTCATCGTTGGTGGGCATGTGCTCCATGTGCGCCTCGATGCCGGTGATCTGCCGCGCCTGGTCGTGCATGCGGCGGTCCATGTCCACGCGCAGCGCCTCCACGGCTTGCGCGGCATCGACGCCCGGCTTGCGCAACCACAGCACGCCGGTCAGCGCGCAGTTCCACAGCACGATGCACAACTCGATCCAGGGGCGCAGGCTCTCGAACATCATGCCCGCCACTGTGGACGAGGCTGCGCCCCGCGGCTATGCAAACCGGATTACCAGCATCCGCGCGGCCCCAGCGAGGTTTCGCTTACCGGGAATTCAGCGCTCAAAACGTTCGCGCTGGCGGGCGCCGGCGCCGGCACCGCCTCGTTTGATGCCCGGCTGCCACTACCGGGCGCCACTACCGGCCGCGCCGGGTCAGCAGCGGATCAGCCCGCCACCCAGTTGCCGCCCGACAGGCTGATGCGCTTGTCCCCTGCGCCGGGGGTCGTGCCTGCACGCAGGCCGCCAGCCGCCGTCAGGTACACCGCCGCAGCGCCGGGCGCTGGCACGGCTGCATGCATGAGTGTCCCGTCACTCTGCAGCACCAGCCCAGCGCCAACAAGTGCCGCCCCCGCCCGCACCTCGATCAGCAGCGCCTGCCAGGGGTAGCTGTAGTTTGCGTTGTTGCCGTTGTTGTGGCTCTTGTCGCCAGTCGCGCCGGCCGCAGCCAGCACGCCGTCTGCGTAGTACAGCAGCGACGTGGACGCATCCAGCCGCTCGACGAATGTCGGCGTGGACCCGGTCGGCGGCGATGCCGCGCCGAACAGGTCCCAGTTCTGGCTGATGAAAATCACCAGCGAATCTGCTGCGCCGGTGGTCAGCCCGGGCGCCGTCGAAGTGGTGCCCGTACCTGATCCGTGCGTCGCCTGCAGCGTGCCGGAGCCGCCCGACGCGCAGATCAGCAGGCCCTGCGACGCGCCCGAGCCGTGCGTGACGGTGTAGTCGCCGCTCTCTGCGCTGGCCGTTTTTGCGAGCAGCCAGTAGGTGACGCGATATCCGAATTCATCAGCGCCCGTGTTCGGGTTGGCGCCGGTCGCCATGCTGACGAGCGAGAACCCGGCGGGCCACGTCGGCGTGGCCGGTGCGCTGCCCTGGTTGCCGCGCACGAACACCAGGATGAGCTGATCGCCATCGGCGATGCCGCTCGGCGCGGCAATCGTGGTGTTGGTGCGCGACGCGTAGGTGGTCGCGGAGTGCGAGCGGTAGGCTGCTGCCCCCGCGGCCGGCGCAGGGCTGGTGCCGGCCGATGTGCCGCT